>Ga0157370_10006667_pt1 | contig 12679 bp, 13 predicted proteins | sample C35metaG_FD_113463 | JGI IMG/M metagenome (GOLD analysis project Ga0157370, IMG submission 113463) | Corn rhizosphere microbial communities from Kellogg Biological Station, Michigan, USA - C3-5 metaG | ecosystem: Host-associated > Plants > Roots > Rhizosphere > Soil | place: USA: Michigan...
ACCCACGGCTCAGCCTGTCTCGAGTCATCACTGTCTGCAAACGTTTGCAGACAGTGATGACTCGAGACAGGCTGAGCCGTGGGTGACAGTTTTCCGGTGATTCGCGCCGCCGCCGTCCAGGCCGCGTCGGTGTTCTTGGACCGCGAGGGGTCCACCGCGAAGGCGTGCGCGCTCATTCGGGAGGCCGGCCGTAACGGCGCCCAGCTGATCGCCTTCCCGGAGAGCTTCATCCCGGCGCACCCGATCTGGTTCCACTTCCATCCGGGTACGGGCAGGATCGGCACCGAACTCAGCGTGGAGCTGTTCAAGAACGCCGTCGAGATCCCCGGCCCCGAAGTCGCCGAACTGCAGCGCGCAGCGGCGGACGCGCAGGCCTACGTGGTCGTCGGCGTGTGCGAGAAGCGTCCCAACACGACCGGGACGATGTACAACAGCCAGATCTTCCTCAGCCCGGACGGCTCGCTGCTCGGCCGCCGCCAGAAGCTGATGCCGACGGTAGGCGAGCGGTTGGTGCACACCGGCGGCAGCGGGGACAGCCTGTCGACGTTCGACACCTCCTTCGGGCCGGCCAGCGCCCTCATCTGCGGGGAGAACTCCAACCCGCTGGCCATCTTCGCGATGACCGCCCAGTACAGCCGGGTGCACGTGATGAGCTGGCCGAACCACTTCCCGGTGTCCGGCCGCCCCATGCGCGAACGGGTCAGTATCGACTCGCAGGCCTTCGCCCAGATGAGCAAGGCCTTCGTCATCAGCGCGTGCGGCACGGTCGACGAGCAGACCGTGGCCCGGCTGCAACTCTCCGAGGCCGACCAGGACGTGATCCGGGCTCCCGAGTTCTGCGGCGGCTCGGTCATCGTCTCGCCGGACAGCCAGATCGTGGCGGGCCCGCTCGGCAACGAAGAGGCCATCCTGTACGCGGATCTCGACCTGGAGGCCGGCGTCAGGATGAAGCTGCGGCACGACTTCGCCGGGCACTACAACCGTCCGGACATCTTCTCGGTCCGGGTCCGGACCGACGCCGCACAGCTCTACGGCACCGACGAGTCACCGGCACCCTTGCCCGCCGAGGGCGGCGGCGCCAGCTTCGCCGCGCTGCGGGCCCGGTCCCTCGCGCTCAAGCCGACCATGTTCGAACTAGGCCCGGCGCGTGACGAGCACGAGCTAGGACCGGGCGTCGGCGACGGGTTCTGACGTCGGCCGGCCGACGTCAGCTGATGTCAGCCTGCAGGGCCACCGCGGCGCGTCACGCCAGGGTGGCCGCCACGATCTTCGAGACCAGGTAGCGTGCATCCTCCTCGGCGCCGCGGATGAAAGGCGAGCGCAGGCGATGCAGCCACGGCAGCCCGACGAAATACAGACCCGGCGCGGAGGCGACCCCGCGTTCGTGGGCCGGGAACCCGGCCTCGTCCAGGACCGCCGGGCGGATCCAACCGGCGTAGTCCGGGCGAAAGCCGCTGGCCCACACGACCGCGCTCACACCGGCGGCGTCGAGGTCGAGTTCCGCCGGCGGCTCGGGCGGATCGGGCAGGCTCACGCACTCCTCCCGGTCCGCGAACAGCCCCTCGAAACGGAACAGCCTCGACTCCACCCAGTCGGTGAACTCGTCGTAGGCCCGGTCGCCGGTGGTCAGGCTCTCCAGCAGGTCAGTGGCGAAGCGCACCTTGCGCCCAGAGCAGTCGAGCGCCCTGCCGTACAACGACGCGCCGTCCGCGTGCAGCCGGCGCAGATCGAGATCGTGGCCGCCGTCGAAGCCGGTCAGAACCGGTGCCACTCCGTCACCCCGCGGCCGGCCCGGCGGCAGGTCCTCGGCGGTGCGCTCGTAGTAGCCTCCCAGCTCGTACCACCAGTAATAGTCCCGGCCCCGGTAGCGCCGTGGCACGCGTCGATGCCTGCCGACGGCCAGGTGGATCTCGCGGCCGGCCCGCTGGAGGTCCTCGGCGATCTGCTGACCGGACGGCCCGCTACCCACCACCAGGACCGCGCCCGCGGGCAGTTGGGCCGGGCAGCGATACACGCTGGAGTGGACCTGTAGCACCTCCGCGGGGATCCGGGCGGACCAGTCCGGGATCCGCGGCGTCTGGAACGGCCCGGTCGCGACTACCACCGACGCCGCGCGCAGTTCCTGCTCACCGGCCCGCAGCCGGTAACCACCATCCGCATCCGGCTCCAGCGAGGTCACCTCGGTGTCCTCGCGCAGCGGAGCGGCGAACGAGCGGGCATAGCGCTCGAAGTACGACACGACCGCTTCGCGTCCCATGAAACCGTGCGGGTCGGTGCCGTCGTAGTGCCAGCCGGGCAACCACGTCGCCCAGTTCGGCGTCAGCAGCGTGAAGGAGTCCCACCGCTCGTCGCGCCAGCGGGCCGCTACTCTCGACCGTTCCAATACGACGTGCTCGACTCCGCGATTGGTGAGCAGCTTGCTGACCGCGAGGCCCGCGTGCCCGGCACCGACGATTACGACCTGCATGCGCTCCATCTGTGCAAACGATAGCACGAAAGGTCGACATCGATCTCGCCGGTCACCGCTGCCGCTCCCCGTCATCCGGTTGCGAGCCGTCCCCGACCGTCGCGAGGCGTTGCTCCACCTCGGCCGCGGCCTGCGGGCTCAGGCCGACGGTGGTGTCGGCGAGGAATTCGCCGTTGGCGATGTCCAGGGTCTTGACCCACCGTTGCCCGCCTGCGATATAGCCGACGAAGGACCCCAGCTCGACCAGTTCCGGGTCGCTGAAGTGCTCGTGCAGCTGAGCCCACAACGCATCGTCGGCGCTGGACGGATCCCAGCAGATCGCGTCGGTGTAGCGCAGCGCCACCCGCTCGCGCTCGGTGAACAGCGGGGAGGTCTCGTAGTCGTCCAACTGATCCAGCTTGCTCTCCTCGGCCAGTTGTTCCTGCTGTCCCTGCCGCCCGGACCGGACGGCGCGCTGATTGCCTCAATAACCGCATTCGAGCGTCTGTGAGACGCGCAGCCGGCACAGCTCCTTGATGTGGCGGTCGACGACGCCGTTCTTGAACAGCCGATCCCATGCATAGACGAATGCGCGCAACACCTCGGGCTGGCGAGCGCGAATTGCCTGAATTTCCGGCCGCGGAGTGCTGTTATGGATCGCGAACTCGATGGCGGCCCGGACGTCGGGCTCGTCGACCTCGTCGAGGTTCACATAGTCGATTCGGGACATGTACTCACTCAGCCTTCCGAGGTGCCGCGCGGGATGATGAGGCACGCTCACCCTAACGTGCAAACGCTTGCTTGACCAGGGATGTGTAGGCGGTCTGGTGGCCGCCGCGGTCGTCAACACCGACGGGGCCCGCGTCGCCGGACCGGCGGGCACCTCGCCGACCAGCAGCAGCCCCTCCGCGGCGCGGGTTCGTGCGGACAGGGTGCGGCCTCGGCGGCTACCCGACGGGCCGGCTCACGGCCGCCCGCCGCGAACGGCTCCCCGCCGAGGCCCGCGGCTCCGCGGTCGAGGAACGCACGACGAGATCCAGTGACAGGTGCACGGTCTTCGCCGGACCGCCGACGTTGTTGACCCGGTCGAGCAGGAGCCGCGCCGCCTCCGTCCCGATCTCGTACTGGGGTACGTGCACGGTGGTCAGCGCGGGGCTGAGCTTGTCCACGATCGGCATGTCGTTGAACCCGACGAGGCTGATGTCGTCGGGGCAGTTGACCCCGCGCTCGTTGAACACGTCGTAGCAGCCGAGGGCGTGCAGGTCGTTTCCGGCCAGCACGGCCGTGAACCGGGCCTTGGCGTCCAGCAGCCGCGCCAGACCCCTGGCGCCCTCGGACTCGCTGAACGACTCGGTGCGCATCACCAGGTTCTCGTCGTAGGGCAGCGCCAGGTCCTGGAGCGCCTGCCGGTAGGCACGCAGCCGGATCTGCCCGGTCCAGGTCGTCTGCGGCCCGGCCAGGTACGCGATGCGCCGGTGGCCGAGACCGGCCAGGTGGCGCATCGCGAGGTAGACGCCGGCCGCGTTGTCGCCGGCGACGGACGGCAGCGTCGACGAGTCGGTCCGGCGGTTGATGAGCACGACCGGGAAGTGCTCGGCCGCCAGCCGCTCCAGACCCGGGTCGTCGAGCAGTGCGGTCGCCACGATCAGGCCCTCGACCTGTCGTGCCCGCAGCGAGGCAACCTGTTGGGCCTCGCGCTGCTTGTCGTTATCGGTGTTGACCAGCAGGACGCTGTAGCCGAGCGGGCCCAGAACGTCGTCGATACCACGCATGATCGGCGGGAAGAGCGCGTTGGTCAGATCCGGGATCACCACCCCGATCGAGTTCGACCGGTTCGTCTTGAGGCTGCGCGCGATGGGGTTGACCGCATAGCCGAGCCGGGCCGCTGCATCCAGCACCTTGGCCGCGGTGTCCTCGCTGACCAGTCCGCGCGTGGCCGGGTTGAGTGCGCGCGAGGCCGTCGCCGTGTGGACGCCGGCAAGCTGTGCAACGTCCCTCAGTCGTGGAATGGTCACAACGCAGGTTACCGCGGCACCGGCGCGGCGCCAGTGCAACGTGCAGTGCAAATCCGGCCGGTCACCGGTCCAGCACCCGGCGGTCGAGTAGTCCGGACGCCGCCAGCCAGCCGGGCGACAGGTCCACCCCGGTGTTCTGCCCGCCGAAGGTGGCCCGTGCCCGCAGCACCGTGCGCAGCCGATCCTCGTCGACGCGGCCGTCCGGGATCAGACCGTCCCGATCGCTGTGCAGCATCGCCATCGCCGGCTCGACGCCGTCGGCGCCCAGCGACAACTCCTCGGCGAGCAATGGTCCGACGAACTCGCGCTCGGCCGGATCCAGGACGATCGCGGTCGCGGCCAGCCAGGCGTCGGCGAAACGCCGCGCGAGCGCTAGGTTGTCCTCGTCCTGCAACCAGGTGCCGGTGGCTGCCAGCACCGTGCCCAAGTACGGCGACAGGGTGTCGGTGATCCGGGCGAGTCGGCGGCAGCCGGCCAGTTCGGCGCGGATGTCGTGTCCGGCGTTCAGCAGCGTGACGTCGCACTCACCGGCCACCAGGGCCTCCCGGCGACCCGGTGTCGAGCCGAGCGCGACCAGACCGTAGTCGACGTCGCGCCGCAACCCGTGCTGGGCGAGGACGCTGAACAGCGCGAGCGCGAAGCCGGAGGACGCAACGTCCACGGCCACCGTCCTGCCGCGCAGCCCGTCGATGTCGCCGATCTCCGGACGAGCCATGATCGATAGTCCCAGCCCCGCGTCGAGCCCGCGCAGGATCCGGACGTCCATGCGGGTCGACAGCGGATTGGCGTCCGTCAGCCGGTAGGCCGCGACGTTGTCCGGGCTGGTCAGCACCAGATCGAAGTCCCCGGCGATCAGCGAGCGGAACTGTGCCGGCGACGAGGGCACCGGTTCCTCCGACACCGCCAGGCCGAAGCGCTCGAACACGCGGCGCTCCCGCGCCACCCGCGAGACGACCGAGCGGCTGAAGAAGCCCAGCCGCACCGGCGTCAGCCGGACCGGAACTGTCACGTCACACCCGTCCTCATCGGTTTCCAGGATCCCGCGCACACGTTAGCATTGTGCATCGATTGCACAACTCATTGCAGGGGGGAGCAGCGTATGCCGGACTCGGCCAGGGGGCTGCGTCGCATTGCGCACCACGAGCTGGGCGGGCGCGGCGACGGGATGCAGGTCCTGCGGCACCGGAACACGCTCTACGTGGGACACACCGGCACCACCGGCGCGGGCACCTCGATCCTGGACGTCACCGACCCGCGCCGCCCCGCGCTCGTCTCCCAGTGGGACGCGCCGGCTCACTCGCACACGCACAAAGTGCAGGTGGCCGACGACCTGCTTCTCGTCAACCACGAGAAGTTCCCGTACCGCCGTCCGGCGGCCGGCCCGGTTTCGGCCGGGCTGGCCGTGTACGACGTGCGCGACCCCTTTCACCCCGAGCAACTCGCGTTCTGGCCGTCCACCGGCGTCGGCGTGCACCGCATCGTATGGACCGGCGGCCGCTACGCGCACATGTCGGCGACGCCCGAGGGGTTCCGTGACCGGATCTGGGTCGTCGTGGATCTGAGCGACCCGAGCCGACCGGTCGAAGCCGGGCGCTGGTGGTGGTCCGGGCAACGGCTCGACGAATCACCCGAATGGCCGCCGGACCAGCGCTATGCCGTGCATCACGCGCTGCTGGACGGTACGCGCGCGTACGTCGGCTTCGATGACGGCGGCATGGTCGTGCTCGACGTCAGCGACATGTCCGCGCCGCAACTGCTCTCGCGTCTGCAGTGGCCCGGCGGCGGGGCGACACATACCTGCCTGCCGCTGCCCTCGCGCGACGTGGTCGTCGTCACCGACGAGCAGCAGCACGACGGCCCGTTCGCGCCGGCGCGCGAGATCCGGGTGATCGACGTGTCGGCCGCGCCTCGAGTCCTCAGCGTGCTGCCGGGCCCCGGGGCCGAGTTCGCCTCGCTTCCGCTGCGCTTCGGCGCGCACAACCTGCACGAGAACCGCGCCGGGTCCTACCGCAGCGAGCGGCTGATCTTCGCGACGTACTTCAGCGCCGGGGTGCGGGTCTACGACCTGGCCGACGCCGCCCACCCGGTCGAGGTCGCGCACTGGGTGCCCGCCGCGCCGCCGGGGCAGGCGGTGCCCCAGTCGAACGACCTGTTCGTCGACGAGGACTGCAACATCTGGGTGACCGACCGCGTCGCGGGCGGACTGAACGTGCTCGAACCCGAGCCGTTGGTACGAGAGCTGATGGACCAGGCGAGGACCCCGGCCGCCTGACACGTCGCCTGCCAGTGCCGGACCGAGAGGAGACACACCATGTCCGATACCAGCGAGGCAGCGAACCGCCTGGAGGCGATGCGGCTACCGCTCGGCGCGGACGAGGGCGAGCAGCTGGCGACCATCCGCGAGTTGTACCGCCGCTACCGGGGCGCCGGCGTGTCCTTCCAGCAGCCGCTGGAGCAGGTGCCGGTCGCGCTGTTCATCACGCTGCTCGAGATCGGTTACCGTGTCGCCCTCGTGGCCGACGGCGCCGGCCTGGCGCTGCGCTTCGAACCAGACGGCTCGTCGCCCCGCGATCGCGCCATACTCGGCCCGGGAACGGCCGCGCACTCGGTCGTGTCCACGTCGGCGGGCTTCGTCTACTCGACGACGTCTCGCGACCGGGTGGCCGTCGTCGACGCGTCCAGCCGCCGCGTGATCAGCCACGTCGACGTCGGGCACAACCCGCAGCACCTGGCGGTGTCCGATGACCACGACCGCGTCTATTCGGCCAACCTGGACTCCAACGACGTGACGATCATCGCCACCGACGTCAACACGAGCCTGGGTACCACCGGCATCTCCGAGTTCCCGCTCCTTCCGTGCCCGGACCGCGCCGGGCGGGTCTGGATCCCGAGCCGGCCCACGGGGCGCATCGACGTGGTCGGCAGCGACGGCACCGTCACGGCCCACATTCCCGTCGGCGTCGCCCCGCACGACCTCGCGATCTCTCCCGACGGCCGCTGGGCATACCAGCCGAACTCGGTCTCCGGCACGGTCACGATCATCGACGCGCAGGCGATGCGTGCCCTCGGCGAGGTCAAGGTCGGCGTGGGGCCGTGCCACGCCGAGTTCACCCCCGACAGCAGTCGGGCCTATGTGACCAACACGGTGTCCAACGAGATCAGCGTCTTCGACACCGGCACGCACGAGGTCGTCGCGACCATAGCGGCCGGCCGGGGGCCGCACGTACCGGTCATCGACGAGCAGGGCCGGTGCGGCTACGTCGCCAACTTCGTATCCGACGACATCACCGTCTTCGACGTCGGCACGTCCGCGGTCGCCGCCGTCGTGCCGGTCGGCACCTACCCGCACTCGATGTCACTGAGCCCGGACGGACGCACGCTCGTGGTGTCGAACACCGGGGCCTCGACCGTGTCGCTACTGGACACGGCCACGCGACGCGTGCGCGCGACACTGGAGGTGGGCGGTGCGCCGGCGCATGCGGCCTTCGATCCCCACGGGCGTCTGGCGTTCGTCGCCTGCGAGGTCGACGACCGCGTCGCGGTGCTCGACCTGGACCGCGACCAGGTGATCGAGCGAATCGCGGTGGGTCTGGGCTGAGTCCGCTCCGGGTACGAGGGTTACGGCAGCCACCAGCCGCTGAGCCACCCGATCAGCATCACCACCACGACGTATTCCGGGATGAGGATGCGCACCAGGCCGAACTGCCACGGCGCGACCAGGGACAAGAACACCAGTACCGCCGGGTTCAGCACCGGGTTCCCCGATCCAGTAGGCCAGGCTCGCCGCCGCCGCCGCCCCGCTCGCGCAGGCTGACCGCGACCGGTACCGTGCAACACCACCGCATCCGCCGTGAACTCACCCGCGAGCGTGCGCACCGCCTTCACCGCACCGGACTGGTCCCCATCGGTCACGTCGTCACTGACCAGCTCCGCGCCGGACCGCCGTATACCCCGTCGGCCCCGAACCGATAATGATCACACTGCGGTGCTGCGTCACGCTTACCTCGCTCTGATGGACACGGACGGCGCAAGATTCTCGCCTCAAAAGGGTTCACAATCGTTTGCTGGAGTAGATGCCTTTCTAGCCCCGAAGGGGCGACTGCGGCATCTTCTACCGTGGACCCCGACAGCACCTCGGAAACACCCGGACCGCACGTGATCCCTTGGTTGACCGATCCGGCACAACTCTTGACGCATGTGCTCGGGTTCACCATGATGTGTTCACAACGTCCTGCATCCGATTGCAGAATCACGCCGACACTCCAGGGATCGACAGACCGTGCCCGAAGCTCACACTGAGGACTCGTCTCAACCCGGACGAGCCGCATCGCCGTCAGGCCCGGGCCGCGCCGCTCCGGGACAGGCCTCCTTGCCGCGACAGGGCGCCCGGTCCCGTGTGCACCTCGCGGCCTGGCACCGGGTGCGAGCGGTCGCCGGCTACACCGTCGGCATCGCGGCCGGCGTGATCGCCTGGCAATTGGTGGGCGAACACAGCGAACAGCAGATCTTCGTTCCGTTGACCGACACGCTGCACCGGCTCGGCGAGCTTATCTCGGACGGCACGCTCGGCGGCGCCCTGGCCAACTCGTTCGCCACCTACGGCGTCGGGATGTTCATCGCGCTGGTCGTGGGCGCGTTCGGCGGCTTGCTGCTGGCGCGATCAGAACTCATCCGCACCGCCTTCGAGCCGTACCTCACGGGCCTGTACGCCGCACCGATGGTCGCGCTGATCCCGTTCCTGCTCGCTTTCCTCGGCTTCGGCTTCTGGCCCAAGTCGATCGTCGTGGCGCTGTTCGCCTTCTTCCCGGTGCTGCTCAACACGCAGCGCGGGGCGCAGAGCATCGCCCCGGAGCTGCTCGACGTCGCCCGGCTGTACCACACGCGCGAGAAGGACCTGTGGATCCACGTCATCGCGCCGTACACACTGCCGTTCTTCATGACGGGTGTGCGCCAGGCCCTTGCCCGCGGACTGGTCGGCATGATTGCCGCGGACATCTTCCTGAGCGCCAACGGCCTGGGTGGCCTGCTGATCACAGCGTCGCAGTTCTTCGACACCGCGGAGATGCTGGCCACGGTCCTCGTCATCACCGCCGCCGGCATCGCCCTGATGGCGATCGGCAACCTCATCGAAAGGCGCTTCGCCCGGTGGAAGGTCGACCAATGAAGCATCCCGCCGCCGAGTCCACGACCGTGCGCCAGGCGGTACCCGTGGCCGACGGCCGCGACAGCCGGCCCGAGCCGGTCGAGGCCGCCGGGCGTGCCCCGCGGTCCTGGTGGCGGCATCCGGCCGTCGTCAGGACGGTGGCCGGGCTACTGATCCTGGTCGTCTGGCAGGTCGTGGTCGAGGCCACCGCGAAGAGCTACGTGACCCGCCCCACCGGCGTCATCAAGGTGATCCCCTCGGTACTGACCGAGCACCTGTTCCTCTCCGACATCGGCACCACGCTCACGGCCGTGATCGAGGGGCTGGCGATGGCCACGGTGATCGGCACGGTCGTCGGCCTGCTCGTCGGCCGGTTGCCGGATGTCCGGCGCATCCTCGGGATGTACGTCAACGGCGTGTACGCGATGCCCATCATCGCCGTGGTGCCGCTGCTGACCGTCTGGTTCGGCTACACGCCCACGGCCCGCCTCGTCGTCATCGTTCTGGAGGCGTCGCTGCCCGTCATCTACAACGTCGCAGAGGGAGCGCGGACCGTGCCGCGCACTTACCTGGAGGTCACCCGGATCCACCGCGCCCCATGGTGGCGGGTGTGGTTCGGCGTCGTGCTGCCCGCCTCGCTGCCCTACGTCCTCGCCGGCATCGACCTGGCAATCGGTCGCGCCCTGATCGGCGCCGTCGTCGCGGAGTTCATCGCCTCGATCAACGGACTGGGCTACTACATCTTGTTCAACGTGAACTCGTTCCACGAAGACCGCGCGATCGTCGCGCTGATCGTTCTCGCGCTGTTCGCGATCGTGTTGCGAGCGCTGGTCAATCTCGTGATCCGCCGTGTCCTGGTCTGGTACCGGCCCGTATGAGGAAGCAGGCAGCGTGACATCCACTGCAGCGGCCAAGATCCAGGTTCGCAACCTGAGCAAGGCATACGGAGACAAAGAGGTGTTCCGTGATCTCACCTTCGACGTCGCGGAGGGCGAGATCGTCTCGATCGTCGGTCCCTCCGGCTGCGGCAAGACGACCCTGTTGCGGTCCGTCGTCGGCCTGGTCAACCCCACGAGCGGCTCGGTCGCGATCAACGCGCAACAGGTGCTCGAGCCGACCGAGGGCGTCGCCATGGTCTTCCAGCACTTCGGGCTGTTTCCATGGAAGACGGTGGCGGCCAACGTGGCCTACGGGCTCACCGTACAGGGGGTCTCGCGGCGGGCGTCCGCGCCCCGGGTCCAGGAGCTGATCGACCTGGTTGGTCTGCAGGGCTTCGAGAAGGCCTACCCCCACCAATTGTCCGGCGGCATGCAGCAACGCGCCGGGCTGGCCAGGGCGCTCGCGATCGAGCCCAGCGTGCTGGTGATGGACGAGCCGTTCGCCTCGCTCGACGCCCAGACGCGCGACATCCTGCAACTCGAGGTGCTGCGGATCTGGGAGTCACGACCCACCGCGATGATGTTCGTGACGCACTCCATCGACGAGGCCGTTCTCATGGGCGACCGCATCGTGATATTGAGCGGGCGGCCCAGCCAGATCTTCGATGTCGTCGACGTCAATATCCAGCGCCCGCGCGAGCGTTCGACGGTCGACTCCGAGCGTTTCCGGGTCGTACGCGACTACGTGTGGAACGCCGTGATGAAGGACACCAACCGGCTTGTCACCGAGCCGGACCACAGCGGGCAAGCGGCGTCGTCTGGGCACTGAGCCCGCGCTTCTTGACTAGAGGGATGGATGCAACGATGACAAAACGCTCATTGACGCGAGCCACGGCGCTCGCCGGCGTCGGACTGGCCGGCATGCTGACGCTTGCGGCGTGTAGTAGCAGCGGCGGTTCGACCGGCGGTCAGTCGCCCGAACCGACCCAGACGCAGGCGGCGGTGCAGACCACTCCGCCGGACACCACCAGCGCCACGGCGCCGGCCGGTCCCGCGCCGTCGGGCACGGCACCGGCCAGCCAGCCCACCCAGCCGTTCCCGAAACTCACCGTTGGCTCGCCCGGCATTCCGCCGGTGATCTCCGCTCTGTTGCCGTACATCGCCGACAAGCAGGGCTTCTACAAGGCCTTCGGCGTCGACGTCACGGTCAAGAACTTCCAGACAGGCACGGACGCGACCCGGGCCCTGTCCACCGGGCAGATAGACATCTCGATCGTGCCCCCGGCGCAGCAGGTCCAGCTTGCCGCGAAGGGAATCGACCTCGTCGGCATCATGGGCCAGGAGAAGCCCGACTGGGTCGTCGCCTCTTCCGACCCCAGCATCAACTCCTGCCAGAAGCTGAAGGGCCAAAGCCTCGGCGTCGATGCCATCGGCGGCATCCGCTACATCGCGCTCGCGCAGATGCTCAAGACGTGCGGCCTGACGATCAAGGACGTGCACCCGTTGGTTTTCTCGGGCAACGCCAACCCGCAGGCGATGATCGCCGGCCAGTTGAAGGTCTCGGTGCTCCACCTGAACGAGAAGATCGATGTCGAGCAGCAAAGCGGAAAGCAATTGACGACCGTCATGTCAATGGCGACCGCGGTGCCGAACACGATGTATGAGATCTACGGAGTCCAGAAGAGCAGGCTCCCGCAACTGCGGGACGCGCTCGTGCGCTTCGACGCCGCGCAGATCGCCACGCTGAACTGGATGTTCGACCCGGCCAACGCCGACGAGGTTGCGCAGCTCGGTACGGTCGTCGGCGACTCCCAGGCGACGATGAAGGCCGCGATGGAGCAGTACAAGCAGGTGGGCTTCTGGACCCTTGACGGCCCTGGCATGCCGGTGGCCAACATCGATCAGGTGATCAAGGGCCAGGTTGCGGCCGGCAACGTCCAGGCCGGCCAGGCGCCGAACGCCGCCGGCTTGATCGACCCCAGCATCTACGCGGACGCACAGAAGCTGGTCCAGTCCTAGGCCGTCGCCCGGCGGCGGGCCGGTGTGACCTTCTGGCCCACCGACGCGCTGCGACAGGGCGTCGTCAGCTTCGTGCTGTTCGTGCCCGTCGCCGTCGTGGTCTACCTCACGTCGTGGACCGGCTGGCTCGTCACCGACGGGGGGTATGACCGGCACGTCGTGGACGACAACCCCGCGA
>Ga0157370_10006677_pt1 | contig 12667 bp, 14 predicted proteins | sample C35metaG_FD_113463 | JGI IMG/M metagenome (GOLD analysis project Ga0157370, IMG submission 113463) | Corn rhizosphere microbial communities from Kellogg Biological Station, Michigan, USA - C3-5 metaG | ecosystem: Host-associated > Plants > Roots > Rhizosphere > Soil | place: USA: Michigan...
CTGTCGTCCCAGCCGGTAAGTCTATCCGGAACGGATGCCGAGCCGGAAATCATCCCGGCCATTATTGTGCATGACAATATCGGCGACGCTGCGGCGGTTGACGGGACGGCTGGCCCGGTTCATCCCGCGGCCCTGGCTCTAGTACGGCAACAACTGGAAGTCTTCGAGACGCGCCAGTTCGGCTGGCAGGGTGTGGCATGGCCCGGTCAGAGCATTGCCTGGGAAGTGGCCGAGGAAGCGCCGCGGAAACAAAATCCGGAAGAGCGGGAAGGCGCAAATCTGACTTCTTCTGCAGTCTGGAAAAGCTGCCTGCGCCTGACGCTGCCCAATCTGGGGCAGATCACCGCTAATCTGCGGCTCGATACGCGTGGAGTTGACGTGCGGCTTGCGGCGAAAGATCCGCTGGCGGCATCCGTCTTGCGGGCCGGCGCTGCACCGCTGACGATCGGTCTGCAATCCGCCGGAATAACATTGCTGGACATGGGGGTGGAAATTGACCGGGAAGCCTGAGGCGCGCGGGGTTGCGGTGGCGCTGGCTTATCGTGCCGGGCAGTCGGCCCCGCAAGTTGTTGCCAAGGGCCGCGGTCTGGTGGCCGAGACCATCATCAACGAGGCCAGGACTCACGGCGTCTACGTGCATGAGTCGCCGGAGCTGGTGTCCCTCCTGATGCAGATAGATCTTGATCAGCATATCCCTCCGCAACTCTATCTTGCGGTGGCGGAACTGCTCGCCTGGCTGTACAAGCTGGAAGAAGGACTCACTCATCCTGGTCCGAAGCAGCTTGAGCCACCACGCCCATAAAATGCAGGAATAATCCCGACCGGTTGCTTCGCCTTTTTCTGCAGGTGCGCTTTACCTGCCGGTTCCTCTATACCGGCATGTTCATGATGTCCTGGTACGCGGCCACCATTTTGTTGCGTACTTGCACCGTATATTGCAAAGAGATCGTCGCCTTTTGCATCGAAATCATCGCTTCTGTCAGGTTCGCCCCGGGCGCACCGATTTCGAAATCCCGTGCAAGCTTGGCGGCATGTTGCTGGGCATTGTTGACCTGATCCAGCGAGCTCTTGAACACGCTGCTGAAATCAATGCCTCCTCCTGCGTTGACGCTGGAGGTTGTCGTGGCTGCAGAGGGCTTGCCGGCGGCCAAGGCAGCGCCGGCTCTCAGCTGTGCGAGCATTCCATCTATTTTCGATACATCCATCCGGCTCTCCCGCTATTTTCATTCGGAACATGTGCACGATAGCACTGCCCATCCCAAATCCGTGTCCTGAAATACGCGGAAAATTCGCTTCTGTTCACCGCTTTGAATCTCGGCCATATGGGGATAATGCTGTCATTCGGCTAAAGCAGGCATTGCAGCCGGACAACAGAGTCGTTTCCAATAGTATTGATCATCACGGAGAACATGATGGCGGCAGGTGCGGACGCGGTTGCGATAAACGGCCCACAGGATTTGCAGGGCCTGGGCAGCGCACGGAATTTTTTGGGCAATATGTCCAGCCAGCAAAAAATGGGGCTGATACTGGCGTTTTCCGCCATCATTGCCTTGGTTGCCGGCGGATGGATGTGGAATCAGGCACCGGACTACAAGGTGCTGTTCAGTAACGTTTCCGACCGTGACGGGGGGGCGATCATCGCGTCCCTTCAGAAAATGAATGTACCTTACAAATTCGCGGATGGCGGCGGCGCAATCCTCGTACCTGCCAACGCGGTGCACGATGCGCGGCTCAAGCTCGCTTCGGAGGGCTTGCCCAAGGGTGGCCTGGTAGGCTTCGAATTAATGGAAAACCAGAAATTCGGCACCAGCCAGTTTCTGGAACAAGTCAATTTCCAGCGTGCGCTGGAAGGCGAACTCGCCCGCTCGATCCAGGCCGTGGCGGCGGTCAGCAGTGCGCGGGTGCACTTGGCCATGGCCAAGCAGTCGGTATTCATGCGCGAGCAACAGAAACCCAGTGCTTCGGTAATGGTAAATCTCTATCCCGGCCGCTCGCTTGACCCGCAGCAGGTGAACGCGATCGTTCACCTGGTTTCCAGCAGCGTTCCCAATCTGCCTCTCAAAAATGTAACGATAGTGGACCAGCACGGCAGTCTTTTGAGCAAAACCGATGAATCGCACCCCGGTACCGGCCTGGACCCCAACCAGCTGAAATACCTGCAGGCTCTGGAACAAAGTTATGTGAAACGCATCGAGGCAATCCTGACCCCTATCGTCGGGCTCGAAAACGTTCGCGCGCAGGTTGCGGCAGATGTGGACTTCGCTCACTCCGAGCAGATGGACGAGATCTACAAGCCGAACCAGGATCCCGTCAATTCCACCGTGCGCAGCCAGCAAACCTCGGAATCGACCACCTCCGGCCAAGGCGAAGGCGGGGTGCCGGGTGCACTTTCCAACCAGCCACCGGCGCCTGCCACAGCCCCGATCTCCACAGCGCAGGCTGCGCCGCCCAACCAGCCAGGTGCACCTGGAGCTGCACCTGGCACGCCTGACGCGACGCAAGCCGTCAAACCGGCGCCCACCAATATGCGCAAGGATGCCACCACTAACTATGAAGTGGATAAAACCATCCAGCATGTGCGCAAACCCGTGGGAGGCATCAAGCGGTTGTCGGTTGCAGTGGTGGTTAACCATCGCAAGGTAACGGACGAGAAGGGCGTGGTGAGCACGCAACCGCTGAGCGAAGCGGAAAAGACGCAAATCACGGATCTGGTGAAAGAGGCCATGGGTTTCAGCCGGGAGCGCGGCGACTCGTTGAATGTGGTCAACAGCGCTTTCACGGATATGGAGAAGGAAACCATACCGGAACTGCCCCTGTGGCAACAGCCGGAGATGATCGAGCTTGCCAAGCAGGTCGCAAAGACTGCACTGATCGGCGCGCTGATTGCATATCTGGTGCTGGGCGTACTGCGCCCCATGTTGAAGCGCATGAATCAGCCGGCAGGCGCATCACCTGCATCTTCCCCCATGCTAACCGAACAGAAGGAGGATCAACCCTTGCCATCCACGCCTGTAATGAAACAAGTACCGCAACTTTCCCAGCCTGACCAGAATCTGGCGCTGGCCCGGCAATTGGCGAGAGACGACCCGCAGATGGTGGCGAGTGTGGTCAGACATTGGGTGGCCGGCCATGAATGAACAAGGTATCAATAAAAGCGCGATCCTGCTCATGTCGCTGGGTGAGCAGGAAGCGGTGCAGGTACTCAAGCATCTCACGCCCCGCGAAGTACAAAAAGTCGGCACGGCGATGGCGAAACTGAAGAATCTGAGCCGGGAACAGGTAGATGCCGTGATCGACAGTTTCTGCGCGCACGCTACGGAGCAGAATCCCGCCCTGGTCCTTGATCCGGAAAACTACACCCGTTCGGTGCTTCATAAAGCACTGGGGGACGACAAGTCTACGGACATCATCAGCCGTATTCTGGAAGGCAGCGACACCAGCGGCATCGAGGGGCTCAAATGGATAGATTCGCCATCGGTGGCGGAATTGATCAGAGGCGAGCATCCCCAGATCATTGCCACCATCCTGGTGCATCTCGACCGCGACCAGGCGAGTGAAATCCTGGGGCAACTTTCCGAGCAACTGCGCAACGATGTATTGCTACGCATTGCCACGCTCGAAGGCATCCAGCCATCGGCCTTGCGGGAACTCAACGATGTGCTGACCGACCTGCTGTCAGGTAGCGAAAATATCAATAAAAGCCCGGTCGGCGGCATACGCACGGCGGCGGAAATCATCAACTTCATGGGAAGCGCGGCCGAAACGTCCGTCCTCGACAACTTGCGTGAATTCGACCCGGAGTTGGCACAGAAAATAATGGACCAGATGATCGTGTTCGAAAACCTGTTGGATATCGATGATCGGGGTATTCAGTTGCTATTGCGCGAAATTCAGTCCGACTCGCTTGTTATTGCCCTGAAGGGTGCGGCAGTGGAATTACGGGAAAAGATATTCAAGAACATGTCGAGCCGGGCGTCGGAAATCCTGCGGGAAGACCTGGAAGCCATGGGTCCGGTGAAAGTTCGCGAGGTCGAGGCTCATCAGAAACAGATATTGCAGACTGTCCGGCGGCTGGCCGACGAAGGGCAGATCGCGTTCGGTGGCAAAGGCGAGGAAAGCTACATCTGAATTACGTTTGAATAGATGCCGGATTTCCGCTCCCCGCCGGGGAGCGGAAAAAGGAACGACAAAGGAAAATAATAACCGTGGCCAACCAGATTATTCCAAAAGGACGTCTTTCCACCTATCAGCGCTGGGAGATGAGTGGCTTGGAGCAGGCCGCCACAGCGCCGGCACCCCAGTCCGAGGTCGACGTCCAGGAGCGGCGGCCATCAATTATCCTGCCTACCGTCGAACAGATCGAGCGGATACATAAGGAGGCACATCAGGAAGGTCACGCCGCTGGGTACGAGGCTGGTTACGCCGCCGGCCACCAGGCGGGCTATGAAGCCGGCCGCGAGCGGGCCGCAATCGAGGCTGCCCGATTGCAGGACTTGCTCAGCAGTTTCCAGCAGGCATTGGCCAGCGCCGATCAGACGATCGGTAACGATCTGCTTTCGCTGGCGCTTGATTTGGCAAAGCAGATGATACGCGAGGCCCTGCGGGTAAAGCCGGAACTCGTATTCGCCGTAGTTCGGGAAAATATTCATGCCGAGTCCGCATTCAGCCAGCCGCCGCAGCTATGCTTGCACCCGGAGGACGCCGCCCTGGTGCGCGAACACCTGGGCCACGAACTCAACGGTTGCACCGTCTATGCCGATCCGCAGATGGAGCGCGGCGATTGCCGTATCAAGACCGCAACCGGCCAGGTCGATGCGACACTCGCGACGCGTTGGAAGCGTATCGGACAGGCACTGGGACAAAATGGAGCGTGGCTGGAATGATTGCGAATGCGGAAAAGACAAGCGGGGCGGAAGCCGTCACTCCCGCGCCCACGGGCACCCACACTGGCGAATGGCACGGTTTTCTCAAGCGCTGCGGGGAAGCAGCTTCCGCCGCCGAGCCTTTTCAGAGGTCCGGAACGCTCACGCGTGTGACAGGGCTGGTCATGGAAGCCATGGGGCTCAAGCTTGCCGTAGGCAGCGGCTGCACCGTGATTATGCCGAACGGCGACAGGGTGGAGGCGGAGGTGGTGGGCTTTAACGGAGACCGGCTTTATCTGATGCCGACCACCGATGTATCCGGCCTGACCCCCGGCGCGAGGGTTATCCCCTGGGAGCATGCTGCAACAGCGCCTGCTGCGGGTGGGAACATGCCCCCACGCCGCCGCGCATCCGATCGGGTCAGGCGTTTTCCGGTGGGTGACGGTTTGCTGGGGCGGGTACTGGATGGCGCGGGATGCCCGTTGGACGGGCTCGGGCCGTTGAAGGCGGAGCAGGACGCCCCGCTTGCAAATAAGTCATTCAATCCGCTTGACCGGGAACCGATCAACCAGATACTCGATGTCGGTGTTCGCGCCATCAATGCGCTGCTAACCGTCGGGCGCGGTCAACGCATGGGCCTGTTTGCCGGTTCCGGAGTGGGAAAAAGCGTCCTGCTCGGAATGATGGCACGCTATACCAGCGCCGATGTGATCGTGGTCGGGCTGATCGGCGAGCGGGGCCGGGAGGTCAAGGAATTCATCGAACAAAGTCTCGGACCGGAAGGGCTGGCCCGTTCGGTAGTGGTCGCAGCGCCAGCCGATACATGGCCCTTGATGCGATTGCAGGGCGCGTCCTACGCGACCTCAATCGCCGAGTACTTTCGCGACCAGGGCAAGAACGTTCTGCTGATCATGGATTCGCTTACGCGCTACGCCATGGCGCAGCGGGAGATTGCCCTGGCCATTGGCGAGCCGCCCGCTACCAAGGGATATCCGCCTTCAGTATTCGCCAAACTGCCGCAGCTGGTGGAACGTGCCGGCAATGGCGTCAAGGGTGGCGGCTCGATCACTGCGTTCTATACGGTATTGACCGAGGGAGACGATCAGCAAGATCCGATCGCCGACTCGGCGCGCGCCATTCTTGACGGGCACGTGGTGCTCTCGCGGCAACTGGCGGAAAGCGGCCATTACCCCGCCATCGATATCGAAGCCTCGATCAGCCGTGCCATGTCCGCTCTGATTTCGCCTGAATATTTTGAGCAGGTACGCGGCTTCAAACAGCTCTATTCGCGTTATCAGCGGTCGCGCGATCTGATCAGCGTCGGCGCCTATTCGCCGGGGAGCGATTCGCTGCTGGATCGCGCAATCCTGCTGCATCCGCAGCTTGAGGCATTCCTTCAACAAAGTATGTTCGAGCGCGCAGGCCACGCGGATAGTTCGGCCAAGCTGAGTGCGCTGCTGGCCCCATAGCAATGCAAGAAAGAAAACGAATGCCAATACCAACGATCAACCACTGATAACCCCACCGAACCTCAACCTGGATCTTGACGAAAATGGCAAAACACTCTGCTTTGGATACCTTGCTTGAATTGGCGCAGACGCGAACGGATGATGCGGCAAGGCAGCTGGGTGCGCTGACTGCGCAAGGCATGGATATGGAAACCAAGCTTGCGTTGCTGACGCAGTACTGGAATGAATATTCCGCCCGCTTCCAGAGTGCGATGAAGCAAGGGATAACCGCGTCCGATTGGCGCAATTATCAGGAATTTCTCAACAAGATCGATGCCGCCATTGTGCAGCAGCGCGGGGTTCTGGCCGCAGCGCGTGAGCGCGTCCAGGCCGGCCAGGCTGTCTGGCAATCCGCCCGGCGCACACTCAAGTCCTATGACACTTTGGCTCAGCGCCAGGCAGGCGCCGAGTTGCTGCGCATGGCAAGGCATGAGCAGAAGGAGACCGACGAGTGCACGAGCAACGCAGTTGCCCGCCAGAGTGGATTGGGCTAAACGTACCTGAAAGCATTTGAAAGCACCCAAAGCAGATCAAGTGCGATGAACTTACCATAACTATTAAATTTAATGGATTTCCGATGCTAATGTCGCCTGCACTTCCAGATTCCTCAGCGAATTTGCTTTCACCCCAACGGAATAGCGCCGCCAATCCCGGTGGAGACGTCCAGTCGCCCGGTACGGGTAGTTTTGGCAAGGTACTTGCGAACGAATTGAGCAATCAAAGCGATGCACCCGAAACCACGCAGGGGGAGGGGGGTACCGCGCCTTATACACCGGCAACGGGAGTGGTCGCGGCAACCAGAACTGCGCAGGGTTCAAAGAGCCCAAGTGGGGATGCAAAGGACATTGCTAGCGATGCGAAGCATCCGGAAGCTTCGAAGGGTGCGGAGAATTCCGGTGAATTGCAGAATTCAAAAGATATGGAAGACTCCGCAGCCATCGCTACGAAGGTTTCCAAACCGAAAGAAATGAAGACGCATCCCGCCGCAGTGGAGGCGCAATCTCAACCGGCGGATCTTGCAGAAATTCTTCACGGGCTGATCGCCGCTTATTCGCCCGACAGCCGGTCCGATACCTCAGCCCTGCCTTCGGCAGAAAAAATGGGGAAAACGGAAAAACCGGAAAAAGGGAAGAAAATAGAAACCACGGCAGAGCTCCGCGCTGCGGATGCTTCGGCCGATGCGCGGGCGCAGCTGGCTAATCCCGCCGATCTGGCCGCGCTCACGTCCATACTCCCCGGCGTGGCCGGTGCACGCCCCGGCAGAGCCGAATCTTTCGATGCTCTTGCTGCAACTGCAGGCAGGGCGGCAAGTGATCCGACGTCTTCGACCGCTGCCCATCGGACTGCCGTGGCAGCTCAGGCAAGGGAAAAGCATGCCAGCGGTATATTCGATACCCGCGAGCAGGCATCAAACAAATTGGACATGGATACGAGACAAGCCCCGGCCACGCAAATGGAGTTCAGCCTGCCTGGAATCAGCACTGGAGCACAACCCGTCAAGCCCGAAAGCCCGTCACCGGAGTTCGTGTCTAAAGATTTCACCTCAGGTTTATTCAATACGGCGGCAGTGCCAGCGGGTGCGGCTGATCATGGGATTGCGCCGACCGTGGCCGGCATGCCCCCGTATGGCGACGCAAATACAGGTCCCGGGCTGGAGCCCCGTCTGGGTGCTGCCGGGTGGGACAACGCTTTGGGCCAGAGAGTCCTGTGGATGGTTTCTCAACAGCAACAGGTAGCTGAGCTGACCCTCAATCCGCCCGACCTCGGTCCCTTGCAGGTTGTCCTGACGCTCAACAACGACCAGGCCAGTGCCACATTTATTTCACAAAATGCCGATGTGCGCCAGGCACTTGAGGCTGCCCTGCCGCGCCTCAAGGAAATGATGGCGGATAGCGGACTCAGCCTGGGCAATACGGCTGTCAGCGCGGATACGTCGCAACAGCGGGACGGATTCGAGCGAGGCCGTCCCGCCTTCCGGCATGGGAGCGGCGAGGGAGTACTGACGGCTTCGAACGCCCAGGCCGCCGATATCGGCATGGACCGTATCCAGGGTGGTGGCAGCAGGCTGGTGGATACGTTTGCCTAGTCCGCTGGAAAATTTATCGCTGGATCCGTATTATAGGTTGCCGGAATAATCCTGCGGCACGTACCGCGCGAAGGGACAAACGGGTGAACACCCGCAACCTATATGCAGGTTTCCACGCGATTAATCCTGCATCCTACGCGGGATCTCATTAACGTTTGCGCTTCCTCGCAGAAGACGCTTATCAAAATTTCAAGATAACGCCTTTTTCCCCCTTTGTTCACGGCATGGTACGCGTGCAATTGGCTTGATAATTCGTGCATCACATCGCTACGGAGAGTACACCATGTCAAGCAAGGCACATGTATCAGGCAGGGAAGAGAAGGGAGCCAAGACGGAAAAGAAATCCGGAGGGAAAAAGCGGGTTCTGATTATCGTTGGGGCGGTATTGCTGCTCGGTGCGGGAGGCGGCGGTGCGGCCTGGTATCTGGATAGGAAGCAGGATAGCGCGGAAGTCCAGGTAAAGCAGAAGCCACCGGTTTTTGTGACCCTGGATACATTTACCGTTAATCTGCAGTCTGAGCACGGCGATCAGCATCTTCAAACCAACCTTACCCTGAAGATAGAAGATGCCGCGGCGGCGGACTTGATCAAGCTGCATATGCCTGAAATACGCAATCGTGTTTTGCTGCTGTTATCCAGCAAGGCGGCATCACAAATCGCTGCCGTCGAAGGCAAGAGGAAACTCGCTTCCGAACTGCTCGCGGAGATCAGGCAGCCTTTTGGCGAGAGCCGCCCCGAGCTTGCTGTCCAAAGCGTGCTATTCACTTCATTCGTGATTCAGTGACGCTGTCATGAGCAACGAATTTCTCTCACAGGAAGAAGTCGACGCCCTGCTCAAGGGAGTCATCGGCGGGGAGGGCGCAACTCAGGAATCCCATTCACCTGCCGGCTTTCGTCCCTATAATCTCGCAACCCAGGAGCGTATCGTTCGCGGGCGCATGCCCACGCTTGAAATCATCAACGAGCGCTTTGCCCGGCTCCTGCGCCTGGGTCTGTTCAACTTCATGCGCCGCAGCGCGAATGTCACGGTCGGGCCGGTGCGGGCCATCAAATTCAGCGAATTTGTGCGCCATCTGGTGATGCCGAGCAATCTGAACCTGGTACACGTCAAGCCATTACGCGGCACTTCCCTGTTCGTGTTTGATCCGACACTGGTATTTCTGGTAGTGGACAACCTGTTCGGCGGCGATGGCCGCTGCCAGCCCAAGGCGGAGGGCCGCGATTTTACCCAGACCGAGCAGCGCATCATTCAGCGCCTGCTTAATCTGGTGTTTGACAGCTACGGCAAGTCCTGGGCGTCTGTTTATCCAATCGAGTTCGAATACGTGCGGGCCGAGACGAACACCCAGTTTGCCAACGTGGCAACGCCCAACGAGGTGGTTGTGGCGACCACTTTCGAAGTCAGCTTCGGTTCCGCAGTGGGAGAGATGCATATTTGCATGCCATATTCCATGCTTGAGCCCATCCGCGACCTGCTGTCCAGCAGCATGCAGGGCGAGTCGCTGGAAGTGGACAAGCGATGGATTGGCCGGCTGTCTAAACAGGTGCAGTCAGCTGAAGTAACCATGCTGGTTGATCTGGCCCATGCGCAGGTTACCCTCGACCAGATACTCAACATGCAGGTGGGCGACGTTATTTCCCTGGATATCCCCGAGCTTGTCACCGCCAGCGTGGACGGCGTGCCGGTCATGGAGTGCCGTTATGGCGTCTCCAACGGCCAGTATGCCTTGCGCATGGAAAAGATGCTGGGCTCCGTGAGCAGTGAGTGAGCCGCAAAAATGAGCATCGAACGCCGCGACCTATCGAATCGACCCTTTACGAACCATCCCGAGGAGCTGAACATGTCCGTTAACAAAACCAATGCCGCTCGCATCACCGAGCAGGAACCCACTTTGCATGAGGCGGTAAACGCCGCACCCGCCCAGATTTTCGAGCAGTTCGCCGTGACGCCGAAACCGGAAGTCCACAATGACATCGATATGATCATGGATATCCCGGTCCAGCTTACCGTGCAGTTGGGCCGTACGAAAATCGCCATCAAGAACCTGTTGCAGCTGGCGCAAGGTTCGGTGGTGGAACTGGATGGCCTGGCAGGCGAACCCATGGACGTGCTGGTCAACGGTTATCTGATTGCGCAGGGCGAAGTGGTGGTGGTGAATGAAAAGTTCGGCATACGCCTGACCGACATCATCACCCCGAGCGAGCGAATCCGCAAATTAAACCGCTAACCGCCGGCCCCGGCTTTTCCGGAATCACGAAATTTATGGATGCGACACGAATGAACGACTGCGGCATGCCGAAGAACCCCAACATGTCGAGGCAACGCCTCAACGGCGGCCCGGCAGGGTCCGGGCGATTTTTAATCTCTTTGCTGCTGGGCTATTGCGTATTACCGGCTACTGCCGCTACACCCACACCCGCAAATACTTCGGCGGCTTCGGATGGCGGCATGTTGCAGGTCATGCTTGGCCTGGGCGTGGTGCTTGCCGTGATAATGGGTGCCGCGTGGCTGCTCAGGCGTTTTGGCGGAATTGCAAGAGGGCCCGCGAGTGTTGTAAAAGTTATCGGCGGGTCAGCTGTCGGCCAGCGTGAGCGTGTGGTACTGGTGGAAGTTGGAGATACCTGGCTCGTAGTCGGTGTTGCACCGGGACACGTGACAGCATTGCACAGCATGCCCAAAGGTGAGAGCACGGCTTCCAGCCCTGACAGCACGGGCAGTCCGGCTGGCGACGTACGCTTTTCTGCCTGGTTCAAGCAGGTATTGGAGAAACGGAATGGAAAGTAACGCCTTGGTAAATAGCCGCACCGGATCCGCGATTCGCATTATTCTGGGGACAGTGCTGGGAACTGTTTTGTTAGGCACTTCGGTATTCGCGCTGGCCCAGACTTCCGGCTTGCCGGCATTTACCAGCACGCCCACCGCGGGGGGCGGCCAGAACTATTCCTTGAGCCTGCAAACGCTTCTGACGCTGACAGCACTCTCTTTCCTGCCGGCAGTGCTGCTGATGATGACCGGTTTTACCCGCATCATCATTGTGCTGTCGCTGCTGCGCCAGGCGCTTGGTACGCAATCTTCCCCTCCCAACCAGGTGCTGGTCGGCCTTGCGCTGTTCCTTACCTTTTTTGTCATGGGGCCGGTGTTCGACAAGATTTATACCGAAGCATACGAGCCCTTCACGGCCAACAAGATAACGATGAACCAGGCTCTGGATAAAGGGGCTGCACCGCTCAAGGCTTTCATGATGAAGCAGACCCGGGAGGCGGATCTGGCGCTGTTCGTCAAGCTTGCCGGGCATCCGCAGCTGAATGGGCCGGAGGACGTGCCGTTGCGGGTGCTGGTGCCTGCCTTCGTCACCAGCGAATTGAAAACGGCTTTTCAGATTGGCTTTGCCGTATTTATTCCTTTTCTCATTATCGATATGGTGGTGGCTTCAGTGCTCATGTCCATGGGCATGATGATGGTATCGCCTGCGCTGGTGGCCTTGCCGTTCAAGATCATGCTGTTCGTGCTGGTCGATGGCTGGCATATGCTGATTGGTTCACTGGCGGAAAGTTTCTACTAGCGAATAGCAAACGACTCAACCTCTCTGATTTTCAACCTTCATAACCTATGGATCGAGAACACAATGACACCTGAAAGTGTGATGACTCTGGGCCAGAAGGCCATGGAAGTGACGCTCATGGTCTCCGCCCCCATGCTGCTGGTGGCGCTGGCGACCGGCCTGCTGGTAAGTATTTTCCAGGCCGCTACCCAAATCAATGAAACAACCTTGTCTTTTATTCCCAAGCTGGTGGCCTTGTTCATGACGTTGGTGGTGGCCGGACCCTGGATGCTCTCCGTAATGATCGACTATATGCGGCAGGTGCTTGAGGGTATTCCCGGAATGGTAGGGTAGCAGATATTTAAACCTAAATCCGGCAATTGACCGCTCTTTATCAGCTTATAGTCATGATAAATAAAAATATTTTGTGCTGTTTGACCCTTACCTTCCGGGTGAGCCCGCTACGAGACAGATTGTATAGTTTTTGTGGCCCATGGCAGCGTTGCAACGCCTTGGAATGGGGCGCCTCGGAGCGTCGCCCGAGGGGCCCCGCGCAGCGGGGATCGGGCAGCGCAGGGGAGGCCGCGACCGCGTTTCATGGCGCCCGCATCCCGCTGCGGGGTCGCACCTTCCTGCGGAAGGCACTGCTCCTCCCTTGTATGATCGAAA
>Ga0157370_10006678_pt1 | contig 12667 bp, 12 predicted proteins | sample C35metaG_FD_113463 | JGI IMG/M metagenome (GOLD analysis project Ga0157370, IMG submission 113463) | Corn rhizosphere microbial communities from Kellogg Biological Station, Michigan, USA - C3-5 metaG | ecosystem: Host-associated > Plants > Roots > Rhizosphere > Soil | place: USA: Michigan...
ATCCAGCGCGCGGGCTTCCTGTACCTGCTCATCGCGCACATCGGCGCCATCGCGATCCTCCTCTGCTTCGGCGTGCTCCAGGCGAACACCGGCGACTACACCTTCGCCAACATGCGCGCGCAGCACCTGTCGCCCTTCTGGGCTTCCGCCGCGTTCCTGCTCGCGCTCTTCGGCTTCGGCGCGAAGGCCGGCATCCTGCCGCTGCACGTGTGGCTGCCCGAAGCGCACCCCGCGGCGCCCTCGCCGGTGTCGGCCCTCATGAGCGGCGTGATGCTGAAGACCGCGATCTACGGCATGGCGCGCGTGACCTTCGACCTCCTCGGCACGCCGGTCTGGTGGTGGGGCGTGGTCGCGCTCGCCGTGGGACTCGCCACCGCGCTCTTCGGCGTGGTCTTCGCGGCCGCGCAGGTCGACATGAAGCGCCTGCTCGCCTATTCGTCGATCGAGAACATCGGGCTCATCGTGGTCGCCCTCGGGCTCGCGATCGTGTTCCGCGCGTACGAGATGCCGGCGCTCGCCGCCCTGGCGCTGATGGCGATGCTCTACCACTGCCTGAACCATGCGGTGTTCAAGAGCCTGCTCTTCCTCGGCACGGGCTCGGTGCTGCACGCGACGCAGGAGCGCAACCTGGGAAGGCTCGGCGGCTTGCTGCGCTACATGCCGTGGGTCGCATGGACCTCGCTCGTCGGCGCGGTGGCGGCGGCGGCGCTGCCGCCCTCCAACGGCTTCGTCTCCGAATGGCTGCTGCTGCAGGGGTTCCTCTTCACCGGCGACCTGCCCAACCCGTACCTGCGCATGCTGGTGCCGATCTTCGCGGCGGGCGTGGTGCTCGTCTCCGCGCTGGCGGGCTACGTGATGGTGAAGTTCTTCGGCGTGATCTTCCTCGGCCGGCCGCGCGAGGAAAAGCTCGCCGGAGCGCACGATGCGGGCTTCCTCGAGCGCCTCGGGCTCGCATGGCTCGCGAGCGGATGTGTGCTGCTCGGCATCTTCCCCGTGGCGGTGATGGAACTGATCGATCCGGTGGCCACGCAAATCCTCGGCCGCGGGCTCGCCCAGGGCGGCCGGATCGGCGACTGGCTGGTGCTGGCGCCCGTGAGCGCGGAGCGCGCCTCGTACAGCCCCTTCGCGATGCTGACCGTGGCGCTCGCCGTGGTCGGCCTGGTGTTCGTGCTGGTGCGCCGCTTCTACCACGGCCGCGTGCGCCGTGCGGCCCCGTGGGATTGCGGCTATCCGCTGCAGACCGCGCGCATGCAGGACACCGCCGAGGGATTCGGCCAGCCGATCCGCCAGATCTTCGAGCCGCTGTTCCGCATGAAGCGCGAGCTTCCGACCGCGTTCGACGCGGCCCCGCGCTACAAGGTGACGATCGAGGACCCGATCTGGCACGCCGTCTACGAGCCGATCGCCGCGGCAACCGAAGCCTTCTCGCGCGTCGTGGGCCTGCTCCAGCGCGGGCGGATCGCGATCTACCTGCTCTACAGCTTCCTCACGCTCGTGGCGCTCCTCTTCCTCGCACAAACATGAGCTTCGAAGGCGTCTTTGCCCAGCTCGCAGCCGCCGTGGCCGCGCTCGTGTTGGGGCCGCTCCTCACCGGCTGGGTGAACCAGTGGCGCGCGTGGCTGCAGAACCGCTCCGCGCCGCCGCTCCTGCAGCCGTTCCGCACGCTGCACAAGCTCTTCTGGAAGGAATCGGTGATGGCGCACGAGGCGAGCCCGCTCTACCGCCTCGCGCCCTACGTCGTGTTCAGCTGCATGCTGCTCGCGTCGATGATCATCCCGACCCTTTCGACCAACCTGCCGCTCGCTCCGGCGGCCGATGCGATCGCGCTGGTCGGGCTCTTCGCGCTCGCGCGGCTCTTCATCTCGCTCGCCGCGATGGACGTGGGCACCGCGTTCGGCACGCTCGGCGCACGGCGCGAGATGCTGGTGGGGTTCCTCGCCGAGCCCGCGTTCCTGATGGTGCTCTTCACCGCCTCGCTCATCACGAACTCGACCTCGCTCGCGACCATCGTCGCGAGCCTCTCGCACCGCAGCCTCGCGATCGTTCCGAGCCTCGCCTTCGCCGGGGTCGCGTTCACCATGGTCTCGCTCGCGGAGAACGCGCGCGTGCCGGTGGACAATCCCGCGACGCACCTCGAGCTCACGATGATCCACGAGGCGCTGCTGCTCGAGTATTCCGGACGCCACCTCGCGCTCCTCGAATGGGCGGCCTCGTTGAAGCTCTTCGCCTACTCCTGCGCGGGGCTCGCGATCTTCTTCCCGTGGGGCGTGGCGCAAGCCAACGATCGCACCGCGCTCCTCTTCTCGCTGCCCGTGCTGGTCGCGAAGCTCGCCGCCGGCGGCATCGGGCTCGCGGTGATCGAGACCATCCTCGCCAAGATGCGCATCTTCCGTGTACCGGAATTCCTCGCGACCGCTTTCCTGCTGGGCGTCCTGGCGCTCCTCGTGCACCTGCTCCTCGGGGCGTAGATGACGCCGATCCACGTCCAGCTCGTGAACCTCTTCGCCGCGGGGATGCTGCTGCTCTCGTTCGCGATGCTCTCGCAGCGGCGCATCCTCGCCCTGATCCATCTCTACGCGCTGCAGGGCCTCGCCCTCACCGCCTCCACCGTCGCGGTGGCGTGGGCGACCGGCCAGCATCACCTCTACTGGTCGGCCGCCATCAACTTCACGCTGAAGGTGATCGTGCTGCCATGGATCCTGCACCGCCTCATCCGGCGCCTGAGCGTCAAGTGGGACGTGGAGACGCTCATCAACATCCCGTCGATGATGCTGGTGGGCATCGTGCTGGTCGTGTTCGCGTTCAACCTGGCGCTCCCCATTTCGGAGTTCTCGCGCTCCATCGCGCGCAGCACGCTCGGCATCGCGCTCGCCTGCGTGCTGCTCTCGTTCCTCATGATGATCACGCGCTCCAAGGCGGTGCCGCAGGTGATCGGCTTCCTCTCTATGGAGAACGGCCTCTTCTTCGCGGCGACCAGCGCCACCTACGGCATGCCGATGGTGGTCGAGCTCGGCATCGCGCTCGACGTCCTCGTGGGCATGGTGATCCTGGGCGTGTTCCTGTTCCAGATCCGCGAGCAGTTCGACTCGCTCGACATCCACCACCTCGAGAAGCTGAAGGAAGACTGATGGACGCGCTCCTCGTGCTCCTCGCGGTCCCGCTCGCCGGGGGCTTGAGCCTCTGGATCCTGGGAGAGCGCGACAGCGCCCCGGAGATCAACGCGGCCTTCAGCTTCACCACGTTCGCCGCCGCGGCGTGGCTCACCGAGGACGTCGTCTCCACGGGCCCGGTGAGCGGCTTCTACGAGCAGTTCTTCGTCGACCCGCTCAACGTCTTCCTCGTCGCGCTCACGGCGTTCGTCGGCCTCACCACGTCGCTCTTCTCGCGCCCGTACATGCGCACCGAACGCGACAAAGGCCGCATGACGCCCGCGCGGCTGCGCCTCTACCACAGCATGTACCAGCTCTTCATGTTCACGATGCTGCTGGCGCTCACCACGAACAACATGGGGATCCTGTGGGTCGCGATGGAGGCGGCGACGCTCACCACGGTGCTGCTGGTCTCCGTGTACCGGACGGCGGCGAGCCTCGAGGCCGCGTGGAAGTACTTCATCCTTTGCGGCGTGGGCATCGCGCAGGCGCTCTTCGGAACGATCCTCCTCTACTTCGCCGCGGAGCGCGTGCTGGGGCCCCAGGGCGATGCGCTCCTCTGGACGCACCTCGACATCGTGAAGCACCAGCTCGAGCCGGCGATCATGTCGCTCGCCTTCGTGTTCCTGCTGGTGGGCTACGGCACCAAGGTAGGTCTCGTGCCTTTGCACAACTGGCTCCCGGATGCGCATGCCGAAGGTCCCACGCCGATTTCGGCGGTGCTCTCGGGACTCCTCCTCAACGTGGCGCTCTACAGCGTGATCCGCTGCAAGGTGCTCGCCGAAGGCGCCCTCGACTCGCGCTTCGCCGGCAACATGATGATGGGCTTCGGCCTGCTCTCGACCGTCGCGGCGGCCTTCTTCCTTTCGCGGCAGCGCGACATCAAGCGCATGTTCGCGTACTCCTCGATCGAGCACATGGGCCTCACGACCTTCGCCTTCGGCATGGGCGGGCCGATCGCGAACTTCGCGGGCCTGCTCCACATGACCGTGCACTCGCTCGTGAAGAGCGCGATCTTCTTCGCCGTCGGACACGCCGCGCAGAAGGCGGGCACCCAGGTGATGGAGGACATCCGCGGCCTCCTGCGCGTGAGCCCGCGCGTGGGCTGGGGCCTCATGATCGGCACGCTCGCGATCCTCGGCATGCCGCCCTTCGGCGTCTTCGCGAGCGAGTTCCTGATCCTCACCACGGCGATGCGCGAGCATGCGTGGGCGACGCCGCTCCTGCTCCTCGCGCTCGGCGTCGCGTTCGCCGCCATCTTCAGCCGCGTGCAGCCGATGGTGTTCGGGGAGACGACGTTGCGGCCGTTGCCCTACCAGCCCGCGTTGGTGCCGGTGTTCGTCCACCTCGGCCTGGGCCTCATGCTCGGCCTCTACATCCCGCCCTACCTCGCCGCGTGGTACCAGCAGGCGGCGAGGCTCCTCGGCTGACATGGCGATCCCGGGACTGCCCATCGCGAAACCCATCGAGGGGGAAGCGCCCGCGTCGTACGCGCGGGTCACGCCGGCGCAATGGACCGAAGCCGCGCGCCTCGTGCACGAAAGCGGCGCAAGGCTGGTCGCGCTGTGGGGCGCCGATCGGCGCGACGCGGCCGGCGCGTTCTCGGTCTACGCGGCGTACGCGACCTCCGAAGGCATCACGGTGCTGGACCTGCACCTCGCGTCGGCCGAGGAATCGTATCCCGACCTCTCCGGTCTCTTTCCCTGCGCCTCGCGCATGCAGCGCGCCGTGCACGACCTGCTCGGGCTCGTCGCCGAAGGCGCCACGGATCTGCGGCCGTGGCTTCGCCACGGCGCGTGGCGTCCCCATGACCATCCGCTGCGCCGCGATTTCGATCCCGACGCATTCCGCGCGAACGCGATCGAGTCCTATCCGTTCGTGCGAGTGGAGGGCGACGGCGTGCACGAGATTGCCGTGGGACCGATCCATGCCGGCGTGATCGAGCCGGGCCATTTCCGCTTCTCGGTGGTGGGCGAGAAGGTGCTGCGCCTCGAGGAGCGGCTCGGCTACGCGCACAAGGGCATCGAGCGGCGCTTCGGCGATTTCACGCTCGCCGAGGGCTACCGCCTCGCCGGGCGTTGCTCCGGCGATTCGACGGTCGCATATGCATGGGCCTATGCGCAGGCGGCCGAATCGGTGCTCGCGATCGTGGTGCCGCCGCGCGCACGCTGGCTTCGCGCCCTGATGCTCGAGGCCGAGCGCATCGCGAACCACCTGGGAGACCTGGGCGCCCTCGGCAATGACGCGGCGTTCGGGTTCGCGCTCGCGCAGTTCTCGCGGCTTCGGGAGGACTGGTTGCGGGCCTGCGACGGCTTCTGCGGCCATCGCCTGATGATGGACCGCGTGGTTCCGGGCGGCGTCGCGGCGGATATCGACGCGGATGCGGCCGGTGCGATCGCCGCGCGCGCCGATTCGATCGAGAAGGAAGCGCGCGAGATGCGCGAGATCTTCGACGAGCACTCCGGCATGCAGGACCGCTTCATCAATACCGGCCGCGTCACGCCGGAGCTCGCGAAGCGACTCGGCCTCGTGGGCCTCGCCGGGCGCGCGAGCGGCCAGGCGCTCGACCTGCGCGTCGACTTCCCCGTCGAGCCGTACTCGCGGCTCCAGGTGAGGAAGGTCGTGCATGCGGGCGGCGACGTGGCGGCGCGGGTTCGCGTGCGCTTCGACGAGCTCTTCGAATCGTTGCGCCTCGTGCGCGCGATCCTCGATTCGATGCCCGCGGGCGGGACGCGCGTCGAGCTCCCGGAGCCGCGGTCCGGTGCGTTCGGCGTCGGCTGGATCGAGGGCTGGCGCGGCGAGGTGTTCGTGGCGATCGAGGCGGGCGAAGGCGGGCGCATCCGGCGCGCCCACGCGCACGATCCTTCGTGGCAGAACTGGCCGCTCGTCGAGCATGCCATCATGGGCAACATCGTTCCCGACTTTCCGCTCATCAACAAGAGCTTCAACCTGAGCTACTCCGGGCCCGACCTCTGATGATCCCGATCCTGCTGAAGAGCCTTCGCACCGGCATCGTGACGCAACCCTCGCCGGCAGCGCGCGAGGAATGGCGCGTGCGCGCCGCGCAGGTGAACGATCAGATCCTGAAGCTCCTCGGCCGCGCCCTCGTGATCCGGGAGGTCGACGCGGGCTCGTGCAACGGCTGCGAGCTCGAGGTGAACGCGCTCTCCAATCCCTACTACAACCTCGAGGGACTCGGCATCCGCCTCGCCGCGAGCCCGCGCCACGCCGACATGCTGCTCGTCACGGGCCCGGTGACGAAGAACATGGAGGAACCCCTGAGGATCGCCTACGCCGCGATGCCGGAGCCGAAGCTGGTCGTGGCGCTCGGCGATTGCGCGCGCGACGGCGGCATCTTCGGCGCGAGCTACGCGACTTGCGGCGGCGCCTCGAAAGTGGTCCCGGTCGATGTCGTGGTACCGGGATGTCCGCCGCCGCCGCTCGCGATCCTCGAGGGCATCCTCGCGGCGGTGCGCACGCAGGGAGGCTGAGCGCGGCATGGAGCTTCCCGCGAGCCATCCGCGGCGCTTCGAGCTGGCGGGCGAGGTGCACGCCCGTCCGCACGAAGCGCTCGTGGCACCCGTTCGCGCATCCCACATCGCGGTGCTCGTCGAAGCCGCGGATCGTGCGCGCGAGCACGCGCATGTCGCGCGCCTGTGCCGCGAGGCGGGAATCGCGCCTCCGGAGCCCGGCGCGATCCACTTCTCGGCCGATCTCGGAGCATTCCGCTTGCGCTGGGAACGCCACACGGAGTTCTCGTCGTACACGTTCTTCTGCCCGGGCGTGGCGGCCGCGCGCTTCTCGGAGCCGGCCGCGGCGCGCGTCCCCGCGGACTGGCTTCGCGCGATCCCCGGGCGCACGCTCGCCGCGGCGCACGCGGAGATCCTCGAGCGGGCGACGCCCATGCCATCGGCGCGCGACATCGTGTCGTACTTCGAGGGCAACTACGTGATCGGATCCGAAATCGGCGACGGCGCGGCGGCCGCGTTCACCGATTTCCGCATCCACGGCGACGGCTTCGGGCGCTTCCTCGTGGTCGACCGCACGCTCTCGCGCTTCCAGGCGGGACGCGCGCTGCAGCGCCTGTTCGAGATCGAGGCCTACCGCATGATGGCGCTGCTCGCGCTCCCGGTCGCGCGCGAGACCGCGCCACGCATCGCCGCCATGGAACGCGACCTCGCATCGGTGGCGATGGAGCTCGCCAAGGGCGACGGGCGCGACGAGTCGCTGCTCGACCATCTCACGCACCTTTCGGCCGACGTCGAGAGCGCGATCGCCGCCTCGCGCTTCCGCTTCGGCGCGACGCGCGCCTACAGCGACCTCGTGAACGCGCGCATCCGCGAGCTGCGCGAGCGCCGCCTGGCGGGCACGCAGACGATCGAGGAGTTCATGGCGCGCCGCCTCACGCCGGCGATCGCCACCTGCGAATCGGCCTCGCACCGCCTGATCGAGCTTTCGGAGCGCGTGGCGCGGGCGAACAGCCTGCTCGTCGCCCGCGTCGACGTGGTGCACGAGCGGCAGAACCAGCAGCTGCTCGCCTCGATGGACCGGCGCGCGCGCCTCCAGTTGCGCTTGCAGGAGACGGTCGAAGGCCTCTCGGTGGTGGCGATCACGTACTACATGGTCGGCCTCATCGGCTACGCCGCCAAGGCGCTCAAGGCGGCGGGCTTCGCGGTCGATCCGGACCTCACGTCCGGCCTGGCGATCACCGTGGTGGCGGTGCTCGCCACGCTCGGCATCCGCTACGTGCGGCGCACGGTCCAGCAGGCGGAGCGCGGCGACGCGCCGCCCGCATAGCTCACCGCGGTCCGGCCTGGGGCGAAGCGACCAGCACCTCGGAGGCGATGCCCCATGCCACGACCACGCGGCGAAAGCGGATTCGCCACGCCGTCCCGAGCAATCCCGCGAGATCGAGCGGACGGCACCCGCCGACCCATCGCGGCCTCCTCACGGAGATGCGGCTCCAGGCGCCCATCACGACGCGCGACAGCGGCGTCGTTCCGGCGGTGATCCCCACGAGCCCCATCGATCCTCCGGTGCCAAGCACTCGTCGGGCTTCGCCGAGCGCCTCGCGGATCGATGCCTCGGGAAGCAGGTCCAGCACGTAGGTGGAAATGACGCGGTCGACGCTCGCATCGGCGACGGGAAAGCGTGGCGCTCCATCCGCGGGGAGCACCGTCGCGCGAGGCGCGAAAGGCGCGAGGCGCTCCGAGGCGATGCGCAGCATCGTCGCGCTCACGTCGACGCCGAGGTAGCGGGCATCGGGCGAAAGCGCATCGCGCAGCAGCTCGGCGGCGAAGCGCCCGGTGCCGCAGCCGAATTCGAACACCGAACGGGCGCCCGACAGATCGAGGTTCGCGCGCAAGGCCTCGAGCGCGGGCGCCTCGTAGAACGCCTGGCGATCCTGCTTGCGCCCGAACTTGTCGTAGAACGCGCGCGCCTCCTCGATGCTCAAGGTGCGCATCGCTTCCTACCCCTCGTCCGCGCCGGAGCGCTCCACGAAGCGCACGTCGGGAATCCAGTTGCGCTTGCGCCGCTCCAGGCGCGTATCGCTGCCCTCGCCGTCGAAGCTCGCCGCGGCGCGCGCGAGGCGCGACTCCTCGACGTCTTCGAAGGCGTTCACGCTCACCACGGCGTAGGTGTTGCCGTCGATGCGGCTCGTGACCACCGGCACGATGCCGCAGCGCGTGCAGACATGGAAATCGGCGGTCTTGGTGCCGAAGGCGTAGCGCGAGGCGTGGGCGGAATGCTCGATGCGCACCTCGAGGCGGCCATGCGGCGTGGAGGTCCACACGCCGCCGTGCTTGCGGCAGAACGAGCAGGTGCACGCGCGCGCCGCAATTGCGGCGGGTTCCGGATCCCAATGCAGGTCGAACGCGATGTTGCCGCAATGGCACTTGCCGTGAATCAGCATCGGGGATGCGCCGCCGTTGACCGAAGCGGCCGCCCGCGGGCGATCATGCCCGCGCGATGCGCAACGGCTCCCGCGTGCCCTCTTGCTGGGTTGCCGGCGCGACGGCCTTCAGGACGCACACGTCTCGCGCGCCCGACGCGGCGCGGCTCGCATCCAGCCATGCGATCGCGGCGGCCGCGATGGAAAGGGCCAGCAACAGGGCACCGGTCGGCTTCTTCATGTCCACGCCTCCGTTCGCGACGGCCATTCTGGACCGTGCGACGGCAAACGGTCAACGCGCCGAGGGATCACACCAGTCCCCGCGCCGCGAGCTCGTCCTTCACGTACGCGTAGTAGATCGGTGCCGCGACCAGGCCCGACACCCCGAATGCCGCCTCCATGAGCAGCATCGCGACGAGGATCTCCCAGGAGCTCGCATGGATGCCGCGCCCCACGATGCGCGCATTGAGGAAGTACTCGAGCTTGTGCACCACGACGAGGAACGCGAGCGAAGCGATCGCGAGCTGCAGGGAGAAGTTGAGGCTCATCACGACGATCACCGTGTTCGAGAGCAGGTTGCCGACGATCGGGACGAGGCCGCCGACGAAGGTGAGGATCACGAGCGTCTTCGCGAACGGCAGGCGGATGCCGAAGAGCGGGAGCACGGCGAGCAGGTACACGGCGGTGAAGACCGCGTTCAGCGCGGCGATGCGCACCTGGGCGAAGACGACGCGGCGGAACGCGTCGCCGAAGCGCGCGGCGCGCTCGCCGAGCGCGCGCGCGAGCGGCCCGCCCGCCTCGATCGCCCGCGCTTCGCGCAGCGACACCATGGCGCCGATCGCGAAGCCGATGAGGATGTGCGCCGTGACGCGGCCCGCCTCGCCGCCCCAGTGACGCAGCTCCGCGGCGTGCTCGTGCAGCCAGCCGATCACGGTATCGCGCCATGCGCCGGTGTCGGCGGGCAGCGTCGCGAGCAGCCACTCGGGAAGCGTCGAGCGCGACTGGTCGAGGATGTCGGCCATCTTCTGCAGCAGGCGCGGCAGCCCTTCGGAGTGGACCGTCGCCACGATCGCGAACATGAGCCCGGTGAGGAGCACCACCACGCCGACCGCGAGAAGCGCCACGGCGGCGGCCCTTCCGACGCCGCCCTGGCCGAGGCGAAGCCGCGGCGCGATCACGTGCACCAGCTCGAAGACGAGCAGGCCGGCGAGGAGCGCGGGCAGGAGGCCCAGCTGCAGCGCGAGGAAGAGGAGCAGCCCCGCGATCAGCCAGGCGGCGATCTCATACCGGTCCGGGGCCACGCGCCGCGCGCTCGTCATCGTGCATCAGAGCGCGGGATGGCGATCTCGTTCCGCACCATCGTCGCCCACGCGCGCCGGTAGAGCTCGGCCCACAGCGCTTCGGGAGGCGTATCGAGGAGCGAGCGTGCGTCGGCCGGAATGCGGCGCCAGTCTCCACGGTCGAGCTCCGACTCCAGTTGTCCCGGGCCCCATCCGGCGAGTCCCGCGTACACGCGCAAGCCTTGCATCGGCTTGGGCCGGGCGAGGAGCTCGTGGAGCACGTCCGGGCTGGAGCCGATGTAGACGTCGTCGACGATCCGGGTCCCGGCCTCGGCCGGCTTCGCGGACCGGAAGACGAAGACCGCCACGTCGCGCGCGACAGGACCGCCCAAGTAGAGCTTCGCATCGCGATCCTCGAGCCGCTCCTCGTCGGGAAGCACCTTCGCGAGCGGGATGTCGCTGCGGTGGTTCACGACCAGGCCGATGGCGCCTTCGGGCGTGTGCCTCGTGAGCAGCACCACGGCATCGTGGAAGTTCGGATCGGCGAGGTTCGTGCGCGCGACGAGGAACTCCGGGCGCGCCGGCGCGGGCCCGGCGGCGGCGTGCAGCCCGCAGAGCGTGAGCGCCAATGCGAGGAAGCGAAGCGGTGCCGCCATGACGCCTCCCGTTCTCGAGACGATGCTATGCGCTTTCCAGCAGCGCGACGGCGCCCAGGCCGCCATCGGCGCAGATCGACACGATCGCGCGCTTGCCCGCGCCCATGGCGGCGAGCTCCTTCACCGCTTGCGAGAGGATGCGCGCGCCCGTCGCGCCGAACGGGTGGCCGATCGCGATGCTGCCGCCATGGGGATTGAGCCGCTCCCACGGGAAGCGTCCCAGGCGCGCGTCCACGCGCACCTTCTCGCGCAGGAAATCCTCGCTCTCGAGCGCGGCGACGTTGCACAGCACCTGCGCGGCGAACGCCTCGTGGATCTCCCAGAGGTCGATCGCCTCGAGCGTGAGCCCGCGGCGCGCGAGGAGCCGCGGGATCGCGTAGCCGGGCGCCATCAGCAGGCCCTCGTGGAAGAGATCCACGGCGGCGAGCTCCCAGTCGACCAGGCGCGCGCGCGCACGGCTCGCGGGCAGGCGCTCGAGGCCCGCGTCGTCGGCGACCCACACGCCCGCGGCGCCGTCGGTGAGCGGCGATGCGTTCCCCGCCGTGATGGTGCCGCGGCCACTCGTTCGATCGAACGCGGGCTTGAGCGAGGCGAGCTTTTCCGCGGAGCTGTCGGCACGCGGGATCGCATCCCTCGCGACGCGCCCGCCATCGGAACCACCGGCCGAGGCCTCGACGGGCACGACGAGGTCGTCGAAGAAGCCCTGCGCCATCGCCGTCACCGCGCGCGCATGCGACTGCAGCGCGATCCGGTCCTGGTCGGCGCGCGCGATGTTCCACTGCTTCGCCATCTCCTCGCAGTGCTCGCCCATGCTCTTGCCGGTCGCGCGATTCGCGATGCTCGGCACGTGCAGCCGGACGTCGCGCGCGCGGATCTCGCCCAGGCGGTCGATGCGCTCGCCGAAGGAGCGCGCCTGCCCCATGCGCCGGATCCAATCGGAGAGCCCCTGGTTCAAGCCGATCTGCACGCGGCTCATGCTTTCCACGCCGCCGCAGAGCGCGAGCGAGCGCGCTTCGCCCAGCATGCCGGCGGCCTCGAAGGCCGCGACCATGCTCGTGGCGCACGCGAGGACCGTCGAGAACGCCGGCGTGGAGGGATCGAGCTTCGCTTCGATCCATGCCTCGCGCGCGATGTTGCTCCAGCCGAGGTTCGGCGCCACGGTTCCCCACACGACGAAATCGGGGCGGTCGCCGGCGGGCAACTGCGCCGCCATCGCGCGCAGGACCGGAACCGAGAGCGCGACCGCGTCGAGCTTGCGCAGCGCCGAGTCGACCCGTGCGAACGGCGTGCGCAGGCCCGGGACGATCCAGCGGTTGGCGTTCACCGCTTGCCGCGCTCCGGATCGTCGCTCTCGCCCGGCACGCCCAGCGCGGGCTCGTCGTGCCCCTCGCGCGCGCGCCAGCCCGGATACTTGAAGACGATGTTGTCGAAGCCGCCGCCGGTGTCGTACACGATGTCGGGCTTCCCCGGGTGCTTCGCGCGCCACTCGTCCCGCAGGACGGGTCCGGTCTTGTACCAGGGCACGCGCAAGATCCAGCCTTCGAGCGTCGCCTCGCGCCATCCCTTGTCGCGCATTTCCGGCCATACCTCGTCGGCGTGCGCGATGTTCTCCTGCTCGTCGAGCAGCCACATCTCGTGGCCGAGGATGTCGCCGAAGATGAAGAGGCGCCCGTCGCGGATCTCGAACTG
>Ga0157370_10006679_pt1 | contig 12666 bp, 15 predicted proteins | sample C35metaG_FD_113463 | JGI IMG/M metagenome (GOLD analysis project Ga0157370, IMG submission 113463) | Corn rhizosphere microbial communities from Kellogg Biological Station, Michigan, USA - C3-5 metaG | ecosystem: Host-associated > Plants > Roots > Rhizosphere > Soil | place: USA: Michigan...
ATGGGCCTCCGGCGCATCGCGATAAAGCGGCGCCGCATCACTCAATGCGCCGCGCATTTGCGCTTCTTCGCACTCCGAACGAATGAACGCGTGCACCAGCGTGCGCAGGCGTTCCAGCGGCGGCTCGTCATGGTTTTCCAGAATCCGCTGCAGCATCCCGGTGGTCTGCAGCCACTCATCACTCTGCAAACGAAACAGAATCGCCGCCTTGTTGGGGAAGTACTGATACAGCGACCCGACACTCACGCCAGCCTTCTCCGCAACCCGCGCCGTGGTGAAACGCGCCGCGCCTTCCTTGGCCAAAACCTGAATAGCCGCCTGCAGAATCGCCGCCACCAGCTCGGCGGAGCGTGCCTGCTGCGGCTGTTTGCGTGAGGAAATACGGGCGGTCTGGCGATCGGTCATGGGCATCTCGGGCGTCGGGGCGGAATGCGAATAGCGAACAGAGCCATTCGCTCGCATCATTTAAATGCGACGAATCATTCGCATATTAGCCCTCAACCCACGGAAAACCATCATGACAACCCTGACCACCGAACCGCTGGCGCCCCTCATCGAACGCCTCTACACCCAGGCCAGCGCCGCCACCAGCCCGGCACTGAACAACGTGTCCGGCGAAGAACGCGAACGCCTCATGCACAGCAAAACCGAATACCGAGAACTCTACGCCATGCTCAAAGACCTGTGGCTGCCCGTCTCCCGCGACACCGGCAAACTGCTGTACATGCTGGCGCGCAGCACAAAGGCCAAAGCCATCGTCGAATTCGGCACCTCGTTTGGTCTGTCGACCCTGCACCTGGCGGCAGCGCTGCGGGACAACGGTGGCGGTGTGCTGATTGGCAGCGAGTTCGAACCGTCGAAGATTGAACTGGCTCGGCGTCATTTTGTTGAGGGCGGGGTTAGTGATCTGATTGAGATTCGGGAAGGGGATGCGCTTGTGACGCTGGCTCGCGACCTGCCACCGACTGTGGATTTACTTCTGCTCGATGGTGCGAAAGCGCTGTATGGCGACGTGCTGAAACTGGTTGAAAAACACCTGCGGCCGGGTGCGCTGGTGGTGGCGGATAACACCGATTATTGCCCGGAGTATCTGGCGCACGTGCGTTCGCCGGGGAACGGTTACGTGAGCGTGCCGTTTGCGAATGATATTGAGGTGTCGATGCGGTTGGGGTGAAAGCCGTTGTTGTTCATGTTTCAAAAAGAAGGGGACTGATCCACGGATTAATGGATCACTCCCCATTTTTCGCTACGATCAAGTGAAGACGCGCAAGGAGCGGCCCTTGATGGATTACCTGATTCGAAACGCTACGAATGCAGATGCGCCAGCGATCAGTCGAACGATCCTCAGTGCTTTGCGCGAGTCGAACGTTCAGGACTACTCCGCCGAAATCATCGAGCAAGTGGCGCAAAGCTTTTCTCCCCCGTCGATTCTTCATCTGTTGACTGAGCGTCAAGTCCTGGTGGCTACAGCCTGCAGTCATATCGTTGCAACCGCGAGTCTGGATCACGACATTGTCCGAAGTGTGTTTGTCGACCCGCGCTATCAAGGAAAGGGTATCGGAAGACAGCTGATGGAGAGGCTTCAATCACTTGCCATCAATGCAGGTCTGGAACGGCTGCGTGTGCCTTCTTCAATTACCGCAGAGGGCTTCTATGCTTCGCTTGGGTTTGAAAAGGTTCGAGACGAGTTTCACGGGGCTGAGCGCACGGTCATCATGGCGAAGGCATTGGAGCTGTAGCGCTCCAGAGTGCAGAGCGGCATGAGGCCAAAGAATGGATTACATCCTCGATATCTTGCTCAACCGCTTGGCTCATCGAATCGGGGTCTGCGTGCTTGGCTTGCTGAGTGGCGGCCAATTCAAGGGTGAACGTGGTTTTGCCTGGGGTTGGGCAGTCGCCGTCGGTGGGGTGATGCTGTTGGCACCGTTCGTGGCATTCATCGCTTTGCTCATCCTGTCTCGCAGCGGGTAAAAGCCGCTGATCCTGAGTCAGGATTCGTCTATCGTCTAAAAAATCATCACAGGGTCAAGATCAGGGAGCTGATCATGAATCGTCAGGAAGACCTGAACATCATCTGGAAGCGGATATTCTGGATTTTCATAGCTCTGTTGGTGCTGGCGATTATCGTCACCTACAGTCTGCCCGACTACAAAGTGCCCTTTATCGTTTGTATCGCCGGGAATATCGGGGGCTACGTTGGGTTTCACAGGCGACTGTCGATACTCACTGATCCGGAAATCGAAAACCTCTCCAGATCATGGTTCGCTTTGATCCTGCCTTCATTCATAGGCGGGATTTTGGCGGGGCTCCTTTATCTTTTGTTCCTTTCCGGCGTTATCAAGGGCGACCTGTTTCCGGTAATCGTTCCAGACGACGATCCGCAGTGTTTGAGGCAAATCTTCAACGATATCTTTTGCCAACACGCGGAGGGGTATGCGGCCTATGCCAAGTTGCTGTTCTGGTCATTTGTGGCGGGCTTCAATCAAGACTATGTCGTTGACCTGATCGAGAACATAAAAGGCTCCGACAAAAAGACGGACTGAAGCAGAAGGGGGCTGTTGTCCGGCTTCATTTAAATGGGGGCAGCTTTATTTTCAGATTTGCTGCCGGGGGCTCCCGGCAGCTAGTGAACACTGAAGACTCAAAAAATGGGGATCGTTACATTAGAGGTCGTTGCAGCTTGATCCACTCTTGTACTGTCGGGCGCTGCCATTGGTGTTGAGCGTAATCCTCCAGTTGAGCCGGCACCGTGTCCCCGTTGAGTATCAATCGGTTCAGCATCAACGCCAGATCAACATCGGCGATCGACCATTCACCAAAAAGGTAATCCGGATTGTCGGTCAGCAGCCATTGAGCGACATCAATCAACTTTTGCTTGGCAGCCTCAGCCGACGCTGACAACGGTCCGTATTTCTGACCATAGAAGACCACAAGGGTAGAGCGCTCCTGTCGGATCGGGAGCAAATCACTGCGCAGCCACGCCTGAACTTGCCTCGCCGCCGCGCGCTTCTGTGGATGCCGTGGGTAAACAGCTGTCTGGGGGAACACATCTTCCAGGTATTCCGTGATCGCCGATGACTCCGACAACGCAAAGTCGCCCTGCACGAGGGTGGGCACTCTTTGAGTCAGCGAAAGACGGGCGTAATCGCTCGCCTGGTTCTCCAGTTTGTCCAGGTCCAGGGTACTCATTTCGAACTCGATTCCCTTTTCTCGAAGGGCCACAAAGCACGACATTGCGTAGGGACTGGTGAATTGAGCATCGACGTAAAGGCGCAGGCTTGAGTCATTCATAGCGTCATCTCCATATGCGGAATGGCCACGCTAAAAGATTGAGCGCCTTAAATAAAATTCATGTTTTTTATGGGGGTATTCCTGTCAGGAATGCAGTACCACAGGAATGGGGACGGATCTATTTTTTCACCACCGGATAAATAGATCTGTCCCCATTTTTGATTCATTTTCGACGTACGTCGCGTACAGCTCGTTGATTTGATTTGTACAAGCCTTTGGTCTTTCCATCCAGCGATGAGCAGCGAACGGCAAAACCAAGGTCCAGGACCTTATGAACCATTGTCGCTTCATCAACTTCCTCGCCTGCCTCCAGCGTGTTTCCGTTAGCCCCCCCACGAGAAATTCGATAGGCGACAATTCCGGTACTCCTGCGCTTCATTTGCACTGGAAACAGTTCGGTGCCGTTGTTAAGAACAAAGCTGAACGCGCGTGAAAAACGATCCTGATCCGCAGCCATAGATGACAATCCTTGGAGATGGGTAAAGCAAACTGTAGTTGATCTATGTGCGCGCAGAGGGGGAGTCATTAGTTTGTAGATTCAACCGAGCTTTCGATTCATCGCCGTCATTGAGATTGCGGCCACAGATCCCGAATCTCATACCAGCACGCCTTGGACGCGACCTCGACATGGCGTTGCTTTTCGGCCGTAAAAGCGGTGTCCAAAGTCCCCAGTGCAACGGAAACCCAATCGGCATGATCGCCTTTGCTTTTCGACCAGAACAACGACGAACCGCATTGGCTGCAAAACTGCCGAAGCCCTGATTCAGAAGAGCGGTAAGCCGTCATGTACTCAGCACCCTGGATGAGGTGCAAATCCTTGCGCGGCACGCTGCCATAACTGGCAAATGCAGCCCCATGGCTTTTGCGGCACTGACTGCAATGGCAATGCGAAAGCGCTTTGGGGCGCGAGGTGATTTCGTATTTGATGGCGCGGCAGAGACAACTGCCCTGGAACGTATCGGTCATGGTGGATGCAGCCTGATCGTGAAAATGAGGCAGACCTGTTATCCCGTTACCGGACTAAAGATCTGCCTCATTCTTATTTGTTCGTATGGGAAATCACACCGCTCATATATTGATGCAAGTCGCGAAAGTCGTTAACGCTCCAGGCGTGCGGGGGGATCTTCACGCCATTCTCCCGCAAGGTCTTTGGTATCAAATCCCCGTTGGGGCGGAGTATTACCGAGGACACGATGACGCCCGGGTAATCACTCAGTCGCTTTTTGAAGGCAGCGCTGGTCAGGTCAGGCGTTGGCGGATTGCTTTTCCTGGCCAACGGCCCGGTGCCCTTGATGTCGGCTCCGTGGCACACGGCGCATCGCTGGGAGTAGAGGGCTTTTCCATTGGCAGTATCGGCGAGGGATAGCGCCGTTTGGGTGAGGGCAAAGAAGCCTGACATGGCGATGAGGAATGTTTTGAATCTCAGGCGTCCCGGTATGGACACGCCCGCGCAAAAAGCCCCTGTCCTATAAATCCGCATTTTTCCTCCATGAATGCACGTCGATTCCGAGGCCGGCACGATATCCCATCGCGGCTGGTAAATCAGCGGGGCAGCGCCACCCAAGGCGCACCCTCGGCAAAAGCGCCCTCGATCCAGTCCTTGAACGCCGTAGTGGTCGCCGTGTTGAACCGCGCCGACGGTCGCACCAGATAAACCCCCGTGTCCGCATCCAGTTGCCACTCGGGAAGCACCCGCACCAGACGCCCCTCACGCAGGTCCTTGGTCATCAGCCAGTCGCCGCCGGCCAAAATCCCCACGCCCATGCGCGCGGCACACAGCTGCGCTTCGTTGTCGTTGCTGACCAGACGGCTGCGGACTTTGACGGTTTGTTTGTCATCACCGCGAGTCAGTCGCCATTCGGGGTACGAATGCAGCCCGGTAAACCCCAGGCAATGATGGCCGGCAAGATCTGCCGGCGTTTTCGGTTCGCCGTGTTGTTGAAGGTAGGAAGGCGCGGCACACAGGATTCGGCGGTGATCGCAGAGTTTCTTCGCCACCAGCCGATTGTCCGCCAGCTCGCCGATGCGGATCGCCGCGTCGAAACCCTCGGCGACGATATCGACAAAGCGCTCGGCATATTCCACCTCCAGCGCCACGTTCGGATGGGCCAGCGCAAATGCCGAAACGATATCGCCCAGCCACAGCCGCCCCATGGCGGCCGGCAGGGCGATGCGCAAACGCCCGCGAACTTCGGCGGCACCCTCGCGCGCATCCTGCTCCGCTTCGGCGATCAGACTGACCGCATGCCCGAACCGCGCCACCAGCCGTTGCCCCTCATCGGTGAAACGCAATTGCCGGGTGGTGCGCTCGATCAGCCGCACCCCCAGCCGCGACTCCAGCGCGCTGAGCCGTTTCGACAGCACCGAGGGATGGCGTTGCAACGTCCGGCCCGCCGCCGCAAACGAGCCGTGCTCGGCCAGGGCCAGCAGGGTGGCGACTTCATCGGCCTGACGGCTATCGAACAGATCCATGCAACGACAACCCTCGTGGATGACCCGAAAAAAGACTCAAGGCACCAGCACAACCGCTCCCGGCAGACCGCCCCGGTGCAGATCGTCATGGGCCCGGGCGGCGTCCGCCAGCGGATAACGACGCCCGACATTGGGCTGGATGATACCGGCGTCAATCGCTTGCAACACGTCCTTTGCGCGCTGCTGGTATTCCTCCGGCGTGGCGGTGTGGGCGGCGAGGGACGGTCGGGTCAGGAACAACGAGCCCTTGGCATTTAAGGTGCTGATCTCGACCGGCGCCGGCGCCCCCGACGCCATTCCGAACGACACCAGCAACCCGCGCGGGCGCAGGCAATTCAACGACGCCTCGAAAGACACCCGGCCAATCGGGTCGTACACCACATCCACTTTCTTGCCCTGGGTGATGTCGCTCACCGCGTCGGCCAGCGTCGCCGCATCGAACACCAATACCTCATCACAACCCGCCAACCGGGCCCGCTCGACACTCTCGGCGCTGGACACCACACCAATCACCAACGCCCCCAAATGCTTCGCCCACGGCACCATGATCTGCCCCAGCGCACCGGCCGCGCCGTAGATCAGCACCGCCGAACCCGGCCCGACCGGGTAAGTGGACTTGAGCAAATACTGCGCGGTGATGCCCTTGAACAGCACGGCCGCCGCGTCCTCGAAACTCAGGCTGTCGGGGATCTTCACCAGCCGATTGGCCGGGTAGAGGCGGGCGCTGGCATAGGCGCCGACAGGGCCCGTGGCATATGCGACCCGGTCGCCGACCGCCACGTTCGTCACATCGGCCCCTACCGCCACAACCCGCCCGGCGCCCTCAAGCCCGAGTCTGGAGGGCAGCGCTAACGGCGCGGCACCGGAACGTTGGCTCAGGTCGAGCGGGTTGACGCCAATGGCGAACTGCTCAAGCCAGACCTCGCCGGGGCCGGGTGCTTGCGCGGTGGATTGCTCAAGCTGAATGACTTGAGGCTCACCGGTTTGATGGATGACGGCGGTGGTGACCATGTTGAACGCTCCCTTACGTTGATCGTGGGAAGAGTCTAAAGGTCGGCGTGGGGAGCACTAGTTGGGTTGATTGCAGTTCATATGTGCATTCAATGCATCAATTGGATCAAGGCCTCGTGGTTCGAATTCAATGCCCTTTATTGAAACGCAAACAGCCCGGGCCGACGCCTTCGTCGTTGACGAGGGTGTCGGCCCGGGCTGTTTTGCATTCCATAACCTCTTGAGCCGCGCTTTTTCCTGCAGCAGCGTGGGACTGAATAAGTCGCGCTATAGAAGCCGCCGCGAACGGCTCCTACAGCCATCACCGGGTTACGCGACCTCGACGTGATCCAGCGCCTGATTCACCGCCAGCTCGGCAATCATCACCACCTGCGCAATACCGATCGCCGTCTTGCGATGCGACGGATCGAGCGTGGCCGCGAAATTGCTGAGCATCTCACTGGCCGCCCCGAGGTTTTCGCTGGCGTTGGCCAGCAAGCATTCGGTGTTGTACTTCGGATTGGCCAGGTACATCCGCTCGGGCTCGTTCAAGGAAGACATGATCCCGGCGGCGGGGAAGAGGTAGTGATCCAGCGCGCGCTCGGCGGCGTCGTGGAGTTTTTTGGAATTGGGGGATTCGTAGGGGGAGGTGGGGTCGGTTTCGGGTGGGTTGGGTGTTGGTTTGATCATGGTGAAACTCCTACATCGTCAAATGGGAGCCGACACTCTCGCTACCAAACGAAGGGTGGCGGCCATGCTCAGGTTGGTAGACCGGGACGTAGGAACCGGCGCGCCCTAAGACGCCCTGTGCATGACCACCATGACGCGGAGTCTTTCAGACACTGCACATCATGATGCTTATGCAACCTACGATAATCCGGGGCTACCAAACCCCATCACTGTTTTTCAGTGACCAGGAAACGATAAGACCCGCGTCGTAGACGCACAAGCCGGCGGATTCTGGCGTAGTCGTAGGCAATGACGCAAGGCGTTGTAGCCTTGGGGAAGTTACGGCGGGTTGCTTTAAACGGGCCTGTTTAAGCGTTCAAAGGAGAGGGCTTATTTCCTAAAAAACAGTCCGGTCCCTCATTGGCTGATGGAGAGAGGGCGAAGTTATTTGGAGGTCGGAGAAGGCGGGGTGGTGCGAGTAGTTCGCAGCAGAGAGAAGCGCTTGGCACGGAACCAAGCGCTCAGGGTAGGGCGGGACAGTACGGCTCCACCCTGATGTTTCAGTTTTTGCTGGCGTTCAGCTTGCGCAGTTCTTCGTAGGTCGCCGACTGGACGAACCAGAAGCCGGAAATGATGCACCAGCACAGGGTGCCGGCCACGAAGATACCCAGCGCCGGCAAGAACCCGCTGGTGAAAATCGCGACGATAGCGACCAGCCAGATGAAAGCCAGGGAGAGATAGAGGACGGTGTTGTTGACGCTGATGACGAAGTCTTTCACGGGGCATATTCCTTGCGGGATGTAGAGAAATCCCCCTCTCCGGGGGGCGGAGGCATGCTATCACATTGCCTTCAAGGTTCAACGAAGGGAACTCATTGTCTGAACTAAATCTGTCCGCTTTACTGCTAACGAAGGGCAATATTTACCTTGGGCTATACTTTGGCGGTCTATCAAATGATCTTTTACGATTCGGGTCTGTCATGAAATATTTTGCTTATGGATCCAATATGTCAATTTCTCGGTTGCGGGCTCGGGTTTCAAGCGCGGTTGCACTTGGTTGTTTCAGTCTAAGTAGACACGACCTAAGGTTTCACAAGGCGAGCAAAGATGGTTCCGGAAAGTGCAATGCCTACTTCACTTCAAATAGTGATGATGTTGTTTACGGTGTTCTCTTTGAAATTGATCAAGTCGAAAAGTTAATTTTGGATAGGGCTGAGGGGCTTGGGCATGGGTATGATGAAAAAGAGGTGATTGTCACTGCCGCAGATGGTTCATTGATAAGCGCAGTAACGTACGTCGCATCTAATTTCGATGATTCCCGTAGACCATATACTTGGTACGTAAATCATGTTGTTATTGGGGCTCGCGAGGCATTGCTGCCAATGGACTATATTAGAAATAAAATTAGTTCCGTCGAGGCTGTTGAGGACGCGGATGAATGGAGAGATGCCAAAGAACGTGCCATTCATTTTCGCTAGGCGGTTGGTCGAGATGTTTTGTGAGGCTTTCTAATTGCTCGCTAGACTAATCTTTTGAGGTGTGGCTTTTCAGGCCGGGCTCTAGGAAGTGGAGAAGTAGGGGCGAAAGAATCGCCCCTTAGGGTGGTTTTATGTTATTAGGCTGCTTTTTTTCGACGAGCCTCTAGATCCTCCCGCCATGTTTTCAGTAGTTCTATGTCTGCTCTAAGTTCAGCCTCTTCAGGTGGATTGGCAGGTGTCTCTGATGACTGGCTGTGTTCATAGCAGCTATATTTAGTCATAAGATCATCAATTCGGTTGAGATCCTCTCGAGTTATTCCAAGCAAAGCTGGCAGCCGTCCATCAGTTGAAATTCCCCTACGATGACGAACCACGATTTTTTGAAGTAAATCGTCTTCTACCGAGCGTTCTATTAGTTTTCGGAAATCACTGCAGATACCTTGGGCTAAGGCGTAGTACATTGCAGCTCCTGACGCTTCACCAGCTTTTTTTGCGTCTCTAAGACGATCCAAAAGTATATTGTTGGCAGTCTTTGTGGAGTTGTTCCATACAGCTTGATCGGCAGGATGGCCTGATACTCCACCAAACGATTCGATGCACATAGGTTGATAATTTGCCTTCCTCCATGTATCACCTATTTTTTTTGCAACTTCATCCATTGCTCCATATAGAGAAAGTCTGTGGGTGAAAATGAGTACCTGGCGCTCTTTAGCCAACTCAGCCAAGCGGCAGGCGACATTCCATTCGAAATCATGATCTAGCGAGGAAATTGGATCATCGAAAATGAAAGGAGCAATCCCTGGCTTTTCCGCCACATCCGCCAAAAAAGCAGCGAGAGATATTATCCTTCTCTCTCCCTCACTCAGAACTTTTTCGGGAGAATGGTCACCATTCTTGACACCCTTAAGCTTAAGCTGGTGAAGAACTTTCGCACGGGCTGTTCTGGTTTTTACCAATTCAACCTGAATACGGGTGGCGCCAAGAGCGCGAAGCTCATTGTTGAAGCGACCAACATACGCTTCGGTAACAACGTTTTCCGATACTTCTGTTGCTTTAGTTGAAATACGTCGAGAGCTAGCTAAGGTCTTCCACGATTCAAATGCTTTAATGGTTTTTAGTCGCTGCAGTTCCTGACGAACTGCTTCGCTTTGCTGGCTGACCCATTGCCTAGCTTCGATCGTGATTTTATCCGAGTTTGCCTTGGCTCTATCAAACTGCAGAGCGTCTTGCTCGAACTGAGAGGCCTCTGATTCTAGTTGGTCACGGTACTGCTCCAATATTGCTATGTTTGCGCCGAAACTAATAATTGGCGTGACTACATTGACTGCCTCATGACTTTGGAGAGCTTCGCGTATCTGTCGTGCTCTGCCCCAAAAGGTGGAAAGTGCTTTCTTCCAAGCGATGTCGGCTAGTCCGGCAGCTGTAGATTGAGTTTGTAGTTGCTCATCTGTTAAGAGTGTCGGAAGGTTGTTTAGTGCGTCACTGTAATTTTTTTCAGCCGTTTTAGCATCAGCTTCTAATTTACCCTGAACAAATTTTTCAAAATCATTTAATCGTTGCTTTGCTTCAACTGATAAATCCTGTTGGCACAGGACGCAACGTGCGCCTTCAGTTACAGGGAAGAGAGTTTGAGGGTAGGGGGTGGAAGAGTACATTCGGGCGGCTTCCCACAATGCGCGCCAAGTCGGGGTTCCGACACCTTCCAGTACTGCAGACTGGACTTTGGCTCCCTCCATAGCGATTCGCCGCTTATCTGCTGCTGTAACCCTCAACGTGCGAATAGTATCTAGTTGCTGAGCTCCAAAAGATATTTCCAAGAGCTTAACACTTCCAATTATCTGAATTACCTGCGCTTTCGTAGCGCGCTTTTGAGTGGCAAGAGCCGCGGGGTCTGCAACCTTTAACCTCTCATTTAACATGTCCAGATTTTTTATGTCTTCTGGAGTCCAGAGCAGCAGCTGCTCAACAGCGGAGCTAGTTAGCGAACCGAGAGCCCGATAGGATTTGCCGGAAGTCGTTTCTTGGTAAGCGGGGGGAATGGAAGGCAACGAACTTACAAGCTTATCCTGTGCGGCCTGTAGAGATTCTTTAACGCGGTCCGTTGCAGCAGCAAGCTTCTCGAAAAGCCCAATTATAGGCGGGCTATAACTAGCGGTACTTTCACTTTTTAGATAGTGCAGGGCCTCTTCGCTATCGAATATATCTATCTCGCGAAGCGATTCGATAGGTGAGTGATTGGTATGCCACTCAACAGTTTGTGCCTTATGGTCTACTTCAAATTTTATGGTGCACTGGCTTGTCGCTGGAGGTGCTTGAAAAACGTTTGGCCGTAAATCAGCCGCGCGGACCTTTCCTGAAATCTTTTTGAGAATTCGTGTGTAGCAAGATTTTCCAGAGCCATTATGTCCGTAAATTATCGTCAGATTACCGGCACCAAAATCTAGCGGAGCTCGGGGGCCGAGGCTTTCTATACCTGTCACATTTTCAATTGCACGCAAACGCAATGTCGATCCCATAGGCGCATGTGTCAGCTCCTCAAAGTTGCGAAGCTTGGTAATTACTTGGCCTTCTGGCGTTTTGAGTCGAGCCTCTACTGCAGATATGTCTTCCTGAGAGAGTGAGCCTTGCTTGAGGATTCTATCGGCGGCCTCTTGAAGCCAATCCTGTTGTTCCAATAACCATGCGCGAACCTGTCCTTGAACGTCCATAAGCTTCTCGGTCAACTTGGTGAGTGAGAAAAAGCTAGCAGAATGCTATTGCAGGTGAATCGCCCTTAGCTTAGTTGACGTTTTTTGTGCTTGCTCTTACTGACAGCAGCATTTTGTTAGAAAAAAAATGAGTTTCCTGACTGGGAATATTTCAGGAAAAAGTGACAAACAGCCGATGTTATTAAGCCTTAACCCACCGCCCCCGACCCCAACCACTCAACCAATCCACCCCCCACACCAAAATCAGCATAGCCAATATCACCGTCCCCGCCTGCGCCTCCTGAAACAAACTCAAGCTCACATACAACATCTGTCCCAACCCCCCAGCCCCGACAAACCCCAGCACACTGGCCATCCGGATATTGTTCTCCCACCGATACAAACAGTACGCCAGCAACTGCGGCGCCAGGTTCGGCAGGGTGCCGTAGCAGAACGCCAAAACCGGATTCCCCCCCTGCAACCGAATCGCATCCGCCGGTTCCGGCGGTGTGTTCTCCAGTGCTTCAGCAAACAACCGCCCCAACACGCCCGTGGTGTGCAGGGCCAACGCAAGTGTCCCGGCATTCGGCCCAAGCCCAGCCGCCAGCACCATCAACGCAGCCCACACTAATTCGGGTATGGCGCGCAGGGCATTGAGCAGCAGGCGCGCGGCACTCTGAAAAAACCAGCCAAATCGCCCAGCGGCGGGGAGCGCCAACAACAGACCCAGCACGGCAGCGAGCAGGGTTCCGAGGGCGGACATGGCGAGGGTTTCCATCGATCCGCGCAAGATGGCGCTTAGGTAGTCAGCGCTCAGGTCGGGGCTGAGGAAACGCCCCACATACAAGCCCATCTGTTTCAGGCTGGTAGCGCTGCCGAGTTCTTCAAGATCGAGGCCCAGATAGTCAAACGAGGCAATGACGGCCGCGACGATGGCGAGAATCAGCACCGAATTGATCAGGCGTTTCATGCCAGCCTCCAGCGCAGCAGGCGGCTGAGTTGGTCGGCGGCGAGGACGAGCACGAGGAAGGTCAGGAGCATGCTGGCGACTTCGCCGCCGGCGAACATGCGGATCGACAG
>Ga0157370_10006680_pt1 | contig 12664 bp, 10 predicted proteins | sample C35metaG_FD_113463 | JGI IMG/M metagenome (GOLD analysis project Ga0157370, IMG submission 113463) | Corn rhizosphere microbial communities from Kellogg Biological Station, Michigan, USA - C3-5 metaG | ecosystem: Host-associated > Plants > Roots > Rhizosphere > Soil | place: USA: Michigan...
ACATCGACAAGATCCTGACAACGGTGGAAGACGGCGTAGCCGCCATCCAGATAAAATTCAAATATGGTGTCGATGTAGATAATAAGTACCAGGAAATTTCCACGGAAATAAACGCTTTGAAAAACAGTGAGCTTCCCAAGGAAATTTACCAGATCAAGACCGAGAAAATCGCCTCGTCCGACGTAAAAATCATTCAGGTTGCATTGATCTCAAATACTGCTTCGGCTAAGACATTAAGAGATAACGCGGATATTTTAAAGACCAAACTGGAAAAGATTACCAACCTACGGGAGGTGAAATACACCGGGATGCCAGAGCAGGAAATACGCATTGATTTGCAGCTGGATAAGCTCGCGCAGCTGAAAATACCAATGAACCTGCTCGCAGGCAGTCTGCAAAGTGAAGCGGCAGACATTCCGGGCGGAAGCATCCATATGGACAGCAAGGTTTTTAATGTCAAAACCAGCGGCAAATTTAAAAACGCAGAAGACGTTGCCAATACGGTCATCTACAACGCAAACGGGAAAATAGTCTACCTCAAAGACGTTGCCAGGGTGAGCTACAAAGACGGAACGGTCAGCCACATCACCCGCATCAACGGACAGCGCTGCATCCTGGTTACCGCTGCCATGAAAAACGATGTGGACATCAGCCAGGTTAAAACACAATACATGCCTGTACTGGAAGAATTTAGTGAAATGCTACCTGCAAATATCAAAATGGTCAAAAACTTCGACCAAGCCGATATGGTTTCCAAGCGGCTGGGACACCTGGGCTTTGATTTCGGACTGGCCATTGTGCTTGTGATCGTCACGCTGCTGCCTTTGGGTTTCCGGCCATCGTTGATCGTGATGATCTCCATTCCACTCTCGCTCGCACTGGGTCTTATCGCGATGAGCCTTTTGGGCTACTCGCTCAACCAGCTTAGTATCGTCGGCCTTGTGGTGGCACTGGGCCTTCTGGTTGACGACAGCATCGTGGTGGTTGAAAATATTGAAAGATGGCTCAGGGAAGGACATTCCAGAAAGGATGCCATCCTAAAAGGGACTAGCCAGATTGGGGCAGCCGTGGTGGGCTGTACTGCCACACTTGTCATTGCATTTTTACCACTGGCCTTTTTGCCGGATATGGCCGGAGAATTTATCCGTAGTCTTCCGATGGCGATCATTACCAGTGTACTGGCATCGATGATCGTAGCGCTGACGCTGGTTCCTTTTATCGGAAGCAAAATCCTGAAAACCCATGCACACGGAGAGGGTAACTATTTTCTTCGAAAACTGCAGGGCTTTCTTACTTTTTCTTACCGGGGTATCATGCCGCTGGCCCTCAGGTGGCCCAAGGTAACGATCGGCTTATCGCTTGCATTGAGTGTGCTGGCGTTTTTACTGTTCCCGCTGGCAGGGTTCAAACTTTTTCCTACTTCGGAAAAACCGATGTTTCTGATCAACATTAAAATGCCCCTGCAAGCCAATATCCCCGAAAGCGACAGGGCTACAAAGCTGGTAGAGACCGAGCTAAAAAAGCATGAAGAAATCGTTTACTACACCTCCAATGTAGGGAAGGGCAATCCGCAGATCTATTATAATGTTCACCAGCAGGATATTAAACCGGATTTCGCACAGATTTTTGTGCAATTGCAGGAAGAAACAAGTCCGGATGCCAAGACAGAGCTGATCAAGAGATTAAGAAGCAAATTCGCCGATTTTCCTTATGCCAAAATAGAGGTAAAAGATTTTGACCAGGGCACCCCGATTGAAGCCAATATCGTGGTGCGGGTTTTTGGAGACAACCAGGACACACTGCGCTCCCTTACCTTCAAGGTGGAAGAGATCCTGCGCAAACACCCCGGCACCTTTTTTATCAACAACGAGCTGAATATCTATAAGTCGGATGTGAAGATCAGCATCGACAAGGAAAAAGCCAGGACCTTGGGCGTAATGACCAGTGACATCGATAAAGTCATCCGAATGGCGGTAGCCGGACTCACTGTTGGAGATTACATTGATGACAGAGGCGATGCCAGAAATGTGGTCATCACCATCCCGCGCGACAAGTTCTCCAATCTGGATGCGCTGAAAGATCTTTATGTTGGCAATATCCAGGGCGTCCCTGTCCAGATCGATCAGATTGCGACCATAGGCTTTGAAACCTCTCCAACGGCCATCAACCATTTCAATAAATCGCGTTTTGCCAAGGTTTCCTCGCTGACAAAGGACAACATGCTGGCCAACAATATTTTGAAAGATGTGGTACCTGAGCTCAACAAATTGAAAATGCCGAAGGGCTACTATTACAAATTGTCCGGTGAGGCCGAATCAGAAGGTGATGCGCTGGGTGGAAATTCCCTCTCGGTCATTATTCTAAGCACATTCCTTTTTGTTGGTGTGCTGCTGTTGCAGTTCAAAACCTTCAAGGGGATCATCATCGTTTTATCGATCATTCCACTGGGCGTTTTGGGTGGGGTGCTGTTTCTGCTGATGACCGGCAATCCGATGTCTCTTGTTTCCATCATTGGTTTTATCGGGCTCTCAGGTATACAGGTCAAAAACTCGCTGCTGTTGGTCGACTTTACCAACCAGCTCAGACTGGAAGGTAAGAGTATAGAGGAAGCGATCAGCATAGCCGGCGAAACCAGGTTTCTGCCTGTCGTTCTTACTTCGATAACTGCCATTTGCGGTCTGATCCCGATCGCGATGAACCCTAATCCGCAGATTGCGCCACTAGCCATTGTATTGATCGGAGGACTGATCAGCTCGACCATACTATCGCGGATCGTAACCCCGGTGATGTACAAGCTGATCCCGCCGAGCCTTGATAATGACATTGGCGATGACTGAGATAAAACAATCCAGCGTCAGGCGAATGCGTAGCAGCACCCGACATGTCCGGATACTAGTTTTTAAATAGTGTATGCTCTTAAACGAGCCTATGGTAAGGTGAAACGCCAATCAAATCATACCAATCTAAATTTACTGAATATGAAAGAGTACATATTGCTCACGGGGGCATCTTCCGGTATCGGCTATGAGATGGCCATCCAATTGGCTGCAAAAAAATTCAGCCTGATATTGGTAGCCCGTACCGAATCCAAATTGCAGCAGATGCAAGCTGACCTAACAGCTAAATATGGAATAGAAGTTGAATATTTTGCTACAGACCTCACTGATGTAAATGCTGCGATAAACCTTCACAAAGCGGTGCAACAGGAAAATTTTATAATAACCCACCTGGTCAATAATGCCGGTGTTGGCAGCTATGGCCATTTTACAGCAACGCCTTTGGAAGAGGAGCTGAGCATGATTCAGTTAAATATTTCCAGTTTAGTTGTGCTTACCAAGCTTTTTGCGCAGGATATGGTCAGCCGCAAGTCCGGTCGGATCATGAATGTAGGCTCAATACTTTCATTTTTGCCTTTCCCGTATTTTGCCGTTTACGCTGCGACAAAAGCATTTGTGTACTCATTTAGCGATGCGCTTGCCGCTGAGTTGGAAGGCACCGGTGTGACTGTTAACTCCCTTCATCCTGGAACGACTGACACGGGTTTTACTACCGACTCAATGCAGTCGACCAATCTTTACAAAACCAAACCGATGCATCCCAAAGAAGTAGCAGCACAGGGTGTAAAGCATCTGTTAGTAGGAAAAGGGAAAAGAGTAGTGGGCTTTCAAAACTGGTTCAACTCTAAACTTCCAAATTTTTTGCCCGACAGTATCATGATGAAGATAAAAAAGGGTTTGGCTAGTCAACGGCAATAATCCAAAAACGATAGGAGGGAGATTTTTGCACCTAATATGGTTTGAGAGAATATCCGGGATTGGATAATACTCTGGATCAGATATGCGAAGGACGGCAGGAAAAGAAGCTGAATACCTTCCAACGCGAATTCGTAACGCGCTGGCTTTCCCAAACAGGCCGATGTATCTGGTTAGAAATGAGATTAAGATATAGGTGATCAAAATGAAAATCAATGAGCAGACCTGCGGGCTTAAAAGGGTGTTGATCCACATTACAGGTGGAAGTACACTAGCCTCGAAGATTGCATAAATCGAATTCTAGCAGGTTAACCAAGAAACGAGTGAAAGGCTTGCCGAGCGCGTTGCTCTGCGGTAAGTTTTCACCTAATCAAACCTAGGTAAGAATGAATAATACGGCTATCCTAAAAACATACCATGCTGAATCCGCTGCTAATCCGGATGCGGATCTGGTGGTAAAGTACATCAAAAGGGTTTGGAACCAGAAGAAGCTCTCAGAGCTATCGGTCTATCTGCACGATGATTATGTGGATCATTCTATGCCGCATGCCTGTGTCCAAAATAAGGAAGGGCTTTTGCTTTATCTGCACGAGCTAGCCCGAATGGTTTCGCACAGCACAGAAATAATGGGGCTCAAAACTTTGGGGGAGCTGGTTATCTGCCACCTCAGGATCAGTGTGAGCGCAGTTTCCAAAAAAGATGACGTTAGCGGCCGAACTGAGGTTTTTTACGGATACAGAACGTTCCGGATGTTTAACAACAAAATTGCAGAACATTGGGAGAGTTTTTGATCGGGGATTTCAAGTCAGCGGGCAACACACCGGGATGCTGTTTTTAATAATAATGGAGTACTACACGTTCGGCCAAAATCATCGTGAAACAGGAAAATGTAAAAAATAATATTGTAGTAAAATCTTCCAGTCTGTTCACTAAACACGGAATTAATGGAGTGCGCACCGAAGATATCGCTCACCACAGCGGAATATCCAAACGGACCTTATACGCCCATTTCGAAAGCAAAGAGCTTTTAGTACAAGACGTTATTTTCTTTCAAATAGACTTGGTAAGGTCCGAGTCTGACAGAATCCGAATGGAGCACCCCGGTGTCATTGAAGAGTTTGTTGCACTTTGGAATTACGTATCTGGCGTGATTCGTGTGAGTAATCCTAATTTTTTAAGGGATCTCAGAAGAAATTACCCGGTAAGCTGGCAGATAATGACGCATTTCAAATCTGAATTCAGGATGGAGTTTTTGGTAGCCAACCTAAAGAAGGGTATTGCCCAGCAGGTGTACAGAAAGGATATTGACCCGGGGGTAATTTCAGTTTTATGGCTCGAGGTGATGGGTTTTAACTTCGGAGAAATGAAATCCAGATCTGAAATAAGCAACCATTTTTTACGAGGGCTGCTTACGGAAAATGGCTTAGAACTTATTAATAGTCAGCGTTTTAAAGCAATTTAAAGTGTTGGCATTAGTCAAGAATTAGCCCGTTGACCTCCTGCCCGGAAAACAAAAAACCAGTAACAATGGAATCGTCAAGAATGGGAATACCAGAGAGAAAATTCAGAGAACGCGCAGCAATGAAAAAAATAATTCTTGATGCTGCTCATGAGTTGTATTCGGAGAAAGGTTCCGACTTTACAACCATACGTAAAATTGCCGAGAGAATAGAATACAGTCCCTCGACGATTTATCTCTATTATCCAAGCAAGGATCTTATTCTTTACGATATGCAAAAATTAGCTTTTGAAAGCCTGCTTAGCGCCTTAAGGTTTGCTGATGCAGATAAAGAGGCATTCAGCAGATTAAATAATCTAGGCAAAACTTATATTGATTTTGGTATTCAAAATCCTGAAAAATATGATCTGATGTTTCTCTCGCATGCACCCATGAATGTTATTGACTTAAATGAACCCTGGGAGAATTTTCAGCAGACCTTTGAGATTTTGCAGGGTACAATAAAGGAGTGTATGGCCGAAAAATCTGTTATCTACACCGATCTGCTTACTGGATCACTGCAATTCTGGTGTTTTCTACATGGCATTACTTCATTATTTCTAAAAGGTAGGCTGGCTAGCTTCCATGGGTCTGACAAGCAGAACTTCGAATGTATTTATCAAGCCTGGACTGAATACATTAGTGGCATTTACTGTCCTCCTGCAAGTTTGTGAAAGTCTAAGTTATATAGTAGCAATCCAGGCCGCATACCGCGATGGGCGCCTCCCGTTCAACTGGTTCTTGTCTTTGGACGACTCGCAAGAAAATTGAGGATTTCATACGGGAATACAATCATGTTAGGTTTCACCAAGTGAACGGAACAACAAGATTTTTGACCCATTTGCTGGCGCAAAAAGAAAAGACGCGGATCGATGAGAATTTTTGGGCTAGGCCGGATCAGACACTGGACCCGAAAGCGCACGGTGGTTAATTTTCACTTATCAGTATCTAGTATAGTGTAACAGAACTTATTATCAAACTTGCCAAACCTGCAAGTTAGTCGGGATTACACCATCACCTGTCCCTCAGAGAGTCATTTTTTTGAGGAAGCGTACAATTTCGGATAAGCCTGCAGTTCGTGAAAAATGCTAGACGGCCGCTTTTCAATTTTGACGCAAAAAGTCGCTAGGCGCAACACCCGTCTTTTGTTTAAAAAGGCTCGTAAAGTGTTCTTGATATTTGAAACCAAGCTGATGGGCAATTTCGCTAATCGAAGCGTTTCTTTCACTCATTTTACGTTTTGCTTCATCGATTATCGCAGACTGTAAGAGGTCCAGTGCTGTGCTTGTTGTTTCCATTTTAATGAGGTCGCCAAAATAGCTAAGATAAAGGTTAAGCTTCTCGGCGCAGTATGCCACTGTGGGCAGCCCAAAGAGCACGGTTTTTCCTGTCTTGATATACTCGTCCAGGAGCACTTGAAACCGTACCAGAATGTCTGTGTTCACATGCGTGCGGGTAATAAGCTGACGGTCATAAAACCGCGCGCAATAATTAAGCAATAACTCGATATTGGACACGATCAGTGTTCGACTGTGCTTATCAATATTTTGGCTTATTTCAGCGGCGATTTTTCGAAGGCAATCCATAATTGTTTTCCTTTCCTTTTTAGATAGGTGAAGCGCTTCACTAACCTTATAAGAAAAGAATGAGTATTCCCTGATGCGGTCTTCCAAATATGTACCCGCCAGCAGGTCCGTATTGAAGATAAGCCCAAAGCCTGACGGCCTAGTCATGATACCATTGTTATCAACACCGTATACTTGCCCTGGCGCAACAAAGAGCAAAGTCCCCTCATCATAATCATACGGCTGGCATCCATAACTAATATCATCACAATGAATGTTTTTCAGAAACACAGCATACACACCCATGTAATGTCTACAATTTCGCACACCCGGGATTTCATCAAAATTTATGACACTTACCATTGGATGAAGCGTCTCAACACCAATCCAGGCATTGTAATCCTTCACCGTATCGATTCTCTTAATCTGGCCCATAGCATTTAAGTTTTTATCCAAATATACCAATGATGATTTTCAGGAGTTCGGCGGAACGATATAATCAGTAAAACTGGTAAATGAAACAGTAAAATGTATAAAACGCCTTCATGCCAAGCTCACGATCTCGTCATGTTCCAAGCATTGCTCTAACCCTTCCATCATCCGGCATAACAGCTTTGATAAGTATTTCTTATCATCAGGTAAGCAATCAGTATTAGACTTTTTCTGCAATATCTTATAATATTACTAGTCATGCAATTTGCCGTTTTTTTCAACCAATCAGCGTTTTGAGTATTATGAACACCATTGACAGGAGAGTCTTTTTACGCCAACTTTCGCTCGTAGGCACAGTGGCCGCTACGGCCGGATTTGGCTTTATGGCAGCACGCATGCCTGAGGAGTTTATCGAAGCCGAAATCAATACGGGAAAAATTAAAGGTCTCCGCAGCGATGGGGTTAATGTATTTAAAGGTGTTCCTTATGGTGGTAAAATTTCCGGGGACAGAAGGTTCCTTCGCCCCGCGCCTTTGCAGCCGTGGACGGGTGTTAGGGACGCAACGCAGTTTGGCGCGCCAGCAATTCAACCGCCCAGACGGAACGAGCCGGTGCCCTCGGAAGATTGTCTGTTTCTGAATATTTGGACGCCGGCCAATGACAACAAAAAAAGGCCAGTTATGTTTTACAGTCACGGAGGTGGTTTTGTTGCTGGATCAGGCGCGGCGCAGGGCCAGGACGGTTCTAATCTTGCGCGGAATTTTGACGTTGTTGTGGTGCAGACCAATCACCGGTTGGGCTTGCTGGGCTTTCTTTATCTGGACGAAATCGCAGGCCCTGACTATGCCGGATCCGGCAACATGGGGATGCTCGACATTGCTGATGGGTTGAAATGGGTTAATCAAAACATTGCCCAGTTTGGTGGTGATCCCAATAATGTCATGATTTTCGGCGAATCGGGTGGGGGAGCCAAAACTTCTTGTTTGTATACCATGCCGGCTGCTGCGCCTTACTTCAACAAAGCCTCTATTGAAAGCGGTCCGGGCGTGCGGATGACGACCAAAGACACGGCGGCAGAAACCACGGCGATGCTTTTGAAAGAGCTTAATATTGCGCCCAAAGATTGGAAGAAGCTGCTAGACATTCCGGCTTCGGATTTGTTGACAATGCAGGCCAAGCTGCCATTTGTTCCACCATTTATTGAGAAGAATAATAACAGGGAGGCTATGCAGCGCAATGCAGGCGGTTTTGGTCCAGTCGTGGACGGGGTTGTGTTGTCGCAGCATCCATTTGATCCGGTTGCACCCGAAATTTCAAAAAACAAACCACTGCTCGTAGGCTGGAACGAAGACGAACATACCTTTTTTGCCTGGGAGAGGAAGGATACCGAATCCTTCAAGATTGATTTTGAGGGGCTTAAAATGAAACTCGAACCCCGCTACGGCCAGAACACCGATAAGCTGATCGAAACCTACCGGAAAGCCAATCCCAAAGCGTCGGCACCCGATATTTTTGTGGCGATTTCCTCCATCGCGATGATGGGGCTGGGCTCAGTGACCATTGCGGAAAGAAAAGTCAAACAAGGTGGCGCCCCCGTTTACCTCTATAATTTCGGCTATAAATCAGAGAAGAAAATTCCGGGTACGGATTATGCCATGGGCACGCCGCATGCGATGGACATTTCATTCAAATTTAATAATGAAATCCCACCGCGCGATGGTTCTGCGCCGAAGGAAAGTTTTTTTGGTGGAAACAACCCGAACCGTTTTGTGGCTTCCCATCATTTCGCAGAACTCTGGACCACATTTGCAAAAACAGGTAAGCCAGCCGCCAAAGATGTACCGGAATGGCCTGCTTATAATTTGAAAGACCGGGCGACTATGCGCATTGATACAAAATGTGAGGTCATCAACGACCGCTTCGCTCAGGAGCTGGCCATGTGGAGATCACTGGGTAAAGTATAGCAGTCGTCGCCCTTGCCGTTTCAGTATTGGGTTTCAAATGGCATTGGAAATAACATTTCACTGCTTCTGTTTGTTTATTGCGCATTTACAGGCACTGTGAAAACAATTACACTAGGGCTCTCAACCTGTCTCGCTGGTCGAGCCTGTTTCGGGCGATAACTGTGAGAAACCTTTCGTAAACGGCGAGCACGTCTGGCAAGTTCCGGCCAAGGCCGGTCTGTATTTCTACAATTTGAAGCAGTCGGCCTTGCGCCACTTTGAAGTAACATTGTTTCAGCTCGTATCTGGAAATAAGGCCGGTCAAACCCGAATGAACAACGACGAGAGACAGAATATAAATTTTATTTACCAGTCATATTGACTTATGAAAGTAGGCAACACTTTGGTGCTACAATGAAGTCTGTATATAGTCCTCGAATAAAAAGTCTACCTGAATCTTCGTTGAAGATTTGGTAGGCTTTTATGTGATAAGCTTACTATCCGGCATTTACGGAAGCGTAAATGCTACATAACTATTACCTTTTTTGTACCAAGCTTGGCTCCGCCACAAGCAATGGCCACATATTGTTTTCCATTTACTTCATACTACGTGTTGTTGCAAATCCGGCTGCTGGCAGCTCAAATTGCCATAGTATTTCTCCTGTCTTTTTGTCAAAAGCGCGAATCATACCGTCTTTGGTTGCCGCTATAAACAGCAGGCCACTGGCAGTCACGACCGGCCCTCCATAGTTTTCAGTTCCGGTTGGCGGAGTGCCTTTTTGAGTCAGTTCCTTAAACTCGCCTAATGGTTTTTGCCAAAGATGTTTTTGCCAGTGTTCAGATCGATGGCCGTCAGCGTTCCCAGGGGCTTGATGCCCGAATATCCGTTACTGTCTAGAAACTTCCTGTTATGATTGAACCTGTAAGGCACTTTCTGATAAGACAGTTAGCTATTCCTAATTACCTAGTGGTTTTCGAAAGATCCTATAAAAATTATTCATTTAATACAAAAGAGGGTTTTTGCCTCGGAAGCGTAGTAGCCTAAGCGTGGGGATCATTTCATCTCAGGCATCCGGTGGCGATGAGCAATAAGAATACCTTATTTAGCTATAAGAAAAACCGATCAGCAGATCCTAGTATATGCTCGTTGACTGACATCTTTCTAAATCCGGACAAATAGATAATAGCATCTTCCTTTTTAAAGATTATCCATGAAACGACTCGGCTTATCATTCCTTTTATTTTTGATTTGTAGCTTCCCTATGCTAATTAGGGCACAAAAAAGTGCTATTCTGCATCTTGAAAAAAAGGCCGATGTTACACACTTAATAGTGGACGGCAAGCCATTTTTGATGCCTGGTGGTGAATTACACAATTAGAGTATGGGTAATGTGGATTATATGGGGCCGAACTGGAAACGCATGGCGGGTGCTCATTTAAATACCGTAATCGCTTCTGCGTCCTGGGAGTTGGTTGAACCTCAGGAGGGAAAATATGACTTTGCCTTGGTCGACAGCATGATTCTTAGTGCCCGTAAAGAAGCGTTGAAGTTGATAGTATTGTGGTTTGCAAGCTGGAAAAATGGAAAATCAACCTGCACGCCGTCCTGGGTAAAAAAAGACCCCAAACGATTCCCGCTTGCCAAAGATGAGCAGGGACATAACCTGGAGGTATTATCAACGCTGGGCATAAGCACGCGAGATGCCGATGCCCGGGCATTTGCTGTCCTGATGAAACACATCCGGCAGATCGATCAGAAGGAGCAGACAGTTATTATGGTCCAGGTGGAAAATGAGATAGGGACAATGGGCACCAAACGTGATTTCAGTGAGCCCGCCAATGCCGCTTTTGAGGGTCCTGTTCCAAAGGAGTTAATGAACTATCTTGAGAAAAACAAATCTACCGTCCATCCCGGTGTGTTAGCTGCCTGGCAAAAACAGGGATCTCAGAAAAGCGGGACATGGGAGCAGGTTTTCGGCAAAGGGGTACGGTTTGACGACTGAAAGGCTCTGTCTTATTTGACTGAGGAGTTGTTCATGGTATGGCCCTATGCAAGCTATGTCGGCAAGGTTGCTGCCACTGGGAAGGCCGAATATAATCTTCCCATGTACGTGAATGCCTGGCTAAAGCAGCCTGGCAGATTCGGTCATGCGCCCGGAAACTATCCCAGTGGCGGACCTACTCCGTATATGATTGACGTCTGGCGGGCTGGTGCGCCAGCTATTGATTTTATTGCACCTGATATTTATGCGACCAGTGAATGGCGCTACATCTGTGATACTTATACCCAATCTAAAAATCCGCTTTTCATTCCCGAGGCACGCAGCAGCAATGCTACCATAGCCCGCGCATTTTTTACCTTTGGAAAATACAATACAGAATTATTTGCCTCATTTGGCATTGAGGGCAACGAAGAAAATCAAGCCGCTACCGCATCCGATCTGTTACAGCTCAAGGATGTCTATGCAACCCTGAGGCAATTAACACCACTGATTATACAGAATCAGGGTACGAAGAACATGACAGGCCTGATGGTAGATCAGATCACAAAGGCGGATTCGGTGAACATTGGCGGTTACATGATCAAAGGAAGGCTCGGAAGACGGTTTGGCGGGGGTGAGCTTGCCGGGTTTGATATTTTTGGCAGTGCAACAGGCGCCTCCGCCTCTCAGCCACCGCGCGAGCAGGCAGGGGGCGCACTTGTTGTCGCTACCGCGCCGGGGAGTTCATTATTTCCGGTAAAAACATGAGCATTGATTTCGCTTCGCCCGACCCAAGCTTCTCATCGAGGGTTGGCATATTGCCGCTGGAAAGAGGAATTCTTGACGGAACGACCTGGGTGCCGCCCCTTCGATTAAATGGCGACGAGTTACGATTCACACTTGCCGAGGATAAGACCAGAATTTTAAGGCCGTTTTGTGTCAGTATTGATTCTGTAACTAATCAGTAATTGCCTCACTTTTAATCAAATGTCAAAGTCATTTATCTGAGTGACAGGATTTACTCACTTGTGTCGAACACTGCTGTCCGACACAAGTGGATTGTATACAATGTAAAAACAACTTGCTATTTGAGGCGGGGCATTACTGATAAGCTAAATGCAGCCTCTGTTTGTATTTTTTGTGCAGTTTTACTGCTATTTCAACGCTATTTCCTCTTTCATTTACCAGAAAAGATTTTTGCTCCTTCGTCCACTGCCATTCCCACTGCGAAATGGATTTCTCAAAGGATTTAAAATCAGGCTCCGCCTTATTTTTTAAAGATGAATCCAGCATGAAAAAGAATTTCTGCCATCTAACCTTATAAAAATCATTCAAAAGCCCACTCCACTGACGGTTCGAATATTCATGAAGCGGGCTGTCCGCATCACCCCAGAGTGTGATCAGATTTCTGGCATTCTGCTCGTACAGTGCTTTCTCGTGCTCATTTGTTCCCCATTTCCGCGCATCTGAAATCCAGGGGCCAAGCAGGAAA
>Ga0157370_10006682_pt1 | contig 12663 bp, 9 predicted proteins | sample C35metaG_FD_113463 | JGI IMG/M metagenome (GOLD analysis project Ga0157370, IMG submission 113463) | Corn rhizosphere microbial communities from Kellogg Biological Station, Michigan, USA - C3-5 metaG | ecosystem: Host-associated > Plants > Roots > Rhizosphere > Soil | place: USA: Michigan...
AATATTTGGTTTCAATTTCCTTCCACAGATTGGCGATTAATTGCCCATCTTCTGTAAACGGAGAACAGAGCTCTTCAAATTGACTTTTCAGATTCATAGAAATAAGGGTATAAAAAAAGGAACTTTTAAAAAGTTCCCTGATTTGCTTCCAGAACAGCCTTTAGATCAGCCCATCCGCCGCCGTTATAACCGTCCTTTAATCCTTGAGCGTTAAGATAATCCAATGCTTTTCCGCTTCTGTTTCCACTTCTGCAGAATAAGATTACCGGTTTTTCAATAGAAAGAATCTCATCCTGTCTATCTTCTACTTCACCTAGAGGAATATTCTTAGCACCATCTATATTACCGTCCATTTCAAGCTCCATTGGCTCACGAACGTCGATTAATTCATAGTTTCCGGATTGTATTACTTCTATTAAAGACATAGTTGTTAGGTTTAAACATTAAATTAGAAACGAAATTACGCAATTTTTTTTTGAAAAAAATCCTAATGAAAACATAATTTTTCAGAAAAGAAACCAGTTGTGGTATGAACTTCCTCCAAAATCAGAAGATTGATAAAATAATCTTAATTTTGCAGTGTGAAATTATGAATGCAGGCGCTGAAAAATATTCCCAACTGATAAAATCCAAGGCAAAAAGTTTTGGGTTCCAGAATTGTGGAATTTCCAAGGCTGATTTTCTGGAAGAAGAAGCACCCCGTCTTGAAAAATGGTTGAAGAACAACTATAACGGCGAAATGAAATACATGGAAAATCATTTTGACAAAAGACTTGATCCACGGCTTTTGGTGGAAGGCTCCAAATCTGTCATTTCACTTTCCTACAACTACTTTCCTGAAGAAAAAATTTCAATATTAGAGAATTATAAAATCTCAAAATATGCTTATGCAGAAGACTATCACGAAGTTATCAAAGAAATACTCCGTGAAATGGTGGCTGAACTTCAGGAAGAAATAGGAGAATTTGGATTCCGTGTTTTTGTAGATTCTGCACCGGTTTTAGAAAGAGCCTGGGCTAAAAAATCAGGAATAGGCTGGGTAGGTAAAAATGCCAATCTTATTACCAAACAAAGCGGTTCTTTTTATTTTCTGGCAGAAATTATCTGTGATCTGGAGCTTATCCCGGATCATGCCACCACAGATCACTGCGGAAGCTGTAGAAAATGTATTGACGCATGTCCTACGGATGCCATTGTTTCTGAAAAAATTATAGATGGAAGCCGTTGCATTTCTTATGCAACCATAGAATTGAAAGACGAAATTCCTGGCCATTTCAAAGATAAAATGGAAGACTGGATGTTCGGCTGCGATATCTGCCAGGATGTATGTCCATGGAACCGTTTCTCAGCTCCCAACAAACAAAGCCGTTTCAAACCTAATGAAGCTTTGAAAAACTTTAAAAAAGGAGAATGGAAAGAACTTACCCAGGAAATTTTCTCTGAAATCTTCAGAAAGTCCCCCGTGAAAAGGACAAAATTTGCAGGGCTCAAGAGAAATATTGAGTTTTTGGAGAAGTCTTCTGACTGATTTTTCCCTAAACTTTTGGTGACAATTCCTCCTTCGGAATTTTTGATAGTTCCAAACCAGAGCGGATAGTCGACCATTCCTTAAATTTTTAGCTTTAAGGAGGTAAAGATTTACATCAATAAGTTTCTTGAAAAGCCTTTCCTATAAAGAAAAAAAGATTTTCAGGAGATCAGAATCTCACAGAAAATCAACGTTTTTTTTGTATTCTTTTAGGAGCAGTTTTTACTCTTACTTTAAATCTTTTTTGGGATTTAGTATTTTTACGCATATTTATGAATATTTCGTAACTAAATATAGCCAATTTTTCGATTAAAACAAATACTTTTACTAAAAATTAAAGATTAAATTTTATTAAAAAACATGACTGTGAAAACTGTATTAATGTATCTCCTGAAAGTCATAGGAATTATTTTGGGAATTGTGATTATTTATGTCATCCTTGGGTTGTTGATTCCCTATATTCCCGTGTCTGCAAAAGATGATGGACAGAAGAAAGAAATTCCAATTTATATTTATACCAACGGAGTGCATACTGATATCGTAATGCCTGTGAGAAATGACCTTCAGGACTGGAGTCAGAAAATTCCTTTTAGTAATACAAAATCAAAAAAGACAGATTATCAGTACATCGGAATAGGATGGGGAGATAAAGGATTCTACCTTGATACACCTACCTGGGCAGATCTGAAATTTTCAACAGCTGTAAAGGCTGCATTCTGGCTAAGTGATTCTGCGATGCACTGTACTTATTATAATACGATGAAAGAAGGAGACGACTGTAAAATGATCATGATCAGCAGAAGCCAGTACGAAAATCTTGTAAAGTATGTAGAAGATAAATTTGACAGAGATCAGAACGGAAACTTCATGCTGATCCCAACAAATGCTGTGTACAGTGATAATGACGCTTTTTACGATGCTAAAGGTACTTACAGCTTTCTGTATACATGCAATACCTGGTCAAATAACGCGTTAAAAGCTGCAGGACAGAAAGCAGCATTTTGGACCCCTTCAGATTTCGGAATTTTTCAACACTATAAATAATACATGAAGAGGATTTATCTGTTTTTCATTATCTTTTGGATATGTTCATGTTCTCAGGAAAGAAAAACCAATACAATAAATGCAGCAGCAATACCAGTCGTTGCAGAAAAACGACCGGAAGCCGATCTTTCCAAACTCAAAATAAAAGCAGAGGAAGCTTTGAAATTCTGTGCTTCGAAGAACCTTAACAAAGATTTTTGTATCCTGATTGATATGAGCCTTCACTCAGGCGTTAACCGTTTTTTTATCTGGGATTTCAAAAACAATAAAATTTCAAAGAAATACCTGGTAGGGCATGGCTGTGGTTCTAATGCTTGGAGTAAAGATCAATCTAAAGCAAATCCGGGATTCAGCAATGAAGACGGAAGCCACCTTTCATCTCTGGGAAAATATAAATTGGAAGGAAGGGGTTACAGCGATTGGGGAATTAATGTAAAATATCTGATGCATGGCCTTGAAGAAACCAACAGCAATGCATTAAAAAGATTCATTGTCTTTCATTCCTGGAATATGATGAGTGATACTGAAACTTTCCCGAACGGATCTCCAGAAGGATGGGGATGTCCCACCGTTTCCAATAATGCGATGAAAGAAATTGATCCGATGATTCAGAAATCAGGAAAACCTGTACTGATGTGGATCTATAATTAAATCTTTGTCATACATTTGTTTCATACAATCTTCGGACTTATGAAACATACCCTTTTCCGTGAACAACAGCTCAATTGTGATGTAGAAACTGCATGGAAATTCTTTTCCTCGGCCAACAATCTTTCAGAAATTACTCCGAAAGACATGGGCTTTATTGTATTAACGGAAATGGAAGATGATGAAATCTATGAAGGAATGATCATTGATTATTATGTTTCCCCATTATTCCGAATTAAAATGAAGTGGCAGACCGAAATAACTCAGGTTGATTTCCAGAAAAGTTTCACCGATTTTCAGAAAAAAGGCCCGTACAAACTATGGAACCACCACCATGAATTTATTCCCAATGCCGAAGGCGTTCTGATGAGAGACACTATAGATTATGAACTTCCCATGGGGTTTCTAGGTGAAATTGCCCACGGCCTTTTTGTAAGAAAAAAACTGGAACATATTTTTGATTATCGATTCAGAGTACTCAGTAAACTGTTCTAGATATTCAATAGAAACGGACCATTATCCTGAGCCTGGATGAAGGAAGTCCTGTTTAAAAACGATAATCAAAATTCCATTGGCTTTAGCCAAAATTTTTAATGATTTTACGGTTTCCCTCACTAGGGGTTGAAAAAATATTTATATATTCGCACCTAAGATTTTAACGAAATAAAAAAGCGTAAGCTATCAGATTGGTTAAAGAAAACTGCGAATCTTCTTTGACAACCAAATTTTGATAGGCTTACGCCCATGTTCTTATATGGGCACGGGCGGAGTCTTTCTGGTTGTCGGGTTCTTCGCAGTACCTCTTTAACGGATTGACTTCTGTCGCGTGCCTTTCTTATTTTTATAATTTCAAACAAAAAAAGTATTCTTAATTATAATACGACACAGTTTGTCGCTATAAAGGGATAGCTTTGTTATTAGAAAAAAGCAAATAAAAAAACACCAATACAAATTAAAAAAATATAAAACTACTTTATTTTATTTCTCAGCATCAAGATGTAATATACCGTGATTTTACGGATTGTTCAAAAAATAGATTGTGTTTAGGTTTACTGTCGAAAAACGATAACAAATGAGAGAAAAGAAATTATGTTCCCTAACTTAATTTCTTGTATGCACTGTATAAGGAAATTTTTCTTACTTCTTTAGTGTAGGGCTTTAAAGCCTAGGGTCTTTGTGACTAAATTAATTAAATCCTGATTTTTTAATCAGGTTATATCACCATTTTTAAAAATAAACCTATATGAAAACATTCTATTTATCAGGATAACTCTATTCTGTCGTACAAAATTGTATTAATAAATCCGATATATCCCTTACCGAGATTAAATTTATTTTAAGCCAAAAAATACAAAATTTCAAATCAATGAAAAAAAATTACTTAAGTGCAATATTTTTATGCACTACACTGAGTACATTGTGTGCCCAGCAAACAGAAGTCTACTTCAAGTATGATGAAGCAGGCAGCCAACGTTATAGAGGGCCTGGAAATGACCCAAAACAGAAGGCACGAACACAGCAGGCAGTCTCCAGAACTGTATCAACACAACCTGTCACTACTATGGATGAAGAAAAATTCTGGAAACATATTCGTTTGTATCCGGTTCCGGTAAATGATGTTCTTACCATCGACTGGACAGAAGAAACAAATAACCTAATAGAATCGGTCTCCTTATATCAACACAGTACAGTCCACTGGAAATTTCAGGAGCAAAATATTCCTGAGCTTAACAGGCAGCTTAAAATCAATATGACCGGATATGATTGGGGAGTTTACATTATTCGTTTTACTCTAAAAGACGGACGAATTTTTAGTAAAAACATCACTAAAAGATAATAGCTATGAAAAAGTACAATCATAAGAAAATACAGGTATTTTCATCATTCCTATTATCTCTTATATCTGTTTTAGGGTTTTCACAATCATGGATTCCACCGAAATTTCATGATACTAAAGGAAGTATAGACGTTACTGGGGCGGGACAACTTCAGTATACACTTCCTATAGATCTTCCTCTGGGCATTAAAAGTGCAGCCCCAAATATCAGCCTTCTTTATACAAGTGGAGCAGCAAACGGGCTTGCAGGATATAGCTGGAATATTTCAGGAATAAATGCAATTTCAAGGGTGGGAAAGAACCTTGAAAAAGACGGTATAACAAAGGGGGTACAGCTTGATTACTCCGACTATTATAGCTTTAATGGACAGAGATTAATTTTAAAATCAGGAGAATACGGGAAAGATGGAGCGGAATATGTAACTGAAAAATATTCCAACGTTAAAATAAAATCTGTGGGAAGCATTACCGGACAAAGCTGGCAAGGTCCTGAATATTGGGAAGTGACTTCCCCTGATGGCTCACAGGTATGGTACGGAGCTTCAGCATCGGGAAGTAGTTCTGCCAGAACTCCTGTAGATTATAATATTGTAAAGTCAAGAGATACTAATGGGAATTATGTGACTTACAATTATACTTTTGAAGGTAACGTATCGGTCATCAGCAGTGTTCAGTGGGGAGGCAATGAGACCCAGGGAACCCAGCATATGAATAAAATTGATTTTAATTTTGTGGCAAGACCTTTTCAGGAAACCGCCTATATTAAAGGAGTTTTATTTACGCAGTCTAAGCAACTTGAATCAATTGTAGTTTCAACCCTGGGGAAACAATACAAGAAATATAAAATTTCTTACAGGGATCTGCCCCAAAATCAATACAAGTATTTGGAAAAGATTACAATTCTAAATAGTAATAATGAAGAGGCCAATCCGGTAGTTTTTACTTATGAAGACTCTGCCTTTAAAAATAACAGATGGAGCCATAGCTATACGCTAAGGCCGAATCCGGATACCGATGTGGTGGGTGACTTTGATGGCGACAGTAATCTTGATATATTAAGGTATCATTCTCAAACATCAGCCAAAATACCACAGGTAGGATTATATCTTTACAGTAATTACGTTGATTTCTATAATCTAAGTGGGGCTTACTATAATGACGGGTTGCCCGTATTTGTGGGAAATTCTGTATCGGGAGTTAAAGACGCTGTTGTTGTAAATTTAAAAAAGGGCAATCTTGTCCGTAACCGTCAGGGATTTGTACTTAAAAAAAAGGTACTCAATTCCTCCACTACCCCATCAGACCTAGTGCTCTCTTTCTATGGGCTTACAGAAGATAATCAGTTGGTTTTGGATTATACTAAAACTATTCCAGCCGCAGATTATGATAATACAATGGGAAATATAAGTAATGGTGTACAGACTACCGTTACAGGATTAAAAAGTGTTGACTTCAACGGCGATAGTCTCAACGAGCTTGTTCTGGTTCTCAATGATAAGGAGTGCCATCCTGTAGTAGATATTAATGCTACTGCTAAACCTCCTCAGGAATGCAGTAGCACTAAAAGATATTATGTGGTAGATCCCGATGAGTCCATTCAGGGTAATGGATGGTATTATCCACTGGAGCTTTATCCTGACTATGATCAGATAGACAGCGATGTGTTTGCATTGTACAGAGCGGGAGATTTCAATGGTGATGGGGTCTTTAATCTTCTGAAATTAAGCCAGGATTTGAAACCTTTACTGATCTCTTTTAAGAAAAATGCACAGGGACAGTATGAATCATTTATAGCGCCTTTTAATCCGGCTAACGATGAAACAATAAAAGGATACTGGAAGGACAGTCTTGTGGGAGATTATAATGGTGATGGGCTAAGTGATCTGATGATGCCCGGAACTCCTACTTCCGCTATCTGGTATCTCTATACTTCCAAAGGAAATGCCTTTAAAGAAGAAATTAAAGTATTTTACCGTCCTGAACCCACCAGAAGGATTACCAAAGATGCCTATGAAAATATAACAGTGTCAAACCCAAGAACTTTTGTAGCGTATGATATTAATAATGATGGGAAAACGGAGCTTGTTATGCTGGAAGGCGGCAGATATTATCGTAAACATGATACTCAGGATAGCGGACAGGGTGTTAAATACGTAAGAAATTACACGGCAACAGCTCGTGTATTCTCTGCTCTTGCAGGAGAATTACCATTAGCAGCGGGTGGTTATGGTTTTCCTGATGAAGTCGTTTATCTTAATGGTAGCAATATTAATCCAGAACTTGCTCAAACCCGAAGAGATGTTATAGGACTTTCAGTTGACCAATGGACAGGTGGCATGATAAGGCGTTTTGCTATGGTTTCTTTACAGGGTGAAACGTATGGTTTTGGTAACGAGCAGGATCTCGCGTCTAATCCTTATATAGATGCAACAATGGAAGCCCGTATTAAAAAAATAGTTCAAGGGGGAGTCACCACTGAAGTCACCTATTGGAAATTAAATAAAGCTGATGGCATATATGATAAAGCTAAAACAGAAAATTATCCTTATGTAGAAATCAATCAGTCTTACGGAATGTACGTGGTTTCAGAAATGACACAGACACAATGGAAGCCAGAAGATCCTTTATCAAATGTCAAATTAAGACAGCATTTTAAATACAGAGGTCTTACTGCTAATATTCTGGGTAAAGGAATGATAGGTTTCAGAAAAATGGTAAAATCTTCCTGGTATTCTAATGCGTTTGAAAATAACACCACCAATACCATCATATGGTCAGGAATAGAAATAGACCCTGTAAATGATGGTATTCCTTTGAAAGAATGGACTACCAAACAGTATGCAGCTATTTTTCCTGACGATCTTTCTGAAAATAACACCCAGCTAATAAGTTTAAAAACCAATACTTATCAAACCGTAAAGCTCTTGAACGGCCAGGTAGTCAATACAGTTTCCGATGCCGACAAGCCAAAAATCGTAACCGCTATTTTACCTGCAAAAAGCAGAACTAAAGACTTTTTAACAGGAACAGTTGCAGAAAATAATATTATTTACGGACAATATTACCTGCCTACATTGTCTATTTCAAAGGTTAATGACTCCTATGGAATGACAACTTCCGGATTTGAGTATGAACATAATCCTTCAGGAACAGGAAGCGGATATTATATAGGCCGCCTGAAATCTAAGACCGTAACTCAGAAGGCCTACGGAGACAGCCAAACTGGTAAAGAGGAATATACCTACGAAAATAGCAGAATAAAAAGTCTAAAAAAATGGAACAGGAATAATACAGGCTATATTCTGGAAACCTATGCGTATGACGGGTTTGGAAACATAGCCGGGAAAACGCTTTCTAACAGTATAGATTCTCAGGTTCGTACAACCACATCACAGTATGACCCCACGGGAAGATTTATTATTAAAAAAATGGACCACTTAGGACTAGATACCCAGTTTTCTTATAATGAATGGGGGCAGCTGACAAGTCAGACAGACCCATTAGGAAATACTCTCATAAATAATTATGATAATTGGGGTAAGCTCATGGTCTCTGAAAATAGTATCCAAGGAAAAACCGTTTATACTTACGAAAGAGATACGAAAGACAATGTTACTGTAACAAAAACGAGTCCGGAGGGTAATGTATCCAAAACATTTACCAACAAATTAGGACAGGTATACAAGACAACAACAAAGGCTTTCACGCAGGGTCAATTTGTATCTCAGGAAATTAAGTATGATGTTCTGGGAAGAAAGATTAAGGAGTCTGAACCTTATTTTGATGGAGAAAGCGCGAGCAAGTGGAATACAATTGCATATGATGATTCCGTATTTCCGGCTAAAGTTACAGCCACTGCGTTTACGGGTAAGCAAACTGAAACTGCTGTATCAGGCCTTACAACAACGGTAAAAGAAACCCATACTGATGATTATGGAAGAACCACAATCAAAACGGCAGATGCTTTAGGAAACACCATTGCTTCTACAGATAAGGGAGGAACCATAAAGTTTTCTTACAATGCAGCCGGAGAGCAGCTGAAAGCTCAGTATGCTGAAAATACCGTCACCACAGTGTATGATGTATGGGGAAGGAAATCTGAATTTAACGACCCTTCCAACGGACTGTACAAATATGAGTATGACGGACTTGGTCTGGCTAAGAAAACCATCAGCCCAAAAGGAACTAAAGAATATACCTACAATAATCTGGGACAGCTGGTTTCTCAGAAAGAACTTTCTACTGGTGATGGAGGCGCTGCAACTAATAAAGATATTACTTTCACATACGATAGTAAAGGGCTGCTTATTAAAAAATCTGGTACAGCAAACGGCAATGCATTCAGTACAGAATATGAATATGACCCCCAGGGAAGGATTGTTTCTGCAATAGAGAACAGCAACGGGAGAACCTACGCCAATAAAGGTATTACATATGATGATAAAGGAAGGGAGATTTCTTATGTAAAGCAGCTGTCTTCCTCCGGGATGTTTACCGAAGTTCAGATAGAGAACGTTTATAATGATTGGAACGGGGAGCTTTACCAGATCAAAGATCAGCAACAGGGCAAGGTTATTTGGGAACTTTTGGAAACTAATGCAAAAGCACAGGTTCTTGGAGAAAGGTTAGGATCTGCAAGTATTATTAATTCTTTTAATGATGCCACAGGAATGCTTACTGAAACTCAACATCTTTCTTCTGTACAACAGCCTCTATTACATCTTCAATATACTTTTGATGCCATTAGGAATGAGCTGAAATCAAGAAAAACGCTAGGTGATTTTAATATTATTGAATCCTTTAATTATGATGACAATAACAGGCTTCTTAACTGGACAAATCCAATTACAGGACAACTTTCCAAAAATGGATATGATGAAAAAGGAAGGATAAGAGAAAATGATCAGATTGGAGAGATAAAATTTGATAATTCATCAAAAATTTATCAACCTACGGGAATGAGCCTTAATAATAACGGGGTACAGAATTATACTGGTGATCTTATCCAGACTGTTGTTTATAATGAGAACAATGACCCGGTACAGATTCAGGGGGAAAAGGCTCAGATTAACTTTGGATATGGACTGGGCAGTATGAGACAAAGAGTTGATATTGCAGAACAGACCGGGAGCATAGACGAGCCAACTGGGAGAATCGTTTCAGTAAATTTTATAATGAAGACGGAAGCTTTGAAATAGTAAAAAATTCATCTACCGGACAGGAAAAGCATATTATCTATATTGAGGGTACTCCTTATGAGAGTAATATTGTATATTTGAAAGACTTTGAACAGAGCAGCGGATCTTATAAATTTTTACACAAAGATTATTTGGGCAGTATACTGGCAATTTCTGATCAGGATGGTAAAAGACTGGAACAGCGACATTATGATGCATGGGGTAACCTGACTCATCTTAAAATAGGAGGTTCTGCTATTATTACTGATAAATTGCTTATTGCGAATACTTCATTATTGATTGACAGAGGATATACTGGTCATGAGCATTTTATGAAAGTAGGAATTGTTCACATGAATGGCAGATTGTATGATCCATTATTAAGAAGATTCTTAAATGCTGATGAAAATATACAAGATCCTGCCAATACCCAAAACTATAACAAGTACGGGTATGTGATGAATAATCCACTGATATATAATGACCCTAACGGGGAATTTTGGATGTGGTTTGCTGGAGCCTTTGTAGGAGGATATTTAAATGGAGTGGTTGCCAATGGTGGTAACTGGAATCCCGGAAAATGGGACTGGCAGAAGTCATGGAGTGCTGTATTAGGCGGTGCTATTGGTGGAGCAGCGATATCAGGAACACTTGGGAATATTGCAAATAATGTAGGAGCCATTAAGTTTGTACTGCCAAGTATTGTTTCAGGAGGACTGAACTCAGCTTTTGCAGGAGGTAATTTCTTGGGTGGTGCTGTTGCTGGGCTATCTTATACAGCTAACATAGCGGGTAATAGCATAACTTCTACAGATGGAATTAGTATAGGATATAAATATATCATTTCTCCGGATTATAATGACAGCGAAAATGGATTAAATAACTTTGGGCAAGAAGATCCTGGAGCACCTTGGATGTTTGATAAAAAAGGTGAAGAATTATTGAATCACTGGCTTGGTGGATCTGGAAAAAATTTAAATTTTAGTTATGATAAAAGCTGGAGTGCTTATATGAGCGAAAATGAATTTATACAGAAAGAACTTCGTAAAAGGGCAATAGCACGAAGTTATACTATGTATTCGGAGAAAAAAAATAAGTATTATGAAACATCGGGTAATTTTTCGTTCGAAATAGATAATTCATATAATACAGGATATGGTATGTTACATGGAACTAGATATTTTAGCTATAACATGAGTGGAAATTATGATAGATCAATTGATTCATATATTTTCCAATTTAATTTAAAATGGACCGATCAGATAAACTATAATAAGAAGGTTTTGATGGATAGGGTTTTTAATAGTGTTACAAGAGCTGTTGCTAATCCCAAAGATTATTGGATAACTATTAAATGGACTCAAAAAATTATTATAAAAAGTAAGGAATGGGAAAGATTACAATAATATTAGCGTTATTTCTAATTATTGGCTGCAATAAGAGTTCTAATTATACAAGAAATAATAAGGAGGGTAAGAATACAGGAGAATTTGTTAAGACAAATACATTTATAAATTCTCCAGGAATATATTACTTTAGAGATATTAGTATTGCTGTAAAAGAATTCAAAGATAATACTATTGTCTATGGGGTGTTTGACTATTACAATAACCTATTATATCAGAGAAATATTAATGCTTCAATCAGTAATTATATGAAATGGACTATTTATGTTGATAATCAGGGTAAGATATGGTTATATAATGCAGATTATCAGGAAACCAATGTGTTTTTTATAGATGGAAAAAAAAGTATTTTTATTAAAGATAAAAAAATGCTTCCACCAATTCCAGTAGAGCTTTCTAAATTTATAAAAGAGTAAACTAATGGCTGGCCAAAAAGGTCAGCCATTTCTTTAAAAATTAAATTTTATACTGTAATTTGACTGTTTCTGGAAATTAGGAATATCACCAGCAATCCCGGAGCCATTAAGTTTTTATTGCCAAGTATCGTTTCAGGAGGACTGAATTCAGCTTTTGCAGGAGATAATTTCTTAGGTGGCGCTGTTGGTGGAATATCATATGTCAGTAGTGTGTTTGAAAATAAAATGACATCCACAGATATGGCATCCTTGGGTTATAAATATTTCACTTCCGAAGACTATAGTTATTCATTTGATAAAGAATTAATTAGCATCGATGAAATTAAATCTAAATATCCTAGATATTATAAAGTATTAACTAAGCTTCATAGTTTCGTTTCAGGAAATGAAATTATATCTCAGGCATTTATGGATAATTCTGAAGCATCTAGAGAGGAAATGTTAAAATTATTAAATATGGAAAGTATTCAGCAACTTCCAATTAAGATCGATGAAATTGAATCAGTATTTCATAGTGGAAATGGGAATGATTATAAGGATAAATGGAATGTAGGAGGTAAAACAAGTGCATATTCACCTTTTAATATTACAATTAACAAACTTAGAG
>Ga0157370_10006683_pt1 | contig 12661 bp, 10 predicted proteins | sample C35metaG_FD_113463 | JGI IMG/M metagenome (GOLD analysis project Ga0157370, IMG submission 113463) | Corn rhizosphere microbial communities from Kellogg Biological Station, Michigan, USA - C3-5 metaG | ecosystem: Host-associated > Plants > Roots > Rhizosphere > Soil | place: USA: Michigan...
GAATCCATCCATCACGATCGAGAGGGCGGCCAGGAAGACCACGAGCTTCTGCATGGTCGTGTAGGGGCCGTCGTCCAGCAGCCGGCCGATGTCGGCATTGCCCTTGAGGGTTGCAGCAGTGGCGTTCATGGGCGCCCCCGCGAGCCGGCGGCATTCGCCGAAGGGAAGTGATGGTTCATGTCTTGTCTCCATGTCGGGCGTTCGGCATGGCCTGGCGCCCCGGGGTGGGTCGACTCTTTCTGCTTCCGCTTCTTGGCGAGCGGTCGTGCACGGGTCAATGGGCGGGGTCGTCGAACGGCAGGCCGACGTAGTTTTCCGCCAACGCTGTCGACGCGGCGCGCGAGCCGGTGACGTAGTCGAGTTCCGCGATCTGCACCTTGTGCTGGAATTCGTCGGAACCCGGGAAGCGATGCAGCATCGAGGTCATCCACCAGGAGAAGCGCTGCGCCTTCCAGATTCGCCGCAGCGCGATGTCGCTGTAGCGCTCGAGGAGGTCTTCGCGGCCCGACTTGTAGAACTCCCCGAACGCACGGGCAAGAACGCGCACGTCGGCGACCGCCAGGTTCAACCCCTTTGCCCCGGTCGGGGGCACCACATGCGCCGCATCCCCTGCCAGGAAAAGACGTCCGTACTGCATCGGCTCGGTCACGAAGCTGCGCATCCCGACCACGGTCTTGCTGAAGATCTCGCCTTCGATGGGCGCCCAGCCGTCGCGGGTGGCCAGGCGAGCACGGAGCTCGCTCCAGATGCGGTCGTCCGACCAGTTCTCGATCTTGTCCGTCGGCTCGCATTGAAGGTACATGCGCTGCACCTCGGGCGAACGGGTGCTGACGAGCGCGAAGCCGCGCTCGCTCAGCGCGTAGATCAGTTCGTCGGAAGACACCGGCGCCTTGCAGAGGATGCCGAGCCAACCGAACGGATAGAGCCGCTCGAAGCCCTTCAACACCCCCTTGGGGATCGACGGCCGGCTGACGCCTTGCGTACCGTCGCAGCCGGCGATGAAATCGGCCTCGATGGTTTGCAGTTCGCCACCGGGCTGCCGAAAGTGCACGCTCGGCGACGTGGAGTCCAGCCCCTGCAGGCTCACGTCCGCCACTTCAAACCGGATGTCGCCGCCCGATGCCAGGCGCACCGCCACGAGATCCTTGATGACCTCGTGCTGCGCGTAGACCATGACGGCCTTGCCGCCCGTCAGCTCGGGGAAATCGATGCGGCGGTCGATGCCGTCGAAACGCAGGATCGTTCCTTCATGCCGGAAGCCCTCGCGTTCCATGCGGGCCCCCGCGCCGATCTCCTTCATGAGATCGACGGTGCCCTGTTCCAGAACGCCGGCGCGGATCGTGGCCTCGATCGCCTCGCGGCTGCGCGTCTCCAGAACGACGGACTCGATGCCCTGGAGGTGGAGGATGTGAGAGAGCATCAGTCCTGCAGGACCAGCTCCGATGATCGCGACTTGCGTTTTCATGAGGTGGTCTTCAGTCGAGGCGGATCTGGTTCTTGCGGATCAGCGCGCCCCATCGCTCGCGTTCCGCATGCACATAGGTCGTCATCTGTTGCGGCGTACCCGGCAGTGCTTCGAGCGACAGGGCTTCCAGCCGCGCCTTCACCGGTGTGGAGGCGAGCGCAGCCTGCAGCGTCTTGTTCAGGGCAGCGACGGTGTCGGGCGCGGTCCCCTTGGGAACGACCAGCCCCTGCCAGGCGGATGCATCGAAACCGGTCAGCCCCTGCTCGGAGAGCGTGGGAACGTCAGGGAAGTTCTTCAGACGCTCCTTGCTGGCCACGCCGAGCGCCCTGAGCTTGCCCGACATCACGTACTGCTGGACCGTGGCGCTGTCCATGAGCGCGAACGGAACCTGGCCTCCCACAAGATCGATGACCGCCGGCGCGCCGCCGCGATAGGCCACATGCTGCAGCGCGAGGCCGGTGCGCTCCTTGAACAGTTCGGCAGCCAGGTGCTGGGGACTGCCGGCACCCGCCGATGCGAAGTTCGCACCGTTGGGGTTGGCCTTGGCCCAAGCGATGAACTCTTTCAGGTTGGTGGAGGGGTTGCTCGGATGAACGACCAGCAGGAGCGGAAAACGTGCAAGCATGCCCACCGGCACGAAGTCTTTCTCGGCGTCGTAGGGCAGCTTGGCGAACAGTGCCGGATTGGCCGCCAGCGTGGCGAAGTCGGCGGTGAACATGATGTTCCCGTAGTCTTTGGATTTCGCCACGTAGTCGGCGGCAATGTTGGTCGCGGCGCCGGGTTTGTTGCTCACGATGATCGTGCGTTTCAACGACTTGCCCATCTCCTCGGCAATCGTTCGTGCCACGGTGTCGGATCCGCCACCGGCGGCATAGCCGACAACCCATTCGATCGGCTTTTGATCCTGTGCGACCGCCACGGCAGGTGCGGCGGCCAGGGCGATCAGGGCGCAGGCGAGCGCCCGGCGGTTCATCGAACAGAACTTCATTTCTCTTGTCTCCAGTTTTAAGAATCGAGGCGCAGCGGCTTGGCCGCCGCATGCTTTCGCTCGTTCACCTCGGCGCTTTGCCGACAGTGAAATGGCGCCCGACAAGGACGGCGGTGCGCCGGCGCATTTCCCTAGAAGGGGTATTGGCGCGGCGTGGTCTGCACCGTGAGCCAGCGCAGCTCAGTGAAGGCTTCCACGCCGGCTTTTCCGCCGAAGCGGCCGATACCGCTGCCCTTCACGCCGCCGAACGGCATCTGTGCTTCGTCGTGGACGGTGGGACCGTTCACATGGCAGATGCCCGACTCGATGCGCCCGGCCACCTGGATGGCGCGCGACACGTCGCGGCCGAACACTGCGGCCGCAAGGCCGTACTCGTTGTCGTTGGCGCAGGCAACGGCCGCTTCCACGCCGCTGACCCGCACGATGCCCTTCACAGGACCGAAAGCCTCTTCCCGGAAGATGCGCATTTCCGAGGTGACGTGATCGAGCAGCGTCGCGGGCATCAGGGTGTCCTTCGCCTTGCCGCCGGTGACGAGCTTGGCGCCCTTGGCAAGCGCGTCGTCGATCAATTCGTTGCAGCGGTGGACGGTGCCCATGTCGACCACCGAACCGAGAACCACCGGGCCCTGTCGCGGATCGCCCAGCGGAAGGCTCGCGGCCCGTTCGCTCAGCTTGGCGACGAACTCGTCGGCGATGCTCTCGTCGACGATGATGCGCTCGGTCGACATGCAGATCTGCCCGGAGTTGGCGAATGCACCAAACACCGATGCATTGACGGCTGCGTCGACGTCGGCGTCGTCCAGGATGACCAAAGGCGCCTTGCCGCCGAGTTCGAGCACGACGGGCTTGAGGTACTTGGCACAGGTGGCCGCGATGAGTTTGCCGACGTGGGTCGAGCCCGTGAAGTTGACGCGCCGAACCGCGGGGTGCGCCACCATCGCCTCGACGACGGCAGCGGCGTCCGCGGGCGCGTTGGTCACGAAGTTCACCACGCCCTTGGGCAGCCCGGCCTCCTGCAGCGCCTCGATGATCAGACCATGCGTGGCGGGACAGATTTCGCTGCCCTTGAGAACGACCGTGTTGCCGCAGGCCAGCGGCGTCGCAATGGCACGCACGGCCAGGATCACCGGTGCGTTCCAGGGTGCGATGCCGAGTACGACGCCCGCAGGCTGCCGCACGGCCATGGCCAGATTGCCCGGCACATCCGAGGGGATGACCTCGCCGCTGATCTGGGTGGTGAGCGATGCGGCTTCCAGCAGCATGCCCGCCGCGAGGTGGACATTGAAGCCTGCCCAGATGGCCGATGCCCCGGTTTCGGCGGCGATGGCCGCTGCGAAGGCCTCCGCCTTGGCTTCCAGCGCATGCGAAGCCTTCATGAGCATCGCCCGGCGTTCGCCGGGGCCGGTCGTGGACCAGCCCTTGAAGGCCTCGGCCGCGGCATCCACCGCGGCAACGGCGTCCTGCGTCGTGGCCGCGGGTGCGGTGGTCGCGACGCTGCCGTCCAGCGGATTGCGCCGCTCAAAGGTTGCGCCGTTGCGAGCGTCCGTGCGCTCGCCATTGATCAACATCGAAATCTTCATCGGCTTGTCTCCGTGGGTTGGTTTGAAAGAATGCGTCGCGCGCCGCAACGGCAATGACTGGCAGGGTCAGGCGACCCGGACTTCCACGACGCCGGGCGCGTCACTGGACAGGGCCTCGTCGAGCGCCTTGCGCAAAGCGGCAGGGTCGGTCACGCGCACTGCGTTGCATCCCATCCCCCTGGCCAGCGCCTGGAAGTCGAGGTCGGGCAGCTCGGTGCCTTGCACGACATCCGTGGGCGAGAAGCCGAACACTGGCGCGAAATCCTGGAGCGCGGCGTACCGGCGGTTGTTGAGGATCACGAAGGTGATCGGCAGCTTGTTCTGCGCCGCGCTCCAAAGTGCCTGGATGGAGTACATGCTCGACCCGTCGCCGATCAGGCAGATGACGCGGCTGCCGGGCTTGCCCAGTGCAACGCCCACGGACGCGGGCATGCCGTAGCCGAGGCCGCCACTGTCCATCGTGTAGAAGGTCTCGCTGCGAGTGAACGGTAGATGCGCCTGCATCACGGGCCTTGCGCTCGGCGCCTCTTCGACCACGATGTGCTCCGGCTTTCTTGCTTCGGCGAGCGTCTGGAGCACATAGGCCACCGACATCAGCGGCGTCGGCTCTGCGCGCGGCACGGCCTTTCTTGCGGGGGGAAGCGGGCGGGTCTTTTTCGGCGGCAGGGCCAGCAGGTCGAGCACGCTCAAACCGATGCTGCCGACCGCCGAGATGCCCACGGGCGCCCAGGCCGCCGTATCGGGATCCTCGGTCAACTGGCACAGGGCCGCACCGGCAGGCACATGGGGACCCGCGCCTTCGACGTGGTAGGCGAAGGCCGGCGCGCCGATGGCCAGGACGAGATCGTGGCCCTCGAGCAGTTCGACGATGCGCTCTCGCATGGCCGGAAGAAAGCCGGCGAACAGGCGATGGTCTTCCGGAAAACTGCAACGCCCGGACATCGGAGCGACCCACACGCGGGCGTTGTGAGCCTCCGCCAATGCAACGACTTCGTTCCACGCGTTGTCCCGGTCGGCTGCGGCACCCACCACGAATGCTGGGCGCTCGCATGTTTCCAGTGCGACCGAGATCCGCGCAATGAGCTCGGGTTCCGGACGGGTTCGAGTGCTCACGACGCGGGTCGGAACGAGCTCGGTGTATTGGTCCCAGTCGTCCACAGGCACGGAAACCAGCACCGGACCGCAGGGCGGCATCATGGCCAGGTAGTAGGCCCGGGCGATCGCAAGCGGCACGTCTTGCGCGCGCGCAGGCTCGATGCTCCATTTGACATAGGGCTTCGGCAGCTCGGTGGCCTGGGCCGAAGACAGGAACGGGTCGAAGGGAAGGATCGAACGCGCCTGCTGTCCGGCGGTGATCACCATCGGAGTGTGGTTCTTGAAGGCGGTGAAGATGTTGCCCATGGCGTTGCCCACGCCGGCAGCCGAGTGCAGATTCACGAACGAAGCGTTCCGGGTCGCTTGCGCATAGCCGTCCGCCATGCCGACCACACAGGCCTCCTGCAGGCCCAGGACATAGCGGAAATCGGCGGGAAAGTCGCGGAACATGGGGAGCTCGGTCGACCCCGGATTCGCGAACACGGAAGTCATTCCGAAGCGACGCATCAAGTCGAAAACGGCCTCGCGAACAGTGATGGTGCTGGCGAGTCGCGCGGGCGTCGCGGCAGCGGCTTGCGGTACGGGTGCGGTCATTTCGTGCTTTCCTGCTGTGCACCGCGAACTCGCAATGCTGTCTCGATGGCAGGAGTGTGAAATCTCGCGCCCTTCTTGAAAATTGCCTTTTCGAGAAAAAGTCATTACTGTTTGGCATGACTTTCGATTTGCAGCAGCTCGTCGCCTTCAACGCCATCGTTTCTTCGGGAAGCCTCGGGCGAGCGGCCGACGCACTGAACATCACCCAACCCGCGCTGAGCCGCACGATCCGCAGGCTGGAAGAGCAAGCCGGGGCTTCCCTGTTCGAGCGACATTCGAAGGGCATGCAGCTGACCGATGTGGGCCGCGCGCTGCAGCCGCATGCGCTGCTGCTGCAGCGGGAATCGGAGCACGCCAGCGAGAACATCAAGGCCATGCTCGGGCTGGCGAAGGGCACGATCCGCGTCGGTGCGGTCGGCAGCATCGCCTGCCTCGTGCTTCCTTCGGCCATTGGCCAGACCTGCAGGAAGTGGCCGAACCTCCAGGTTCAGATCATCGAAGGCGTCTGGGACCGGCTGGCGGACGCGCTCGTCTCGCACGAGATCGACCTCGCACTCGGGGTGGATACCGAGGACACAGGCGAGATCGTCGCCGTCAAGGACTGCCGATGGGAAGACACCAGCTACGTCGTGGCTGGCCGCCGCCACCCGCTGCGCAAGAAGCCGAAGTTGAAGCTTTCAGATACCCTGACCGAGCGCTGGGCGATTCTTCCAAAGGGAACCGCACCGTTCGAGCATATGAAGAGCGTCTTTGCCCGGCACAACCTCGCGCTGCCCAACGTGGTCGTCGAGACGCGTTCGGTCATGGCGCTCAAGAGCCTGATCGGCCACTCGGGCTTTCTCGGGTGGATGCCGGCGCCGATGTACGACGCCGAGCGAAAGGCCGGGCTGATCGATGTCCTCGACATTCCGGGCGCGAGCGACAAGAGAATCCTGACCGCCTTTCGCCGGCGGGCCGGCATGCTGCCGGGCCCCTCGGTCAAGCTGCTCGAGGAGCTTCGCGCGCTAACGGCAACGTGAAGCAGCATCGAGCGAAGATGCTCAAACGACCATGTGCTGCTCGATCCGCTCGCGGCCCAGGTCGCAGAAGCTGCCTTGCAGCACGACCTCTCCGTGATCCAGGACCAGGACCGCGTCGGCAAAGGCTGCCACGAACTCCAGGTTCTGCTCGACGATGATGAAGGAATCGCCATCGGCCTTCCTGCGATTGACCATCGCAGCCATCCGGTCGATGTTCTCCGGCTGGACACCCTCGGTGGGTTCGTCGAGCATCGCGAGCTTTGCCTTCAGCCCCATGGTCCGGGCGAAGGACAACAACTTTCGCTCGCCGCCGCTGAGCGAACCCGCCCGTTGGCCCAGCCGTCGTTGAAGCAATGGAAAATGCTCGAAGACCTCCGCGTAGCGTTCGGCGTTCCGGTCATGGAGGTGCAGCCACAGGTTGTCCGCAACCGTCAGCTCGCCGAATACGACGTTCTCCTGGGGTGCGAATGCGATTCCGAGGCCGAGCCGGGCGTGAAGTGGCTTGTCGCCGAGCGCCTGGCCGTTCCAACCGATGTCACCGCTCGTGAGCGGCAACTGGCCGGCCAGCGCCTTCAGGAGCGTGCTCTTTCCGACGCCGTTTCTTCCCACGATAGCCAGTGCCAGGCCGGGCCGGACATCTCCCGACACCCCACGAACCACGACGGTGTCACCGTAGCCGCATACCAATTCATTGAAGACCAGTGTCATTTGCGACCTCCTGCATACACCGCTCGCACCGCCGCGCTGGCCTGAATGTCCGCAAGCGAGCCTTTATCGAGAAGGCGCCCCTGGTGCAGCACATACACGTCACCGCCCATGGCGTCCACTGCCGTGATGTCATGCTCGATCAGCAGCGCCGCCGCGCCGATCTGGCTCACCAGGGTCTTGATGGCATCGATCATCTGATGAGTCTCTGCAGGTGACAGGCCGGCGCAGGGCTCATCCAGCAGCACCAGCCTCGGCTCGGGAAGAAGCGTCATCGCCAGCTCCAGCGCTTGCCGATGCCCTTGCGCCAAGGTGCCGGCCGGAGCGTCGAGTTGCGACGCGAGAGCGGGAAACTCCTGCAGGATGTCGGCCAAGAGCCGGGTCTGCCATCCCAGCGTGGCCAGCCTCAGCGTGTCGACGCCGGATGCCCGCCCTGCCCAAATGGCCAGGCCCAGGTTTTCTCGCACCGAGAGGTCGGGAAAGACGGACGGCACCTGCATCTTGCGCCCGATGCCCTTGCGCGCCACGCGCCAGGCAGGCAACCCGCCGATATCGTGGCCGTTGAGCTTGACTGCGCCACCGAGAAGAGGAAGCCGACCCGTGATGACGTTGAACGAAGAGGTTTTCCCCGCACCGTTGGGACCGATGACGCAGCGGATGCCGGGTCCGCCGAGGGCAAGGGACAGCCCATCGAGAATCGTCACGCCCGACTGGGCCGTCTTCACCCCGTCGAGGGTCAAGGAAACAGGCACTGCGGAAGCGACCGCCTCATCCACGGCGGGGGCCGGCGACCCCTTGCCGCGACGCGGGTCGGCGCGACGCTTCAGCAGACCGGCGACCCCGTTCGGCAGGAACAGCACCACGACGATGAACAGGGCCGCCACCGCGACCTCCCAATAGAGGAACTGCTCCCTGAGCTCCGCGGACGCGTAGCCCACCACGGTGGCTCCGAGCAGGGGCCCCAGCGCACTTCCCTTGCCTCCGACGGCGGCCCAGATGACGAATTCGGTCGAGAGAATGAAGCTCATCGCCTGAGGGGTCACGATGCCCTGGTGCGCGGAGAACAGGGCACCCGCCGCCGCGGCGAGCAAGGCGGAGAACGCATAGGCGTTTGCCTTGAGCCGGTCGGTTGCGTACCCGAGCAGTTGAAGCCGCTCCTCGTTCTGCGCCACGGCCTCCCAGATCACCCCGATGGGCCGGGCCGCCAGCATCGCAAGCACGAGAGTCGAGACGACTGCGACTGCCGCCACGAGCCAGTACAGCGTCTCGTACCGGGACGTGCCGGGAATGTCCGGAATGTTCGCCATGCCGTTGAAGCCGCCGGTGAGGCTGCTCCACTGCTGCGCCGCAAGGAATCCCAACATGGTCAGCGCAAGGGTGATGAGCGAGAAGTAGGGGCCGCTGCGCGAACTTCTGGCGAAGACCAGGCGCGCAATGACGTAGGCAAGCAATGCTGGCGCCGCCACGGCAAGGGGCAGCGCCAGGTACAAGGCGGGGTTCGACTCCGCGCCCTTGAGCATTCCCCCGAAGAGGTAGGCACCAAGTCCGAAGAAGAGCGCGTGCCCCAGCGGCAGGAAGCCAAGGCGGCCCCAGCAGAGGGCCACGCCTTGCGCAGCGATCCCGTAGATCAGGAAAAGGGCAATCTGGTACGCCACGAACTCGCTGGACGCGAACGGGAGCGCAACCAGCAACGCGGCCAGAAAGGCCGCCGATTTAGCGTCGCGAGAAAAGGCCATTGGGCTTGAGCCAGAGAAAGAGGATTGAGAGCAACAGCACGACCGCATACCCGCTGGTCTGCCCTGCCACGCTGCTGGTGATCGCCTGCGAGCCGCCAATGATTCCGACACCGCCGAACATTCCACCCAAGGTTCCAAGGCCGCCCACGACCAGCACGAAGAAGGCGTCCAGGAGGTAGTCGACGCCGATGCCCGGTTCAATGCGGATCAGCGGCGCCAGAAGGACGCCGGACAGTCCGGCAAATACGACTCCGATGACGAACGCCTGCGAAGCGAGCCGCCTGGTGTTGATGCCCAGCGCTTGCGCGAGAACGGGATTCGCCGTCATGGCACGCACTCGAAGCCCGGCCGCACTCCGCCGATACCAGAGGAAGAGTCCGGCCATCACGACAAGCGCCACCACGATGAGGGCCAAGCGGTATGCCGGATACTGCGAGCCGAAAACCGTCATCGGCTCCGTCAACGTCGATTCGACGTTTCGGTACTCTCTACCGAAGACCGCCTCGACAAGCTTTCTCAGAAGCATGGCGAGCGCCCATGTCGCAAGCAGCGTATCGAAAGGTCTCGAATAGAGCGGCCGTATGAGCCAGCGCTCCACCACGTACCCGAGCACGCCGCACACCACCACGGCCAGAGGAGCCGCAGCCACCAGTGGCAGCCCCAGCTTCTGCACAGTCACCACCGAATAAGCCCCGAGCATCACGAACTCCCCATGCGCCATGTTCATGACGCCGAGCAGGCCGAAGACGATCGCCAGGCCCAGCGTCGTGAGCGCCAGCGTGGCCAGTTCGTAGGCCAGGTTCAGGCCGTGCAGCAGGATGTTGCCATCGAGCATGGTCAGACCTTGCAGGTTTGGCCGGCACTGACTTTGGGAAAAGTCTTCACCACGCGGAAGCCCTTGTCCGTGACGTCGGCCACATAGATGTCCTGTTCCACGTGGCGCGCCCTGATGGTCGCCGCGCCTCTCGGGCCGTCGTAGGTCGTTCCTTCGGAGGCGGCATCGAGCTTCGCCGGGTCCAGGCTTCCCGCCTTCTTTGCGAGCGCTTCGAGCATCAGGAAGCCCTCGTAGGTCGATTCGGCGAGCCCGTTCAATGCCGGCGCATTCGTGCCGTTGGCCTTGGCATAGTCGGCAGCGAACGCCCTCGCGGCGGGCGTGTCGATGTTTGCGAAGTAGCCGGCGCTCGAGTAGAGGTTGCGCGCATTGGCAAAGCCGATGCCGGCGAGGGTGTTCTCCTCGATCAGCGTGCCCAAGCGAATCGCCTTGTCCGAAAGACCGAAGCTCGCAAACGACTTGTTGAAGGTCACGGATGCGCCGCCGACCAGCGACACGAGAACGGCGTCGGCGCCGGTGTCGCGGATGCGCGCAAGGCTCGCATCGAAGTTGTCGACAGTGAAGGGAAGGTACTCGTCGCCGACCACCTTAGCCCCGGTCTTCTCGATGTAAGCCTTGGCGATGGCATTGGTGTTCCGGCCCCAGACGTAGTCGTTGCCGATCATGTACCACTTGGTAGGCTTGCGCTCGGCCGCCAGCCACGGGATGACAGGCGCCAGTTGCTGTTGCGGTGTCTCGCCCTTCACATACGTACCCGCCGCACACTCGCCGCCTTCGTAGACGGGCGTGTAGAAGTAAGGCACCTGGCCCTTGAACAAGCCGACGAGCGCACCGCGCACGGCGCTGTCGTGCATCCCGATGACGACACCCGCCTTCTGGCCCTTCCACAGCTTCAGCGCCGCCTGACCCGCTTCCGCAGGAGCAAGCCCCGCATCTCCATACAGGAGTTCGACCTTGCGGCCCAGCACGCCCCCACGGCCATTCAAGGCCGCGGCGGCCATCTCGGCGCAAGCCCTGCACGACGGGCCGAACAAGCCCCCGGGCCCACTTTGGGGAATCATCACGGCCACCTTGAGCGGGTCGGCCGCGAAGGCCGTGGGCAGGGCGGACGCTGCACCGGCGGCCAGCGTTGCTTGCAGGAAATGACGACGATCCATGAGATGCTCCTTCGGGGTTTCAGTAGGGAAATTTGAGTTGAGGGGCGCACGGAAGCGCCGACTGGACTGCTTCGGCAATTGCCAGAAGACGGCGGTCGCAACCGAAGGGGCCATCGAGCGCGAGGCCCACCGGCAGGTTGTTCGCAAGGCCCAGCGGAATGGACACGCCGGGCAACGATGCATTGCTTCCGGGGTCTGTGTTGCGAATGAACGTCCCGAAGGTAGGCAACTGCGCGCCATTCAGGTCGACGGTCTCGTCTTCACCGATGAGGGCCGCAACGCGCGGGGTCGTCGGAAAGACCAGGGCTTCGATCCGGTGCGATTTGAATGTCTGCTTGTAGAGGTCCTGCATCTGCCGTCTCGCCTGCAGAGCACTCTCGTAGACGTCCTCGGGAATGCCTCCGCCGGTCAGCAGCGTGCCGACAGCACCGCGTACATCCGGACTGCCGACGGCCGCAATCATCTCCTCGAGGGTGATGCCGCGCCTGCGTCCGTCGAGGTAGGCGCGCATGTCACGCACGAACTCGAAGAGCGCCACCGGCAGGCTGATCTTGGCGTCGAGCTCGTTCAACGCGGGCATGTCGATATCCACGAGTTGCACGCCGAACTGCCGCAGCGCCTCGAGGGCGGATTCAGCCACCTTCTCAACGCCGGGCTCCAAGTCACTCCAGAATGGAAGCCTCGGGACACCAAGGCGCAGCCCTTCGAGCCTCGCCTTCGTCTGTGCGCTTTTCGCGCCCGTCATCACCTCATCGAGCAGGGCGCAGTCCGCAATGGTGTAAGCCAGTGGCCCGGCGGTGTCACGAGTGAGCGAAATTGGTGCGATGCCGTGTGCCGACACGCGCCCGACCGTCGGGCGAAAGCCACTGACCCCGCAGAGGGCCGCCGGGACGCGGACCGAGCCGCCCGTATCCGTTCCGATGGACGCGGGGACGATGCGCGCACCGACCACGGCGCCCGAGCCACCGCTGCTGCCCCCCGGGATCCTGGTTCGGTCCCAGGGGTTTCTGACGGCACCGGTGACCGCGTTGTTGGTCGTGATGCCGAAGGCCAGCTCGTGCATACCCACCTTGCCCGCAATCACGGCCCCTGCCGCGCGCAGGCGGGCCACAAGTTCCGCATCCTCCTGGGGCTGCTTCCCGCTCAATGACGCAGTGCCGGCCCCACAGGGCATGCCGGCTGCTTCGATGTTGTCCTTCAAGGCGATCGGAATGCCGAGCAGCGGCAGACGCTCGCCAGCCGCAAGACGGCCGTCCGCCTCGCGCGCTTCTTTGCGCAGCGCTTCGGGATCGAAGCAGACCCACACGTTGAGGTCGCTGTAGGCTCGCGACCGCGCGATGCAGGCCTCGGCCAGATCCAGGCTTGAAACGGTCGCTCCGTCGAGGAGCTTACGAATGGCAGAGAGGGGAAGGTCGATCGCGTGCATGGCTCGTTCAGCGTTTGTGACGATTCAATGTACGCAGCGGGGCTTTGACGGGGACCTATAGAAA
>Ga0157370_10006684_pt1 | contig 12658 bp, 6 predicted proteins | sample C35metaG_FD_113463 | JGI IMG/M metagenome (GOLD analysis project Ga0157370, IMG submission 113463) | Corn rhizosphere microbial communities from Kellogg Biological Station, Michigan, USA - C3-5 metaG | ecosystem: Host-associated > Plants > Roots > Rhizosphere > Soil | place: USA: Michigan...
CAACACTTTCTGGCAAAATGGTATTGTGCCCATCGTAAATGAAAATGATTTGGTGAGTAATGTGGAATTAAAATTTTCTGATAATGATGAACTGGCTACGTTACTTGCTGTTGGCTTCAATGCAGCCGCCATGATCATCTGTACTTCTGTGGGCGGTTTTATGAATGATGAAAAGAAAATTATTCCTTTAGTGGAGAAGGTTGATAATAAGATTCTGAGTTTTGTAAAAAGCGATAAGACTCATGCAGGGCTTGGCGGAATGGTTTCTAAACTTACATTTACAAGATTGGCCAATTCGCTTGGTATTAAAGTGATCATTTGCGGACTCAGCGCTGATGCGCCTTTTGCTGATGCATTGCAGGGTGCAAACGGCACAACATTCAAAGCGCAACCTTCCAATCTGAAAGAACGGCAAAAATGGCTGGCGAGTGGAAGCATTACATTAGGCAGCATTATGATGGATAAAGGTGCGGTGAAAGCATTGCACCTACGGAAAAGTTTACTCACGGTGGGAGTAAAAAATGTTCATGGTAAATTTGCAGCAGCAGAAGTGGTGCAACTGATGAATGAAGATGAACAAATAATCGGTGTGGCTAAAGTGAAACTTGCAGCCAAAGCCATACAGGATAATATTTCTGTAAAACATATCATTGCTGCTCATGCAGACGATATTGTTTTATTTTAAAAAAAGAAAATGGATGCTGTTTTATCATTGATAAAGAAAACACACAAAGGTTCAGTACAACTGCGCAGCCTGGATGATGCATCCATTCAAAAGATGCTGCTTTCTCTTGCGAATGATTTGGAAAAGAACATGCAACCTATTTTAGCAGCGAATGAAAAAGATATTGCCAGGCAGGATCCCAACAATCCGCGCAACGACCGGCTGTTGCTGAATGAACAACGAGTAAAAAATATTGCTCATGCCATTCGTAACATTACCAAACTAAAAGACCCCTGTGGAAAGGTTTTAGAGAAACGAACACTGCATAATGGTTTGGAGTTAGAAAAAATTTCTGTGCCGCTCGGTGTGGTGGGTGTTATTTATGAATCGCGGCCCAACGTAACATTTGATATTGCAGCGCTTTGCCTTCGCAGTCACAATGCATGTTTGCTGAAAGGAAGCACGGATGCGCAAGAGACAAATAAAGTGGCTGTTGATATTATTAAAAAATCATTGAAGGAAAATGGTATTGATGATGATTGTGTAACATTATTGCCTCCCGAAAGAGAAACGGTGCGGGAATTATTTACTGCAACAAAATATGTGGATGTATTGATTCCGCGTGGTTCCGACAGTTTGATACAATATGTAAGAAAAAATAGTTTGGTGCCGGTAATTGAAACAGGCGCCGGTGTTTGCCATGTGTATGTGGAGCAAAATGCCGATGTACAAAAAGCAGTAGATATAGTAGTGAATGCAAAAGTTTCGCGCCCTTCCGTTTGCAATGCAGCTGATGCAATCCTGGTGGATAAGGCCATTGCAAAAAAATTTTTAAATGAACTGCAACCGGCATTTAATAAATATAATGTAGAAATTTTTGCAGATGCATCCGCGTACGATTTGCTCAAAGGCTATCCCTATTTGCAAAAAGCTTCACCGGAAGATTTTGGCCGTGAATTTTTAAGTTTGAAATGTGCGGTGAAAGTGGTTGATAATATGGACGAAGCTTTGGAACATATTGCGGAATATTCCACCAAACATTCGGAGGCAATCGTTTCCGAAAATAAAAAAAAGTGTGAACGCTTTTTGCAGGAAGTAGATGCAGCGGCTGTTTATTCCAATGCTTCCACACGGTTTACCGATGGTGAAGAATTTGGCCTCGGTGCGGAGATTGGCATATCCACGCAGAAATTGCATGCACGCGGACCATTTGCACTGGAAAAATTAGTTACTGAAAAATGGATAGTAAGAGGTAAGGGGCAAATAAGATAAACTGAAAATACTAACGGTGAAGCATACACGAAAAATAATTGCATGTATAAATAATTCTTTGATGTTGTTGTTAAGTTAAGCTAAAGCCTACTAGGCTTAAGTTTTTAATAGCCCCGACCTTAAGGTCGGGGCAAATGAAAGTCATATCCAATAAGGGCTTTAGCCCAAAATGATGAAATTTAGTCGGATATTAATTATTCTTTGAGTAAGTAGTATTTATTTTTTTAAACTTCATAAAATATTTATCATGAAAATTTTTCTGACAATGCTGTTTGGCTCCATTGCGGTTGCTGCAAAACCTCAACTGCCTGCGCCGGATATAATCAGCACACCCAAGGGCAATGTAACTGTTCAGCCGGTGTTTCATGCTTCATTGGTACTGACGTTTCATAATAGTACCATTTATATTGACCCCGTTCATGGTGCCGATACTTATAAGAATATGAAGAAACCCGACCTGGTATTGATTACACATATTCACGGCGATCATTTTGATATGAAAACATTGAATGGGCTTGACCTTTCCAATGCAACATTTGTGGTACCGCAATCAGTGGCAGATAAAATGCCGGCTGACTGGAAAGATAAAATTGTTGTTCTTCATAATGGTGATAATATTGTGCAACATGGAGTTCCTGTTACCGCTGTTGCCATGTATAATATGCCTGGCGACTCGACGGTACATCATCCCAAAGGAATGGGAAATGGATATGTGCTGAATCTTGGCGGGAAAAATTTTTACATTTCAGGCGATACCGAGGCTACTCCTCAGATGCGCAGTTTAAAAAATATTGATGTGGCTTTTATTTGTATGAACCTTCCCTATACGATGGATGTAGAAGAGGCAGCGAGTGGCGTGCTTGCATTTAAGCCCGCGATTGTTTATCCCTATCATTACCGTACACCGAATGGTTTCAGTGACGTTGATAAATTTAAGTTACTGGTCAATAAAGGAAACCCTTCTATTGATGTGCGTTTGAGAAACTGGTATGAGGGTACTCACTGAGTGTAATTTAATATATTACTTCAGTATAACGGTGTACGATACACGAAAGTTTGTCTTTTAATAAATAAGATTGATATATTCTGCAATAAGATTGATATATTCTGCAAATTGAGTGGGCCTGGCGTATGTTCATTACCTTTATAGTTCTAATTTTTAGATTGTTATGCGATTGCTTTTTGTTTTTACTTTTTGTATACTATTCTTTCGATTTAGCTTCTCGCAGGTTACTGATGCTGAACTATCTGGTATTGCCAACCGGCTGGTACAAAATATTGATAAAGCAAATAAGGAAGAAATCATTTTAAATACAGATAGAAAAATTTATGTTGCAGGTGAACAGGTTTATTTCAAAGCATACCTGTTCGATTCAATTCATCATTATCTTCAAACGAGCCCACAAAAATTATTTGTGGATATCGCAGACGATAAAGATAATGTCATTCAACAGGTAGTCCTGAATACTTCGGCCCTGAAAACAAGTGGTAGCTTCATTTTGCCGGATTCATTACAGAATGGATACTATTGGCTGCGTGCATATACACGGCAAATGGCTATGTATCACGTAAATGACGTGGCTGTTGTGCCGGTTTTTGTGATTAATACCCCCTTTAAAAAAGATTTTCAGCAGAGAACTAATATCCAGGCAACAGTTGGCAAACCTGTTGTAGAAGTGTTTCCTGAAGGTGGATCAGTGATATCCGGTTTAAATTCTACCGTAGCTGTTAAGGTGACGAATCAAGAAAGGTTGCCATTACAAATTGCAGGCATCGTAAAAGATAATCGTGATTCTGTTATAGCAAGGTTTATAACGAATCAATATGGCCTTGCAAAATTCTCTTATGAACCTGTTTGGTTTCTCAGGTACAAAATATTGTTACAGCAGGGAAATGTATATGATTCAGTGGCTGCTTTACCAAGAACAAATTTTTTTTCAGGACAACTGGCAATAATAAAACAGGATCAGGATAACATTACGGCAAGAGTGGCACTCGAAGATTCTATTTATTCTAACGATTTCACATCTTATTTGGTTGCTGTAAGTGGCGACAGTATTTGTTTTGCAAGTGTTGGAAAAGGGATGTATAATGTGAATATTCCCCTCACAAAATTTCCTCCGGGTGTGGCAACATTATATTTGTTTGATAGTAAAGAAGAATTGCTGAGTAGCCGTTTTATTTATGTAAAAAAAGAAAATTATCATCTTCAAGTTTTAGCTGATAGGCAAAATTATACCGGGCGAGAAAAAGTAAAACTGGATTTTTCGGTAACTGATGAAAATAATAATCCTGAAATGGCTGTTATCAATTTATCTGTTATAGATAAAAAGATAGCTGACACAGATTTGAATTTTTCACGCCCCGATACTTTGCAATATTTCACGCAAAGGGATGCTGATTTAATAATGCTTGCACAGAAACAAAAAAGTAACCCACTTAATCATACAGTTGTTAATTCGTGGAGTAAGGATGAAGACACGAGTTTTACAATAAAAGGCCAGATTGTGAATAAGAAAAATATTCCAGTATCCCAATGTGTGATAACAATTCTGGCCAACAAACCTGCACAGATTGTGGAGACGGACACATGTGATAATAATGGTAAATTCAAGTTTCAGCTTCCCCCGTTTTATGGTAAGATTCTTTTCACGTATCAACTGAGTAATTTGGAGGGCAAGAAGATGGATAATTATTATGCCTTATTTGATACTACATCAGGTGTTCAATTTCCTACTCCCGATTATTTAAAAACTACATTCTCGTTGGAAGATTTCTTTCAACCCGCAAAGTTTCAATTTTCAAATTCGGATTCTGCGAATTTGTTTTCAGACAAGCATGTGCTAAAACCTGTTACTGTAAAGAAAAGCAATGAAGATAATTTCGATATTACCAAGAGGGTAAGTCGTTATTCGCATGTTATCACAAGAGAAATGATAGGAGAAGGCCCGGGGAGGGCGGGATATGCGTTATTTAATGTTCCGGGTATCCGGTTAATGAATGGATATGTAATCGTAGGCACACCGAATGATCCGCAAGGTGTTGGTCCAAAAGATGAACCGATGCTCGTAATAGATGGTACAGAGATGGACATTTCTCCGAATCTTAGTGTATCTGAACCAAGCCCGGTGCTGAGCTATTTGAATTCCATCCCGTCTACTACAATTGATTCAATAGAGGTATTGACGGGGCCGGAAGCGGCTTCGTATGGGATGGAGGGAGCAAGAGGTGTGATACTGGTTACTACAGGAGCCGGAAGAAGCAATAATTTACAGACGTTAGCCGCTTTGAAAAGTTTTGTTGTTAAAGGCTTTTATCGCGATGAAGTATTTCCAACTCCGGATTATTCAACGTGGGGGGCCAGGCATTCAAAATCACCCGATGAGCGCAGAACAATTTATTGGAACAGTAATATCGTAACAGATAAAAAAGGGAAAGCCACTGTTGAATTTTATTCGGCAGATGCTCCAACTACTTATGTTGGTATTATAAATGGCATAACCACAAATGGCGATAAGATATACAAAACATTTATATTAAACCGGAATTAATCAGCAAGAAAAAGGATTATTCGTACATAACGTCATTTACTTTTATGGTAGCTTTTTATACTTCGAAAGGTTTACCAGCAATACGCCTGATAAGATGATGAACAGTGCGATAATCTGCATCGCAGTAACGTGTTCATTTAATATCCACCAGCCCAGAAATAAGGCTACTGCTGGGTTTACATAAGCATAAGTGCCTACGATAGCAGGCGGCCTTACCTGCAATAACCAGATATAAGCAATGTAACCAACCAGTGATCCGAATGTGATTAAATATAATATCGCTTCCCATGAATGTACGGTAACATGGCTCCATGTAAAATGATTGTATTCGCCGGATAGCAGTGAGACGATGCACGCAAATATTCCCGCAGCCATCATTTGAATACTTGCTTTTATGCTGGTGCTTCCTGTGCTCACCGTGTACTTTGAATACAACGAACCTGCAGACCATAGTACTGACCCAAATATCAATAGTACGAAACTGATGAGTTGAATGTGGCTGCCCTCAAGATTAATATCGTCTTTTCCGAGAGATAGCATTATAATGCCGGCGAGGCCAATAGCGAGACCAATGATAATATACTTATCTGAAAAATTATTTTGCCAGTGTTTTTTGTCGAGTATCACAAACCAGAAGGGCGTGCATGCAACAATTACAGAGCAAAGCCCGGCGGGAAGATATTGTTCAGCCCAAATAAGCGATGTGGTGCCAAAGAACAGCATCAGTGTGCCGGCAAAAGCATTTTTTAAAACAGAAAAAGTATCAGGGGTTTTTTCCCTTCTCAGTATGCACCATATATATAAAATAAAACCTGCAGTAAAAAAACGGAGTGCCGCCATCATAAAAGGGGGTGTGCTCTCAATGGCAATAGCGATGGCAATGTAAGTGGATCCCCAGAAAAAATAAACGGCCGCAAAAGCTGCGACCACCATTAGTTTGGAAGGCTCTTTACCTTCTGGTATTTGTTGCATTAAGACTTTTTGATAATGGGAAGATAAGAAATTATTGTTTGTTTGTGCGCCATTAAGAATACTAATTATACTAACGGTATCGCATATACGAAAATAAAAATCAATCGGTTTTCGCCTTTACCGTTCATAAAAAAATACGGAATGTTGTAATTATATTAACGGTATTCATCCTTTTATTGTAATACTTTTGTGCGCCAAACAGTAGTGTGAATGACGAAGAATCTACTTTCTTTTCTTTTAATTCTTTCTTTTTTAAATGTTCATGCCCAGGTTCAGGATAAACAGGGGAAAGGTGAAATATCGGGCAGGGTAATTGACTCAGCCATCAACAAACCTTTGGAATACGCCACTATCACGATGTATAAACAGGAAAATAAAAAACCGGTAAATGGTGCATTGACAGATAAAGACGGGCATTTCATTATCAAAAATATTCGCAATGGTGTTTACCGGCTTGTGGTAGAATCTATCAATCATACCAGCCGTTCATTTAATAATATTATAATCGAAAAAGGAGACGAACACATTGAACTCAACGGTATCCTGCTCCGGTTAAAAAGTGTAAACCTGCAAAACATTACCATCAAAATGCCTACAAGGCTGATCGAAAATAAAATAGATAAGATGGTGTTCAATGCAGACAAGGATATTACCTCGCAAACCGGTGCTGCAACAGATGTGTTGAAAAAAGTGCCTATGGTGTCTGTGGATGTAGATGGAAACGTAGAGCTGGCGGGCAGTTCAAGCATCCGGTTTCTTATAAATGGTAAACCTTCGGAAGCATTCGGCAGCAACATCACCGATGTGTTACAATCTATTCCGGCGAGTGAAATAAAAAGTATTGAAGTAATTACGAACCCCGGAGCCAAGTATGATGCAGAAGGAATGGGCGGCATCATTAATATTATTTTAAAAGATAACCGTGCAAAAGGTGTTAATGGCAATCTTTCATTAACGGCCGGCACACGCGATGAAAATGGTTCTTTCAACTTTAATGCGCGCAAGGGAACTTTTGGGTTGAATGCATTTATCAGCGGGCATTATCATGTGCCGGTAAATGCACCAAGTTCTTCCGACAGGCTTACTACCGACACGATTAATAAAACTGATATTACGCTGCAGCAGGATGCATTATCTTCTTTAAAAAGACATGGAATGCAATCGGGGCTTGGCTTTGACTGGACATTGAAAAAGAAAAATAATTTTACCGGCTCCGTTCATTTTGGAAATTTCGGATTTGCCAGCAATGGATATACCAATCAGTTGCAAACTACCATTGCACAAAATGGAGGCTCATTATTATCTTCCATCGCTTCACTCAACTATACCAATGATGTTTTTTCTTTTCATAATACAGATGCTTCATTAAATTATAAACGAACTTTTACAAAAGAAGATGAGGAACTGGATATTGGTGTTAATACCAGTCATAATAATGATCATGGTACTGCGAGTAATTCGCAACTGATGATGCCGGAAGATTCTTTGTATTATGGTACGAGCAGCCTTAATCCCGGTAAAGAAAATGAGACGGAGATTACGGTGGATTACAGCGATCCATTTAAAAATGGAATTGTTTTTAATACCGGTGGTAAAATAATTTTCAGCGATATAATCAGCCATTCAGATATATCGAGCTTTGAGCCGGGAACAAAATTATATGAATATAATACTGCATTATCCAATTATCTCGATTATAAACAAAGAGTGTATGCTTATTACAGCGAACTTGCATTTCCGGTAGGTAAACTTTTCAATGCAAAAATTGGAGGAAGATATGAGCGTACGCAGTTGGATGCATTTTATTCCAATGCGCAGCAACAATCCCCCGCGCATGGATACAATACATTTGTACCATCAGTATTCCTGTCAAGAAACCTGAATGATAATGAAACTATAAAACTGAGTTATTCCAAACGAATAGAGCGACCTGATTACCGCGACCTCAACCCGTTTATTAATACCACTGACCCTAAAAATATTTCAACAGGCAATCCTTATCTCGATCCTGAAATAGGCCACCGGATTGAATTTGGCTATAACCGCAATTTTGCCAACAATGGTTCTTTTATGATTTCCGCTTTTTACCGCATCAACGATCATGACATACAACCTTACATTGTATTTTATCCTTCGCTTACGGTAGGCGATTCCACTTATACCAATGTGAATGTGAGCACGCGCCAGAATATTGGTAAAGAAAAAAATTTCGGATTGGATTTGTTCGCTGATATACATTTCACGGATAAATTTTCTATTCGCACCAATGGTTTCGCATTTTACCGCCATACGATCAATGCAATTGATCCTGCCTATAATTATAGCAGTTTCAATTATCGCATCAATATGAATGTTACTTACCAGTTTGCAAAAAACCTTGTAGCAGAATTTTTCGGGCGGTTTAGATCGCCACGGCATGAAGCGCAGGGAAGGTATCCTTCTTTTACTTCTTATGATATGGCATTGCGCAAACAATTCTGGAATAAGAAAGCCAGCATAGCATTAACGGCTGTAAATCCTTTTGGTAAATATGTGAATCAGCGCACAAAATTATTTGGGCCAAACTTTACCATCAATGGTTACCGCCAGATCCCTTTCCGCTCCTTTGGTATTAATTTTTCGTGGAAGTTTGGCAAGCTGGAGTTTAAAAAAGATAAACCAACAAATACTTCCGAAGACAATAGTGGCGGTGGTGATATGCCGCAACAATAAATAGATTTTTTTTATTACAGCCTCACCCCAACCCCTCTCCGGAGGAGAGGGGGGTAAAACCTTTATCTGGTAAAGCGTATAAAAGATTTATGAATTTTTATCTGGAGAACAATGATATTTATTTTTTACGGTTTACTTTTTTTCTTCTTAGTTTATTTTCAAGTATTGCTACAAGAGATAAAGCAGTATTTTAACTGACCGCAATCATTTTCTTCATTCTCTTTCCATATTATTTTTACTCATAACAACATAATATGGCTAATGGAGAAATTTTTGTGGAAAAACAAACGAAGTATCCTTTGGTGAAATACCTGCAGGTAATTTTTTTTGGAGGCCTCATCTTATACTTCGGGCGCATTCTGTTTATCCCGATGTTTTATGGTTTGTTTATCGCAATTGTTTTATATCCTATCAGCAAATATCTTGAACAAAAACATTGGCCGCGGAGCCTGGCCGTAACGGTATGCCTGCTTATAGTAACCGTGTTGATTGCGGTGTTGATATTATTACTCATCCTGGAAATAAAAGCTTTTTTGCAGGACCTGCCTGCGTTGCAGCCGCAATTGGCCAAAGGTGTCCATCAATTACAGGCGTGGATGGAAGATAATCTGAATATATCTATTGCATCGCAAACAGAATGGATCGGCAATGCGCCGGCTTCCCTGAAAAACAATGTCGCATCTTTTTTGCAAACAACTACCAATACATTGTTTATCGCTTTTATGGTTCCGGTATATACTGCATTGTTTTTATATGGAAGGGGAATGTTCGTTCGCTTTTTACAACAAGTTGCCGGTGAAAAATATAAAGATCAATTGCAGGCAATACTTCATAAAACCGTGCATACGTATCATAAGTATATCAAAGGAATGATACTTGTATATATTATTGTAGGTATACTAAACAGCATTGGCCTTTTTGCTTTGGGTGTTAAACATGCTATACTGTTTGGAATGCTTACTGCTATCATGACCATCATTCCTTATATCGGAATTATTGTGAGTGCCCTGTTACCAATATCGCTGGCATGGATCACAACGGGTTCAATATGGATACCGCTTGCCATTGTGGCTATATTTGTTTTTGTACAATACCTCGAAGCAAATGTGATATTTCCGAATGTAGTGGGAGCGCAGTTAAATGTGAATACATGGGCTACTTTGATTTCTATAATTGCCGGAGGTATTATTTGGGGTGTTTCGGGAATGATTTTGTTTATTCCGTTTGTAGCCATCTTAAAAATAATTTCGGATAATGTGGAAGAATGGAAACCGGTACAAATTCTTTTGAGCCGTACATCATAATATAAAAGAAGACGCTCCTAAGTTTTATGTGAAAAAAATCGCAACGTGTCTTACGAATTCAATACACCCTTTCATACTCTCAGCGTTGATGACGCCCTTAAACAATTACAGTCTTCGCAGGATGGAATTTCAGAAGAAGAAGCCACACAACGATTGCATCAGTTTGGAACAAATGAACTTATCGAAAAAAAAGAAAAGGCATGGTGGTTACTATTGCTTCATCAGTTTGCAGATTTTATGATATTGCTGTTGCTGGTGGCAGCAATTGTATCTGGTTTGCTTGGCGAAATCACCGACACCATTATTATTATCGTTCTCGTTTTACTGAATGCGCTTATTGGTTTTTCGCAAGAATACCGTGCAAGAAATGTAGTGAAAGCCTTAAAGAAAATGGCAGCACTCAATGCGATGGTACTTCGCGAACAGCAGGCGCTCATCATTCCTTCATCGCAACTGGTGCCGGGTGATATTTTGCTGTTGGATGCAGGTAATGTTGTTGCTGCAGATGCACGGCTGGTAAGGACTTCGCAATTAACTCTGCAGGAATCATCGCTTACCGGTGAAGCAGCGGAAATAGAAAAAAATGCGAACGCGATCATTACTACAGATGCTGACCTTGGCGACAGGATAAACATGGTGTATAAAGGAACTTTTATTACCAAAGGCAATGCACAAGCTGTAGTAACAGCAACGGGAATGAAAACTGAGTTGGGTCGAATTGCAACATTGCTTCACGAAGAAGAAACGCTAACACCGCTGCAAAAAAAAATGAAGCGATTTAGCAAACAACTTTCTGTAATTATTCTTATAGTATGCGCGATAATTTTTATGGTGGACTGGTTGCGTGGCGGCCAGCCAATGTTAATGTTACTTACTGCAATATCATTGGCAGTGGCCGCTATTCCCGAAGCATTGCCATCTGTAATTACGATTGCTTTGTCTTTCGGTGCAAAAAAAATGGCCCGGCAAAATGCATTAATAAAAAAATTACCTGCCGTGGAAACATTGGGCGCTGTAACCTACATCTGTTCCGATAAAACGGGCACGCTTACGCAAAACAAGATGCAGGTGGTAAAAGTATTTTGCAACGGGAAGATGTATGATGCAAAAAATATCAATGAAGATGCATGCGGGCAATGGCCTTTTATTATTTGCGCGCTGAATAATACGATTGTTGAAAGGGAAAACGATGAGCTTATGGGAGACTCTACTGAAACAGCATTATATAGTTTTGCAATAAAAAAAAATTATCAAAGGCGTACGCTGCTTCAGCAATTTCCACTCGTTGCTGCCTTGCCGTTTGATGCTGAAAGAAAATGTATGACTACGGTTCATGAATATAACGATAGTTTTATTTCATTTACAAAAGGAGCACCGGATGTAATTCTTGCAAAAACTTTTTTCGAAAACAATGCAGCAAGAAAAGATGTTGAAGATGCTGTTGAGTCAATGGCCTCCGAAGGATTGCGTGCTATTGCATTAGCACTTCATAACTGGAGCGTGTTGCCTCATCCCTTTACAGGTAATGTTTTTGAACAGGATTTAGTATTTGTGGCATTGGCGGGGATTACCGATCCTTTGCGGCCCGAAAGCCATACTGCAGTTGAATTGTGTAAAGCAGCAGGTATAAAACCCATCATGATTACCGGTGATCATGCACTTACTGCGAGAATGATTGCAATACAAACGGGAATTATGGATAATGTCAATGATGTTTTAATTACTTCATCGCAATTGATGCATATAGATGATGCAAGGCTGAAGAAAGAAATTGAAAATATAAAAGTATTGGCAAGAGTTACGCCCGAACAAAAATTGCGTATTGTAAAAGCATTGCAGCAAAAAGGAGAAGTAGTTGCGATGACAGGTGATGGCGTGAATGATGCGCCGGCTTTGCAATTGGCAGATATCGGTGTGGCAATGGGCATAAACGGAACAGATGTTTCCAAAGAAGCGGCGGATATGATATTGCTCGATGATAATTTTAATACCATTGTAAAAGCAATAAAAGAAGGACGGCGCATATATGATAACATCCGAAAATTTATTCGTTACATTATGATGAGCAATGCGGGCGAGGTGTGGGCTATTTTTCTTGCACCTTTTTTCGGTTTGCCGGTTCCTTTATTGCCAATTCATATTTTATGGATCAACCTGGTGACAGATGGATTGCCTGGTTTGGC
>Ga0157370_10006685_pt1 | contig 12658 bp, 16 predicted proteins | sample C35metaG_FD_113463 | JGI IMG/M metagenome (GOLD analysis project Ga0157370, IMG submission 113463) | Corn rhizosphere microbial communities from Kellogg Biological Station, Michigan, USA - C3-5 metaG | ecosystem: Host-associated > Plants > Roots > Rhizosphere > Soil | place: USA: Michigan...
ATCCCCGGGCTGATCGCCATTCTGAAAATCTTCTTCACCGCCGTTGTACATCGCCACCTCTTCCTTGAGGGAATAAATCTTCGATTAAACGAACAACCATCAGATGGTGTGCCACGTTCGGTTTTTTGCGTGACCGCGATGTCAATATCCGGGCCTTCGCTACAAATCGAATATACCCTCGATCAATCTCGGACGTATCTGCGTACGGAGTAAGAAGATTCGCACCGTTGCGTAAGCCCGGAATTCTCTTTGTAGGATTCGCCCACAACGTTTCTTTCTGAGGCTGAAAAACGTCGGTTCACAGATTTTTCTGATGCGCCGGGTCGTCAGATTGCAGAGCCAGCGGGCCTTGCGGCGAAAGCCCTTCATCGCTCTCAGGTGTTGCTGGAGGTGGAAAAGTGCCTGGGAGGAAAAAGCCTACAAGCCCCAAAAACCCGATTTCAATCAGTGAAAGAGCTCCAAAGGTGATGAAGCCAAAGATCAGCCCGGCAACCACAATGCTCAAAGGATGAATTTGCGCTGCGTCGGGGCTATCCAGCATGTAGAGAAAAGCCTGAATAGCAACGGCGACACAGGCCGCAACGGCTGCCATCAGCTTGATAATCAACCAAAGCCGTCGCCATCTGTTCATGGTCTGCCCCGCCATCCGGTGAATTAGCTCTTTATGCATGATAGCTAATGACCGGGATCCGCCTGCTCTTCCCTGACCGCTCGTCGAGATGAATAACCAAAAACCGCCAGAAACGAAAAAGCCCCGTAACTTTTCAGTTACGGGGCTTTTTCTATGTAATGGCGGAGAGATAGGGACTCACCATACGTAGACACTAAGCCCAACAAACACCGTATTTACTAGCTTTACCACGTATTTTACGTAGAATCTTTACGTAGAATCATTGGAGTAATCGATCATGCCCAAAGCCAACAACCTTGAACTTCAAGGTGGCACCTACCACGTGCGAATAGACGTTCCCAAGGACGTGCGAGAGGCTTTCGGCGGTCGTCGTATCCTGTCACAGACGCTCAAAACTGGATCGCGCTCAGAAGCCCTACTCCGCCGACTCCCCATCCTGCACGCGTGGAAGAGCCAGATAAAGGCCATTCGCGATGGCAAGCAACTGGGGGAAGGCTGGCAAGAGGACGTGGTGCAGATCGTTGAAGACCTTGATGCACTCACACAAGGGCAAAAGCGAGCGCTTGTCGGAGAAACTGCCCCACCGCTCCCCGATGTCGATCCAGCCTTCAAAGCGAAGTTAATGAACAGCCCTCGGTTCATGGAAGCAATACGGATGCTTGTTGGCGATCACCTTAAGGATGGGATTGCGGGGCGGATCAAGATTCAGGATGAACTAAATAAAGGACTCAAGGACATTCTGCAAAAGAGTCTTGGTGCTGACTACAGGGTCATAGGTGAGCAAGGCCAGGAACTGAGCACACTGGTAAAAGATCCCGCCAGCTACAAAGCTCGCTCCCCAATCACGAAAGCTCGGCTTGCCTCATTCCGCACCTACAGGCTTGAGCATCACGTCGCACTCAAGACGGTGAATCAGCAGGAATCGAAGCTGTTGAATCTATCGGAGCATTTGCAAACGACTGACACCAAGCTCGACTTTGATTCGGTGAGTGCATGGCTCCAAACCATGAAGCTCAGCTCAAAAACCAAGCAACAATATTTGCTTGCCGGGAGTCAGTTTTGGCAATGGGCAATGACGCATGAACCACAGTGGCGACAGTCCTTCAAAGGGCATGTAAATCCCTTCGAGAAACACACGCTACCCACACTCAAGGGCAAGGCCAAGCTTGACGCAAAACGTAAGGCTTTCACCATCGAGGAAGTCGGCACCCTGTACAAAGCAGCGAAGGAACAGAACCTAGGCGCGCTGGCAGACTTGATCTTATTGGGTGGGTATACCGGCGCTCGCATCGAGGAACTGTGCCAGCTTCGCAAGGAGCATGTGATTACCGTCGATGGGGTGACGATGTTCGATATCGTCGATTCAAAAACCGTCGCGGGGATCAGATCGGTACCGGTGCATCCCAGCCTAACGGCACTCGTGGATCGACTCGCCAAAGCTTCCAGGAACGGCTATCTGGTGCCTACCGACAGCAACAACAAATATGGGATTCGGTCGGACGCATTGAGCAAGGCTTTTGGCAGGCTGAAAACCAACATGGGGTTTGATCGCACCCGAGTTTTCCACAGCATCAGGGCGACGGTCATAACCTCGTTGGTGAGGGCAGACGTAGCAGATAGGCTGATCAAGGAACTTGTTGGCCATGAAACGGGCACGGTGACTTTCGATGTGTACTCGGATGGTTCATCGCCGAAACAGAAATTCGACGCCATCGCGCAGCTTCCCGCCATACCGACCGCGTGACAGAACTAGAGACGTTGACTAGAGCCCAGCTTTAGATACTGCTCTTGTCCTTGATAAGTAAGGTCTAGATAAGAATTACCCCACGAATCACGATTTATGCAAAGAAGATTTATATGAAACAGAAAATCCAAAGCACTTCGGGTTGCAATTACTGACAATCCCGAGATTTTACGCACACTGTCATGCCCAATCTGGCGGTCATTTTCAATGGCATCTGCCACAACGTTAAAAACGAGTTGCTGGTCTTTCGTTAGTGAATACCACGATTTACCTGACTCTTCAGAAGCATGGGTATAGACGAAGGCCAGAGCCAGCAATACAAGAATGAAGGAGCACGAAGACAGGAGAGCCACGACCCAAAAGGAGATTGTGACATCTCGTGCCACCCAATCGCCAACGGACAGTATTGAATTCCACAACTCCATTATCGCAGGACTAAAAAACGACACATCGTAGTGGCTTTCCACCAATTTGGTGATAGGCACCCCAAAACCGGGCACTAAGACAGCTGCAAATACAGCCTTTAACCAAACGTGTTTGGATTTTTGTCTTGCATCGCCCTGTTGCATATTTTCACCTGTACCCGCCCGATTTCGCGGATGTTAACAGAGTCATCCGTCAGAAAACGAACCGGAACGGCACATCCAAGAGACACAACTCTTGAAGTGATTCCGGGGTAGCAATACTGTACACGCATACAGTATTTGATGTGATAGCGATGGAAGACGATTTGATTGATGACACAGGGTTCGAATTTGGCATGCCCTCCCGCCTTGAGTTGCTGGAGCACCAGTGTGATTTGCTGTGCTCGGAGCTGGACGTTACGCGGCGTGACCTTCGGCAAGCTCACAAGAACCTTGCCGGGTTGATTTGCATGTGGCGTGACACCAGCAAGGAGCTGGCAACGTTGAAGCTGGAACATGAGCGGCTAAAGTGGACGCTGAGCGACATGGACCGACGTGAAATGGAGCGTGAGACATCACGCATGACGTATGCCTATGGCGATCACGACAAGAGAGAACGTTGAGACATTGTTAAGTTATCGGGTAGCTCACGATAGAAAGATGATCTACCAATGCAATCATTTGATCACCGCTCAAGCCGACAGCCGGGAAGCCGGAAAAATCTCGGTTCGCACCGGACAGGTTCACGAATAAGGATTTGTCTGTCAGCTCAAGCTTCACCGCTCCTGCTGGAAATATTCCTTTGCCTTTTTCGGTGAGGAGGAAGGCCAGCGGGAAGAACGAAAGCACACTCATGCAGCACTGATTGCGCTGATTTTGCATGGTAAAAAGCTTGATGCTCTGATGGTGTCGGTGTGGGAAGAACCAGTAATAGATGTCGTGGGTATCGTCTAACGCATGATCGTCACCAAGGACAAACCGTTGCAGGGGTGTGAAATACGGCGTTTCCTGTGGTGGTTTTAGACACTCAGTTACAGAGGTAGCGGCGAGAACATGGCCGACCATTGCACGACAGTATTTTACTGCGTTAACCGGCGTATGCACATGGGAAACGGGACTATTGGCAGCGGTGATGAAGTGAGTGATTTTCCGAGTTAGCGATTTGCACACATCGGCAATCTCACCATCGTTCTCACCTAAAGCGGTCATGTTGCACACACGGCAAATCGTCCTGAACTTGCTCCCGTTCATCGATCGAATACCTTGGATTGGATTTCGATCTACTCCGAAAACCTCAGTCAGATGCACCTGCTCCACCTTGGTTATGGTGATGCTACCTTGTGGCGGAACATGGTCTTTGGAGAGAGGCCCGTGGTTTCCACATATCACGCAATAGCCTTTAACGATCTTGGTGTGCTTACTGCGTTCCGACAGCATCTTCGTGTGATTGCCCATCCACTGTGCTCCCTATCCTCATGTGCACCGTTTATAGCATGCAGATAGTTCCTGGCCCAACGTGTGACGCGATGGCTCCGGGCCACCCCTATCGGTTACATTACCGAATCACAGACAGATAGAGAGTAGTCATGAGAGCAGGGATAGCAGCAGCGGTTGCACTGGCAGCAGTAATGTTAAGCGGTGGCGCCGCTGCATCAGATGGAAACGACCTTATGAAAAACTGCCAGAGCGCAATCAAGTTTGATGAAACGGGCAACTTGGACGAACCCTTTAGAGTTGGCTCGTGCTTCGGGGTAATGGGCGGGGTAATGGGCACCCTTGCGATGCTCGATCCTTGGTTACCGAAAGAAAGGCGGGCTTGCTTCCCTGAGAACGGCGTCACTAACGTACAAGCGGCGCGAATCGTAGTGAAGCTTATGAAGGAGCATCCTGCCCAAATGAGTTCAGATGAAGTGGTTCTAACTACTCTGGCGCTACAGTTCGCTTTCCCCTGCAAATAGCAAAGGCGATGTTTTACAGCTTCTTTTTCCCGCCGAAAATTTCGACCACTTGTTTGGATGATCTGGATTCATGACTGGAAATATAACCTGTGACCCGGACCGACCTTACAGGTATCAAGCACTACGGCCAGAGGCGACCTCCAAAGCGGCATCTGTTTAAAATAATCGAGAACGGCTCTCACTTGACAAGGTCAGCCTTTTAAGCCTCTATACGCCTCTCTACGAGCCAGCCGCTACCATGGTTGCGGCATGCACGCTATAACGCCTTTAACGACCCCTTAGGAGCTTGCAGAGCGCATTGCATATATAACTTGATGCGTTTATTAATTAATGTCGCAACAATGCCCGCATGAGGTGCGAGCACTGCTGCATCTAAATTTTTAAAGAGCGTTGGTCTTGTTCCAGTGACGCTTTACTGTGGCAATACCGATTCCAAGATCAGCAGCCACTTGAGCCTGGGTCTTGTTGTATGACTTCTGTATCTGCACGCTTGTAGTGGTAACCGTCGCCTCAGGCCGACCCAGCTTCTTACCCTCGGCCTTTGCACGCATCAAACCCTGTTGGGTTCGCTCAATCAGCAAGTCACGCTCAAACTCCGCTACAGCGCCCAAAACCTGCATGGTCATCTTGCCTGCTGGCGATGTTAGATCTACCCCACCTAACGCCAGACAATGGACGCGGATTCCATTTGCCGCCAAGTGCTCAACAGTCTGACGTACATCCATGGCGTTACGGCCGAGACGGTCAAGCTTGGTGACAATCAGCACGTCTCCGCTCTCCATGCGATCCAAAAGCTTTTGGAAGCCGGGACGTTCCTTGGCGGCAACACTGCCCGATATGGTTTCCTCGATTACCCGACTGGCTTGAACATCAAAACCAGCAGCCTTGACCTCTTGGGTCTGGTTCTCGGTGAACTGTCCCGAGGTCGAAACACGGGCATACAAGAAGGTGCGAGACATGGTGGTGATTCCTTGGTATCGCTTAACGTGGGATCACTGTAAGACAGTATCACAAAAACCACAAAGCTATTTTGATGATACCAAGAAGTAGCCCGACAAACGGTATCGTTTAACGGTCGTTAGATGATCCCTAAGATTGCCGCACTCGGTTGATGGCATCGGAGAGAGTCTTGGCGTTCAAGTCGAGCACCTGTAGAGCTCCGAGAGCATTGTCAGCAGCAACGTTACCCCCTTGGCTGGAAATCCAAGCGCTGAGTTCTTCAATCGCGGCGGCTATTCCATGTTGCTGACTCAGGAGCAGCGTTAACGCGTCAGCCGTGGCTACGGCCTGATTCTGGGTGGTCATGGGTGTTCATCCTTGAGGGGTGGCGATGATCCTAGCTCAGCCGGGGAAAGGCTGGGGCTGGGTGTGGCTGTTTTGTAGAAATTGGAGATTCCAGCTCAAAACTGACGTTTTGGTGCAAAAACTCCCAGGAGTGAGCGCTCTCGCAGAATCGAGCTTATCCAAATTTCAACCCAAGCCCGGAAATGCTGACCCATAGAGCACATCTATTTAATAAACACTCTTGATAGATAAAGTTATAAGTATGGTTTCCATAGGGTTTTCGGGCAGTTTTCAGAGGTTATAGTCAGGCACTTAGCCATCAGCTACTATCTGCGTCATTGACTACCGCAAGGGAACTGTATGCCTGACGATATGAACCACTTAAGTTTTTCACAGCGCATGGGATTAGTTCCAGCGGCAAAAGCTGTACAAGTTGACGACATTGATATACAACTTCAAAACTCCCTCTGGAATGTGCTGATTACGAAACTTTTTTCTGTCTACGAATCGAGAGAGCGGGCATATTCAAATTATATACTGTATTCAAACTTCAAAAACTTCACAGAGTTGCTCTATAGTGACTTTTACCAAGCGCCTGTGGACAAAATCCCCGCCCTCTGGTCAGATTTTTATGAAGAACTTAGAAAAAACTATTACAAAATGAGCTGGGATAGGACGTACAGCTTTATAGAATTTATAGTTCAAATGAATCATTGCAGGACTGGGCAAGCGCTAGTCGAAGGATTCAACAAAGCTTTAACACGCGAAAACTCAGCCTATCGTTTCGTAGCTGGAAGACTGATCCAAATCACTTCCCCGAACGAAATAGAAGAGATTGAACGGGCAATGGCAATCTCCGATCAATATGCTGGCGTAAGAACACACATTCAAACTTCGCTTGGCTTTCTAACGGACAGGCAAAATCCGGATTATCGAAACTCGATCAAAGAATCCATCAGCGCTGTTGAGTCTCTTGCCAAGAAACTTGTCGACGATGACAAAGCTACTCTCGGTCAAGCGTTAAAGGTGTTAGAGAAAAAGCATAACCTTCACTCAAGCCTCAAGAATGCATTTTCTGCACTCTATGGCTACACCAACGATGCTGATGGTATTCGTCACTCCCTGATGGATAACGAATCCCAGCTAACCAAGGCAGATGCTCGGTTCATGCTGATCTGCTGTTCAGCGTTCATTAACTTCGCTATCGACAGCGTAGAAGACTAAGCACCCAGTGTTGGCCCTACACTGTAGGGCCAGGAACTGAAACAACCGATTATCATCCCCATAGATCTGGCTCGCTTGAGTGTTCAGCAAACCCGTTAGGCAATACAGGAACGTCGAACTTAATCTCTTCATCCAATGTGTCGGCGAACCCACGCAATGTATGATGTACGATTACAGGCGCCTTTGGTGCCTTGTCGATATATGCCTCTAGCGGAACATCTTCAAAGACTGGCACTGGCTGCACTGCGACCTTTTGTGATGCGATTACAGCCCCGTCACCCTCAAGGACTACCATGGCACCACTTGGAGCCCTAACATCGCTAGAAGGTTGCACGGGAGCACTTACAGATACGTGTTTATTATGTAGTTGTAGGGAGGCAACGATCTTGTAACTATTCGAGTGTGCAAAGCCGCGTAGCTTCTTACGCTCAACTAACAGGTAACCGTGACCCACTAGCAACTTGATGAATCCCTTCACCGTGCTAACGTCGCATCCTGTATCTTTGGCAATGTCTTCTTGATCATCAAACCATTCCTTGCCTAGCGAGCGGAAAAACTCGTAGCGACTGGTCATGTGCACCCAGACGATTTTCTGTGTACCAGTGAGTTTGAAGCGTTGGCCGGTAACTTTACTGACCCAGTGTGTAGCACGCATAATTTCGTGTGTAAGCTTGCAAAATGTTTCGGTCATCGTATTCCTCGTATTTACTGTTATAGGTTTTTCATTTGTTCTAGGAACTTGGATTCTTCCATTGCCCCAGTTCGGTAGAGGGCAATCATTTCAATCATCTGTGCAACACGAGCTGCTGCACTGGGACCACCATTGCCGTTACCGGCCTTTAGCCAGTCACGGCTGTGTTGACGAAACTGAATATTCATTTCATTTCTCCTTGCACGGTAAAATCTCACAGGGGTAAGAATGACCTGTGTGAACTCAATCTAACTTCTCTAGGGTGTGTGCACCGCTGATTGATGATCCTTGCACGATCAATCACCATTCCTTACACAGAACAAAAGCCCTTCTGTTTTGTAGGTGCAAGAAAACCCAGAGGGTGCACTCGGTGCAATGAACGCAGGAAGCGAATTCACACACCGCATTCAATCTTACTACTTTCATTCTTGTTGTTATCAATCTTACTAGTAGGGGAATTTCCCCCGTGTACATAGTGGATTTTCCACCCTGTACGTAGTGGAATTCTCCCCCTGTGAGATATCCAGTGCACACGCTAGGGTCAAATCCCAGACGAACGAAAACCGACGCCTGACACCACACTAGGTGGGATCGAGATACGTTCGGTGCAAGTTGTTGGGAAGGCGGCGAAAAATACGCCTATTTGACGCGATTTGTCAAGTTGCATTTCACGCAGGTAGATACCCCCAATCAAACTACCAACACAAGCTCCTGTAGTGCGTTTTGAGGGGCTTTAACTAACGAGACAACATAGGGATTAACTTCGCGCCAAACAACTTCACAGAGGCTGCCATGGAAGCGACCGAAGAAACCAATCATCGGGTATCAAATGAACACTATTACAGGCCCTGCAACAGTTCAGAGAGCGACATCCCCAACCCATCGGCAAGCACCTTGGCAGCGTCCAAGCTCGGGTTAGCTGTGCCGGTCTCAATACGAGACATGTACGTCCGCACGAAGCCACACTTGTCAGCGAAAGCTTCCTGGCTGAGGCCTTGCCTACTACGAAGCTCGCGAATTCGTAGGCCAAAGCATTTTCTAAGATTTTGGTTTGTTTGCATTCCCGAATGATGGGCGGTTGTGCTCTAATCGTGAACACACCAGCTGATGACACACCAACTGATACACGCATGAGATCGGTACACTAGCCCCCCCCCCAAGAGGATGAAACAGTGAATGAGAAAATTTTCGTACTCACCAGCCAAAGGAAAACTACCAACCACATTCTTCATCTGATCCTGAGTGTCCTCACAGGAGGTCTATGGCTGATCGTCTGGCTCATCGCCGCGTCAAACAACAACAGTTACAACAAACAACTCGACAAGCAAATCAATCAGATCATGCAATACAAGACACGAGGCCTGAGCGATAGCGAAACTTACCTAAAAATAAACGCGGATAAAGCAAACTCAGATGTTTACCAAGGGCGAGTTATATTCGTAGTTATAGCGGCAGTTTTCGCTTACTTCTATTTTCGGTAATTAAATAAGCGCCACTATCAGCGCAACAGGAGCAACCTCAGTGAAAGTGCTAGCTTTCATGTTGATTCAACATAGTGCGACCGTCGGTTACCTTTCGAGTGCACCTAGTTTCGCCCCTCTTTCCTTTGGCGCATAAAAACTCGAAGCATTCAGTCCTAACTCTGTCAGCGGGCGCTGATGCTCATTGCACTCCACTGTCAGTGCATCAATGTCAAAGTGAATAGCTGCTGTATTGTTACGATTGTATTGGACGGCAAACTGATCCAGAATCGGGACGATGCAATTATCACAACCCCACGAAAAACAACTGACACACCCACTCCTGGTGTAAACTGTATCAATTTAACCTGTTTCAAAAATTAGATTTATTTGGCAACCCCCAAGTCACTTTGGCGCAGTCAGGTAATCAATTAATTCATCAACTAGCAAAACCCTACCCCGATTAGCATCGATAAACTCCTTATTAAAATGACGCTCATAAAACCTTACATCCATGCAGTCGCCAGGATAAATTTTTGCCAGCATACGCTTACAATCGCCAGTTGCGGAATTTTCCGGGAGTCTATTATTGCCTAGTTTTAATATTGTAGCCTCAATAGCTGGGCTAGATTGAAACAAGGCAACCTTATTTCTTTTAAAGTAACGCTTGCTTTCGTCACAGAGCGGGATATCCGAATCTAACATCGCCGCTAAAAAATCGTAACTTTTACCTCTCACCCCACTGACAAGTGCATCCACAATACCAAGCGGACCATGACCTCGAGCGTTTCTTATTCTGACACTTACATTAGAATCACGCCCACCATAACATCCTTTTACATGGGTCAAAAAAGCCAGCTCCGTATCCCCTTCAACAGCAAACAACACGGTTTGGTTTGTTTTTCTAACTATCCTTGGCGGCATGGACGGCACTCACATTCTAGGAATCGCGCCGTAGGCGCCTGACATGTATTTAGCATAAAAATTGTCATCACTTCTTACGCCTTCCATATCCGAAAGTTTCCATGCCTCGCTCGAACCGTCGTTTTTTTCAACCAAAATCACTTGACTTTTTTGCAACACATTGACAACTTCAATCGAGTGAGTTGTAAATATCAATTGAGCGTTGTGAGGATTAGTTCGCTTATTAAAAAATAAATCAAGGATAGGCTCAATCATAAGCGGGTGTAGATCACCTTCTAATTCGTCATAAATCATGACACCGCCAGTTTCAAGAAGAGGGAGAATTTTACTTAACAGAAAAAATGCCGCCTGTGTACCATTCGACTCCCATAGTAAAGGCAGTTTTATTTCTTCATCACCCTTCTTGTGAACCGCCCATGGCAATAGATGCTGACTCACTGTGCCGTCTTCTTCTGCACGACCATAGGAGTCGATGGTGATATCCACCAGGCCAAAATCTTGTTCACGAAGAAAGCGCGCCATCATCTCTCTAGGAGCTTCATTTTCACTATAGTAGGTTGATGCGTCATAAACATCGGTTGTACCATAATACGTATTACGACCATACCTAGATATGTTTGTTGCGTTTCGACGGAGAGCGTTGCAAATACTAACTGCCACTTTACTTTTATATTGCGCCGCCAAAGATATCAAGGAGACTTCTTCACCCACTTCATCCAGTGGCATTTTTGCAGTACCGAAACCCTTACGAGTTACAGTGTATTTTTTTTCCTCGCGATCCCATTTACGCATAAATATTTTAGTCCACAGCCTGCTCGTTTTCTTGTCAAGCGTCTCACCATAGACCCTGTCGTCACTTTTAATTAACGAGTACCTATACCGAACTCCGTCAGCATCAAACTCAAGCTTAAACGTAATGAGTGGACTTTTAGAGAAAATATGAGATCGCACACGAGTCTTAGTATTTTCTGGATTAGCAAAGAATGAGTCCGTGATAAACCAAAGAACAAAGGCCAGCGGCTTTATAAGATTTGTTTTCCCAGAGCCATTTGCACCGATAACGGCGAGAACTTTACTAATCCTTTCATCCGACACTGATGATTCGAAACTCTTGTCGTTTAGGCTCGTTCGCTTATCCATTACGAATGAAATATCGGTGTTTTCTTCGAATGAAAAAAAATTTTCAAAGCCGAAGCTGTAAATCGCCATAGCTTACTCGCCTGATTGATACAATATTTTGTCGAGTATGCTCTAGCAAGCGCTTTTGTCAATGACGGTAATGGGGGTCCTAGGTTAGCCGCGTTGTGACCTCCCATATCCTACTGTACCCCCCCCCCAGAAACGAGACCGGCCCTAGTGGTGAGTCGCTTCCAGGGGTTATCGTCTGCAATCCCGCAAAGCGAGGCACTGGAAGTCTCAACAATCCAACCGGTCACCTATTGAGTTCCGCTAAGTCATTCGCCGTAGTGACCGCATAGCCAGCCTGGCTATCTCGCATCAGTTGCGGCGCTGGCGGGTGACAACTCGAATGGCACAGCAAACTTACCGTGATTGCCCCTCGGCCAGGTCACGCTGGTAAGCCCGTCGCACTTAAGGCTCTCGCGACCCTGAACATCACGCACCTACTACAAGACCCATCTTACCCTCCAACAACTGTAGAGAATCTGGAACTGATGCTGATACTTCTCTTAAATCGTCGGCAATAAGCCAAGCAGCCATTGATTCCGCTCGATGCAGGTAGAGCTTGCTCCAGGCTCCAACCCCCGTGAAAACTCTGCCCGGGACATTAGCGTTTTCCCACAACGAGAACGCAGCAACTGCTGAGTACTGAACAAACGCCCCCCTCCCGCCCAAGGCTGCCAGCGTTCTTATGTAGCGCGATGAGTGAGCCGCCCTCACTCCTCGATGCGCGACGGCTCTATCAGTCCGACAAGTCACCCTAGGCCTCGTCGGCGATAAGCGAAACCTGCGTCGTAGGAGAAGCAAAACGAACACCTTGCTTCAGGAACGGCGTATTAAAGGTTGATGAAGTTAAGCGCCCGGCATCCCTTCGGATAGCCATTTTCCTGGAACGCTAGAATCACCACAGATGAGAAACCGAAGAATGAACCAGACTTTCTTCCGAAGCGCTTAAGAGGCGCTGAAGACTATGAAATTTACGTAGAATTACTACGTAGAATCCTAGAATGCAAAAAGCCCCGAGACCTGAGTCTACGGGGCTTTCATTTGTATGGCGGAGAGATAGGGATTCGAACCCTAGGTACCGGTGAAGGTACAACGGATTTCGAATCCGTCCCATTCGGCCACTCTGGCATCTCTCCAACGGCGCGCATCATAA
>Ga0157370_10006686_pt1 | contig 12656 bp, 14 predicted proteins | sample C35metaG_FD_113463 | JGI IMG/M metagenome (GOLD analysis project Ga0157370, IMG submission 113463) | Corn rhizosphere microbial communities from Kellogg Biological Station, Michigan, USA - C3-5 metaG | ecosystem: Host-associated > Plants > Roots > Rhizosphere > Soil | place: USA: Michigan...
GCCGGGGTTCAGCGCCACGTCGGTCTGGATCACGTCCTCGATCATCCGGCCGCCGCGCGAGGGGAGGCTGCGGCCCAGCGCGCTCACGATGCCGGCGGTCACGGTGAAATCGAAGCCCAGCGGGTTGCCCACCGCCACGGCCAGCTGGCCCGGCTGCAGGCCCGCCGAACTCCCGAGCGGCAGGAACGCGCTCGGGTGCGACTCGAAGCGCAGCACCGCGATGTCGGTCGATGCGTCGATGCCGACGAGCCGGGCGGTGCTCTCGGTGCCGTCGACGAAGGCCGCGCGCAGCTCGCTCGCGCCCTCGACCACGTGTGCGTTCGTGAGCGCAAAGCCATCGGGCGTGAAGAGAAAGCCGGAGCCGCTGCCCTGGCCGCCGGCATTGCCGCGCTGCGGCTGCTTTCGGACCTTGATGTGCGCGACGGCCGCGCTGGCGGTGTGGGCCACCTGGGTGACGGTGGCGGAGTAGGAGTCGAGAAGGAATTCGTCGCGTGAGCCCATGGGAGCGCCTCTTTCGGTCGGCAAGTCCGAAAGAAATGGCGGCGCTCCCGCGCGTTTTCAACCCGCCGGGCGCTAGGACGACGGCGTCGACGGCACCGCCGCTGCTGCGGTCGGCGAGTGCTGCAGCGCGGCGGGCAGCCGGTGGTCCAGCCAGTCCATGCGCCAGGCCAGCACGACGAACGCCAGTGCCAGCACCACCGCCGCGGCGACGCCGGTGGTGCCGTGCCGTTCGCGGTACGGATCGCGCGCCACCCGCCGCGCGCCCGGCGGCACACGAGCGGTCTGAGACAGCATGCCGCCCAGCCGCACGTTGACCTTCATGCGCCCGTTGATGGCCCAGCCGCTCGCATCCAGGATGGGCCCGAGGCTGCGCTGGCGCAGCTTGAGCCAGGCGATCAGCATGCTCGGCCCGGAGATCGCCGCGACAATGCCGATGAGCGCCACCGGTATCCACTGCCCCAGGTCGACGAACTTGCCGAAGATGGCGACCAGCACCGCGCTGATGCTCCCGAGCGCGACGCCGATGGCGGCCACGGTGCCGACGTCCACGCGGCCGGCGGTGCGAGGCACTGCAGCGGGCGTCTTGGCCGCGCCCGCTGCGGCCTGGTCGGCAGTCGTGAGCCTGGACGCAAAGCTCGTCAGCGTGCCCTGGCCGGCGGCGTCGCTGGCGGCCGCGCGCTTGGCGACCTGCTCCTCGATCACCCGCACGAACTTCTTGTAGGGCGCGAAGAAGGCCTGCGCCACGCTGGTCGGGTTCTCGATCAGCTTGGTGATGGTGGCGTCCCAGTCGCGACCCTGGCGGTCGTAGAAGACGCCGTTGCGGCCCACGAACAGGAAGTCGATGTCGCCCGCGGTGAAGGCCGCGACGATGCTCATCTTCTGTCCCTGCCGCGTGCAGTCGCAGTACGCGAGGCAGGTCTTCGCCAGACCCGCCAGCACGGCGTGCCTGGCCGTGTCCTGCACCTGCACCGTGAGCTCGCAGCTGCGGCCGTCCAGGTAGAGCGTGCCGGCCTGGAAGATCGCGCCCTCGCGCCGGTAGAAGGCCTTGAACGACACGAAGTTGTTGAGCAGCACCACCAGGTCGCGCTGCAGCCGGATCAGCTTCTCCAGGTCGACGAGCAGGTTGTTGTGCGTCTCGGCGGCTTCGTCGTCATGAAGAAGCGCGAGCAGGGGCTCGCGCGTCTGCAGGAAAGCGTCGAGTTGCGTGAGCGACAGCGCGGCGGCGGCGTTGTCGGGCCGCTCGGCCATCAGCGCCTGCAGCGGTGCGAGCTGCTGCTTGACGGCCTGCCATTCCGTCTCCGAGAGTTCGTCGCGCACGCCCAGCAGCGGCGCGACGGCACGCTCGGCGAACGCGGCGATGTCTCCGGCCCACGCGGGGTTGATGCGGTTGCCGTGCAGCGGCAGCACGCAGCGCGGCGTGACGGGTGCGAGCGGCAGGTCGGCAATCGGGTCGGCGCTCAGGTCGAGCCTGTTCGCGCCCAGCGCGTCATAGGCTTCGGGCGAGGGGTTCAGCGCCGTCATGGCCTGCGCGTCGAAGGCGGCGACGCGGCAGCGCGCGAAGTAGTCGTCGAGCTTGGCCTGCACCTTGCGCGTGGTGTCGGCGGCGGCCAGCGTGGGCTCGCCGAGCGGCATCAGCGTCTTGTCGTTCGCGTCGGCCTTGGCGTGCCAGTCGCGCGCAGCCTGCACTTCGGCAAAGAAGGCTTCAATGCGCGCGCGATCGACGCCCGGTGTTTCCTTGTGCCGGTCGGGCACGCTGCCGTGGGTGCGCATGATCTCTGCAACCGTTGCACCCAAGGCGTCGCTCTGCGCCGTCTCGGATGTGATCACGCCGTCGCCGTTGAAGCGCATCGCGGACAGCAGCTCGCCGCGGTCGGCGATGTCGGCCAGCGTGAGCGTGGCCGAATCAGGCTTGCCCTGGATCTGCAGCAGGCGGCGCGCCTCTTCGATCAGCCGCGCGCCATCGGCGTTGTCCGCGTCCAGATCGTCCAGCGTCAGCACATCGCTGCCCTCGAGCAGCACGTCCGGGTTGCGCAGCCGCGCGCACACCCATTCGCAGGCCGCGACCACTTCGGGCGGCCGCACGCGCCCGTCGCCATCGGCATCGATGAGGTCCAGCGTGCGCGCATCGAAGTCGATGCCGCGCGTCGGGCAGGCGAGGGCGACCCACAGCTTCTGGTCCAACTCGCCGAGGCGGGCGATGTCTTCGCCTGTGCGAAAGATGACCTGGTCGGCGCCCCCGACCCGGATGAATTGCCAGCGGTGCGGTGCCGGCGTCGTCGTCAGCACTGCACGCATCAGGAAACGGCGACCTTCTTGTGCTCGCCCAGGTCGGGCGTCTTGCCGGTGACGGCCGCCTTGGCCATCTTGAACAGCTGGACCATCTTGCTGTCGCCCACGTCCCAGTATTCGGCGCGCAGCACGCTCACTGCGAGGAGGCCCAGGTTGGGGTCGGTCGGACCGTCAGGGAACCAGGCCTTGGCCATCTTGGTGAAGAGCGCTTGCTTCTTCGCGGGGTCTTCCAGCAGCGCCGCATGGCCCGAGACGGAGACGTAGCTGTCATCGTCGGTGTTGGCGTAGGAGACGTTCACGGTCGGGTCGGTCACGACGTGCCGCGCGATCTCTCCATCCTTCGGGACGAAGAAATAGAGCGTCGCGTTTTCATCGACATCCTTGTTCTGCGTGGTCAGCGGGTGGCTGTGCAACTGGCCGTCGGCGTGGCGGTGCGTGAGCATGCCGAAGCGGGTGTCCTTGATCAGCTCCCAGAGCTTGCTGGTGTTTCCGGTGGTGGCGGTCATGGTGGTTCTCCTTGGTTCCTTGGTTGGGTGACGTCTGGAACCACCGTAGAGCGTCGCGCGGCGCCTGCGTGAGGACACACGGCGCGCGCCCGTGTCGTCCGGCGCCGACATCCGGGCGCCGGACGACGCCGTGGCTCAGGCTGGCTCGCCCATCAGTTCGCCCATCAGCTCTTCCTTGCGCGCCGCGAGCTGCTCGCGCATGGCCACGAGGTCCAGCCCCTTGGCGGCACGGGCCTTGGGGAACATCTCGTTGCGCTCTTCCTTCACGTGGTGGTCGATGTATTCGCCCAGCACCTTGACCTTGGCGTCGAACATGTCGTCGACGTCGGTCGCGTCCTGGATCTGCGCGATGAGATCCTTGGCCGTGGCGTGCTCGACTTCGGCTTCGTCGAGCAGGTCGGTTTCCTTGATCGCCTCGCGCACGGCGGGGTAGAAGATTTCTTCCTCGATCTGCGCATGCACGGTCAGCTCCATGCAGATCTGGTTGGCCAACTCGCGCTTCTTGTCCGTGGCGCTGGCGGCCTTGGACTCCATGAGTTCTTCGTAGGCGGTGAACATCTTCTTGACGTTCTTGTGGTCGGTGTCGAGCAGGCTGCAGGCATCGGGTTGTGCGCGCTTGGTGGTGGGCATCGTGGGCTCCTGGTGGGGTGGTGGGGAAGCCAACGATGCGCAGCGCTGCCCGGTGGCTGCGTAGGAAAAATTCGCATGCGCATGCAGGGGGCGCAGCGGCCCGGTTCACCCCTCTTCGGTCTTGAAGAGGCCCCGCACGTTCAGCGCAGCCAGGCACACCTGCAGCGCGATCAGCGCCCACGCCTGCGTGTGCACGCCCCACACCACCCACAGCACATTGCTCGCGAGGAACACCCAGAAGCCGACATTGCGGCGCCCCTTCGCGTTCGACCCCACCAGCCACGCGGCGGCGACGGAAGCGGCGAAGGCCGGCCATTGGACGAGCGAGAGGATTTCCATGATGAGCGTGCTTGTATGTGGATGTTCGCGGACCGTAGCGCAGCCCGCCACCGCCGATCCGGTGCTTCTGCCGACGCGCGACGTGGGCCGGTTCTCACACGCACCATCGCCATGGCGTCGCAGATTGAGGGCCATCACAAGGAAAGACAGGCCACCCATGGACACCACATCACCGCCGCTCGACGAGCGTCTCGTCACCTTCACCTACCGGGGCTGGATGTTCCTGTGCCGCGCGGAACGGATCGACGACCTGACCTACCACCCCGTCGTGCGCTGCCAGGGCCGATCGGACAAGCCGGAAGACATCGAGTTGCCCGACGACACGGACAACGCCTCCTACGGCACGGAAGCGGAGGCGCTGCGCCATGCCGAGCAGCAGGCGGTGCGCTGGGTGCACGACCGCACCAGCGATGGACAGGGGCAGATGTAGACGTAGCTCGAAGGCCAAGGCAAGAACTACCGCCAGATCCGCGCGCCGCCGATCGACGGCCGGTTTCCTCACACCTTCCGAGCCTTCAGGTGGGCGCCGTCATCCGCTGCAGCAGCGGCTGACGCGCCAGTTCTTCGTCGCGCGGGCCGTGGTCGAGCACATGGCCGGCCTCCATCAGGAGCACCGTGTCGAAGCGGTCGAGCAGGCTCAGCCGGTGGATCGACGCGATCACGCAGGCGTTGGGGAATGCAGCGGCAATGCGTTCGAGCACGCGCGCTTCGGTGTTGGCATCGAGCGCGCTGGTCGGCTCGTCGAGCAGCAGCAGCGAACTGCCCTCGGCCGCAAGCACGCCGCGCGCGAGGCACAGGCGCTGGCGCTGTCCACCCGAGAGGTTGAAGCCGCGCTCCGACACGGCCGTGTCGAGGTCGCCGTGGTTGGCCTTCAGCACTTCGTCGAAGGTGCTGGTGTGCAGCGCGGCGAGCAGGCGCGCATCGTCCGCGGGTTGGCCGAAGGCGAGGTTCTCGCGCACGCTGGCCTCGAAGAGTTCGGTTTCCTGCGGGATCAGCGTGGCGAGGCGGCGCAGCTGTGGCCAGTCGACCGGCTGGCCGTCGAGCGTGAGCGTGCCGGCATTCGGTGCATAGAGCCCGGCCAGCACGCGCAGCAGCGTGCTCTTGCCGCCGCCGCTCGGGCCGACAAGGGCTACGCGCTGGCCGCGGCACAGGCTCAGCGCCACGTTGTGCAGGCCGCTGCGCGGCGGCTCCGTCGCGTCGGCGATGGGTTCACCGCGCGGCGCGTACTTCCACTGCAGCGCATCGACGCCCAGCTGCGCCCACGTCGCACCGGCATCGATGCGCTCGCGCTCGGGCACTTGCTCCGGCGCAGTGGAAAGCACGTCGCCCGAGGGGGCCTGCCAGATCGGCTCGGCGCTCGAATAGTCGGTGTGCATGCGCGCGAAGAAACTGAAGTTGGCCGCCACCGAAGTCACCACGCCGGCCGCCTGCTGCGCGTACTGGTAGATCATGAACACCGCGCCCAGCATCACCGCCTGCCCCGGCGTGCGCGCCTGCCAGACGTAGATGACGACGAGGCCCCAGGTGAGCGCCAGGCCCATCAGGTCGACCGCGAACCACTTGCCCTCGTTGAGTACCACGGTGCGCTTGAGCGGCAATGAGATCGCCGCCATGCGACGGCGCAGCAACAGCCGCGAGGCGCCCTGCAGCCGCAGGCCGATCACCGTCGATGCGTTGCCCAGGAAGTCGAGCAGCGCGGACACATAGCGCCGGTCGGCATCGTTCTCGGCGCGCGCGAGCTTCATCAGCGCGCGGTCGATGCGCACGATCACGAGGCCGATCAGCACATAGCCCGCGAGCGCCGTCACGCCGCTGGTGCGCGACAGCAGCGCCAGCGCCACCAGCGGCCCGACGAAGTTGACCGCATTGGTGAGCCAGATGAACTGGTTCTGCGCGAAGTCCGCGAGCGCGCGGCTGGCCTGGTGCACGCGGTGCTGCAGCTCGCCCGAATGGTGGCCGTCGTGCCAGGCCAGCGGCGCGGCGGCGATGCGCGCATAGAGCTCGTCGGCCAGCCGCTCCCGCACCTTCAGCCCGACGTTGCGCTCCAGGATGCGGCCCGGCCCGTGCAGCGCCCACGCGCCGACATACACCGCGGCCAGCGTGCCGATCCAGCGGCCGGCGCCGGTGAACTCGCTGCGCTGCAGCGCGTTGATGGCCTGCCCGGCAAGGTAGGGGAGCGTGAGGCGGATCAGTTGCGAGGAAGCCAGCAGGGCCGTGGCGCCGAGCAGTTGCCCGCGTGCACCGGCCGCGAAGTGCCAGAGTGCGGCATAGAGCGCGCGGATCGCGTTGCCGGGGTCGTTCGTCTCGGTCGTCTTCTGCATGCGTGGTCAGCCGGCCTTGCGGAATGTGAGGTTGATGCGAAGGCTGCCCAGCGCCGGGTGCGGCTGGTCCTTCAGCGGCAGCACGCCGTGGTAGCGCAGCCGGTCTTCACCACCCCAGACCACGACGTCGCCATGCTTGAGCGGGATGCGCACGGCCTTGCCGGCGCACTCGTGCCCGCCGAACAGGAACACGGCGGGCATGCCGAGCGAGACCGAGACGATGGGCGCGCCGTAGTCGTGCTCGTCCTTGTCCTGGTGCAGCGAGAGCCGCGCGCCGGGTTCGTAGCGGTTGACCAGGCAGGCATCGGGCGCGAAGCCGTCGAAACCGGCGGCCGATGCGGCCTCGCGCGCGAGGCTCGCGAACACGTCGGGCATGGCGGGCCACGGCTTGCCGGTGTCGGGGTCGGTGGGGCTGTAGCGATAGCCGCGGCGGTCGCTGGTCCAGCCCAGCGCGCCGCAGTTGGTGAGCGCGACCGACATGGTGAAGCCGCCGGGGGTGACGAGGTGGCGGAAGGGCGCGTCTTGCGCGACTGCCTTGACCGCCGAGAGCAATTCGTCGGCAAAGGGCAGGGCGAAACCGGGGAGGACGAAGGCGCCGGGTCCGAGGGGCTCGCGCGCTTCGCGGGGTGGATCGTCGAACAGGTCGAGCGTCATGTGGCCAGCCGGCCCGCTCGGGGCCGGCGCGAAAACGCTCAGCGAACCGTCGACATCACCGTCGCACGGCAGCGCGGCTGGTCGCGCGGGGCGAGCAGGTTGCAGTTGTCCAGCGCGCGCTGCTGCATGTCGCTGAGCTTCGGGCGTTCCTGCTGGTATTGGTACTGGGGCTGGCGCTGGTACTCGGGCACGTAGACCGGTGCGGGTTCCTGCCAGCGCTGGCGGCGCTCGTACTCGCGGCGCTGCTCGTATTCACGCCGCTCGTACTCGCGGCGGTCTTCGCGTTCGCGGTCGTTCCGCAGGCGCCACATGCAGGAGTTGAAGTCCATGCCCGAACGGCCACTGGCGCAGTAGCGGCGGTCGTTTTCATAAACGTAGTCGCCCTGCGCCATGGCGGGGATGGAGGTCATGAGGCCGAGGAAGGCCATGAGCGCGAGTTTTTTCATGATGATGAGTGGCCTGTTCTGTGATTGCCGTATGTCCATGCAGTGTGGGAGGTCTGCCGTGAACTGAATGTAGCCGGTCGTCCTGCATGCGCGTCAGGTCGAAGCTGCCGGCGTCTGCGCGAATGCTTCCTCAACGCCCGGGCATCGCAATCAGTCGACGCGGCCGCGCACTGGCATGAGTCTTTACCTGGCGACATCCCATGAAGAGGTGAATGAATACCAAGGGTTTCACTTATTGAAACCATCGGGCAAACGCCTAAGGTCTAACCCCAACAATGGACACCGTACGCTTCGACATTCACGTGCCTGAAGGATGGGCGTGCTGGATGGATCTCGCCCGCACGCCGCACGGCACCTATGCCGGACTCGCGGAACTGCGCCACCAGGGCATTGCGCGCTGCGCACTCGTGATCACCCGGCAGCTGTCGCGGGAGGCCGCCTTGCAGCGCGCGACGGTGCGGGCGGACCACTTCGTGCGGCAATGGGTGCCACAGCGCAGCCAGGGGGTCGACGGCTCCGGCCCCACTGTTCCCGGCGGCGCCTGAGCAACGAACGCGAAGGGCGCGATGCCCGCGCGACGGTCCCGCGCTCATGGTAGAAACCGCGAGCCGCGGATGTCCTGCATTCCGCTTCGTGCGTCTGCCACCTCTCTCTCGCTCCCATGTCCCACAACCCACCACGGGCTGAAGAAAAACCGCGCGCCCGGTGGCTGGCCTGGTTGCTTGCCGGCTTCGCCGCGCTCTGCATGGCCGGTTGCGCGGGCTTGCCCACCGACGTGCAGCGCAAGCCCTCGTCGGCCATCGCCGACGGCGCGGAGACCCTGCTCGGCCGCCTCGTGAAAGCGGCTGCGCCGCCCGGCGAGCCGCTGAGCGGATTCCGCCTGCTGCCGATGCCGCAGTTCTCGCTGCATGCGCGCATCGAACTGGCGCGCCGCGCGCAGCGCTCCATCGACGTGCAGTACTACCTCGTGCAGAACGACGAGACCGGCCGCTACCTGCTGCGCGCCCTGCGCGATGCGGCGGACCGCGGCGTGCGCGTGCGCCTCCTGGTGGACGATCTCTACACCGCGGGCGCCGACCCGCTCTTCACCAGCTTCGCCTCGCATCCGAACGTCGAGGTGCGCCTCTTCAATCCGTTCCCGGCCGGGCGCGACCGCCTCGGCACGCGCTGGGCCGCATCGCTGTTCGATTTCGACCGGGTGCACCGCCGCATGCACAACAAGCTGTACGTGGTGGACGACACCATGGCGGTCATGGGCGGACGCAACATCGCCAACGAGTATTTCCTGCGCGACGGGGGGTCGAACTTCATCGACATCGACACGCTGGTCGCCGGCGCGGTCGTGCCCCGGCTGTCGTCGCTGTTCGACATGTACTGGAACAGCCCGTACGTGTATCCGATCGAATCGCTGGTGGCCAAGGGAAGCGAATCGCCGAAGGAACTGCGTGCGCTTTTCGACCGACTCACCAGCGGGCCCGAGACGCTGCATCCCGAAGAGCCCGGCTCCACCGACCTGCTGGGCAACAACCCGCTGGCCAAGGACCTCGACGCGGGCACGCTGAAGCTCGTGTGGGCGCGTGCCGAGGCGTATGCCGACCCGCCGGCCAAGGCGCTCGCGCCGACACCGGAAGGCCGCGGCCTGCCGGCCGACGAAGCGAGCGACAGCGTGCTCTACAACGTGCGGCGGTATCTGCGCGGCGCGCAGAGCGAGATCATGCAGACCACGCCCTACCTGATTCCCGGGCGCGGCGGCATGGAGTCGATCCGCATCATCCGCGGCAACGGCGTGAGCTACAGCATCGTGACCAACTCGCTGGCCGCCACCGACGAATCGCTGGTGCACATCGGCTACCGGCGCTACCGCGCCCAGATGCTGCGGCTGGGCGTGGAGCTCTACGAGCTGAGCCCCAAGCGGGTGGAGGAGACCAGGCGCTTCGGCATGTACGGCTCGGCGAGCGGGCGGCTGCACGGCAAGTCGGCGGTGATCGATCGCAAGACGGTGTTCATCGGCTCGATGAATTTCGATCCGCGCTCGGAGCTGCACAACACCGAGATCGGCATCTTCATCTTCAGCCCGCAGATCGCGCAGCAACTCACCAGCTTGATCGGCTTCATCCGCCTGGACGGCGCCTACCAGTTGCAGCTCGGGCCCAAGGGCGGCATCGAATGGGTGAGCCCGGCGTCGGGCGACGCGGCGGACACCATCCTTCACACCGAGCCCGAAACGCATTTCTGGGCGCGCTGGAAGCTGGAACTGCTGGCGCCGCTGGTGCCCGAGAGCCTGCTTTAGCGGACCGTGGACATGACCGTCGCGCGGCAGCGGGCGCGGTCGTGACGGGTGGGAAGAATGATGCAGTTGTCGAGCGCGCGCTTTTGCATGTCGCTCAGCCTCGGAGCCTCGCGCGGCGCTTCGGGCTCGTAGTAATAGTAGGGCTGCGGCGGCGGACGGCCGTAGTAGTCGTAGTCGCGATCTCGGCTGTGGCGGGTCGTTTCACAGCCCGCGAGGCTCGTCAACGCCAGAAGACCACCACAGAAAAGAATCAGGTTCAGGCGCAAGTTCGTTCTCCATGTCGGGGGGACGGACGGCAAGACGCGCCCTGTCCCGATGGCGAGGAGCTTAGTCCCGTAGCGGACGGGCAACCTGAAGAAATGATGAATGAACGCCGGGGGCGTTACTGCTGCAGCCGCCCGTTGAGGTACGGCTCGGGGTCGACGGCGGTGCCGTTCTTGCGGATCTCGAAGTGCAGCTTCACGCGATCGGCGTCGCTGCGGCCCATCTCGGCGATCTTCTCGCCCTGGCGCACGACCGCGTTTTCCTTCACGAGGATGGTCTGCGCATGCGCGTAGGCGGTGAGGAAGGTCTCGTTGTGCTTGACGATGACCATGTTGCCGTAGGAACGCAGTTCGCTGCCCACGTACACCACGCGGCCATCGGCCGACGCGACGATCGGATCGCCGAGGTTGCCCGCGATGTCCAGCCCCTTGTTGCGCACGCCGTCGAAGCGGGCGATGGTGGTGCCGCTCGCGGGACGGATGAAGAGCGCCTGTTTCGCCGGGGGCGGCGTGACGGTCTGTCCGGGCCGTGCCGGCGGCAGGGGCGTGGTGGTGCAGGCGGCGAGGGCGGCGGCAATCACTGCTGCGGCACCCGTGCGGAAAAGAAGAGTCTGGATTTGCATGGCGCTGTTGGAACGGGTTCGTTGCGGAGGGTTCCTGCGGTCTGGCACGCCGGGCGCGCCACGCGGGCGATGCTAGCAAACTCGTACGTACCCTCCGGAAGGGCGGAACGCGCGAAGGGCTATCGCTACTTCAGCGGGATCGGCGTGCCGCGATCGATGGGCACCGCGGTCACGCTGTTCTTGGGGGAGCCGTCGATCAGCAGGTCGGAGTAGGTGAGATAGACCAGCGTGTTGCGCTTGGCATCGACCATGCGCACCACGCGCAGGCGCTTGAAGAGCACCGAGAGCCGCTCGCTGTACACCTCCTCGCGCTTGGGCAGCGGCTGCGTGACGTTCACCGGTCCGACCTGGCGGCAGGCGATGGAGGCCTCGGCCTTGTCCTCGGCCACGCCGAACGCGCCGGCGATGCCGCCGGTCTTGGCGCGCGAGACATAGCAGGTCACGCCGTTGACCTTGGGGTCGTCGTAGGCCTCTATCACGATCTTGTGGTCGGGGCCGATGAGCTTGAAGGCGGTGTCGACTTCGCCCACCGTTTCAGCCTTGGCCGCCGAGGCCGCCAGCGCAAGGCCGAGGCTGGCGCCGCAGAAGAGGATGGCGCGAAGTTGCTTGTTCATGAGGTTCGGTGGTGTCAAACGATGCTGAGTTCGTGCACGCGGTCGAAGCTGCCGCGGCGGCGGTCTGCGAAGAAGTGCTCCAGGGTTTCGCGCACGGTGCGAAAGGCGATCTCGTCCCAGGGAATTTCTTCCTCGGTGAAGAGCCTGGCCTCGATGGTCTCGTGGCCGGGATCGAACTTGTCGTCGAGCAGCCGGGCACGGTAGAACAGGTGCACCTGCCCCACGCGCACCACGCTGATCACCGAGAACAGGCCTTCGAGCTCGAAGTTCGCACCGGCCTCTTCGTCCGTTTCGCGGGCAGCGCCCTGGGCGGTGGTTTCCTCGAGTTCCATGAAGCCCGCGGGGAGCGTCCACTTGCCCCAGCGCGGTTCGATGTTGCGCTTGCACAGCAGCACCTTGTCGCCAAGGACCGGGATGGTGCCCACCACGTTCAGCGGGTTCTCGTAGTGGATCGTGTGGCAGGCCGGGCAGACGGCGCGCGGCTTGGTGTCGCCGTCGTCCGGAATGCGGTAGACCACCGCGGTGCCGCAGTTCTTGCAGTGCTTGATGGGGACGCGCAGGAGCATGGGCGGTGCTGCCGTCTTCAGGCGATCTTGACGGTGAGGGTCGGCAGGCCCGCGACCTTGCCGACCAGCGTGTCGCCCGAGACCACGGCCGCGACGCCTTCGGGCGTGCCGCTGTAGATCAGGTCGCCGGGTTGCAGCTCCCAGGCGGCCGACAGGTGCTCGATGGTTTCGGCCACGTTCCAGATCAGCTTGCTCACGGTGCTGCGCTGGCGGTCGGTGCCGTTCACCTGCAGCGAGATCTCGGCGTTCTCGGCATCGCCGGCCGCGGCCACCGGCACGATCGGGCCGATGGGCGCGCTCTGCTCGAAGCCCTTGCCGATGTCCCAGGGGCGGCCCTGTTTCTTCATTTCGCCCTGCAGGTCGCGGCGCGTCATGTCCAGGCCGACGGCGTAGCCGTAGATGTGCTTGTGCGCATCGGCGGCCAAGATGTTCTTTCCGCCGGTGCCTATGGCGACCACGAGTTCGATCTCGTGGTGCAGGTTCTTGGTGAGCGAGGGATAGGCCATGGTGCCGGTCTGGCCTTCGTCGACCACCACCAGCGCGTCGGTGGGCTTCATGAAGAGGAAGGGCGGTTCGCGGCCGGTGAAACCCATTTCCTTGGCGTGATCTTCGCA
>Ga0157370_10006687_pt1 | contig 12654 bp, 15 predicted proteins | sample C35metaG_FD_113463 | JGI IMG/M metagenome (GOLD analysis project Ga0157370, IMG submission 113463) | Corn rhizosphere microbial communities from Kellogg Biological Station, Michigan, USA - C3-5 metaG | ecosystem: Host-associated > Plants > Roots > Rhizosphere > Soil | place: USA: Michigan...
AGTGTCATGAAGGTTGACGAGTTACCGCGGGCGCGTCTAGGCGAGCGCGTGAATGCGGGTCATTCACGATCGTTATTTTGGTGCGGCCGGCAGGCGTGTCGCGAAGGTCAGCATCGCAACCGGCAATCGCTGGGGACGGTGTCCGTGAGTTGTTTTTGATGCAGCAATTATTGCTATGTATGTCTGGATGATGAGTGCTTGGGAAATAATGGTTTTAAGGGGAAGTAAATGCTATCCGGAAATCCTGACAAATTTGCCATCTGGTTTGATTCGGTCGACTCTTGGTCGACGGATAACTTCAGGAATGGGTGCCTGGGCTACTTCATCGCAGGCGAGCTAATTTGGTCGCTTCGATCCACGCTCGGAGTCGATCTTCATGGATTAAGTCTCTTGCGCTGTATGAACCATGCTGTCGAAGACAAGGAATTATTTAATTCTCCACCTGAAATTGCATATGAGCGGCTTCGCGAACGAGCTTTCCCATCGTTAGATTCTGATGCAGAGGCCAGCGATTTCGCGCATGTCGTGTCGGCTGAGAGTCTTTCTGATGAAGGACATTACCTGTTCCTTGTGGAGGCGGGAGAGCAGGCCAAGCTGATTGTTGGTTTCAAGGATGATATCGGCAGCGTCCGGCAAGTCATTTTGAAGCATGGCGAATTTCAAGAGGTTGTGCGAGATGCGATTAGGAAATTCGGGGCGTAGCCGTCCATCATCGAGAAAGGAGCTATCGCCGCGATTAGCCGAGACCCATTCAGCACCTTCTGGCGGAACCGCCACCTCCGGTTTCCCCACGCGTGGCGCGGCACCCGACTGACGTGCGCGCGGGTATTGCTAGAGCACATCTGCTTTCGCAGGTGCAGCGACGAAGTGCTCCGGGTCGGGCGCGAATTATGCGTGTCGCCTGCAGCCCCAAAAGCAGGCCATCGTCGCCCGACAGATTGGGAGTTTGGGCAGCAACGGCACTGCAACGGGTTTTAGCGTTGGCATGGCCAGCAGCGACAGCGTGCAAGATGCGGCGGGGCAGGCGCAAAGCAATATCCGCAGTCAGATCGTAAGCGGCAGCGGTAACGCGACTCTCGATGCGAAGCAAGACCTGACTGATCGAATCGCAAGGGCACGATCTGAAGAAACGCGGCAAGGATTGGGTGATGCGCTGCGTGTTCCACGCGGAGGACACGCCGAGCTTTGCGGTGTCGGAGGCGAAGAACGTGTATTACTGCTTCGGGTGCAGGGGTTTTCGTTGAGGGACATGCTGGCCCACATCCACAAGAGTATCATGAGACGGTGTTTACTCTTTTAGATAGCGCTGTAAAAGGTTTGACTCCGAACACGCCAGAGTATCAGGAGGCGCTGCGCGATGAGCTGGGGCAAATACCCAATGATATTGCGACACCAGGCACACAATTGAACAAGCTTGTAACAAAGAAATGATCGAAGTTTTTTTGAAATTGGAATCCGTAACAGAGACATTTTGTAATCACCCACGCTCTGGTATCTCGGACTGCCGGAGACCGTGGAGGGGAAAGTATTGCCGGGTACGTTTTGGAATTGCGTGCCGTGGACTGATACGCGCGCTTTAAGCGTTGACCCCGATCGCGCGCGGGGTCACGATTTATTTCGTGCTAAGGGATGGGAGATTGCACTTATTTGCTCTGAAAAAGTGAAGCGATGCCTTGAAAATGCGGGAGTAACTGGAATTCGCTTCAAGTCGATTGTGCACAAAGAATAGCAATTCGATTGTGTACAAGAAATAGTAGGTGTCCGTTCAAGCGTGCGTGATGACGAGCCTGCCGAGTTGAACTTCAACCTTCAGTCGCTGGCCGGGATCGTAACCGGCATGCTCGAACCAACGACCCGAGAGCTTGAACCACGGCACGAGCGGCGGGCTCGCGCGACCCGCAACTGGGAGTTGACGGACGAAGTTTGGCTCAATCCCGAGCGAACGCGGCCGGCCGAATTAAAGCAGTGCGCGTGAAGCGACGCGACAACTACTTTGACAAACACCGGTTGCGGTCTTACCTGACGGTACTGCTGTAACTTACAGGCCGGCGGGCCAAGCGTCGTCAAAAACTGCGGGATCGACGGCAACAGTAGACATCAACAATCCGGCCGTAAAGGGTGCCAATGCTGGCGAAGTGGCTAAATTTAAGTTCCCAAAATTGTGAGTCATGTATGTTCGATTTCCCTGAGATTGCTTTCCAGAGGCAACTGATCATCGCTAGTCTCGATGACTTTACGCCGAACGCTGCTTTGCCCAACGTTCACGGCGGCCAGTATGGCCTGAGTGTTGAGTTATGGAAGTCTGCGGGCGATGACAGCTACAGCGCAAGGCGTCGTGCCTGTTACCCGTGTAGTGTAGCGTCAGCTTGCTCGCGCAGCGCCGACAGCACAACAGTCCCGCCGGTAGGGCCTCGCCGTTCTTTGGGGCGCAAGCGTGTCCGGCCTGGCGCAGGTTGCCATTGATCGCGCACTGGATCCGCTCGAATTCGTCCCACTGAACGTACCCGTCGTGGGCATTGGGAATGAGCGCAAGCCACTCGTCCCGAGGTTTGCGGCGATCACGTTTGCGCGGTTCCCCGCCTTCGTAATTGATCGTGCATTCGGTCTTGCCATAGGCATACGCGTCACCGTAGATCGGGTTGGTCAGAATCCGGTATACCGTGCCGTAGCTGGGCCGTTTCCATTGGATTTCGCCGCGAGGCGTGCATGCCGGAAACTGCAGGCCGTGCTCCAGGAACCATAACAATGTCTGACGCACCGATCCAATCGCGCCGAACTGGCGGAACACCGAGCGAATGGCGTCCTGCACGCGCAAATCCGGATCCTTCTCTAGGCGCTGGTCTTCCGTCTTGCAGTAACCCACCGGCGCCGCGACGACGAGTTCGCCGCGTTTGGCCTTCTCCCGCCGAGCTTCGAGCGAACGCTGACGCAGCAGATCCAGCTCGTATTCGTTCAGGCTGCCCTTTAAGCCGAGCAGCAGACGATCGTTGCTCTGCCGTGGCGTACACGGTCTCCTGATCAACGAGCACCGTGTCGACGATGCGGCACACCTCAACCAGTTGCTGCCACTCGCGACTGTTGCACGCAAATCGCGAAACCTCACGAGCGGCAACTGCGCCGACGTGCCCAAGACAGACCTCTGCCACCATCCGTTCGAAGCCCGTGCGCGTTTGCGTTCCGGCCGCAGAGCGGCCCAGATCCTCGTCGATCACTTCGATCTCGTTCCAGCCCAACCGATGCAGACGATCCTGCATCGCATACTGCAGCTTCTGGCTCTCCAGATTGTGGCTGACCTGGTAGGCCGACGACTGGCGCACGTACAGCATGGCCTTGCGCGTCAGATGCTGTGCCCGAATCTTGTCACTCATCGCGCACCTCCGGCTCGTGTACGACGGCGAACAGCCCGCGACGGTGTTGCTGCAGCAGTTGCGCCAGCAAACGCACCGCCTCCTACCGTACCTCCTGCGGCAGGGGCTCGCCGCCTCGCCGGTGGAATCTTCGATCGACAGCCCCGCGACGCCGGTAGCGACCGCCAGCTTGACGCTCTCTGCGACGGCGGCCGGATCAACGCCGAATCCGTTTTCGAAGTCGGCGTTCACCGGGAGGTCGGTCGCCGCGGCCATCTCGCGCAAGTGTCGCGCGTTACGTGATTGTCGGCACGTCCAGTCGACCAGGCGAAACCGGAACTGGTGGTAGCGATCGCCTGAAAGCCGAGGCTGGCGAGGTAGCGCGCGCTCCCCACATCCCAAGGATTCGGCAGCACGAAGCAGCCGGACACATGCAGTGCATGGAAGGCCGCGCGTTTTTCTGCGACAGTGCGTGACATCTGAGGCTCCTGACAAAGATGAAAGCGTTCGGCGGCGCCCGGGGGCTTATGCAATGACCGGGATCGATCTCAGTGTCGAACGCATCGTTGACGAAATTCGTCAACAGAAACCGACTACCCATCAGGGACGTTCAGCTTTCTTTAAAGCACACATCGAAATCAATAGAGTTCGCCGTTCTCGTGCTCGAAAACCCATTGCCCGTTCAAACCCATAACAGCGACGAGATCGTCTGTTGCGTAGCTCACAGCGTCGCCTGATACTCGAGTGCGGACTTCGATGATCGTGGCATCGTCTGTCGAGTTGTTTTTTAGATGGTGCGGGCGTGCCGTTCGCGCGAAAGCCCGCACACATTCCAGCCCGCATTGGATAGTTTTCCTCGCCGACGTAGAGAGTGACCTCACCGCTGATGACATACACCCACTCGTCCCTGTTTCGAGTGCTGATGGTGTAGAGCAGACACTGCGCCGGGGCTTAACTTCGTTAAGTTCACACCAAACTGACTCAAACCGAACGGATCGCCAAGAGGTTTCTTCTCCCGTCCTGTCAGGCGAGACGCAAACGGCTCTGGGTAGTTCGAGGGTTTCGTGCGCAGTGCCGCATCGGCTGCGACCATGCAAGCTTTGGGTTGATCCATTCGCAATCCTCGTTTCATCAAAATGACCGGAGGGAATTGCGGAAATCCACGAATAGAATGTCAATCTTGATTCGAATAACCAACCTATTTCGCTTCGCGTTGCCGGATTCTCAACGATTCACCAGTATGTGTCCAATGACCCCTGAGGGGATTGGGCGATGAAGCATCGTTGAGCTCCATGAAGACGATCAGCAGCACGAATCATCACGTCGACCAGCGGCGTCATGTTGATCTCGCTGAAAGCAGCCCGTCGAACACGATCTCCGCAAAACGCGTCGACCGTTCTTGGTCAACCGTGCAGCGCGTCGTCCGTCGAAATAATCGCATGCGCAACTCCGAATAACTGCTGCATACAGACGGCAACGGGTTTTAGCCTTCGCCCGGCTGCGCGGCCTGCCGGTTTCTCCATCGTGCAGGACGCGCATGCTGAGATCGACATCGCTGCGGACCACCGAGGCGCACAACATATTGGCGCTCGTTTCTTGTGGTGGCTCGGCATGACGTGAAGTTATGCCAAGTCCAACAATTTGGGAATTGTTGTCAAGAAGAACCTGACATATATTTTTCTCAACGCAGCCCTTTTCACCGAGAGCAGGCAATGGACGCACGAGCGAAAACAGGAGTTTCCATCCGGTCGGCAGGTAAGCGCTATCGTCCGGTGGCCGCGCTGGACGACGTTTCGCTCGAGATCGAGCCTGGCGAATTCGTCTCTCTGCTCGGGCCGTCGGGTTCGGGCAAGACGACGCTGCTCGGTATTCTTGGCGGCTTTGTTCAACCCAGTTCCGGCTCGGCGTGGGTCGCCGAGCGTGACATTACATTTGCGCCGCCGCACAAACGCAATATCGGCATCGTGTTCCAGCGCTACGCGCTGTTTCCGCACATGACGGTCGGCGAGAACGTCGCGTTCCCGTTGCGCGCGCGCCGCGAGCCGAAAGCCGGTTGGGCGAAGAAAGTGGCCGACGCGCTTGCGATGGTCGAACTGAGCGGTTTCGAGGCACGCAACATCAACCAGCTTTCGGGCGGTCAACGTCAGCGCGTCGCGCTTGCAAGGGCGATGGCCTTCGAGCCGCAACTGATTCTGATGGACGAACCGCTCTCCGCGCTCGACAAGCAACTGCGCGAAACCATGCAGATTGAACTGCGGCGGCTGCACCGCAAGCTCGGCGCGACGATCGTCTACGTGACGCATGACCAGCGCGAGGCGCTCACCATGAGCGACCGCGTGGCCGTATTGAAGAACGGCAGGCTCGTGCAGATCGATACGCCCGAGCGTCTGTATGACCGGCCTTGCGATGCGTTCGTCGCGAGCTTCATCGGCGAGGCGACGCTGCTCGATGTGAGCCGCGCGGGCGACGACGCCGTGCGCCTCGGCGACGCGGTGCTGCGGACCGCGCCATCCTTTGCCGCGCGGCGAGCGTTTGCTGCTTGCCGTGCAAACCAAAAAGCTCGTGATCGACGGCGCGCTCACGGCAGCGAACCGGCTGTCGTGCAGCGTGACGGAAGTGCTGTATCAGGGCGAGAGCCTGCGCGTGTTCGCCACTCTTGCCGACGGCACGTCGATCAATCTTCGGCAGCCAGGCAGCCACGAAGGACGCCGGCGCATTCCTGTGCCCGGCGCCAAGATGACGGTCGCGCTTCATTTGCAGGACACGATTGTAGTAGCCGCTTGATCTTTCCACCCCCAGGCGAACGGAAGTCTCATCCCGTTCACATAGATAGCAAAGGATAATGCAATGAAGCTTACCGATTTCAAGGTTCTGACGTTCGATATCGTCGGCACGCTGATCAACTTTGAGAAGGGCGTTCTCGGGTCCGTGCGGCGTCTCGGTGGCGTGAAAGCCAAAGACCTGACCGACGATGAGATCTTCGCGCCTTACATCCGCGGCCGCGCGGCTTATCCGGGCCGGTCGAGCCACGAAATGGCGAACGTGTACCTGGCACTCGCGAAGGAACTCGGCCTGCCCGACGATGCGCAGTCAGCCGCGGCATTCCAGCGCGACGTGCTCGACTGGCCGGCGTTCGAGGATTCGATTGCCGCGTTGAAGCGGCTGCGCAAGCACTATCGACTGGTCGCGATGACGAATGCCGACCGCGTGGCGCTTTCCGCATACGCACACACGCTGGGCGATCCGTTCGACGATGCGATATGTTGTGACGACACCCGCGTTGCGAAGCCCGATCCGCAGTTCTTCGCATACAGTCTTGGTCGTCAGGCAGCGCTCGGCTACAAGCTCGACGAAATCCTGCACACCGCGCAAAGCCAATATCACGACATTGGCATTGCGAAGAAGCTCGGCTACGCGACCTGCTGGATCGAGCGCCGCGAGGGCATGAAGGGGTTTGGCGGCACGCCCACTCCCGAGGCCGTAACCGCGCCCACGTTCAGGTTCGCCACGCTTGCAGCACTCGCGGATGCCGTCGAAGCCGAAGCGCGCGTGGCATGATCATGCTCGCGCCGACGTTACCGCAACGGCCGCAGCCGGACTCGCTCTGGCGCGCGATGGCTTCTCGTTCGCCTGTCACGGATGCGCCCGTTAGCAAGGGCGCGCCGCTCACGGAGGATCTCAGCGTCGATGTGGCGATTATCGGAGCCGGTTATTCCGGCTTGTCCGCGGCATATGCATTGCAAAAGCGCGGCATCGACTGCGCCATATTCGATGCGAATCCCGTTGGTTGGGGCGCGAGCGGACGTAACGGTGGCGTCGTGTCGTCGAAGTTCAGGCCGTCGTTTCCAGAGATCGCCAGCACTCATGGCATCGAGACCGCAAGACGCATGCACCGGCTCGCGCATGATGGGGTGCGCGTGGTCGAGCAATACGTCGATGAGTTCAAGATTGAGCGCGCACGCTTCGAACATACAGGCAGCTTGCGCTGCGCGCATACCGAGCGGGCTTTTGCCAATATCCGCGCGGAAGCGGACTGGGTGCGCACTGAACTCGGCGATAGTTCGATGACCGTCCAGTCGCGCGCGCAAGTCGCGCATGAGACAGGATCGGAAGGCTTCGTTGGCGGGGTGCTGAGCGCGGATGCCGGAACAATCCTCCCGCTCGAATACGTGTGCGGCATAGCCCGCGGACTGACAGCGCGCGGCGTACCGATCTACGAATCGACGCCTGTCCTCGAGATGCGACGTGTGGAAGGGAATCGCATACTGCTTCGCACTTTTGGGGGCACGGTTCGCGCACGGCAGGTGATCGTCGCGACAAACGCCTATTCGAATCTTACCGGCGCGACTGCTTCGTTCGGACGCGAACTGGTGCCGTTTCGCAGTGCGATGATCGCGACGGAACGGCTACCCGCCGAGTTGGACGCGCATCTGATGGTGAACCGGCGCAGTTACGTCGAGACGCGTCGGATGATGAAGTGGTTCCGCAAGGTCGACGGGCGAATGCTGTTCGGTGGCCGCGATGCTTTCGGGAAGGAGGGCGAGATCACAGGCTTCAATGCGCTGCAGCGCGCGATGGTCGCGCTGTTTCCCGATCTCGCGGACCTAGGGATCGAGTACCGCTGGTCGGGCTACGTCGGCATGACGTTCAATGCGTTGCCGCATGTCGGCCGCAGCGATGAGGTCACGACTTTCTGTCTTGGGTATAACGGAGCAGGCGTTGCGATGGCGAGCCTGATCGGCCAGCACGCGGCGGCACTTGCACTCGGCGAGAAGCCCGAGCTTGCGCTGCTGGCGCAGGAAGGCTTGCGGCCGCTGCCGTTTTATTCGCTGCGCGCACCGGGCGTTCGTGTAGTGGCTGCGTGGTATCAGTTTCTCGACGCCGTGGGTGCATGATGACGACAGCCAAACGGATTCTCCAGGACCCCAGCTTGATGCAGACCACCACGATGGACCCGTCGGTGCGCCATCAGCAACGCGAAGATCGCGCGATGCTGCTGTTGCTCGCGCCCGCGCTTTTCGTCGTCGTGGTGCTGCTGGTCGTGCCGCTCGCGTGGCTCTCGTGGCAGTCGATCTGGCATGACGGCGGATTCACACTCGTCAACGATGGAGCGGGCCTGATTGCAAGCGGCGAAAACGCGACGTCCGCTTCACGGAAGTTCTCTCCCGGAAGCTGGCATATCGGCCGATCATGAACTGGTGTTTCGGAGTGTTGACCACCTGGAGAAGCGCTGTTAGGGAGCCGGCATGTTCACACGCGGGCAACGCACGAACGCGCGCTTCGGAGCCCGATCCGGCCTGATGCCCGCGCGCAATGATACGAGCCCGGGTGTTCTCGGGACCGCTCACCGCGGATGGGGGTTGCACGGAAGATCACTGCTGCAGGGCAGATTGCGTGAGGAATCGCAGAGCCGGGGGTCGTTTTTCCGGGCGGTACTTCAATTCTCGGACGCGGGTTGCTTTTCACATTACACCTATTGACTCAAGGACTTTCGATCATGTCTCCGACTCCTTACTTTGCCGATTTGCAGAGGGACCAAAACTTCATTGATGGGCAATGGCGCCAATCCGTTAGCGGGCTTCGCCATGAGGTCATCGACCCGGCCACAGGCAGTGCTTTCAGCGACGTCCCCGACAGCGGCGCACGAGACGCCATCATGGCAACCACGGCGGCTCACGCTGCATTCGACGACTGGCGCCTAGTTCCTGCGCGTGAGCGGGCGCGCTTGCTAAAGCGATGGCATGCGCTGATTATTGCGAATGCAGATGGTCTCGCGACGATCATTTCACGCGAACAGGGCAAGCCTTTCGCGGAATCGCGCTCCGAAGTCGCCTATGGGGCGTCGTATATTGAATGGTTTTCCGAAGAGGCGGTCAGGACGTACGGGGACATCATTCCCGAGCAGGTCCCCGGAAGGAAGATGACGGTGACGAAAGAGCCGGTCGGTGTAGTTGCGGCGATCACCCCGTGGAATTTCCCGCTGGCAATGATTGCCCGTAAGATCGCTCCGGCGCTGGCGGCGGGCTGCACCATCGTCGCAAAACCGGCCGAAGATACGCCGCTGACGGCGCTAGCCATGGTCAGGCTCGCACACGAGGCAGGCATTCCCCCTGGCGTCCTCAATATCGTCACCTGTTCCCGTGAGAATGTCGGGGAAGTTGTCGGCGCATGGCTCACCGACTTAAGGGTACGCAAGATCACATTCACGGGTTCGACCGCAGTGGGAAAACATCTTGCGCGCGAGTCGGCGGCCACCTTAAAGCGATTGTCGCTCGAGCTTGGCGGAAATGCTCCCTTCATCGTGTTCGACGACGCTGATCTCGATGCGGCCGTGGACGGCTTGATGGCGGCGAAATTCCGCAACGGTGGGCAAACCTGTGTATGCCCGAACCGCGTCTATGTGAACGATGCCGTCTACAAGGAATTCTCGGACAAACTCGTCGCTCGTGTGGAAGCGTTGCGGGTCGGGCCCGCCACGAGGGAAGACTCGCAGATCGGCCCCATGATCAATTCCCGCGCCGTCGAGAAGATCGAGAACCACGTGCAGGACGCGCTGGCCCGCGGCGGAAAACTCCTTGCCGGGGGACGGCGCGTGAGGGACGAGATTGCCAGCGGTCCAAACTATTTCTCGCCGACAGTCATTGCCGAGGCGAACCACGACATGGCGCTGGCTTCGGAGGAAACTTTTGGGCCCGTGGTTGCACTGTTCCGCTTTTCCGACGAAGATGAAGCCGTCCGGCTTGCGAATAATACGCCTTACGGTCTGGCCGCCTACTTTTATTCCCGCGACATGGTCAGGGTGTCGCGTGTATCAAAGCGGCTCGAGACCGGCCTCGTCGGCATAAATGAAGGTGTGCTGTCTTCGGAAGCGGCACCTTTCGGGGGCGTCAAGGAATCCGGCTACGGCCGCGAAGGCTCGCGCTATGGGCTTGACGATTATATGCAAACCAAATATCAGTGCCAGGGCGGCGTTGCATAGAACGTGCGGCGGTCAAACGAAACCGCCGAAAGGGGTATGTCCTGTAGATACCTCAAGCCGTATATGGAACGGTGTAAATTGCATGGTGTGAGCAAGATCGGCACCATTCCACCGTGCACCGGATCGGCTGAAGATAGAACGGCCATGTGCACCTCAACCACGTCGTCTAACGTCGCAGCCGTGGAAGAGGAGGGTCTGCAGACATGACCACGTGCTGGTGGCTCAGCGAGTTCAAGGCAACGAGAATCCTGTCTGCTTCATCGCCTCTAGCAGGCGAAGATCCGGATGTTTCGTATCAACGACGCGTAGGTCGTTGCGCGCTTCGGCGATCAGCCAGTCGCGAACGTTCGCGACGATCGGGCGCAACGGACGATTTGTCGGTGTAATGAGGCAGCATCGCCGGTCCGTCACGATTACTTTCCGTCCTGCCGGCACTAGTGCGCCTTGCGCAAGCCAGTGAGATACCACGTTTAGCCATCCGACCGCGATACCTTGGCCGAGCAGTGCAGCTTGCACGACAATTGCGTAATCGCTGAAACTCAGCAAGGCCGCGACATGCCGGGCATTCCCGGCAGACGCCTCGAAGCGGTCATGCCAGCCGCGATGTTCGTCGTCCATCACGATCACCGTATCGCCATGCGCGCGGCCAGCGCGGGTCTGCGCCGTCTGCTGATAGCGCTCATTGCAGACGGGCAGCAGCGTTTCAGGCATCACGAGCACCGTGTTCCCGTTGATTTCTCCATCGTGGAGAAATCGCATGCCGAGATCGACATCATTGAGCGGGCCTCCGATGCGTCCCGAGATCAGCTGAAAACGCAGATCCGTGTCGGGGAAAGCCTCGTTCAAGCGGCTCATGCGCGGCATCAACCAGTGCGTGGTGAAGCTCGTTGATACGGACAGGGTGACCGATTCGACGCCGGTCGTGCGGGCCTCGATTTCCCGGATTGCGTTTTCTATCCCACTGAAGCCTTCGGAGATCGCACGGTACATGATCCTCCCGCTTTCGGTCAGTTCGATTCCGCCGCGTACGCGCTCGAACAGGCGTACGCCAATATGGTCTTCCATGCGCGCGAGCATACGGCTAACGGCCGGCTGGCTCACATACAATTCGTGCGCGGCGCGCGTGAAATTGCCGCAGCGGGCGGCCGCTTCGAACACGAACAGCGCATTTGCGCTCGGCAGTTTCTTGCGAAGGTTTGGCATGAGATTATGTTACGTCTTATCTCGGGAGCCGGGAATTGCTGTGAACACTAACGCGCTGTACCGCTTCTCCATTTGACGGGGCTGCACGGCAGGCCTTCTGGATTCGCTGAACGGTCGAAATCAGCACGCGCCCGACGGCATCAGGACGAACTGTCTCAGTTCAAGCTGCGCGTGCAGGTTGTCTAGCGCCGCCGCGACCGAACCTTCGCCAGCTCGCGCCGCAAATGAATCAGCGGCAAAGTTCTGGCCTTCGGTCCCGTTGATTTCCGCGAACCCGATTCTCAGAATGTTGGAGACAACTTAGGAGGTTCACTCCGCCTTGGCCGGGCGCGATATTTCTCCCACGATGTCGTCAAGCGCTGGACTGGCTCGCAGCGACAGGCAAGATTCAACGACTCCGGAAAGGCAAACAGATGGCAATCGATGCGATCGCGGCAAACATTGACACCGTGTGGACCAACACGGAAGAAGCGGAGAAGACTGTAAAGATCGAGCAGCGTGATGCGCTTAAGCGCTTTCTGTAGAGCGTGCGAGATGACGGATACCCGCTTCTGGCTCGTGAGCGAGCTCAACGCGGCGAGCCTGAACAACGCGATTAGCGACGCGCTGGGCGACGGCGGGATCATGTACTTTTCGTCGATCCTGTCATCAGGTACTTGTGACTTGCGCTAGCAGTACGGTGGGAGCCAGATCTTCGCTTGTTGAGCTTAACCAGCTTGCGCCCTACGGAAGTATTGAATGGATTTACGGCCGGCGCGTGCTGCACTGAGCGCATCGACGATGGCCCGATGCTTGACGCCGACGCGCCAGGCGTCCGCGGCGGCAGGCAGCAGCTTACGCAGTCGAGCGATCCTGGAGCGGCGGAAGGTAACGCCATCTTCATCGCTGAGTTGCCGGCCGCCCGTACTGCATCAGTCTCCCTGCCCGATTCTGCCCGCGCCCGCATCGGACAGCACGATCGATTCGACCTGATTCGTCGGATCGAGGTGCACGATACCGCCCGCTCCCGGGCCCGAACCCGTTGGGGACGACGAGAGGTCGACCGGTTTGCCATTGACGAGCGAACCGGTATCGGTCAGGTGGCCGGACGATCCGAAGCGTTTGACCAGCCGTTGCTCGCTGATG
>Ga0157370_10006688_pt1 | contig 12654 bp, 11 predicted proteins | sample C35metaG_FD_113463 | JGI IMG/M metagenome (GOLD analysis project Ga0157370, IMG submission 113463) | Corn rhizosphere microbial communities from Kellogg Biological Station, Michigan, USA - C3-5 metaG | ecosystem: Host-associated > Plants > Roots > Rhizosphere > Soil | place: USA: Michigan...
GCCTCACCGGCATTGAGGAACCACCAGTTTTTGGAATCCGCGCCCAGCGCTTTGGCATAGTCGGCCAGCCTGTCCTGTTGATCCGTCTCCGGGTCCACGGAAATGCAGGCGATGTGGAAGTCCGGATGGCCCTTGAACTCATCATAGAGGGCGCGCAGTTCCTGACCATTCCGCACCGCGCAGTGAGGGCAGACGGCAAAAAACTGGGCGACGACCCATACCTTGCCCTTCAGATCGGAGAGCTTTACCTGCTGGTTGTCCTGATTCACGGCTTGGAGATCCTTGCCGATTTCAAACCACTGGGGCGCCGAGGCCTTGCCTTGGTTCACGATGGCTTTGTATTCCGCCGTGTGGTCTTTTTCGTGAGTCTGAAGGTAACGACAGACGAAGAGAATGGCTGCGGAAATCACCGCCACGCTGAGATAAACGAGAAAGATCGAGAGTTTGCGGTTCATGGTTTGATGGGCTCTGCGAGGAGCGCGTCGATGGTTTGGATGAGCAGCTTTTCAAGCTGCTGGGCGTTGTTCAAATCCGTGCCGGTTTTCACACCGCGTGCATCCCACTCCGCCGCCTGATCAAAGTCGAAGGTGGCGACGTAGGGTTCTCCACCACGCTTCTGGTGGACCACGCCGCGGCGGATGTGGCGATTGCGGTCAATGACCACCAAGGCGGTATCATAAACCCACTGATCCTTCACAAGATGCGGGATGTCATCCGCCTTGAGTTCCTTCTTCACATACTTGTGGAGAAGCTCCGGCTCGGTGGTGCCCACCCACCATTCCGGGAGCGTGGCACCGATCCTTTGGGAAGTGGCCAGGAGTGTGGGCACTGCGTTTTCAGGCGGACCCGGATCAAGGACCAGTGAAGTCAGTACGAAGTCTTTATTACCCGCATAATGTCGGGCCAGCCGCTGCATGACTTCCGTAGGAATTCTGGCACTGTCCGGCTGGGTGGCGCTGAGAGTCTGGATGACGTTTACCTTGCCCTTGAGATCACAAATGGCGGCTTTCGAACCATCCTGGCGGACGAGAGGAAGATCCTTTTCTTCGGTGATGCGGGCGATGAAGGCCGGACGGTCATCCTTCACCTGGTTTTTTTCTTCCCGGTTGTAGGCGAGGAGGATCAGAGGGCCGCTTACTGCCATGATGGCCACCAGAATGAACGCCGTGCGGCGCAATTTTTTGGGATCGCGTTCGGCTGGCTCGAGATGGGTGAGGGGCTGGCTCATCAGACGGCGCAAAGTAATGGGATGGGGCGAGTTGGCAAGCGGTAGGAATACCGGAATTCAGTTTCCCATACGGAGCTCCTCCTATTTTTCATGCACGGAAATCTCAAACATCTCCGGCCAATACTTGCCGGTGACGAAAAGGTGGCCGTTTTCCGGATAGAGGGCAATGCCATTGAGAACTTCGGCCCGGTTGGGCGTGGGGAGTTGCTGGCGTAGTCCGGCCAGATCCAGCCACCCGGTGACGTGGCCATTTTCCGGGGAAATGCGGGCGATTTTTTCCGTCATGTAAACATTGGCGTAGATCTGGCCATCCACCATTTCCAGTTCGTTGAGCTTATCGATGGGGAGGCCGGCATCGGTCACCTCCAAGGTCTTGGTGACGCTGAAATTTTTAGGATCGAGAAACTTCAGCTTATTGGAGCCATCGCTCATGATGAGTTGTTTGCCATCCGTGGTCAGGCCCCATCCTTCACCGCTGTAGGTGTGATTGCGCAGAAACTTGAAGGTGGCCGGCTCCAGCACGGTGGCGGTGTTTTCCTTCCAGCTCAATACCCACAGCTCATTGTTGAGAATGGTGATGCCTTCCGCGAAGACGCTCTTCGCCATGGGGCGCTTGCGCAGGACCTCGCCAGTGGCGGGATTCACTTCACGGACGGTGGACTGGCCATACATGCCGCCGCTTTCATAGAGGCGTGTGCCGGAAAACTGAAGCCCCTGGGTGTAGCACTCCGGATCATGCGGCAGCGTGCGGATGATTTTGTATTCCAGATGGGCCGCGTTTGGCTTCTGGCAGGCGGTGAGCGAGAAGGCGAGGAGTAGGAGAAGGTGTTTCATAGGTGGGCTTGGTAAGCTTTCCAGCATTCCAGAAATCCTGTGGCGAAGTCTTCCCGACGATTTTCGATCCATGCGGAGATTTCAGCCAGCGGGAACCACATCGCCGCCTCGATTTCCGCTGCGGGATAGGAGATGGAGCCCTGGTGATAGGTGCGGAAAAGGCGGACGTGCTCCCAGCCGGTGGCCTCACTCGGAGAAATGCGGGCGATTTCCTCCGGTGGAGATTCGGCTCGGATGCCCATTTCCTCATCCAACTCACGCAGGGCGGCAGGGGCATAGTCCTCGCCGGAATCCAGATGCCCAGAGACGCTGGAATCCCATACGCCCGGGTGGGCATCCTTCAAGCGGGAGCGCTGCTGCAGCAACAGATCGCCCCGCTTGTTGAACACAAACACATGCACGGCGCGATGGAGCAAGCCCTGGGCATGCACCTCACCCCGGCTGGCCTGGCCGGTGACCTCGTCCTGCTCATCCACCACATCGAAAATTTCACCCGCCTTCTGTGGCAGATCTTTCAGCGGATGCGGGTCATAGGCGCGGGTGAGTTCCACCCACTGCTCCAGCACCAGCTCCTCACCACGGACGGTGGGGGAGAGTCCCATTCCTTCGCTTACGGTTTCCCATGCAGGCTCCGCAGGCATTTGCTTTTTGAGCTGCTTCCGGCGTTGGGCGAAGCCACGGCGGATGAGTTCATCGAAAAGGCGGGAGTCGAAAACCGGCAGTCCGCTCACACGGGGGCGCAGAATCGCCACGCTGGAATCGATCGTTGGGCGCGGGTGGAACGCCTCGGGTGGCACGGTGCGGGTGATTTCCACTTCCCAATTCACTTGGGTGCAGAGGGAAAGAATCCCGTAGCTCTTGGTACCGGGCTGGGCAGCCAGCCGCTCGATCACTTCCTTCTGTAGCATGATCACGGCGCGGCTGAATGGGTGGGGGCGACTGAGAAGATTCTTCATGATCGCCGAGCCACAGGAGTAGGGAAGATTTCCCAGAAACTTCACCGGGCGGTGTTTGAAAAGGACGCGGCGGTCAAACTTCGCACCATCGGCGTGGTGGACCTCCACCGTTGGATCATTCTTGAAGCGCTCTTTCAATGCGGCGGCGAGCTTTGCATCGAACTCGATGAGGATCAGACGGCGGACATTTCCCACCAGATGTTCGGTAAGGGAGCCCGCACCGGGGCCTACTTCCACCACGGCATCACCGGGCTGGATATCGAGCTGGGAAACGATCCAGCGGGACATGTTGGGATCGATCAGGAAATTCTGTCCGAGCTGTTTGCTGGGCATTACGCCGATGTCATCCAATAGCTCCTTGATTTCCCGTCCAGTCATGGAGGCCGTTCATGAAGGATTGTCCGCCCATGCGCAATCCCAAGCATTCATGAGAAATCCCACTAGACAAAATCCTCATGCAGATCTATTGAGAAGCGTTCTCAATAGTAATGAATCCTTTCAGCCGCACTCCTGCTCCCGCCCCGAAATCGGGCGATACCTGGTGGGGTGATGCCAGAGGGCTGCGCTGCGGCCGGGTGACTGGACGCACTTCATCTGGCGGTTGGCGCTGGAAGGTATCCTCGGAAGGGGATGTCTGGCTGTGGCTGAACCGGGAGGGGAGCGGACTGGTCTGGGGTGACAAGGATCGCTTCATTCTGAAGCCGGGCATGTATGCCATCACCGGTGGGGGAAAACCCAGCGAGTGGTCATGCGTCCGCTATCCGGGCAGCCACCAACTGGAAGTGGTGGTTCTTTCCCGTGAATGGCTGCGGGAGCGGTTGGGGCGTGGCTCCGAGTGGCTGCATCCGGAGCTCGGCAGGTGGCTGGAGCAAGGCGGCTCGGTCGCCTTCTGCGGCCTGATGGGTGTGTGGGAGAAAGAGCTTTGTGATGCTTTGCAAAAAGCGGCCACCCAGGAGGGTGCCTCGCAATTGCTGGCAGAGGCAAAGATTCTGGAATGGACGGCCACCCGGCTGTATCGGGGAAAAGTTGGCGATGCGGGCGGTGGTTTTTGTTCCGTGATCCGGGCCAATGATCCGGTGCGGAGGGCCGTGGATATTCTTCGGGAGCGCTTTGACCAACCGCTGGACCTGACAGCTCTGGCCAAGGAAGTGGGCGTGGCACCGCACCATTTATCCCGCCGGGTGAGCAATGAAACCGGCAGAACCCTGCAGCGGCATCTGCGCCGCCTGAGGATCGAGCGGGCGTGCGAGGCACTGGATTCCCGCCGGATGAATGTGACCGAGGTAGCTCTGGAAGTGGGCTACCAGAGCCTCAGCCACTTCGCGAAAGCGTTCCGTGAAGAGACTTCAGTGACTCCGAGTGAGTGGTTGGCGGGCCGCCGATCCACCCACAGCGTTGACGCGGTGGCTTGAGGATCGGAAGCTGCTCCCGATGAGCGAACTGATTCTCGGGATTGATCTAGGAACGACAAATTCCGCCGTAGGAGTGGTGGATTCCGGATTCCCCATTCTTTTGGCGAATGAGGAAGGAAAGCGGATCACGCCGAGTGCGGTTTATTATGGCAAGGATGGCTCGGTGGAAGTCGGAGAAAAGGCATTACGCCGCCGCAGCCTGGAGCCCAGCCGTGTGGCAACGAGTGTGAAGCGCCTGATGGGCCGTCGCCTGCAGGAAATGGATGCGGATTTCCCGGTGGAGGTGGAGGCTGGCAGTGATGGGCTGCCGCGTGTCCTGGGGCGCACGCCGGAGGAAATCAGTGCGGATATTTTACGGGAAATGAAACGCATCGCCGAGTGGCGGATGGGCTTGGAGCTGAAAAAGGCGGTGATCACTGTCCCGGCTTATTTCCATGATGCCCAGCGGGCTGCGACGAAACGGGCGGGCGAATTGGCCGGACTGGAAGTGGTGCGCATTCTGAACGAGCCGACGGCTGCTGCTCTGGCCTATGGCTTGGACAAGCTGGGCGAAAAATCACGCGTCGCGGTGTATGATCTGGGCGGAGGGACGTTCGATCTCTCGATCCTGGAAATGCAGGATGGTGTTTTCCAAGTGCTGTCCACGCATGGCGATACCCGCTTGGGAGGCGATGATATTGATTCGCTGATCCTTGAAAAATGCGGACTTCCGCTGGGAGATGGCCGTTTTCGCGCGGAAGCGGAGCGGGTGAAAATCGCGCTCTCTCAGGCCGATGAGGCGACGTTCCGGCTGCCCTTTTACGATGGGGTGAACAGCATTGAGCGGACGATCCAGCGTGAGGAATTCCATAAAATGATCTCCCCGCTCATCCAACGGACGCTCCGGCATTGCAGGCAGGCGCTGGCGGATGCTGCGCTGAAGGCAGAGGATCTGGATGCGGTGGTGCTGGTGGGCGGCAGCACGCGGATTCCGGCAGTGCGGGATGCGGTGGCGGAATTGTTCGGTTTGGTGCCGGATGTTTCCCAACACCCGGATGAGGCGATTGCCCTGGGCGCGACGATTCAAGGCGGGGTGATGAGTGGCTCGCTCCGTAAAATGGTGCTGCTGGATGTCACGCCCTTGAGCTTGGGCATCGAAACCTTCGGTGGGCTGATGAATGTCCTCATTCCCCGGAATACGACTATCCCGTGCAAAGCGGGGGAAATGTTTACCAATGCTGCCGATGGCCAATCCTCCATGCGGGTGCGCGTGCTCCAAGGTGAGCGGGAAATGGCGCGGGACAATTGGGAACTCGGAAGTTTCGAGGTGGCGTTTGCCGCTGCTCCAAAGGGGCAGGCACGGCTGGGGGTGCAGTTCCAGATCGATGAGAATGGTATTCTGGAGGCATTGGCCCGGGATGTGGCGACGGGCAAGGACACGATTGTGCGGATCGAGAGCGCAGCCGTGAATGTGGATGATGCTGCGGTGGAGGCCATGGTGAGCGAATCCGTGGAACATGCCTTCACGGATATGGCAGAGCGGATTTTCACCGAGGCACGCCTCAAGGCAGAGGAACTTCTGCCTGCGGTGGAAATGGTAATGTCCCAAGGGCTGGCCTTGCCAGAGGAGCGGGCGGAAATCGAAGCGGCCACAGCGTTGGTGAAGGGCGCGCTGGCCACCGGGGCGGCCAATCCCTTGAAAGCTGCAGTCCAACGGCTGGATATCGCCACGGAGGCTCTGGCAGCCCGGCTGGTGGAAAAGGCGATGGAGGAAGCGCTGGATAGAAAACTGGGCCTTGGTTGAGTCGGGCTTTCAATTGGAGAATTACTTTTTACATTCAGAGCGTGAGAGAGGAAGAAATGTCATGGTTCCACTGTGGAAAATGCGGAGCTCTGTTTATGTCCCCCATGGGGGAAAAGGCGGATCGCGTTTGTACGGAGTGCGGACGTTCTCCTGTGGCAATGGCAGCGCGAACAGAGGCGGGTGATGGATTGGTGGCCCGCCTGCCTGCTCCAATGATGGTTTCAGAACGCCGTGGCAAGCGGGGCAAACGGCGCAGTAAAAAAGGTCTCATTGCCAAGGTTTTGTTCGGCTGGCTGCTCTTCATGGGATTAATTCTTCTGATAGGCCGGCTGATCTGGCCTGCCTCCACTCAGAGTTTGGCTCCTTCTGCTGTCTTGCAAAACAAGAGTGAGATGGATGATAGGCAGATGGTGGAGGCGAGCTTGCCAGACGTGGCGCAGGCTTTTCAGAATTTCATCTCTGCCTCCACTCCCGAGGAAAAGGCCCAGTATGTCCATGATCCCATCCGGATGGCCGGGCGGCTTTCACGTTACTATCAATATGGAACCTCATCTTTGGGTGATCTAATTTCCTTCCGCTTCACAGGAGCCGCAGTCATCCACCTACCGGAAGGAGATGCGATCGAAGCTCGCTGGGGGCATGACGATGGCCGGATCTATCAGGCATTTTTCCGCAAGGAGGAAGGGGAATGGCGTTTGGATTGGGAGGATTTCGTGCGTTACTCGGAGGAACCATGGGCGGCATTCCTGCAAGGGAACAGCGATGCGGAGGGTGAATTCCGGCTGCTGGCACGGGAGCGGGGATCTCGAATCCAAAGTTCCCCGGACTCCATGAATCTTGTTTTCTACACGTCCCGGCAGGGCCTTCCGGACGAAGTAGGGGCTGCTTCTCCGCAGGTGGTGGTGAAGAGGGACTCCGAAGATGGCAAGCTGTTGCAGCAGGCATTTGAGATGCGCGAAAAGGGGAAGACGCTCTTTGATTCTTCCCTGCCGGATCTGATGCCTGCGGGCATGGTCCGTATCCGCGCGAAAATCCGCCGTGTCGCGGGCAGCCCGGAGCCGGCGTTTATCCTTGAGAAGGTATTGGCCTGCCACTGGCTGGATAGCACTGCCAGCGGCCTGCCGAAGGGCGGCACCGATGGAACGGACAAGCGCTAGAAACGCGCAGTGGAGGTGGATCAACTCGCAAAACGGGTGGTGATGGCCTGACGCATCACCTGCAGTGGATCGGTCTCCGGGAACCAATGCTGGAAGGCCAGAGCGCCCTGATGAAGGAGGAGCGATAATCCATTTCCAGTGCGGCAGCCGATGTCATTCGCGAGAGCGAGCAGGGGAGTCACGGCGGGTTGATAGATCGTATCGTAAACCAGGTGTCCCCTTTTAAGGCAGGCGGCAGGGAGTATGGGTGGATCTCCCGGTTTCAGGCCCACGGAGGTGGTATTCACGATGAGATCGCAATCCAGGCATTGCTTCTGCAGCGCCGGATCATCGAAGGAAAGTGCGATGATTTCCGAAATGGGCCCCAAGGCCTGGAGTCGCGCGGCGAGAGGTCCCAGCTTTTCAACGGAACGATTGACCACGAGTAATTTTTCCACACCCTGCATGGCACACTGGGTGGCGATGGCCTGCCCTGCGCCGCCGCCTGCGCCGATGATGGCCACCTTCAGCATGGAAAGGGATTCATCGAATTCGTCCAGGATGGCGCGGACGAAGCCGGGGCCATCGGTATTGAAGCCGTGGGAACCATTGTCATCAAATCTCACCGTATTGACAGCTCCCAGGGACCGCGCATCGGGATGCACTTCACTGCAGGAGCTGAGAGCGTCCAGCTTGTGAGGGATGGTGACATTGCAGCCGATGAAGCCGAGAGCACGCATGTGTGCAAAGGCGTCCGCCACCTTTCCCGGCTCCACTTCCAAGCGGATGTAGCGGGCATCGATACCGGCGGCATCCAGCGCTGGCTGATGCATCTGGGGTGAAAAGGAATGGGTGATCGGGTGCCCCAGCACGGCCAACCGTGCAGGTTTATCCGCCCCTGCATCCAGACGGTCGCGGGAAATCAGATCCTGAAGAGTGTAAACGGGAAGCATCAGGCAGGCAGATTAAAGCATTTCCGAAAAATCGCGAACGCGGGATGCGCTGCGCTCCTGACCGAGGATGATGAGGATGTCTGCGAGGTCCGGCCCATGGCCGCGACCGGAAAGGGCGACGCGGAGTGGGAACATGAGCTGCCCCGGCTTGGCTCCGGCGGCCTTTGCCACGTCATTCAGAGCGGCCTTTGCGGCATCGGCAGACCACTCAGGGAGTGCGGTGAGGTTTTCAGCCAGAGTGGCCAGCAGTTCCTTGGCCGCAGCATTTCCGCGCACCTTGATGATGGCTTCCAGGTCCTGCGGGTATTCATCCAGCAGGAGGAAATCGATGGCGCCAGGCACCTCACTGAGGAGGCGCACCTTTTCCTTCACGGCGGTAGCGGCAGCCGGGTAGCTGTCATTCACCGGTAGCCCGGCCTCCAGCACGAAGGGACGGGCGGCGAGGATGAAGTCCTCCACACTCACGGATTGCAGGTGCTGTTGGTTCACCCATTTGCATTTCTCGAAATCGAAGCGGCCTGGCGAGCGGTTCACGTTTTCCAGAGAGAAGCGCTCAATGAGTTGCTCCGGGGTGAAAATTTCCTCGTCGGTCTTGGAGGACCAGCCGAGCAGGGCGACGAAGTTCACCACGGCATTTGTGAGGAACCCCTGGCGTGGATAATCGCCCACGGCGGCTCCGGCATCGCGCTTGGACATCTTGGAGCCATCCGCATTGAGGATGAGGGGAATGTGCGCGTATTGAGGTGCCTGCGCGCCGAAGGCCTCGATGAGTTGGAGGTGCTTGGGCGTATTCATCAGGTGGTCCTCGCCACGGATCACGTGGGTGATTTCCATTTCCAGATCATCCACCACGTTGACGAAGTGGAAAACGTAGGAGCCATCCGAGCGCTTCACCACCATGTCCGGAGTGTTCGACTCATCACGGTAATCGATCGTCACTTCTCCGCAGACGAGGTCATTCATGGTGATGGGCTTCCGCTCGAAGCGGAAACGCCAGGCACCGCTGTCCTCATACACGCGGCCTGCGTCCACCAGTTTCTGGAACCAGCGGTCATAGATCTCGCGGCGCTCACTCTGGAAATAGGGGCCGTAGCTGCCACCTTTTTGCGGACCTTCATCCCAATCGAGACCCAGCCATTCCATGCCATCGAAGATTGCTTGCTTGGCCGGTTCCGTGTTCCGGGCTTCATCCGTATCCTCCACGCGGAGAACGAAGGTGCCGCCATGCTTGCGGGCGAAGAGCCAGTTGAACAAGGCGGTGCGAGCCCCGCCGACATGCAGATAGCCGGTAGGTGAAGGCGCGAAACGGGTGCGAACGGTCATGGCCCGGCTGTGTAAAGCCTCATCGCGGCGGCGTCCAGACCTTCATGGCAGCACTTCCCGGTCCTGATGGGTCAGCCACGCCGCCGCTTTTTTTCCGGCACGGGTGCCGGTGGCGAAGCAGCCTTGCATGAGGTAGCCGCCGGTGGGGGCTTCCCAGTCGATCATTTCTCCGGCGAGGAAGATGCCGGGGAGTTTTTTGAGCATGAGGTTTTCGTCCAGTTCCTTCCAGCAGATGCCGCCTGCCGAGGAAATGGCTTCTTCGATGGGACGTGGCTGGGTGAGGGGAATGACGCAGTGCTTCACTTCATGGGCGAGCGAGGTGGCATCGTTCCACGTTTTCCGGGAGAGGATGGCGTGGGCGGGGGGGCTGAGCTTCCAGCGGATGCGGGCTTCATCGAGAAAGTTCCGGCGCACGGATTCCATTTTCCGCAGCAGTTGCTCGTGGGTGAAAGTGGGCTTGAAGTCGATAGTGATGGCTGGATTTTCCATCGCCCGGAGGGCTGCGCCGAGGGCGTAGATGGTGCCGCCTTCCAGCCCGTACTGGGTGAGCATGAGCTCGCCAATGGCCAGTTGATCTCCGGCGCGAACGTGGAGGTTTTTCAGAGGTTGGCCCTCTGCAGCGGTTAGGACTTTCTCCGGCCATGGGTGTTCCCAGCCACAGTTGGCGGGGACGAGCGGGCAGTGGGCGATGCCGAGGGTTTCAAGGATGGAGGTCCACTCGCCGTCGGACCCGGTCTGGGGCCATGAGCCGCCGCCGAGGGCGAGGATGATGGCGTGTGCCTGAAGGGTTTCGCCATTGGAGAAATGAAGCTGATAGACGGGGCCACGGGTGATGCCCGTGAGCTTGTGCTTCATGTGGAAGGTGGTGCCCTGGCTTTTCAGGCGATCCACCCAGCGGCGTAGGAGTGGAGCGGCCTTGAGGGCTTTCGGATAGACGCGCCCACTGGTGGCTTGAAACGTTTCCACGCCCAGATCCGCAGCCCATTCGCGCAGGGCGGAGGGGGAGAAATCGGTGAGTAGCTCATGCCACAGGGCTGGTGGCTGGTCCGGGCCTGAGTAGCGGGTGGTGAATTTCTCGAAGGCTTCTCCGTGGGTGATGTTGAGCCCGCCTTTTCCCGCGACGAGGAACTTCCGTCCCACGGAGGGCTTTCCATCGAAAAGGGCTACGGGAATGCCGGTGGCGGAAGCCATTTCCGCAGCACGCAGTCCGGCAGGACCGCCGCCGATGATTGCTAGGGGGATTGGGTGAGTTTGAGGCACAAGGAGGAGATTTTTTTTGCCAAGATTCTCAAACAATCTTCAGCCGCGCGAGGTCCTGGGTATCGATGAGGCCTACGGGTCTTCCTGATGGATCGACGACTACGATGTCATCGATGCGGTTTTGTCCGAGGGTCTTGAGGGCTTCCACTGCCAAGGAGTCTGCTTCCACGGTGATGGGGTTCCGCGTCATGAGGGTGACGACGGGCTTGCTGCCTAACAGTGGGTCCTGCTGATAGCTGCGGGCGAAGTCTCCGTGGGTGAAGATGCCGGCGAGGCTGCCGTTTTCATCAAGGATGAGGCAGGCACCGGCGCGGGCGCGGTTCATGGTTTCCAAGGCATCGAACACCAATGCGTCTTCCTTCACGGTGGGCAGCTCGGCATCGGCACGCATGATGTCTGCCACGCGGGTAAGCAGGGCGCGGCCCAAGGAACCACCAGGGTGGAAGCGGGCGAAGTCTTCTTCCGTGAATCCCCGAGCCTCCAGCAGCACCATGGCCAAGGCATCTCCCATCACCAGCATGGCGGTGGAGGAGGAGGTGGGTGCGAGATTGAGGGGGCAGGCTTCACGCTCCACGGAGGTATCCAGCGTGACATCACTGTATTGGGAGAGGGAGGAATCTGGCTTTCCGGTGAGGGAGATCAGCTGGATATCGAACCGCTTGATGAAGGGGAGCAGCTCCATCAGTTCCCGCGTCTCACCGGAATAGGAAAGGGCGATCACGGCATCCCCATCCGAGATGATCCCCAGATCACCATGCAGGGCGTTTTGGGAATTCAGCACCACGGCTGTCGCGCCAGTGGAATTGAGTGTGGCGGCGATCTTGTGGCCGATGTTGCCGGACTTCCCGATGCCGACAACGATGATTTTCCCCCGCTGGTCGAGCGTGTGCTGCAGGATCTTCACCGCCTGGACGAGACTCGCATCCAGACGTTCCGACATGCGACGGAGGCTGTCGGTTTCGATCTCGATGACGTTGCGGGCTCGTGCCAGATAATCCATACGCCCATGACAAGACGGAAGCAGCCATTTGGCAAGGACGGGAAATGACGTGCCCGCTCGCCTTTCGGCTGGCTCTTCTCCTTGGGCCGGGGCATTTTCCTCTCATGAGAAACCTTGTGGCTGCCGTTTTCTGTACCGCGTTTTCACTCAGCGGGGTGCACGCCTCCACCATCACGGTGGTGCCGGTGTATGAGCCCATCAGCCTGCACGGCACGGATGGTGACGAGGCGATCACGGAAATAGGTGAAGCGCTCCGGGCCTCCGTGATGCCGCGCCCCATGGCACTGACGGGTGCCTTTCCCGAGGTGCTGGTGGATGCCATCCGCAGTCCGCACCTCATCCCGGGAAACAATCCAAACTACAAGGTGCAGGAGGCGAATCTGCTGGTCCTCTGCAACATCGGCATCACTTCGGAAATGAGGCAGGAAGGGCTGTTTGTAAAACTGGAGGTCTCCCAACTCGTCATCCCACGGGAAGTGGACCTCACCAGTCGGCAGGTATTGAATCTGGCCATCGTGGCACTGCGGAAAACGCTGGAGGAATATCAGAAGCAACAGATCCAGGCGCTGATTGTGAACGTGGACATCGAGGGCGCGGAGGAGCAGAAAGTGCCGCTGAAGGATCTGTCCTGTAAATTCACGCTCGGCTCCGGCGCTCCTGCGAATTGAGGCCATTTTGACTTTCCAATGCGCGGAGAAATCCGCTTTTATCTCCCAGAGCCACACCCATGACAGCACCAGCCCGAGACCCACGTCCCTTCAAGCGCGCC
>Ga0157370_10006691_pt1 | contig 12651 bp, 10 predicted proteins | sample C35metaG_FD_113463 | JGI IMG/M metagenome (GOLD analysis project Ga0157370, IMG submission 113463) | Corn rhizosphere microbial communities from Kellogg Biological Station, Michigan, USA - C3-5 metaG | ecosystem: Host-associated > Plants > Roots > Rhizosphere > Soil | place: USA: Michigan...
CGACTGCTGCACACCGGGCCGGCCCGATCGAGTCGGTCGTCCCCAGCGCGCCCGCGACCAGCGCCGCACGCACCCCCGCTACAAATTCGGCCACCACGGAGCCGGCTTCGAGCAGCGCCACCCCACCGACGGCCGCACCGCCGAGCGCCAGCCCGTCGCCGTCCCCCAGCCCCTCGCCGTCCGCCTCGAGGACTGCGCGACCGGCGAAAGCGACGCCGACACAAGCCAGCACGCCGACCCCGGCGGCTCCACCTCCTGCGATGCCGCCGACCGGCCCTGGCGCGCTGAAGGGCAAAGTGATCGTGCTCGACCCGGGACACAACCTGAACAACAGCGCGTCGATCAACCAGCAGGTCAATGCCGGCAACGGTGTGATCAAGGCCTGCGACACCGTGGGCACGTCGACGAACGGCGGTTACCCCGAACACGCTTTCACGTGGGACGTCGCCAACCGCGCGGCCGCCATCCTGCGCGGCGAAGGCGCGACCGTCATCTTGACGAGATCGTCCGACAGTGGCATCGGGCCCTGCATCACCACCCGCGCGCAGATCGGCAACGACGCGCATGCCGACGCGTTCATCGCAATACATGCGGACGGCGGACCAGCCTCAGGTCACGGATTCTTCGTCATGCAGCCGCCGCCCAACAATCCGAACGTGAACCCCGGCGGCGCTGCGCGATCGCGAGTGCTGGCGAGCACCATGCATGACGTTTTTCACGCCACCACAGGGATTCCTTACTCGTCGTACATCGCGAACGGCTACTACCCCGACAGCACGACGACCGGCACGATCAACCTTTCGCACGGTCCCGTCATCACGATCGAATGCCTTGATATGCGGGGCAGCGGCGACGCCGCGATCGCCACCGACCCGAACTGGCGCCAGCGAATCGCGGCGGGTATCGCGGCCGGGCTCACGTCGTTCTTGGCTGGCTGAAGATCCAGCGCAGGCCGCGAAACTGCGGCTTCACTTGCGCAACCGCGTAGCCGAGAACGAGCGCTCCGAGAAGGCAAAGCGTCGCGGTCACACCGAATGCCGCGACGCCGATGGGCGCGACGAGCGACCCGACCACGATGCCGCCGATCGACGCCGGCACGGCGAACCCGTACGCCCGGCCGAACACCGACTCGTCCAGCATGCGCTGCAACGCGGTTTCGGTGAGGATCTCGACGACAACCGCGCCGAATCCGCTCACCGCTGTCAACGCGATAGCAACGGCGACGGACGGATTGACGGCGAGCAATGGCATCGGCAGCGCAACAGCAACGAGAGCGACCGCGAGCACGGCCGACTGGTGTGGCAGCCGCAGCAACCGGCCGGCGCAGAACGTGCCGGTAATGCCGCCGGCTCCGAAACCGGCCAGCAGGTAACCGAAGCCGTTCACGCCCAGGCCGAGCCGCCGCGCAACGAGCACCAGCAACACGGTGCACGCGCCGTAGACAAGGCTGCACAAGATGTCGGCGCCGACCAACCGGAGCGCGCCCGGCTTCGAGCGCAGCGCAGCCAAACCCGCGGCAATCTCAGGGCGAACCTTGCGCGACTGAGTCGACTCACTCGACTCGCCCGCCTGCCGGGCTGGCGCGAACGCCGGACCGGCCGGGATCGCGAGCACCGCGAGCGCCGACAGCCCGAACGTGACCGCGTTGACGGCGAACGCGACAGCAGGTGACGCGATGGCGAGAAGCAGTCCGCCGATCGCCGGGCCTGCGATAAGACCGACGTGAGTGACCCCGCTGCGCAATGCGTTGGCCGCCGGCAGGTCGGCGTCCGGGACGAGCCGCGGGGTGGTCGCGGCGACAGCCGGCAGGTACGGCGCGGCCGCGGTCGTCGCGGCGGCCGCGAGGATCGGAACGAACACAACCGGCAGCCCGGCCGCCGCGACGACGGTGAGTGCGCCCATGAGCACGAGCCGGACGGCGTCCGCCCAGATCATCAACCGTCGGCGGTCGAGACGATCACAGAACGCACCGCCGAGCGGGCCGAGGACGACGAACGGCACAACCCGCGCCGCCGTGGTCGCCCCGACCCAGGCCGCCGAGTGGGTGCGCTCGAACACGAGGGCAACGAGCGCGAGGTTGTACAGCCAGTCACCGATCTGCGAGACCCCGAGCCCGGCCAACAATCGACGAAAATCCCGGTGTCGCAACGCAGTACGCATGATCAGTCACCCTTCCGAAAAGTCGCCGTGGGCCGGCACTTTCAACGGTCGGGCTAAGGGGTGGTCGCGCGGATCGGACCGTCTGCGTATTCCTGGCGGTCGAAACGCTTATCTGGACGGCGTGCGGCCGGCCGGCACCTTAGGCGGGCTCGGTCAGGATCCCTAGGCGGTGCGCAACGGCGGCAGCCTCGACGCGGCCGCTCACGCCGAGCTTGGCCAAGATGTTCGAGACGTGCACGCTCGCCGTCTTGGGGCTGATGAACAGCTGCTGGGCGATCTCCGGGTTGGAGCGGCCCGCAGCCAGGAGCAGCAAAACTTCGCGCTCGCGTTCGGTGAGGCCGAACGGCGCCAGCCGATCCGGCTCCTCGGGTGGCTCTTCAACCTGCGACGGCAAGTCGTCAAGGACAAGGCGGGCCCGGCGCGCAAGGGCGCGCAGCTCTGAACTGACGGGCTCCATCTCGAGCCGGTCGGCGATCGCGGCCGACTCCCGCGCCGCCGCTGTCGCAGCGTCGCGCTCGCCGGCCGCACAGGCTGCCTCGGCCAGCCGAAAAGTTGCGTATGCGACAAGGGGCGGTTCGTCGGCGTCGCGGCAAGCCGCGACGCCGACCGTCCAGGCCTCGACCTCGCCAACCCCAAGCAACCTCGCCTGTTCGGCAAGGAAGAGCTGGCGGCGCGCGCGTTCCGGCGCGGCAGCGGGGGTGAGCTGCTCCGCTTGTTCGACAAATAACGCCTGCACGGAAGCCGCCGGCGGTTCAGGTTCGTGCCGATCCCTCGCCAGCACGGCGTCGTCGGCCTCGATCCGCATCCCGAGCCACAGCAGCGGCCAGGCGTAACGCGGGGTGAAACCGTCGACGTCTGTTCTGCGCAGCGCATCGACGAGGATCGCCCGGGCGCGGTTGTAATCGCCGTGGCGGTATTCGAGAGTCGCCTCGATGTAGGCCAACGACTGCGCGAACTGGGTGTCGTTGCTGCCACCGATCAGCCGCCGGGTGGCGCGCCCGTCGGCGGTGGCGTCGTCGTATCGGCCCTGCAGCACCCGTAACTCGGCGCGGATCAGATGCAGAGTGGCGGCGAAGACGCCCTGCGGGTCACCGGCCAAGGAATTCGCGATCAGCTCGGGAATCTCGTCCCAGCGGCCAAGCCGCAATAGCGCCTCACCCATGTTGCCGATCAGGTAGGCGCCCATCGAGCGGGCCATGCCCGCGTCGGTCGCGAGTTCCAGCCCCTTGCGGGCCGCGTCGACCGCCTCGGTGTGGCGACCGAGCATGCCGAGCACGTCCGACAGGTTGATCAGCCCGCGCAACCCGGTGAGGACGTCGTGCTCCAGCGCCAACTCGACGCCGTCGCGTAACGCCTGGACGCCACCTTCGGCGTCGCCGAGATAGGCGCGCGCGATGCCGAGAGTGGCCGCCGCGTCGGCTTCCTCGATCCGAGCACCGACCAAACGCGCGGCGTCACGCGCGCGCTCCGCCGTCTCCATCGATGCCTGCATTGCGCCGATGCGCATTTGGTAGCGGGACAGCGACGCGAGGACGATCGCGTGGGCTTGCGTCGTCTCGCCCGCCGGCAGCAGCGACATCGCCTCGCGCAGGGAGGCGTCGTCGGTGCGCTCGCCTGCAGCGTCGCCGAGGGCGCGAGCCTTGCGCACCAACAGCAGCGCGCGCCGCACGGGGTCGGAGTCGGCGGGGAGCCCGGAAAGCGCTTGGTCGTAAAGCAAAATCGAGCGGTCCATCGCGCCCGCGTCGTACGCTGCGTTCGCCGCGAGGCGGGTCACCTCCACCAGGTCGAGTCCAGTGCGTTGCGGCGCGTCGGGCACCCGCGGCCAAATCTCCAAGGCGCGCTCAAGATGTCGTTGCGCCTCAACGGGGGCGTACCTGCTCATCGCCTGGCGGGCGGCGTCGACCGAAGCGGCGAGGGCGCGCGGCAGATCGAGGGCCGCGTACCAGTGGAACGCGAGGATCGCCGGCAGCGCGGCGGCGTCGTCAACGAGCTGCGGCGACACGGAAAGCGCTTCGCCATAAGCCATGTGGAGCTGCACGCGCTCGCCGGGCAGCATGTCGTCGTAAACGGCGTCGCGCGCGAGCGCGTGCCGAAACGCGTAGCCGCGGCCCGTCTCGTCGACGACCAGCAGGTGACTCTCCACGGCCTCACGCAACGCGTCGAACAGCGCCGGTCCGTCGACGCCGGCGACGGCGGCGAGCAGCTGCTCGGACACGCTGCGCCCGCTCACCGCTGCGGTGCGCACCAGCCGTCGCGCGGGCTCGGTCAACGAGTCGAGCCGGCTGAGCAACACGTCGCGCAGCGACGGCGGCAAGTCGGTCGGGTCGCCGCCGCTTTGGACGGTGCCGGCCAGCTCTTCGACGAGGAAGGCGTTTCCACCCGAGCGATCGAAGATGACGTCGACCAGCTCCGGCCCCGGCGTCCGCGAAAGAATCGCGTCGAGTTGCACGCCAACCTCGGCGCGATCGAAGCGTGGTAGCTCGATGCGGCGCACCGACCGCACCCGTTCCCACCCAGTGAGCAACGGACGCAGCGGGTGTCTGCGGTGCAGCTCGTCGGAGCGGTAGGTCGCGACCAGAAGCACAGTGACGTCGCGCATCGAGCGCACCAAGAACGCCACGAGCTCGAGCGTCGACTGGTCGGCCCAGTGCAGGTCCTCGATGACGAGCAGCAGCGGGCGGCCGGAACTGAGCCGGGTCACCAGCCCGAGCACCAGTTCGAGCAGCTGCGCGGCCTGGCCTCCGTCGCGGTCCCCGGACGGCGTCACGACGTCCGGATCAAGTTCGGGCAACAGCCTGGCGAGGCCGCGCCTGGTCGGCCCGAACATCTCGGCGAGGTCGTCCGACGTGCGGCCGCGCGCCAACGCGCGCAACGCGTCGACAAGGGGTGCAAGAGGCAGACCGTCGGCGCCGAGTTCGATGCAGTGGCCGACGAGAACGAGGAAACCGGCGTCGGCCGCGCGAGCACTGAACTCCTCGACCAGCCGCGACTTCCCGACGCCGGCCTCGCCGCCGACAAGCACCAGGCCCGGCTGCCCATTCGTGGCCGCAGCGAGCGCACCATCGAGAGCCGCGAGTTCCCCCGACCGTCCGACGAAGACCGGACTTACAACACTGCTGCTCACGTCGCCACACAGTGTCACAAACGGACGGCTGATCGCAGCTGATCAGGCACTATGCACGACGTGACGCCACGAGCAATGCCCCTCAGCGAGCGCGCGCTCAGCTACGGTCGGGGGGGGCGAGACGCATCCCGAGTCGGACCTCTGGTCACCTCGCGCGGGAGACCGGCACTACGAGCGGACCGTACGAATCGGCGTCGGAGAAGAGTGCTGGCGGGCGGCTTCGACGGCCGTCACGTCATGGGAAGTCAAGACGCGTAGCGGTTTCGAGGTCGAGCCAGCGCCGCCCACTGGCCCTCGTTTGGGGATCGGCGAGCGGTACTGGCTGATCGCGCGGGCAGGCCCGTTGCGGATCAGGGAGCCCGTGCAGGTGACGGCAACGGTCTACGAACAGAACCGCCACGGATTCGCTTACGGCACGTTGGATGGTCATCCGGTCGCGGGCGAAGAAGCCTTCATCGTGCACCGGACTCCGGACGGCACGGTGCTCTTCACCCTTCGATCCGTGACGGAGCCGGGAAGTGGGCCATGGCGAGCCGCCTTCCCCGCCATCCTCGTTGCGCAGCGGATGTACCGACGGAGGTACCTGCGCGCCCTCGCGCCGTGACTTACCTTCAGCCCTCAGCTTCGCCGTCGTCGATCACGGTGGCACCGAGGTGCTGCTGCAGCAGCGCGAGACCGGAGGCGCCGTCGTCGGCATCGTCGTCGTCCGGGTCGGGCTCGTCGATCAAATTGGACGACGCCGGCCGGGCCGGCTCCGCCGGCGCAGGCGCGGCACGCTGAGCGCTCGGCTCTGGCGGTCCGGCCGGTGGCGCGGTACGAGCCGGCGGGGCTGGTGCGGGAGGAGCGCCGGCTCCGGCCAGCGTGGTCTCGATACGCCAATCGCTGCCAAATACTTCTTTCAGCGCTTGCTGCAGGGTGTCTTCGTTCGCGCTGCCCAGCTTGAACTGCCGCTCGAGCGGGCCAGTCGTGAAGCCGAGCACGAGCACGTTTCCCTTGACGTCGACCACCTGCGCAGGGCCGGACAGCAACAACGCATGCGTCGTGCGCCGGAGCCGCTTGGTTGCGTCAAGGACGTCGTCCCACAGCCGCCGCAACGTCGTCGCGTCGACATCGCCGGGTCGCGCTGCAGCCGGCACAGGCGCCGCTGCAGCCGGCGCGGCGTGAGCAGCGGGTGCGGGTGGTGCAGCGGCTGGCTGCGCCACAACTGGCGTCGGGTCGACCGCGGGTTTCGACGGCCGCTCCTTGACCTCTGGCGCGACCGCGGCCCCCGACAACCGCCGCTCCAGACGCTCGAGCCGCACCACTAAGCTGGCCGGGTCGTCGCTCGCGCCGGGCAATAACACCCGAGCGCAGATCAGTTCGAGCAGCAACCGAGGAGCGGTCGCGCCGCGCATCTCGGTCAGGCCGGTGTTCACGATGTCGGCGGCACGGGTTAGTTCGGCCTTGCCGAGCTGACCCGCTTGCCTGCGCATCCGCTCAAGCACGTCCGACGGGACGTCGAGCAGCCCCTTCTCGCCGGCATCGGGCACGGCGTCGAGCACGATCAGGTCGCGCAGCCGCTCGAGCAAGTCCTCGGCAAACCGCCGCGGCTCGAATCCGGCCTCGACCACCCGATCGACGATCTCGAGCACGGCACCGCCGTCATGTGCAGCGAACGCGTCGACGACGTCGTCCAGCAAACTCGCGTCGGTGTAGCCCAGGAGCGCAACCGCATGCTTGTAGGTGACCCCTTCTTCGCCCGCTCCTGCGACGAGCTGGTCGAGCACCGACTGCGCGTCGCGCACGGATCCGGCGCCCGCGCGCACCACAAGACCCAGCGCTGCGGGCTCGATCGGCACACCTTCCGCTTCGCAGATGCGGGCGAGGTTGTCGCGCAGGGCGCCCGGAGGCACCAGCCGGAACGGGTAGTGATGCGTGCGCGACCGGATCGTGCCGATGACCTTCTCCGGCTCGGTGGTCGCGAAGATGAATTTGAGGTGCGGCGGCGGCTCTTCGACCAGCTTCAGCAGCGCGTTGAAGCCCGCCGTCGTGACCATGTGCGCTTCGTCGATGATGTAGATCTTGAAGCGCGAACTCACCGGCGCGTAGAACGATCGCTCGCGCAAGTCGCGGGCGTCGTCGACACCACCGTGTGACGCGGCGTCGATCTCGATCACATCGATGCTGCCTGGGCCGCTTGGCGCGAGGTCGAGACACGACTGGCACTTGCCGCACGGCTCTGGCGTCGGGCCAAGCTCGCAGTTCAGGCTGCGAGCCAAGATCCGGGCGGACGACGTCTTGCCGCACCCGCGCGGCCCTGAGAACAGATAGGCGTGGTGCACCCGGTTGTTGCGCAGCGCCTGCTGCAACGGCTCGGTTACGTGCTCTTGACCGATGACCTCGGCAAACGTGCTGGGCCGGTACTTGCGGTAGAGCGCGAGACTCACGAGCTTTGGGTCCCTCCATCGGAAAGGACCCCCCGCGCACCCGTCAGGGCCCGCTTACCCTTGCTGCCTTCCGGCCCTGGGGGGGTTCGTGGGATGGACGCCGCGCGAGGGGTCTGCCCGCGAGTCTACTGGCGGACGACGTCACCGCGGACCGCCCTGTGGACCAGCCCGCGGACCAGTCGACCGGAGGCTGTTAGGCGTCGCCCCGCTTGCGCAAGGCCGCAAACGTCCAACGGCCGGCGATCCGCCTCGTCCGGGGCCACGCGCGCAGCGGTCGGATACCCTTCACGGCGGAGGATTCGCATAGTGGCCGAGTGCGCACGCTTGGAAAGCGTGTAGAGGGCAACCTCTCGCGGGTTCAAATCCCGCATCCTCCGCTCCAGCGTCAGTGCAAAGGTGGCGAACAGGGCGCCCATATCGACTCGACGCGCCACGGGAGCCGGAAACCGGGAATCGGGAGCCGCGATCCACATGCCGGTACCGGGCCAGCTCACCGCCGCGACACTTTGGGTCGCCAAGCGGTACGCCACGAAGGCGCTCGCCCCCGGCCGCCCGCCGAAAGCGGCGATCGCCGCAATCGCTCTCTCTACCGCAGCGATCTTCGCGACCGCATTGCTTGGCCCGAGCGGGGCCGTCGAACCGCTCCCCGGCTACCCGCCCTTCGGCTGGCACGCCCACCCTTCAGCAGCGGCCGTCACGGCGCTGCTCCTGGTCGCGATCCTGGCCGGCGCGTACGGCGTCCTCGGCTGCCTCGACGCGCTGCGCCGCGGCTGGGCCCTCGACACAAAACGGCTGCTGTTCGCGTCGACCCTTGCCGCGCTCGCGCTCGGCCTGCTCGCACCGGTCGGCTCGTCTGACCCCGGAAGCTACGCCGCTTATGGACGGCTCGCCGCGACCGGCCACGATCCGTACGCGACACCGCCGAGCGCTCTCACCGGCCCCTACGCGAACATCGCCGAGCCCCCGTGGCGGACGACGACGAGCGTCTATGGCCCTATCGCCACCGGCGAGCAGTGGCTCGCGGCAAAGATCGCCGGCGACGGTCCGGATGCTCCGGCTCATGCGGTCTTCATCCTCGGCATCGTGAACGCGATCGCCTTCGTCGCGACCAGCCTGCTGCTCTACCGTCTCGCGGCAGGTCAGGCCGGACGACGGCGAGCTGCCGTCATGTTCTCCGCCAACCCGCTGCTCCTTTTCGAGGGAGTCGCAGGCCAGCACATCGACGTCCTGCTCACGTTCTTCGTCGTTGCCGCGACCGCGCTGCTCGGTCGGCGCGCGTGGCCTGCTGCCGCAGCGGCAGGGCTTCTCGGTGGTGTCGCAGTCGCGATCAAGGCGAGCGCTGCGCTGGCCGGCGCGGGATTCGCCTGGGCGGTCGCGCAAGAACGGCGACGGCCAGCGCGCCGCCTCGTCGCGCTGGCGATCGGCGCGGCCGCGGTGCTGGTTCCCGCCTACGTGCTGGCCGGATCGCATGCGTTCGACCAGCTTCGGCATGCCAGCGGGTTCGTCTCTTTCGCCGATCCGTGGCGCATCATTACCCATCCACTTGAGTCGCTCCTCGGCCACGACACTGCGCGCGCGTTCATCAGAACCGCCGCGTGGATCGCGTTCGCGGTCCTCGCGTTGCTGCTCAATCGTGGTTTGCCTGGACGTCGCCTCCCCGGCCGTGCCGCCCTGGTGTTCGTGCTCGCCTGGTTGCTGACCGCGCCTTACGTTCTCCCCTGGTACGCGGTTCTGGCGTTTGCGCTGATCGCCCTGCTACCGCCGTCCGGATTCGACCGGGTACTTGTTTTCTGGATCTCGGTGCTGGCGATCGCCTATCTTCCCGGACGCGAAAGTCAGCCGCTGCCGAGCTGGCTGCACCACACCATCGACGTATGGAAATCCGGTTTTGCGCCGGCTTTGTTGTTGTGCACTGTGATAGTCGCAGCCGCACTTTCGATCCGCCGCAGGAGTTGACGTCATGCCCACCTTGGTGAGCCATCTGCTCGCGTTTGCGGGCGCGGCCCTGTTGCTCGCGATGGCGCCAGGCCCGGCCACCGCGGTCTTGTTGCGGCAGACCATCAGGCACGGGCGTGCTCGCGGTTTCGCCACTGTGGCGGGCATCGAAGCCGGCGTCTTCTTCTGGGCTTCCATGGCGGCGCTCGGCCTGACCGCTGTGCTAGCGGCGTCTGAAATCGCTTACACAGTCTTGCGAATCGTCGGAGCAGTCACGCTAATTGTGCTTGGTGTTCAAGCAATTCTTCGATCTCGGACGTCGACAACAGCGCACGACGACCTAGACGATGAGGCACCGCTTGCACACCTCACTGGCTCGCATTGGGGCGCCTTCCGGGCGGGCTTGGTCACCAATCTCGCCAATCCGAAGGCAGGAGTTTTTGCGGTTTCGTTCTTGCCGCAGTTCATCCCGAGCGGCTCCGCCGTACTCCCGACGGGCATGTTGCTCGCGGCCGTTTGGGTCGCCTGTGACTGCAGTTGGTACCTCACGTTGACCACGGCGATCCACGCAGCTCGCAGCTGGTTTCGCCGAGGCTCGTTGCGGCGCCGGTTGGAGCGTTGGTCGGGTGTCGCATTGATCGGATTCGGGTTGCGGTTGGCAGCGCAGTCGCGCTGACCGGGGGTCTGGTTGAATACAGAAACGGCCGTTAAACGGCAAACTTGCAGACCCGGACGAACCGCCCAGGCTGAGCCGAGATATGACCCCGCGCGACTTATGGTGCAGCGCGAATGGACCTGCTACGGTGATCGCGGTCGCAGTTCCAAGTACGTGTTCTCACGCCGCGGAACGTCAGCGCGGTTCGTGATCTTCGGGCCCCGAAGCTATGTCCGCGCCGGCCCGGCAGCCGCGCGGTGCGGGTGCCGAATCCTGGTAAGGGAGAGCACGTGACGCAGGGTGTTGTGAAGTGGTTCAACGCTGAGAAGGGCTTCGGCTTCATTGCCGTCGAAGGCGGCGCTGACGTCTTCGTCCACTACTCGGCGATCCAGTCTGACGGTTACCGCAGCCTGGAGGAGAACCAGAAGGTCGACTTCGACATCACACAGGGCCCGAAGGGCCCCCAGGCGGAGAACGTTCGGCCGGTCTGAACCTCTTAGCGCGGGCGGTCGTACCTCCTAGGGGGTGCGGCCGCCCGTTCGCGTTTCGTAACAAGATTCGGAGGTTCGTCCAGCCGCCCGGGGCCGCATCATGGAAGAAGTAACCCCGCACGCACCGGAGCCCTCCCATTCCCGACCCGATCAACAGCGCAGATGACCAGCCCATCGGCCGGCACGACGACGGCCGGCCCATCGGCCGGCGAATCGTGCTCGGCATGCTCGGGCTGGGAGCGCTCGGCGTCGTCTTCGGCAAGCATCTGCAGGACGCCGAAAGTGCCATTCTCAAGCCGGTCGAAGAACGCGACCCCACTGGGCTCAGTTCGCTGATCCCCGCGGGCAACACCTTCCGCTTCTACTCCATCACCGGTAACGAGCCTCAGCGCAGTGCGGCCGATTACCAGCTCACCGTCGACGGCCTCGTCGATCGCCCGGCTACTTTGAGCCTCTCCGATCTGAACGCACTGCCGCAGACCGCGTTGGTCAAGGACTTCCAGTGCGTCACCGGTTGGCGGGTGCCGGGCGTGCATTGGGCCGGGGTTGCACTGCCGGACCTGCTCGACCATGTCGGCGTGCAGAAAGGCGCCACTGCCTTGCAGTTCACGTCTTTCGACGGCGCCTACACCGAGAGCCTCACGCTCGACCAAGCTCGTCGCCGTGACGTTCTCGTCGCGACCCAGATGCTCGGCGGTCCGGTGAGCCGCGCGCACGGCGGGCCGGTCCGGCTCTACGTCGCGCCGATGTACGGCTACAAGTCGTGCAAGTGGCTGGGTGGCATCAAGCTCACGTCCGAAGTGATCCCGGGGTTTTGGGAACAGAACGGCTACGACGTCGACGGCTGGGTCGGCAAGTCGAACGGTCGAAATGATGCGCCCACCAGCTGAGCTCGTCGGTCAGCTGCGAAGGTTCACGACCGGAGAGCGCTGGGTGCACCGCAGCACCGCACTGCTCATGGGCATTTGCCTTGCGACGGCCGCGATTCTCTACATCGGCCCACTCTCAACCGCGATCGGTTACCGTGCGGTCGTCGAGTGGGTGCACGTCGTCGCCGGCCTGGCGCTTCCTGCGCCGTTGGTAATTGGCCTGCTATCAAAGGCTTTTCGGGACGACGTGCGCAGGCTCAACCGCTTTTCGCCGTCCGACTGGACTTGGCTTCGCTCGAAGGACCGCCGTACCGCCAACCTACCCGTCGGCAAGTTCAACGCCGGCCAGAAACTGAACGCCAACTTTCAGCTCGGCGCGATTTTGATGATGATGCTCACCGGCAGTGTGATGCGGTTTGCCAACCACTGGCCGATCGCCTGGCGCACCGGAGCCACGTTCGTGCACGACTGGATCGCCTACGCGATCCTGGCGGTCGTGCTCGGCCACATCTACATGGCGATGCGCGACCCGCATGCCCTGGCCGGCATGCGCACCGGCTACGTGCCCGAGCAATGGGCGAAACGCGAGCACAGCGGGTGGGCCGCCACGCAGGAGAAGCCGAGGAGTCCTGCACGATAGGTGCATGGCTGAGGTCACGAAATACGCACCGACTTGCCCGCTCCGCGTCGACCGGCCGATCATGTACCACCGCTGGGAACGGCTGACGTTCCTGCACTGGCCCTACGACCCGAAAGTCGTGCAGGGCCTGCTGCCAAAGAGCCTCACCGTCGAGACGTTCGACGGCGAAGCCTGGGTCGGCCTCGTGCCGTTCTACATGCGCATCAACGCACCCGGCATCCCTCGGCTGCCGTGGATCTCGAACTTCTGCGAAACCAACGTGCGCACCTATGCCCGCGACGAGTTCGGCCACTCCGGCGTGTGGTTCTTCTCCTTGGACGCCGCACGCTTCCCCGCTGTCGCGGCCGCCCG
>Ga0157370_10006694_pt1 | contig 12649 bp, 5 predicted proteins | sample C35metaG_FD_113463 | JGI IMG/M metagenome (GOLD analysis project Ga0157370, IMG submission 113463) | Corn rhizosphere microbial communities from Kellogg Biological Station, Michigan, USA - C3-5 metaG | ecosystem: Host-associated > Plants > Roots > Rhizosphere > Soil | place: USA: Michigan...
AGCGGATCTTCTCGTCCTCGCGCGCCTCGGCCAGATGGGTGTGATCGCGCCCGGTCACCTTGCCCAGCGCCTCCCAGGCTTTCACCGCTACCTCGCCGTTGGTTTCGGGCGCCAGATACATGATGGTTTCAGCGGCATCGATATCAGTGTCGATGCGCGGCCGCCCATCGGTCGGCCCACCGTCGTTTACGCGGTGGTTCAACGTACCGAGCCCCCTCACCTCGACCTCGGTGTTCCACGATATGCCCTTGCCGCCATTGCCGAGCTTGTCGGCCAGCGGTCCAAGCGACGTGAAGCGGCGGTATGTGTTGGGATAGTCGCGCTCGACCACGGCGATCTGCGGCGCGGTAACGCCGGGCACAAGGTCGCATTCGCTCTTCTTCCAATCCTTGACGTCGAACGGCTGGGCGAGCTCGCCGGGCGAGTCGTGCTGGATCGGCGTCAACACCACGTCGCGCTCCACGCCGAGATGGCCGGCCGCCAGCTCGGAGAAGCGCTTGGCGATCGTCTTGTAGGTCTCCCAATCGCTGCGTGCCTCCCAGACCGGGTCCACGGCCGTCGAAAGCGGGTGGATGAAGGGATGCATGTCCGACGTGTTGAGGTCGTTCTTTTCGTACCAGGTGGCGGTCGGCAGCACGATGTCGGAGTAGAGACAGCTCGTCGACATACGGAAGTCGAGCGTCGCCACGAGATCGAGCTTGCCTTCCGGTACGGGATCGCGCCAGGCAACCTCGCGCGGCTTCTCGCGGCCTTCCTCGCCAAGGTCCTTGCCTTGCAGGCCGTTTCGGGTTCCGAGGAAATGGCGGAGAAAGTATTCGTGGCCCTTCCCGGACGATCCAAACAGGTTAGAGCGCCAGATGAAGAGGTTGCGCGGAAAATTGTCCGGATTGTCCGGGTCCTCGCAAGCCATGGCGAGGCCGCCCGACTTCAGGCCGGCGACCACATGGTCCTTGACCGCAACGCCAGCCTTCTCCGCCTCAGCCGCGAGCTTGAGAGGGTTCACATTGAGTTGCGGGGCCGAAGGTAGCCAGCCCATGCGTTCGGCCTTGACGTTGAGATCGATCATGCTGCCACGATAGGGCACCGGATCGGCCAGCGGCGACAGCAACTCCGAGACGTCGAGCTTCTCGTAGCGCCACTGGTCGCTGTGCGCATAGAAAAACGACGTGCCGTTCATCTGGCGCGGCGGGCGGGTCCAATCGAGCGCGAAGGCGAGCATCGTCCAGCCGGTCTGCGGGCGAAGCTTCTCTTGCCCGACATAGTGTGCCCAGCCACCGCCCGAGACGCCAACGGTCCCGCACATCATCAGTATGTTGATGATCGAGCGGTAACCCATGTCCTGATGGTACCAATGGTTCATGCCCGCGCCGATGATGACCATCGAGCGGCCCTTCGTCTTTTCGGCATTGGCTGCGAATCCCCGCGCCATGTTGACAGCGTGGGCAGCGGAAACGCCGGTGATCTTCTCCTGCCATGCAGGCGTATAGGGCACGTTGTCGTCGAAGCCCTTGGCGCAGTCGCCGCCCAGGCCACGGTCGAGCCCGTAGTTGGCGCAGAGCAGGTCGAAGACGGTGGCGACATGCGCTTCGCCATCGACGAGCTTGACCCGCCGTACCGGCACGTTGCGGACGAGCACGTTGCCGCCCTGGTCGTTGCCCTGAAAATGAGGATGCGGCGTGCCGCCGAAATAGGGGAAGGCGACCGGCGCCACATCGTCTCGGCGGTCGTTCAGGCTGAGCGCTAGGCGCACCCCGACACCCGTCTCGCCGTCCCGCTCCTCGAGGTTCCAGCGGCCTGGCGGCTCGCCTTTCCCCGGCCAGCGGTAGCCGATCGAACCCTGGGGCACGACGAGGTCACCGCTTTCCTGAGCCACCGCCACCGTCTTCCATTCGTCTCGGTCGGATTTATTGCCGGGCGACTTCAGCCCGGCCCGCAAGTCGCTCTGCCGCAGGTAGCGATCGGGCACAAAGCGATCGCCATTCTTCTCGAGCCGTACCAGCATCGGCATGTCGGTCAGGCGGCGACAATAGTCCTCGAAGTAGGGCGTCCTGCGGTCGAGGAAGAACTCTTTGAGGATGACGTGCCCCATCGCCATGGCGAGCGCTGCATCGGTGCCTTGCTTGGGATGCAGCCAGAGATCCGAAAGTTTCGCGACTTCCGAATAGTCAGGCGTGACGGCCACCACTTTGGTGCCGTTGTAGCGCGCCTCAACGAAGAAATGGGCGTCCGGCGTGCGCGTCTGCGGCACGTTCGAGCCCCAGGCGATGATGTAGCCTGAATTGTACCAATCGGCTGATTCCGGGACGTCCGTCTGCTCGCCCCAGGTTTGAGGGCTCGACGGCGGCAGATCGCAGTACCAGTCATAGAAGGAAAGAAGCGTGCCGCCGATGAGGCTGAGATAGCGGGCGCCGGCGGCGTAGGAAACCATCGACATCGCGGGAATGGGTGAGAAACCGACAACGCGATCGGGTCCCCAGCGCTTGATCGTATGGACATTGGCGGCGGCGATGATCTCGCTCACCTCCTCCCAGGTCGACCGCACGAAGCCGCCGCGGCCGCGCATGGCCTTGTATGCCTTGGCGGTCTTCTCGTCGCCGACGATGGCCGCCCACGCTTCGACCGGCGCGTAGATTTTGCGCGCCTCGCGCCAGGCATGGATCAGGCGCCCGCGCACCATCGGATACTTGATGCGGCTTGCGCTATAGAGATACCAACTGTAGGAGGCGCCGCGCGAGCAGCCGCGCGGTTCGTGATTGGGCATGCCCGGCCGCGTGCGCGGATAGTCGGTCTGCTGGGTCTCCCAGGTGACGACGCCGCTCTTGACGTAGATCTTCCAGCTACAGGAGCCGGTGCAGTTCACGCCGTGCGTCGAGCGCACGATCTTGTCGTGCTGCCAGCGTTGGCGGTAACCCTCCTCCCACATCCGGTCTTCGTCGCGCAGCTCGCCATGACCGCCGGCAAAGGATTCGCGGCGACGGGTGAGATAGGCGAAGCGCTCCAGAAAATGACTCATATCGCCTCTCCTCGCCGGCCCAGGATCATGAGGGTGATGCGAGCCGCGTCTCGGCAGCCTCGCCCATCACTGGCGCTCGCCGGACCTCGGTCACGTAGCTGAGCATCAACGACACGGCGACGATGCCGTAGAGCAGCATGAAGATGCTCGAGTTGAAGCCCATCCAGTCCAGCAGGCCGCCGAACATGATCGGGAGCAGGAAGCCGCCAAGGCCGCCGACCATCCCGACCAGGCCGCTGACGACGCCGATCTCTTCGGGAAAATCGCCGCCGATATACTTGAAGGTCGACGCCATGCCGAAGGCGAAGGCTATGCCGACGACGAAGAGGAGGCCGCAGAACAGCCATGGCGAGAGCGCGATGGTGAAGCTCTTCGCGCCATCGACCGTCCGGATGGAGAAGTCCGTATGCGGGTAGGACAGCAGGAACAGCGCGATCCAGGCAACCCAGAGCACCCACCAGGTGACTTCGTGAGCACCGAAGCGGTCCGACAGCGCGCCACCCACGCTTCTCAGGAGCCCGCCGGGCAGCGAAAAGCAGGCGGCCAGCAGCGCTGCCTGGGTGATCGAGAAGCCATACTCGCTTACGAAATATTGCGGCATCCAGATCGAGAGCGCCGTGAAGCCGCCGAAGACAATGGAGTAGTACTGGCAGTACTTCCAGACGCGCCGGTCCCGCATCACAGCCAGTTGTTGGCGCAACGAGGCACTCGCCTTGCCGACGCCAGGATCAGGCGCGGACAGGAACCAGAAGGCGACGGCTGTAACGAGCAGGGTCACTGCATAGGTCCGCGGCACGGCCGCCCAGCCATAGGCATTCATCAACGACGGTGCGACGAACATATTGAGCGCCGCGCCGACAGTGCCGGCGCCAAAGACGCCCATGGCGAAGCCGCGTCGCTCCGGCGGAAAGAAGCGTGCGACATAGGGCGTGCCGACCGAGAACGATGCACCCACCAGCCCGAGGGCCAAGCCAAGCAAGAGGAACTGCCAGAACGCCGTCGCGTCAGCCGCGAACCAGAGCGGCACCGCGCACACGACCAACAGCAACGTCATGAGGATCCGTCCGCCGACACGATCGGTCCAAATACCGAGCGGCAGGCGAAAAAGCGATCCCGTCAGGATCGGCGTGGCCGTCAACAGGCCGAACTGCGTCGAATCGAGTTGCAACTGCTGGCGCAGCGGGATGCCGATCACTCCGAACATCATCCACGCGGCAAAGCAGATGGTGAACGCCCATGTCGTGATGAGCAGAACCGTGATGCTACGCCGGCCAGACATTGTGCTCTCCCCGCAAGCCGTCGAGGCGAGGTTATCATATCTTATGCAGAAAGCTCACACAGGATAGTCAGAACGTCCATCAGCATTTCCGCACACACCATCGGGGCCTCAACGCGCCCGACGATTATTGCAGTGCGAATCGATCGACGGCGCGGCGCTTGCTCAAGCGGCAAGCTTCGCCATCGCCGAGACAATGCCGGCCACGCCGGAAAGACGCTGGCGCTCGTCGGGCCAGACGCGCTGGACGATCACGCGCTGATCCGGTCTGGCCTTCACCAGCGGCGCATTCTTCTGGATCCAGCCGATCAGGCGATCCGGCTTGGGGAACTTGTTCTCGTGGAAGCTGAAGACGACGGCCTTTTCGCCGGCATCGATCTTCTCGACGGAAGCAGTACGGCACAGCAGCTTCAGCGACACGGTCTTCAGTAAAAACTCCGCCTCCGGGGGCATCTTGCCGAAACGGTCCACCAGCTCGGCGGCAAAGGAATCGATATCGGCCTGGTTGGTCAGGCTGCCGAGCCGACGGTACAGGCCCATGCGCACGGAGAGATCGGCGACATAGTCGTCCGGAATCAGGATCGGGATGCCGAGATTGAGCTGCGGCGACCATTCCGCCCGTGCCGCCTCCTGCGCGCGGCCGCGTGCGGCGGCCACCGCCTCCTCCAGGAGCTGCTGGTAAAGCTCGATGCCCACTTCGCGAATATGGCCGGACTGCTCCTCGCCCAGGAGGTTGCCGGCGCCGCGGATGTCGAGGTCATGGCTCGCGAGCTGGAAGCCGGCCCCCAGCGTGTCGAGTGTCTGCATCACCTCGAGCCGCTTCGCCGCCGCCTCGTTCAACGCCCGTCCCGGCGGCACAGTGAGATAGGCATAGGCCCGGGTCTTGCCCCGGCCGATACGGCCGCGAAGCTGGTAGAGCTGGGCGAGGCCGAACATGTCGGCGCGATGGATGATCATCGTGTTGGCGTTGCGGATGTCGAGGCCGCTCTCCACGATATTGGTCGAGAGCAGCAGGTCGAACTTGCCTTCGACGAAGTCCTGCATCGTGTTCTCGATCGTGGCGGCCGGCAGGCGGCCGTGCGCCATGCCCATGCGGATCTCCGGCACCAGCTCGCGGATCTGCTCGGCGATGCCGGCGAGGTCCTCGATGCGCGGGCAGACATAGAAGCTCTGGCCGCCGCGGTACTGCTCGCGCAGCAACGCTTCGCGGACGGTGACCGGATCGAACGGCGCCACGAAGGTACGCACGGCCAGCCGGTCCACCGGCGGCGTGGCGATCAGGCTCATGTCGCGCACACCGGTCAGGGCCAGTTGCAAGGTGCGCGGAATCGGCGTCGCCGTCAGCGTCAGGACATGGACGTCGGCCCGCAGTTCCTTCAGCCGCTCCTTGTGGGCGACACCGAAATGCTGCTCCTCGTCCACGATCAGAAGTCCCAGGTCCTTGAACTCGATGCTCTTGGCGAGAAGCGCGTGCGTGCCGACCACGATGTCGACCGTGCCGTCCTTCAACCCGGCCTTGGTCTCCCGCGCCTCCTTGGCGCTCACCAGGCGCGACAGGCGCCCGATCCGCAGCGGCATGCCCTGAAAGCGCTCGACAAAGGTCCGATGGTGCTGACGCGCCAGCAAGGTCGTTGGGGCGATGACCGCCACCTGCTTGCCCGACATCGCGGCCACGAAGGCGGCCCGCAACGCCACCTCCGTCTTGCCGAAGCCCACATCGCCGCACACCAGGCGATCCATCGGCTTGCCGGAGCCGAGATCGTCGATCACGTCGGCGATCGCCTGCAACTGATCGTCCGTCTCGGCGTAGGGGAAGCGGGTGCAGAATTCCTCGTAGAGGCCTTCCGGCGGAGTCATCGTCTCGCCGCGGCGCACTGCCCGATCGGCGGCGATCCGGATCAGGCGATCGGCCATGTCGGCGATACGCTGCTTCAGTCTCGCCTTGCGCGACTGCCAGGCGACGCCGCCCAGCCGGTCGAGCTGGGCTTCGTCCTCCGAGCTGCCGTAGCGGCTCAGCACGTCGATGTTCTCGACCGGCACGAAGAGCTTGTCTCCACCCTCGTAGGTAAGCCGCAAACAGTCGTGCCGTGCATTCTGGATTTCGAGCGTCACCAACCCTTCGTAGCGACCGACGCCATGCTCGCGATGCACGACGAGATCGCCGTCGCTGAGCGCCGAGGCTTCGGCAATGAACCGCTCGGACGGACGACGCTTCTTCGCCGGCCGCGAGAGCCGGTCGCCCAGAATGTCTTCCTCGCCGACGACCTCCAGCCCGTCCAGGATGAAGCCGTGCTCCAGCGGCCACACAGCCACACCCAATGCGCCGACGGGCAGCCCGAGAACCGTTGCATAGTCGCCGACCGGCACGGGAGTCGTTGCACCGTGTTCCTGCAAGAGGTGCTGAAGCCGTGAGGCGGACCCTTCGGTGTAGGCCGCCACCAGCACACGTCGGCCTGTGTCATTCGCCGCCTTCACATGCTCGGCGACCTTGTCGAACAGGTTGACACCTTGCGCAGTGCGCGCCCTGTTGTTTCCTTCGTTACGCCGACCGCCGAGATCGATCGCGTTGGCGGCCTCGGGCGGCGCATCGAAACTCGTTAACTGGACGACGCTGCGATCCTCCAGCAGGGCGTTCCATTGCGACGGCTTGAGGTAGAAACGTTCCGTCGGCAGCGGCTTGTAGTCCGTGCCGCCGCTCATGCCACCCTTGGCGCCGGTCTTCTGGCGTGCCTCGTAGTAGTCGACGATCAGCTCGTGCCGCGCCTCGATTGCCTCCTTGAGCTGGTGGTCCGCGGTGACGATCGCTTCGGGACAGTAATCGAGGATCGTCTCCATCCGCTCATGGAACAACGGCAGCCAATGCTCCATGCCGACATAGCGCTGGCCGGCCGACACGGCCTCATAGAGCACATCATCGCCGGCGACATTGCCGAAGAGCTCGCGATAGCCGCTGCGAAAGCGTGCAATGCTGTCGGCCGTCAGCAGTACCTCGCTCACCGGCAGCAGCACGACCTGATCACGCTCGCCGGTCGAAAGCTGGCTCATCGGATCGAAGGAGCGGATCGATTCCAGGGTATCGCCGAACAGGTCGAGACGCAACGGCTCGGGCGTGCCCGGCGGAAAGAGATCGACCAGACCGCCCCGGATTGCGAACTCGCCGGGCTCCATGACCGTGTCGGCCCGGCCATAGCCGTTCTCGCCGAGGAACTTTGTGAGGGAGCCGATATCGACTGTCTGGCCCCGGCGCAGCACCGTCGCCACCTCGGCATAGAGGCTGCGCGGTGGCACGCGCTGCAGGACCGCACCGACGGATGCGAGGATCACGCGGGCTGGCGTGCCCGGCTTCCGAGGTGCGGCAAGCCGGACGAGGGTATCCAACCGCTCGGCGACGATGTCGGGATGGGGCGAGAGGCGGTCATAGGGCAGGCAATCCCACCCCGGGAAAATCAGCACCTCGCGCTCCGGCGAAAAGAAGCGCAGCCCGTCCTGCAGCCGCTCCAGGCGCTGACCGTCGCGCGCCACGTGCAGAATGTCCTGTCCGCCGGTGGTGCGGGCAAACTCGCTCAGCACCAGCGCGTCGGCGCCTTCAGGGAGCCCGGCGATGGTCCAGTGGCCGGCGTTGCGGTGCAGCGCGGCCAAACGTTCGGCAAGCGACGACACTCAGAACCTCACACGGAACGCCAGGAACTTGCGCAGCACCGGCGTGTCGGCCTCTGGCGGCACAGGGTTCCTGCCGGCGACCCAGTCGAAGATCTCGTTGTCGCCGGTCTCGAGCAGCCGTTCGTACTGGTCGAGCTCGGCTGCGTCGAAATCGGCGATATGGGCGCGCGCGAACTGGCCAAGGAGAATGTCGTTCTCCTTGTTGCCGCGATAGACGCTGCGATAGAGCAAACGCTTTCGCCGCGTCTCCAGTTCGGAACCGCCGTCCATCTTTTCCCCAGGTCCGGCCGAAAAAGGGCGTAGCATATAGGCGGCGGCGATGGCGAAGTCACGCATCCCAAAAGCCACATCTCCCATGCGTCCGCAGAGCCTCACCCCCCTTTTCGCCCAGGTAACCTCGCTGACCGGCATCGGCCCGCGCTTGGGCAAGCTCGTGGAAAAGGTCGCGGGGCCACAGGTGGTGGACTTGCTGTGGCACCTGCCCTTCGCCCTGATCGACCGGCGCAATGCGCCCAGGATCGCCGCGGCGAAGGCCGGAGAGGTCGCCACGATCACGGTCAAGATCGGCCGGCACGCGGTACCGCATGGCTCGCGACAGCCCTATCGAGTCTGGTGCTCTGACGACAGCGGCGATCTTTGCCTCGCCTTCTTCAACGGCCGCGAGGATTACCTGAAGCGGTTGCTGCCGCCGGGCGAGACGCGCGCGGTGAGCGGCAAAGTCGAGATCTGGCAGGGCGAGCTGCAGATGACGCATCCCGATCATGTCGTTCCCCTGGATCAACGCGATTCGATCTTGCGTGTCGAGCCGGTGTACGGGCTGACGGCGGGCCTCACTCAGAAGCCTCTACAGAAGGCGATCACGGAAGCGGTCCAGCGTGCGCCGGAACTGCCCGAATGGATGGATCCAGCTTTTCTCGCCCGGCGGCGTTTGCCGAGCTGGAAATCGGCCCTCCAAAGCGTCCATGCGCCGGGCGAGGACGCCGACCTCCTGCCGCAGCATCCTGCCCGCGCGCGGCTTGCGTTCGACGAGCTGCTCGCGAGCCAGCTCGCGATCGCCCTCGTTCGCCATCATAACCGCGCGTTGGCTGGCCGCTCCACGAAAGGTGATGGTCATCTGCAAGCGCGCGCACTGGCCTCGCTGCCCTTCGAGCTTACTGCAAGCCAGCAGGCCGCGGTCGCCGAGATCGCCGCCGATCTCGCCGGACCCCAGCGCATGGTCCGACTGCTTCAGGGCGACGTGGGCAGCGGCAAGACGCTGGTCGCCTTTCTCGCCATGCTAGTTGCCGTCGAGTCGGGTGCGCAGGCTGCCCTCATGGCCCCGACCGAGCTGCTCGCGCGCCAGCATCATGCGACCATCGCTCCGCTTGCGGAAGCGGCTGGCGTGACGCTCGCCCTGCTGACCGGCCGCGATGGCCAGCGCCAGAAGAAGGCGACACTTGCTGGTCTGGCATCGGGCGCGATCCAGCTCGTCGTCGGCACGCACGCACTGGTGCAGGAGGATGTCGAGTTCGCCGATCTCGCTCTCGCCGTGGTCGACGAGCAGCATCGCTTCGGCGTGCACCAACGCATGGCACTCTCCTCGAAAAGCCATGCCGTGGACCTGCTGGTCATGACAGCGACACCCATCCCGCGCACCCTGATGCTGGCCGCCTATGGCGATCTCGATGTGTCCAAGCTCACCGAAAAGCCCGCCGGTCGGCAGCCGATCGATACGCGGACGCTTCCGCTGGAGCGCATCGGCGAGGTGGCCGATGCCGTCGGCCGTATGATTGCAACGGGCGCACGCATCTACTGGGTGTGCCCCCTTATCGAGGAGTCGGAAGAGGTCGACCTCGCCAACGCCCAGGAGCGCTACCACCTGCTGAGCGAACGCTTTCCCGGCAAGGTGGGGTTGATGCACGGGCGAATGAAGGCGGCGGAGCGCGAGGCTACCATGGCAGCCTTCGCCGACGGCGGGCTTTCCATCCTGGTCGCCACCACGGTGATCGAGGTGGGGGTCGATGTGCCGGCGGCGACCGTCATGGTCATCGAGCATGCCGAGCGTTTCGGCCTCGCCCAGCTCCACCAGTTGCGTGGCAGGGTCGGTCGCGGCAGCGCCAAGTCGACCTGTCTCCTGCTCTATGCCCAGCCGCTCGGAGAGACCGCGCGGGCGCGACTGGCGATCATGCGCGAAACGGAGGACGGGTTCCGGATCGCCGAGGAGGACCTTCGGCTGCGCGGTGCGGGCGAGCTGTTGGGTACGCGCCAAAGCGGCCTGCCGGACATGCGGCTCGCGGACCTCTCCGCGCATGCCGATCTGCTCGAAGCCGCTCGTGACGATGCGAGGCTGGTGATCGAGCGGGATCCCGACCTCCAGTCGCCGCGCGGCGAGGCATTGCGCGCGCTGCTCTACCTCTTCCGCCGCGACGATGCCGTGCGCACGCTGCGCGCGGGTTGATCCAGAAAGATCCCTCGGCTTCGCCTCGGGATGACACCAACCGATGTGTCATCTCGAGCACAGCGCCTGCCCTGAGTGAAGTCGAAGGAAGGGATCTTTACGTCTATCCCTGGCCGAGCTTGGAGACGTAGGCACGAAGAGCTTCGTGGGCGGAATCGACCGCCTTCTGCGCCTCCTCCTGCTTCTTCGAAAGGTTCTGGAGGTCGTTCTCCTGCTGGTCGAGCATGCCGAGATAACGGCGCTGCAGGTCGCTGTTGGCGGGCACGCTGCCGAGGTTCTCGCGCACCCGGGCCTGGTCCTGCACGATCGTCTGGTGCTCGGCCTCGACTTGCTTCATTTGCTGCTGGGCCTGGGCCACGGCCTGCTGAAGCTGCACGATCCTGGCGAGCGCCTCGCGCATCTTGCCGTCGAATTCCTGGGCCGAGGCGAGCACCTTGATCTGGTCCACTGGCCCGTCGACCAGGCGCAGCACCTGCTGCTGGGTTTGCTCCTGCACCACGTCGAACACCTGCGTCTGCTCGCCGCCGGCAAGCTTGAACAGGAGTCGATACCTGCCTTCGCTGATCTCGACGCCCTTCGGGTCGGGCTTCACCAGCGTCCAGCCCGGCAGGCGCGTCTGGGTCACGATCAGGTCTCGCGTGGCGCGCGAGGGACCACGGATCCGATAAGTCGTCGTCTGGCGCTGCAGTCGGCCATAGCGCAGGACGCCGTCAGCGATCGTGCCGTTGGCGACCTGCTCGGTTCGCGCCGCATCCTGCTCGATGGTGATCTTGTCGTCGAGCGCATAGGGCAGCAGGCGGGTTTCACCGACCGGCAGGCCAGAGAGCTGCGCATCGCCGGCATAGGTGACCTCGTTGCCCTTGCCGCGCTGATAGATGGTCAGGATGCCCGGCGGCAGGCCGGTCTCGCCATCATTGGTGAGACGCACGGCCGCGAGCGGATTGCGCCCCGCTGTCTCCGGCTGATAGAGCGCGATGCGCTGTCCGGCGATCTCGCGATCGAGGAACGGGATGGAAAGCGTGCGGCCGTTCTCGATACCAACGGGCTTCGGAAACTTGAAGGTCACCTGCGTGACGGCTTCGTTGGCCTCGAGCTGCTCGGAGCCCGCCGCGAGCTTCGGCAGGGCGATCGACGCCTTCGATGCCTGCTCGCCGTAGCGCCGGGCGGGCGCAGCCGGCGATGGTGCCGGCGGCGGAGGCGGTGCCGCCAGGGCCACGCTGCCGCGATCGACGGTCGGCAACAGTCGGCCTGCGACCTCGATCGGCACCTCGGGACGATGGGCGTAGTAGGCTTCATAGAGTGCCTGGTGGAAGGCCACCGGCCGACCGGATACCAGCGTCAGCTCGACATCCTTCCAGTCCCGCCCACTCAGATTCTCGAGGGTCGCCCAGCCCTGCAGGTTCGAGCGCGGCGTGCCGGCGTCCGGTGGCAGCGTAAGCCGATACGAGGCTTTCCACACCGGCACCGCCACAATGTAGGCGACGCGCACAGTGCGCTTGCCATCGCCGCGGACCGAAAGCTCGAGCGTGCGCGCATCCCTCGCGCGATTGGACTGCAGTGCGAGCAACGCCCGGCCGACCTTGTCGCGCAGTGCCGGATCGGTGAATTGCAGGCTTTCGGCCTCCTCCAGCACGAACTGCTGCAGGCCCTGGTCGGTCAGCAGCGTGACCCGGGTCCGTTTCGCCACCGTCTTGTTGTCATTGGCGTCGGGAACCGTGGTTTCCTCGACCGACACGATCCGGCCGGTCATTGCGCGGCTGCCGCCAACGGAAACCTCCGCGCCCTTCAGCGCCGAGAGCAGTGTGGCCGGCGTCTCGAGCGCCATCTGGTCGAATGGCAGATCGGTGAAGAATTGCTTCAGCGGCTCGCGGCCGGGCAGGCTGAGACCGCCGACATTGCCTTTGTCGTCGTAGACGACGAGACTTTTCAGCACGTCGTCGACCTGGTCGAGCGGCACAGTGAGATTGAGCCGGGCTTCGCCATCAACCGCTGCCTCGTACTCGAAATAGCCAAGGCCCCCCGACGATAGCATCACCCGCTTGAGCGCGAGATCCTGCGCCGAGGCAAGCGCGGGCAGCGCCAGAAAACCCAGAAGGGCAATGGCAGTCAGCAAGCGTCGCATGAGGTCTCCCCCGGAAACTCTAGTGACTGCAACCGTGGGCCGCGACTATGACACAACGGCGGCAGCGCTGGGGAAAGTTTAGGAAAGCGCGTCCTCGAGCGCCTCGAACGGCAGCAGCACGCATTCCTGCCGTGACTTGTG
>Ga0157370_10006695_pt1 | contig 12647 bp, 15 predicted proteins | sample C35metaG_FD_113463 | JGI IMG/M metagenome (GOLD analysis project Ga0157370, IMG submission 113463) | Corn rhizosphere microbial communities from Kellogg Biological Station, Michigan, USA - C3-5 metaG | ecosystem: Host-associated > Plants > Roots > Rhizosphere > Soil | place: USA: Michigan...
CTCCTCGAGGGTGTCCGCGTCGAGCACCTGGCGCGCGCGCTGGTAGAGGTAGAGGTCGCGCTCGGCCATGCCGCCCGCCTAGTGGATCAGCTTCAGCCATGCCTCGGTGTGCCTCGCCTCGTCCTGCACCATCGTCGTGTAGTAGAGCTTCGCCCCGTGGTCGGGCGCGATCGCGAAGAGCTGCGTCGCCATCTCGACGGCGAGCTCGTCGGCCTGCAGCTGCTGCGTCACGACCGACCGCCAGAGGTCCTGCCGCCGCGCGAGCTTCTGGGGTGAGCCGCGGTACTCGGGCACCGGTGGGATCTCGCCCCACGGCAGATCCTTGATCTGCCATTCCGCGCGCTTCGCGAGCTCGTAGTAGCGGTAGACGCCCTGCAGGTCGCGCTGCTCCTGCACTGCCTCGAGGCGTTCGTCGACGTCCATCGCGCAACAGCCTAACGGTCAGCGTCGAAGGGCTTCGAGGCTCGACGTGGCGAGGAAGACCCCGGTCCCGGTGAGCACGATCGTCCCCCCGGGCGGCAGGTTCCCGTAGTAGGACACGGTCAGCCCCGTCAGCACCGACAGCAGCCCGAAGCAGATCGAGAGACCGATCGTCGAGCGGAGGCTCCACGCGACCCGCTGCGCCGCGATCACCGGGAGCACCATCAACGCCGCGATCAGCAGGATGCCGACGATGCGCATCGAGACGCCGATCGTCAGGGCAGCGAGCATCGAGATCAGCCCGTTCAGGGCGGCGACGGGCAGGCCGGCGACACGTGCGCCCTCTTCGTCGAGCGACACGGAGACGAGCGCGCGCATCAGCACGGCGACCACCATGAGCGCCCCGATCCCGAGCACGGCGATCACCACGAGGTCGCTGCGCGTGACCGTCAGGATCGAGCCGAAGAGGTACGAGAACAGGTTCGCGTTCAGGGCACCGGCGGCGGAGATGAGGACGACGCCCCCTGCGATCCCCGTGTAGAACACGATCGCGAGCGCCTGGTCGCCGGCCGCGCGCCGGCGCGAGCGCAGCCATTCGATCCCGGCCGCGCCCACGATCGCGGCGGCGAGCGCCGTCCACACCGGCGAGACGCCGAGCAGGTACCCGGCGGCGACGCCGGCGAAGGCGACGTGGCCGATCCCGTCGCCGATCAGGCTCATCTCGCGCTGCACGAGAAAGAAGCCGACGGTCGGTGCCAGCACGCCGACGATCGCGCCCGCGGCGAAGGCGAGTCGCATGAACTCGAGATCAAGCATGTGTGTGCGACGGGTCGTGCCAGACGCCCGGCAGTTGCGACGGCGGGCCGTCGAAGACGATGCGCTCGCGGACGAGCACGAGCCGCTCCACGAACTGCTCGACGGCGCCGAACTCGTGCGAGACGTACAGGATCGTCACCCCGAGCTCGCCGTGCAGCCGATGCAGGAGCCCGCCGAGGGCGTCCTGCGCCTCGACGTCGACGCCGGTCGTGGGCTCGTCGAGCACGAGCAGAGCGGGCCGCGCCGCGAGCGCCTTCGCAATGAACGCACGCTGCTGCTGCCCGCCCGAGAGCTCGCTCAACGGGCGTCGCGCGAGGTGCAGCATCCCGACGCGCTCCAGCGCCTCCTCGACCGCCTCGTGATCCTCGCGGCGCAGCCGGCCGACCAGGCGGAGCGCCGCGCGGCCCGCTTCGACCACCTCGCGCACGGTCGCCGGCGCGTGCACGCCGATCCTCGTTCGCTGCGCCAGGTAGCCGATCGCCGTGCGGTTGCCGAAGCTGCGCGCCGGCTCGCCGAAGAGCAGCACCTCGCCGCGCGACGGCCGTTCGAGCCCGAGCGCGAGGCGAAGCAGCGTGGTCTTGCCGCCGCCGTTCGGGCCGGCGATCGCGACGAACTCTCCTTCCGAGACGGCGAGGTCGACGCCGCCGAGGACGCGTGGCCCCTGCCCGTACGAGAAATCGACACCCTTGAATTGCAGCGCTAGCGACATCCGAGCTCGTCCCGCAACTCGTGGAGGTTGTGCCGCATCAGCGAGAAGTACGTCGCGCCGCTTCGCACCTCGTTCGGTGTCAACCCTTCGATCGGATCGAGGACGGCGGTGCGAGCGCCGGCCTCGCGCGCGATGGTCTGGGCGAGCCTCGGCGAAGCGAGCCGCTCGAAGAAGACGGTGCCGACGTGCTCGCGGCGGACGAGGCGGACGAGGGAGGCGAGCTTCCGCGGTGCGGGCTCCGACTCCGGATCGATCCCGGTGATCGCGATCTGCCTCAGTCCGTACCGCGCGGCGAGATAGCCGAATGCGGCGTGGCTCGTCACGAAGTCGCGGCGTGCGCAGTGGGCGAGCCCGCGCCGATACTCGCGCGCGAGGTTCGACACGCGCCGCGCGAGCGCGGCGGCAGCCGACGGCCGGTCGAGCGCTCGGCCGACCCGCCGCACGATCCGCGCATAGAGCACCGGGTCGAGCCACACGTGCGGGTCGGTCCTCCCTGCCTTCGCCTTCAGGTCGAGCCCGGCGAGCACGTCGACCCGCTTTCCGTCGGCATGAGCGACGGCGTCGGCCACGGCTGGTTGGAAGCCGTGCGAGAGGTAGAGGACGACGCCCGCGCGCTGGATCTCCGCGACCGACCGCGGCGTCAGCTCCACGTCGTGCGGCTCGGCCCCCGGCGGGGTCAGGTTACGGACGTCGAACGCCGGGCCGCCGACCTGCTCGGCCGCGTAGGCCAGCGGGTAGAAGGCCGCGACGACCGAGCGCGGGCCGCCGGCGGGGCCGCACCCCGCGCAGGCGCTGCCGAGGCAGGCGAGCACGATCAGGGCGAGAACGATTCTCATGAACCGCGCAAACGATAACGATTCTCGTTATCGTTTGCGCGATGACGTGGACCGAGCAGGCGCGGAGCGAGCTGCAGCAGGCGGGCTACCGCCCCGGCGCGGCGGGCGCCCGCGTCCTCGACTACCTCGAGGCCGAGCGCTGCTGCCGCGGCGCGCAGGAGATCTTCGACGCCCTCTCGGCGGGCGGACGCAAGGTCGGACTTGCGAGCGTCTACCGGATGCTCGAGCGGCTCGACGAACGCGGCCTCGTGCAGCGCATCGACCTCGGTGACGGCATCGTCCGCTACGAGGCAGCGCGGGACGCCGGCCACCACCATCACCTCGTGTGCGGCGAATGCGGCAAGGTCGAGCCGTTCGCGGACCCTCGCCTCGAGCAGGCGATCCACGCGGTCGAGCGTTCGAGCGGCTACGCGGTCGTCGCGCACGACGTCGTGCTGCGCGGCGCCTGCGCGAGCTGCCGCGACTGATCGCGGATCTTCATCGGCGGCGAGGACCGCGAATCGGCAAGCTCTCCGAGATGACCCCCGACGAAACGCTTCGGCTGCTGATCTCGCGGCTCCGGGCGGTCAGCCACCACGACCTGGAGCAGCTCCGCGTGCCCGACAGCCCGGCCGCACACGCGGCCGAGGAGCTGAGCCGCGGCGCCTCTGCCCCTGCACTTCTCAACCACGGGTTCCGGTCGTACGCCTGGGGTGCGCTGCTCGGCGTGGCCGAGGGCATGTCCTTCGACGCCGAGCTCTTCTACGTCGCGGCGCTGCTTCACGACATCGGCCTGACGCCGGCGTACGACCACGGCGGCTGCTTCGAGTCGGACGGCGCCGACGCGGCGCGCGACCTGCTGAACGGGCTCGGCTGGGGGCCCGACCGGAGCGAGCGCGTCGGGCGCGCGATCTACCTGCACATGCACGAGGTCGCAGACGACGAGCCGGCCGAGGCGCACCTGCTCGCCTGGGGCACGAGCGTCGACGTCTCGGGCACCCGGCTGACGGACATCGACGAGCCTGCCCGCGACACCGTCCTCGAGACCTACCCCCGGCTCGGCTTCAAGCGCCACTTCCTGGAGCTCTTCACCGACCAGGCGGCACGGAAGCCGCACTGCGTCGTGCACGCCTACCTCTACGAGCAGGGCGGGGTCGAACGCATCCTCGGCGCGCCGTTCGACGACTGAGTCGCCGCCCCGCGCCGCACGGCACCGCACGGTGCACAGCGCGGCGCGGCCGCCTGCGATCATTCCCGCGTGGAGCAGGTTCGCGTCGACAAATGGCTGTGGGCGGCGCGCTTCTTCAAGACGCGCAGCCTCGCGACCGAAACGGTCGCCGCCGGCCACGTGCAGCTGAACGGCGTGCGGGTGAGGCCCGCGAAGGACGTGCGCGTCGGTGACGTGCTCGCGATCAGGATCGGGACCGAGTCGTGGACGGTCGCCGTGCGAGGGCTGAGCGACAAGCGTGGCCCGGCGAGCGTCGCGACCACGCTGTACGAGGAGACGCCGGAGTCGAGCCGCGCTCGCGAGGACCAGCGAGCCCAGCGCAGGCTCACCCGTCCCGTCGGCGCCGACCTCGGCATGCGCCCGACGAAGCAGGACCGGCGCAGGCTCGACGCGCTGCGGCGTGCCCAGCGGCGCGGCGGGTGATCGAGGGCCCGAGGCCCCTCGGCGAGGCCCGCGCCGTCGGCGGGCCGATCGCCGCCTCGTTGCTCGCGGGGTTCGACGCCGTCGCGCTGCTCGCCCTGGCCGCCGCGGCCGTGACGACCTTCCTCGCAGCCCCGGACATCGCGGCCCGCCGTCCCTTCGCGTCGCTGCCGCTCCTCGCCGTGCATCTGGTCGGCCTCGGCTTCCTCCCATTCGCCGTCACTGCCGCGTCGTTCCACCTGCTGCCGGTGATGCTGCGCAACGACATCCCGCACCCCGGCCGGCTGCAGGCGGCGCTCGTTGTGCTGGTCGGCGGCGTCCTCACGGCTTCCGGGATCGCGTACGGGAAGCCGAACCTGCTCTGGCCGGGAGCGGCGCTCGTGACCGTCGGCCTGGCGCTCGTGGTGGCCGAGCTGTCCGGTCTCGTCCTCCGGGCGCCGCAGGGCCGCACGCTGATCGTCGGCCGCGTCGGGCTCGCGCTGTCGGCGCTCGGCGCCGTCGCCGCGCTCGTCCTCGGTGGGATCGCCTTCTCACCCGCCGACGACGGTCGGGTGATCCTCGTCCACCTCCACCTCGCGCTGCTCGGGTGGCTGACGATGCTGATCGTCACCGTGGGACGAACACTCGGCCCCATGCTCGCGCTGGCGCCGGCCGCTCCGCCGCGTCGCGTTCCGCTCGTCGAGTCGTCGCTCGGCGTCGGCGTCGCACTCGTCGTCGCGGGTCTCGCCTCGTCGTCCAATGCGACCGCGCTCGCCGGAGGGATCGTCGTCCTCGCAACGCTCGGCGCCTTCGCGCGGCTGATGGCCCGCGTGGCGCGCACGCGCCGGATCCCGCTGGAGGCGCCGCTCGCGCATCTCCTCGCCGGTATCGCCTTCCTGCTCCAGGCGGCCGTGCTCGCCGGACTGATGCTGACCGGGATCGTGCCGGCGGGCCGTGGCCTCGTCGCCTACGTGATCCTGCTCCTCGCCGGCTGGGCGGGAGGCGTCACGCTCGGCCACCTCGGGAAGCTCCTCTCCCTCTCCGTCTGGGTCTGGTGGCCGCCGGGGCCGCGCCCGAAGCAGGGTGCGCTCTACCCGCGCGCCGTCTGGCTCGGCGAGGCGACGGCATTCGCAGCGGCGGTCGAGTTGCTGGCAATCGGCTCGCTCGCGGGCTCCGTCCCCCTCGCCCGCACGGGCGGCGCGCTCTTCGTCGTCGCCGCCGCGCTCGCCGCGACGGGGGCCGCGCTGACGTGGTCGCGGCGTCCGGTGCCGCAGGTTCAATCCGCCCACTCGACACCCAAGACAGGAGAAACCTGAATGCCCCTGACTCAGTCTCAGCTCGCCGATGCCGTTGCCGAGCACGCCGATCTCTCCCGCGCAGACGCCAAGCGCGCACTCGCCGCACTCGAGCAGGTCGTCCTCTCGGAGATCGGAAACGCGCAGAAGGTCAAGATCGGCAACCTGGTCCAGCTGACGGTGCGCCTGAAGCCCGCGACCAAGTCACGCCTCGGGCGCAACCCCGCGACCGGCGAGGAGATCACGATCGCCGCGAAGCCGGCCTCGGTCGACGTCCGCGCCCGGGCGCTCGCGAAGACGAAGGCGGCGCTGCCGTCCGTCCAGAAGGCGAAGAAGACGCTCGGCGCCTGAGCTCGAGGGGTGCGGCGCAGGCCCCGGCGACGGGGCCTGCGCGCGTCACTCCGAGGCGGGGTCGGCGGGCAGCCGGTTGGTCGCGCTCGATCTGGTCGAAACGAGCGCAACGCGGCATCTCGGTTCAGCATGGAGGTCGTCGGCGCGGACGAAGGTCGGCTACGGTGGACGAGAACCGGCTGTGGCGGCGCCTCAGCGCCGCGCCGGACTCCTAGCGAAAGGGGCGCGGCACGCCCATGCGCACCGCGATCGTCTCGACCTACCCTCCGCGCGCCTGCGGGATCGGCGCGTTTGCCTTCGACGTCCGTACCGCGCTGCTCGGCGTGAAGGGGATCTCTCGCGTCGAGAAGGTCGTCGTCGTCAACGAGCCGTCACGTCCGCAGCGCCCGGGCCTCGTCGCCACCGTTGCGCACGCGGTACGCGGCGACTACGTCCGTGCGGCGCGGATTCTCGCGCGATCCGACATCGACGTCGTCCTCCTGCAGCACGAGTACGGGATCTTCGGTGGCACGGACGGCGAGTACGTCGTGTCGCTCGCCGAGGAGCTCTCGCAGCCGCTCGTCGTCACCCTGCACACGGTGCTGTCGGAGCCGACACCACACCAGGCGACGGTCCTCGGCGCCCTTTGCCGGCAGGCGGAGCGGGTGATCGTGATGACCGACACCGCCCAGCGGCTGCTCGTGGAGGGCGGCACCTGCACCCCGGACAAGATCCGCGTCGTGCCGCATGGTGCGCCGCCGATCCTGAGCCAGCGCGCGAAGGCGGTCGCCTGCACGCACGGGAGCTACGGCGCGTCGAGCGAGCGGTTCATGCTCTCGACCTTCGGGCTGATCTCGGCAGGCAAGGGAATCGAAACAATGATCGAGGCGATGCCGTCGATCGTCGAACGTCATGCGGACGTGCTGTACGTCGTCGCCGGGCGCACGCATCCCGATGTCGCGCATCGCGAAGGCGAGCGGTACCGCCTCTCGCTCGAGCAGCTCGTGCTCGAGCTCGGCCTCGAGGATCACGTCGAGTTCGACGATCGCTTCCTCGGTGTCGACGAGATCGCCGATCTTCTCGCGGCGACCGACGTCTTCGTCACGCCCTACAAGAACCGCGAGCAGATCGCATCCGGCGCGCTCACGTTCGGCATCGCCGCCGGCTGCGGCGTCGTGTCGACTCCCTATTGGTACGCGCAGGACATGCTCGCCTCGGGCGCGGGCGAGATCGTGCCGTTCGCCGATCCTCCAGCGCTCGCGGACGCGGTCTGTCGGTACATCGACGAGCCCGAGCGCCTGGCAGCCGCGCGCGCGGAGGCGCGGCGGGTCGGCGCACGGCTCGCCTGGCCGTCGGTCGCCGAGGCGACCGCGGTCGTCTTGCGGGAGGCGGTGCAGCTTGCGCCGCGGAACCGTCGACCGATCGCGCGGCTCGACCCAAGGCTCGTCAGCATGCGTACGGACCACCTGCTCACGCTCGTCGACGATGTCGGGATCATCCAGCATGCGCACGGCGCGATCCCGAACCGTGCGACGGGCTACTGCGTCGACGACGTCGCGCGCCTCGCCGTCGTGGCGCTCGAGCTGGCGCGCCGCGGAGACGAGCAGGTCTGGACCTCGATTCTCTACCGCTCGATCGCGTTCCTCCAGGACGCCGCCGACCCGCGCGGGATGCGGAACTTCATGAGCTACGACCGTCGCTGGCTCGACGAGCCCCACACGGGCGACCACGTCGGCCGCTCGATCTGGGCGCTCGGCGAGATTCTCTCCACCGCTTGGGTTCCGGCGGTCGTCGAGCCCACGCGCCACCTGCTCGACACGCTCGTCGGCAGCCTCGGCCCCGAAACGTCGCTCCGGACGGCTGCCTACGCGACGCTCGGACTGGCTCGGGTCGACCCCGACCGGCTGCAACTACCGGCGCGGCGCGTCCTCGAACGCCTGGCCGACCAGCTCGCGACGTCGTTCGCGACGCATTGCTCGCCCGAGTGGTGCTGGTTCGAGGACCGGCTCACCTACGACAACGCGCGCCTGCCGCACGCGCTCATCGTCGCGGGCGTCGCCCTCGGCCGCACCGACCTGACGGACGGCGGACTCAAGGCGCTGCGCTGGCTCGGCGACGAGTCGGGCCTCGCGGCGGGGATGCTCCGGCTGACCGGTCACCTCGGCCGCCATCGCAGCGAGCCGGCACCGGGCGGCGGCGACGAGCAGCCGCTCGACGCGTCGGCCTTCGTCGCCGCCGAGTTGGCGGCGTTCACCGTCACCGGCGACGCCGACCACGCGATGCGGGCACAGAGTGCGTTCGACTGGTTCCTGGGGCGGAACCGCCTTCGTCGTCCGCTGTACGACTTTGCGACGGGCGGGTGCAGCGACGGGCTCGGAACGGAGGCGACGAACGACAACCAGGGCGCCGAGTCGACGATCGAACTGCACCGTGCCGCGCTGCTCGTCGACGCCGCCGGCCTGCCGGCCGTCCTGCGCCAGCGGACACGAGAGACCGTGGCGGCATGACACAGCGGGAGCTGTTCACCCGTCATGAGGCCAACCCGATCCTCACTGCGGCGGACTGGCCGTATCCGGTCAACGTCGTGTTCAACCCTGCGGCCGTGGCCGTCGGGGACGAGACCGTGCTGCTCGCGCGCGTGGAAGATCTCCGCGGCGTCTCGCATCTGACGGTCGCGCGCTCGGCAACCGGCGTCGACGGCTGGCGCGTCATGCCGGAGCCGCTCCTCGCGCCCGCGCCCGGCGTCGAGAGCGAGGCCTGGGGCTTCGAGGACCCACGCGCCGTCTGGGTCGACGAGCTCGGCCGCTTCGTCATCACGTGCACCGCCTACGGCCCTGCCGGCCCGGCCGTCTTCCTTGCGACCACGGCCGACTTCTCCACCGTCGAGCGCCACGGCATCGTGATCAACGCGGAAGACAAGAACGCCGCGATCCTCCCCGAACGCGTCGACGGGAAGTTCATCCTCTTCCACCGTCCGACCACCGGCTTCGGCATCACCCACCCCGGCATCTCCCTCTCGCGATCCTCCGACCTGAAGAGTTGGAGCCCACCAGAGTCGGTCATGCGAACGAGGCCCGGTGCGTGGTGGGACTCGCTGCGGATCGGTATCGGGCCGCCCCTCCTCAGGACGAGCGAGGGCTGGCTGCTCGTCTACCACGGAGTCAAGGAAACGGTCTCCGGTGCGATCTACCGGGTCGGGCTCGCGCTGCTCGACCTCGACGAGCCGACCCGGGTGATCGCGCGCAGCTCGAACTGGATCTTCGGGCCGTCCGCCGATTACGAGCGGAGCGGCGACGTGCCGAACGCGGTCTTCCCGTGCGGCCTGATCCACGACGAGCCCTCGGGCGAACTGCGTCTCTACTACGGCGGCGCAGACACGTCGATCTGCCTCGCGACGGCGCAGATCGACGACCTGCTCGCCGCCGTCCGCGTCTAGCTTCTACGACGTTCGGGCCGGGGCCAGGGCGACCCGGTTACGCGGGCCTGTTCTGCTTCTCCGCCGCGCGCTTCTCGACGCGCCGCTCCTTGAGCGTCTTCTGCGCCGGCTTCTTCGCCATCTTCTTCGGCTTCTGCGAACCCTTCACTATCGTCTCCTCCGCTTCCGGGGAACGCGGCATTCTCGCATGCGGGACGGACGGCCGTTCGATGATTTGCCGGACCGGGCAGAGGGCCTGCTGAGCTTCAAACGAGGAGGATCACCATGGGCAAGCTCGTCGTGACCGAGTTCATCACCCTCGACGGCGTGATCGAGGACCCGGGCGGCGCCGAGGCATTCGACCGGGGCGGCTGGGCGTTCCGGTTCGACCGCGGCCCGGAGGGCGACAAGTTCAAGCTCGACGAGCTGATGGCAGCAGACGCACAGCTCCTCGGGCGCATCACGTACGAGGGGTTCGCGCAGGCGTGGCCCGCGAGGACAGGGCTGAGCGAATTCGCCGAGAAGATGAACACGATGCCGAAGTTCGTCGTCTCACGGACCCTCGACCGGGCCGAATGGGAGAACTCGACGATCATCGCCGACGACGTCGCACCGCGAGTCGCCGAGCTGAAGGCGGCCTACGACGGAGACATCCTCGTGGCCGGCAGCGCGCAACTCGTCCGGTCGCTCCTCGCGGACGACCTCGTCGACGAGCTCAGGCTGATGGTCTTCCCCGTGGTGCTCGGCGCGGGCAAGCGTCTCTTCGGCGACGCCGCGTCGACGGCCCCGTTCGAGCTCGCCGAGACGCAGCAGACGGGCAGCGTGGCGATCCTGACGCTCCGGCGCCCCGCCGAAATTACGAACCCCTGACGTTCCTCTTACGTACGGCACGCTGGTTTTTCTCTCTGCGGGCATCTCTATCTACGTTGTCAACGAAAGGAAACGCATGAGGAAGCTGATCGTGCTCGCGACCGCGGTCGCGGCGCTCGCACTCGCCGCCACCGCCGCCGCGGCGCTGTCGCCGTGGACGTTCGATCCCGGCAATACCGGCTGCCCGACGTCCACCTGGAGCAACGGCGTGCTTCATCTGGTCAAGAATTGCCCGACCCCGACGAACGCATCGGCCGGCGCAAGCATCACCGGCGCCGAGGGACAGGCCTTCACATCCGCGTCGTTCACGCTTGCGAACTCGAGCCAGTGCCAGGGCGGTTCGCCGCGCTTCAACGTCGTGACGTCGAGCACGACGTTCTTCCTGGGATGCAACAACGTCATCCCGACGGCGAACGGCGACGGCACGGCGACATATACGTTCGACGCTGCCTCGATCGCCGCAGGCGGCAACCAGGTCCCGGTCCCGACGGGGACGATCACGTCGGTCGACGTCCTGATCGACGTGCAGGGAACAGCCGACCTGAGCAACATCACGTTGAACGGTCAGAGCGAGGTGCCGGTCACCTCGACCGCGCCGACCTCGAAGGCCCAGTGCAAGCACGGCGGCTGGAAGACCTTCACCTCGCCGCACTTCAAGAACCAGGGCCAGTGCGTGAGCTACGTCGAGCATCATCGCTCGAAGCCCGCGAACCACCACCACAGCTAGGAAGAAAGCAACCTCTCCCCGGGGGAGCGCCCGCGGGCGCTCCCCCGTTCAGGCACCGGGCCGCAAGTGCGGGACCGGGGACCGGTCACGAGCTGTGCCGGACGATCCACTCCTTCAGAAACGGCTCGACGATCTCGACAGCGCCGTCCGGCCGGCGCGCGACGAGCTCCTCTCCCGCGAGCGACTGCACCGCGCGCTGCACGGTCGACGCACCAGGAAGGCCGTGCCTCGCCCGGTACGAGCCGGACTGGACGCGGCCCGGCTCGTCGGCGAGCGCCTGCAGCACCAGGCGCTGCGCCCGGGCGGCGTTTTCCCAGACGAGCGTGAAGTGCGCATTCTCCGCCCGGACGACCGCCTCGATCGCACGCTCGAGGTCCCCGCGCGAGGCGGTGAATCCTGCTGGCACTTCTTCCCAGAGTGCGTACGCGAGCTCCTGTGTCGCGTACGGATGCCCCCGCGTCACGTCGAGGAGCCCGTCGAGCGCCGAGTCCACGATCCCGCGATCCGTGATGTCGAACCGCTTTCGGATGAACGGCGTGAACAGCTCCGGGGCGATCTTGCCGATCTCCATCACCTTGGCGCTCTTGTAGAACGGCTCGTTCTGATGGTTGAAGAGCCGGTGCATCATGTCGCGCTTGCTACCGGCGTAGATGTGCGCAACGTCCGGCTGCTCCTGGAAGACGGCCCGCATGAGCGACGGCAGCTTCGGGTCGATCGCCACGACCTCCTGAAACTCGTCGAAGTACACCACGACCCGCTTGCGCTGCTCGGCGGCGAGCTGTGCCGGTAGCTCGAGGAGGCGCTCGATCGTCGCGTCGATGTCCTCCTCGTCGTGCGTCGGCGTGAAGCTGAAGCTCGTCGAGCCGTCGCGGGGGTTGATCGTGATCGTGGGCGTCACCCTGAGGTTGGCGAAGATTCGCAGCTGCTCCTTCGCCTTGAAGAGCACCGAAGCCAGGTCGGAGTGAATCGCCTTCGCCAGGGTGCCGGCGAACTTTGCCTTCGTCGGCGTCTTCATCAGGTCCACCTCGGCGACGAGGACGCCCTTCGAGACCAGGTGCTGCGAGGCGCGGCGAACGAGCGACGACTTGCCGTAGCGTCGGGGCGCGATGATCGCGACGTTCAGCCCGTTCAGCATGTCCGCCTCGAGCGCCTTCAACTCCGCCCGCCGGTCGGTGAAGGCGTCGTCGAGCGCCAGGTCCCCGTAGGAGAAGGGATTCGTCGTCCGCGGCTCCACGAGCTCATGGTAGGGCAACCGGCCGTCGATCACGCTACTTTGCGTCACGCAAAGTTGCATCATCTGAACGCCCAGAGTCGGCGTGACGCAACTCCGCGGTCGCGCGCCCAGAGTCGGCTGACGCAACCCCGCGGTCGCGCGTGTGCGCTCTGCGCTCGCGCTCTTCGGCTAGATTGCGTGATTCGGTTGGATGTCCTGCGCGATCTGCGCACGCCGCCCTCCCGGCGGCCCTGCTCGCGCCCGGAGCCGGTGCCAGGCACCGATTCCGGGCGGCCCGCGTCCCACGGGTCGCATCACACTGCAGGCTGCAGAAGCCGCGCGCAAGGGCTGGGGACAACCTGTTGCACTCTCGTGTCGGTGCCTGGCACCGGCCGTTCGCGGAAACCGGC
>Ga0157370_10006697_pt1 | contig 12646 bp, 12 predicted proteins | sample C35metaG_FD_113463 | JGI IMG/M metagenome (GOLD analysis project Ga0157370, IMG submission 113463) | Corn rhizosphere microbial communities from Kellogg Biological Station, Michigan, USA - C3-5 metaG | ecosystem: Host-associated > Plants > Roots > Rhizosphere > Soil | place: USA: Michigan...
CAATTTTTCCAAGTGCCATCGTATAGACCAATCGCTCAATCATTTCCATACGAAGCTGATAAGCCAGCACATCCTTAAGCTCCGCAAAACGATGTAATAAATCTTCATAATCAAAGTTAGGATATCCAGTTAGTAGGCTTTTAATATATTGCTGTGATGCTTCATCATTCAGTTTGGCAAAATGATGAGATAGGGCTTGACTAGACTCAGCACTCCATCTACCTGTATTAAATGTGATGAAGTAAGCAGATAGATCAATGATAATCTTGATATCTGCTTCAATCTTTGAAGGAGTCTGCGGGGTTTCTGTCTTTCCCTGACAGATTTCATTGAGAAATTCAGCTAATGTTCGTACTGCTCCCTTGTCCAGTTGGGTAAAGCTCAGATTGTCCAACCGATTAAGTACGACGCCATGATTAATGACTCCAATATCATCATCAACACGATGAATATGGTTTAAAGCATAAGCTGCCTCTTCCCCAAAGCTTTCTTTATAAAAAAGCGTTGTTGCTGTGAGGCATAGCCCTGCTTTGGCACTTCCGAAGACGGTATCGTCAATCAACATTAAAATGTCATCTGGATGAATCCCTTTGGGGACATAACTCATAGCACCTTGAAGTTTTTTATAAGGAATAGCTGGTGCGAAATAAATGTTTTCACAAGCCCTTAGCATCAGCATCCAGCGGCTTTTTTGCAGTGACTGTATCGATATAACTGACATGGCAATCTCTTATTAGGTTTAGGTACTAAAACAACCAACGAAGAAAATCAGCAGGCCAGACAATGGCACGACCTAATAAATACATATTTGAAATAACTGGATACTCCCAGATTAAATACAGCCAGTAACCAATAACGATTGTGAAATAAAGACCAACCAATGGATGTTTCATCGTAATTTCCTTTTTTTTTAGATAAGCCTGTCCAACCCGCTATCCGATCACAGCAGGGGGAATTAAAGGCTTAACTAAGATTTAATTTGAAAACTGCTTCTAAAGTTTATGTACGCATTGCTGACCAGACTGAAAAGATACCTCTTCGAAATCTTCAGGCATTTTTACTTGCATTATGCCAATAGCCGTGAGTTTCTCCTCACCATAATGCGCTTCCATCTTGTCGTAGAAGCAGGAGCAGAAACTACGACTACCACCGTTATTCATACAGCCTTGCTTCATTCCCTTTTCAAATTGGGAAGAGCAGCTGCTTATAGAAATGACACAGACACCTAACGCAGCTAATAAAGTTTTATTGATCATTGTTCTATCCAGTGACATAGTCATGGAGCTTAGGCTTTTTTAGGCAATACAAAGCCTTGCCACGGTATATCTCACATGACATTCTTTTAGTTAAATTTTTAGACGAAAAAAACTAAAGCTTGAAGAAGTAGAAGTTCTTCAAACCTATTAAAAACTAATCAGGCGGTATAAAAAGAATATGCATAGCCAACTCCTTTATCTTGGGAGTTCTGCCAAAGCATTAGAGAATTATGGTGGCAGAACGAAAGAGGGTTGACAGACTGATAGTAAAGAACCAGCACGCACAAGGCGTCCCCCTTCCGTCCTACCGCAACAAAAAGAGGGACGGGTGTTCCTACATCGAAAAACAAGTTTTCAATGCACTTTACTATTCGGCCTGTCAAAGCCGACTGGCAATGTAGGCCAGCAGGCAAAGGATAATGTGCAATATTTAAAGTGTCAATCATCTATCGACTAAGTCTTAACGTGATTGTATTTGTTTTTTAATAGATTAATTATCTTATTCAATTTTTACTTCATTTGAATAAGAGGTATTTCGCTTGATATTGACTCCAAAACCACCAGAAGCATCTCTCAATACGAAAATATAAACATCCATTAGGTCAGAATATTGTCGTCCATATTTATCATGGTAAATAATTCTTAACTTGATATCTTGTTGAAATTCGCTTTTTAAAAGTTCAAGTCGCTCTCCTATGAGTTCAATATTAAGCCTAGTTTTCTGCTTTGCTGCTAACTCATAAAACTCTATATTAAAATCATCAAAATTTGAGTCCAACTCTTCAATAGTTACATGCTTTGCCACTTCTCCCCTATTTTCAATAAAAATCTTAATTTCTGCGACCTCATGAGGATCCATACCGATAATAGAGCCATCATCATCGCATTCTGGAAATTCCTTCTCCGTTAAGGTGAAAGGATAACTATAGAAAGTTAAATGAGGCCGTGCTTCAAAATGTTTAATTTCTAACTCTTGCTGTGTGACACTAAGTAGCTTCCTTTGCTCTTCAACATTATTTGCTAATTCTTGAGCCTGTTGATGCAATGCATCTGTGCTCGCTTTTAACTCTTGGCTTTGCATTTGTAAGGCTTTAGTGTTTTGTAAATAACCTAAAATCAGAAATAAAAAGGCCAATGGAGAAAATGCACCAGCTAGGAAATCACCAACTTCATTCGCAGGTAAAGCCTTGACCTTAACGGGTGTAATGCCAAAGAATTTATACAAAATGAAAAAATAGAAAACTGTAAATAGGATAAAGATCCAGTAATGGCTTTTTGTTTGAGTCATGGAAATTTTCCTAGCTGATTCTTAATAATAAAATGACTTCCCCCATAGTTTACCTGACAAAAAAACAGAAAAAGTAATATGCGATTTTTCATTGAAATCGCTCTAATTCATCTTTACATCACATTAAATTTTTTGCTAAATTCTTTTGGGTTACTAGCCCGTAATCAAGTTTAAAGAAAGCCTGACTCCCATAAGTTAGGCTTTCTTTTTATCCGTCAGTTGATGATTTTTAATGAGCTGAAGCAAAGGCTTCTCTCCTCTTCATAGGCTACTACCCATTAAAATGGCAATTCAACCTCATGATCAGATTTTATAGGCGGCTGTCTCTGTATGTGTGGACTTAGGGTAAACTGCCCATGCGCAAAGGTCTTCATTCGATTCTTCTTAATACGCAAACGCTGCTCATACTTATTTTGGCTAGTGAGATACAACCCGACTCGAAGTACATTCTGCAATTTAGTCTCATCCCCTCTAATCAACATATCTAAGCCATCAGTTCCATTTTTAATATAGCCATTCCGATATTCAGCATCATGCAAATTAAAATGGCAACCACGCTCCTTTGTAATCTTATTCCATAGCTTTCCTACCGCATCAGCAAAATACCATCCCCTTTGATGCTTAGAGCCCTTATAGATCAGCAATAAATGAATATGGTAACCGCCATTGTTTCCACCCTGTTCTAATGCCCAAGCGTAACCAATCAAGTCTTTAAAACAAGTATCCTTATCTGATATCCGCTTCAATAGCTTAGAGACATGAGAACTTACCTCAGTAATGGAAATAGAATCCTTGATCTCTTGCTTATACTTTAGGTCTACACGGACAATTAACGATTTACAATAACGCTGCAAGATTCCCCTTAAATACTCCTCCATACTCAACCTGTTGTTAGTTTCTTGCACGCAAAATGCTTTGCGATCTAAATCCCAATGCAACTTTCCAATAGATAAACTCTTGATGACATCAAACCAATAAGGGCTCGCATGAATCTCACAAAGGCTTAAATGGTACTGATGGCAAATAGACTGGATAACAGGCACTACCCGTCTAAAATGCGAAACTGGGAATTGTAACTGGAGTCCCAATGCATCTAACTCCATAAAGGCTGGAATAAGCTCGCAGCATCGTTGCACACATCCTCTTAATAATTGAGTCTTCTTCCAGTTCACATATCCTGCTTGATCATGTATACGGGCTATGTCCAGTAGGAGTTGTTCAATCTCCATTAGTACTACTATTTCATTTTTCATTGGAATCTACCTATTCAATATCATAGGTAGAACAATTCAATTATTTTTAAGTGATGCAGTTCAAATAGGAATATCAAGACAATCTTTCGAGTCGTCTTTGTCACTCCTCGAATAGACAGATATAAATAGGAAGGAACGAATGCAGGGAAAGATTTATGTAGTGATCTAGCTAAGTAATATTGAGATTACTCATCTGAAGTAACTGGTTCTATATTAGTAGTTATAGCTTACTTTCAGAGTTAGTCTAGTTATACATTAATTATATTAATATTATCATATACCCACTGCATCGAAGAGTTGAATGCCCTAGCTTTACCAAGAGCATAATTTCAAATCTATCGGCATTCCCTAGCAATAATTATTATAGGCTCAAGCGGAAGTTAAAATATAAACATCTAAAAATTTGTATCTACAATCATCACTCCTAGATTAATTGATATTGCGCTGCTCAGACTATAAAGATGTTATTTCACGCCCCCCACAAATAACACAGATAATTCAGCATAGGTGATTGATATATCAATATTTACCAACTAACTTTGTACATAATGTGCAGGGCTAATCCTAATAAAAAAGAGAGGCAAAATGCCCCTCCCTTACGTCTTTAACGTGCACCTATTGGTTCCAATCTTTGCCCCTCTGAAATCACAAAATAACGCCCACCATTATTCTGGAATTGTATTTCATTCTCACAGTTCAAACATGATTTTTGAGCTGTAAAAATATTGAGAGATATGTTTTCTAAAAGTGCATCCATTCCTGAATCTAAAAAATCTTGATCCAAACCGATATTGCAATTCGGGCAATTCGCCATCTTCTTTTCTCTTCGCAAGTAATAATGAGGAGATATTAATACGGCAAAATGCATAGAAAAACCAGACCTAAATTAAATGATTAATCAACTAAACTATTCAAGTATTTTATATAATACTTATTGGACTTGATTACAAATGATGCATTAAGTGATGTCAGAACAAATTTCGAATCAGATAGCAGTAGTTGAAAAATATATACTTATGATGTTCCTATCTACCCCTAATTTAATAGTGACTAAAAAAACAAAAAAAGAAGAACAAATTATTTTTACAGATGGGAGTCAAATAACCGAAATGACTCAAGTAGAAATTATCACGCCTACTATTGACTATGAATATCTAAAAATTGAACTTGCAAAAAATCCATTTAACTTGATTAAAAACATTCAGGATATTCACCTTACCTATATTTACTTTCTAACCAAAGATGCTCGCACTGCACTGTGGAAAAATGAGATCGAACGTGTTCAAAAAATCTTAACTCGAATCCAGAAAGTTAGAGATATTTTTGCCATCATGCAGGAAAATACACTTCACATTATTACACCTAATAAATTTGATCAGCCCCTTTCCACAACTCAATTATGTTTTTACTTTCCATGTGGAAATAAAATAATGCTCAGTCAATTTTTTTCCTCACAAAAAGAAACTAATGAATTTTTGAGTAGTAAAATTCAAAATCAACTAAAAGAAGCACATCGTGATATCTTCTACCAAATGATTGAAGAGTCTTATCAACAAGATAGACTATGGAAAAATCCAAATGCAGTAGTAGAAAGCATAAAAAATATTTTTAATGCACATCTCCAAGAATTAGTAGAATCCAACACGTCTAATTTTATTAAAGGTAGAAAAATATTTATCCAGCTCTATACAACCATCCATAAGAAACTAAAGAAGGAATTAAAAGAAAATCGTTCACTTACAGCCGAGCAACGTTCCAATGCAAAACAATGGCTCGAAAAGATTGAGCAATTAATTATTGAACAGCAAAATTATAAGGATCAAGATTTTATGTTCTTGAAAAAGTATTCTTACACAGGACGCATTTTAACTGACTGGTTAAACCAAAATGAAAATCTAAAAGAACAAGTGATCAAAGCCCAATAAACTAATTTTCAACTGAAATACTCTTCAATTCAGTTTGTTTTTTAGACAGTTAAATTCCCCTTTAAAAAACTAATTTTTTCAGAGAAAAGTCATCACAACCCCTATCAAATCATTGTTTTTTATACAGAAAAACCTTGAAAATGGGTATCAACCGCAACATAAAACTATATACTTATTTTTCAATGAGTTAGCTATTCCCCACACTTTATGACACGCTATTCAAAATAGAATTACATCGTTAACGACGCTCTCTACACTAAAAACATACCCAATAACGGAGAGCGCCACTATGGCAAAACAAGTGGATAAAATGCTGATTTCATCGATTCAGGACCATCAACTTATTCTTTCACCGTCTTCCGCGTATGCCTCTGGACGGATCAATAGTGATCCTAGAGTCGAACGATTACTTCAATTCACTAGATTCACTATAGCTTGTACAAAGAGTGAGTTACCCCGGCGTAGAGATTGTTGATCAATATCTCTTTTGGGGAAGAATTCGATATTTCGAATGGTTTCGTCCATTTATTAAACTGTTTGATGAGACATTGAATCCCGATATTAACTTCTTTAAGGACTTTGCTTTATCTGAAGAACTCAAGGTTTTTTTTAAAGCATTATCTTTAATGAAATATCCACCAAGCCTATTAGGTTTGGCTGAAAATAGTTTTAAAGCACAACCCGAGAATATTTGGAAAAATAAAATCCAATATCTCAATGAATTTATAAACCATATTCGTAATCTGATGAATGATACGGGGGTTAAATCCCTCATCAGGAAAAGAGATCAGAAGATTAGCAAGAATTTAAAATCTTGTCGGGAATTTACTAGAGCATTGTTTGAACAGCATGGTGAACTAACAGTCTTTCAGGTTGATTTGGCTTTTACACCACATGTTGAAGACTTAGAACATAATGACCTTACCAATTTAGGTTCATCATTTCATGCTCATCACCAACTTGAGTTACTTAAAAAGAATGTAGCTCAATTTTGGGGAAATCGTCGACACAACAAAATGCTTCAACAAATTGTTGGAAGGATTTTTAATTTCGAACATAGCGTTAAAAAAGGCTTTTATGTTCATGCAATCTTCTTTATCAAAAGCCATCCTGACCGTAATTTTTATTTGACATGCAAGTCAGAAATTACAAGGCAGTGGCAACAGATTACACAAAATAAAGGCTGTACGTATGACTGTAATTTAGCCCCCCGTCAATATTACAAAATTGATAAAGGGCTAAATCAGAGTGCATCAGAGAGAGAAAATCTTATGTTGAATATTGAATGTCGTTGTAAAGCACAAAAGTTTTTTATATTTAAGCTATTGGATTCTAAAGAATATAGAACACTGCAAAAGAGCCAGTGCCCTGTTTCTAAATCATTGTAAGGTGGAGCTTTGACCATGACGACTTATAACGTGCTTCACTTAAACTTTGCTATTGCAAGTATGAGCGGAATCCCAGCAGGCTCACAAACATGCATTACTAGTTTAAGGCAGAATATTAGACGTATTGCATCAAGTTCCTCAATTGGAATGGTAAAAGTTCTCACTGATAAAGAAGGACTGAAGCATATGCATTTGACAAACTTTGCGATTAATCTTGCAGAGACTATCAAATTCGTTCAGCAAATTCCTCAAGCCAATGGTCAGATGCAAGTCTGCTTACCCCCATTGATTGAAAATTTTAAAAACTTGGGGCTCCCATGGTTCAACCAAGATCAAGCTATCAATCCTCAATTTTTTCAAGAGAGCATTTCGCGTTTTCAATTCAATGTGCAAACTAGCGGATTCGATGAGGCAAATGAAGCTTGGTTAACCGTTTCTAAACGTGCAGCTCAAGATTTTGATAAATGTTTCAAAACTTTGTCGAAAAATACGAGGGGGTTCGATCTGTATGAATTATTAATCAGCACACCTTTAAATCCAGACCTTATGCCAAGTTTAATGGTATCGACCCAAACAAAATTTAATCAAACATTGGATAAAGAAATCCTACAACTCATTTGTAAGAACGAAATAAACCAAATTTGTGCAGTGCTGTGTAAGTCTGAAGTCAATATCAATCAACAATATGTTTCTCGATTCATTATCGCTGTCCAATGCGAATATATTAATGATTATCAAGACATAGCTGATAGCTCTTTCGTGGATGAAATTCGAACTCTAATCCAATCATACAACGCTAGTCAGGTCTATTTTCAGCCGTGTAAATTGAATGGTTTCCTTAGAAATAATCGCTTTATGAAGGAATCGCCAACTCTTAAAGCCCAAATAAAGCTACTCAAGACCTACTTGATAGGAACAGATACCTTGATCCGTATTCATCCTCAGCAACCGTCTTGTCGAATACTGTACACAAAATTCAAAGACTGAAACTTATGGTGTAGATACACCACATCTACTAATACGTAATAAATTTAGACTGGATTTAAAATGATTGAAAATCACTACCGTGTAAAAGACCTCGTGAACTATCCTGAGCGTCAAGCAAAAGACTATATTGATCGTGGTGGTCGCCATCGTCGATTATCTTATAAACCCGCCACAAAGGGCTTATTGAATATCGCAGAATCAACATTCTGGAAAATGATCCGCCGTGGTGACTTCCCAGAACCAACTTATTTAACAGGAAGCATGCCTACTTGGACTGAAAGCCAAATCAATGCTTGGCTTGAAGCAAAGAATCCTAAAGCTGCATAAAGCAAACAGCCTGTCTATGACAGGCTGTTTTTAAATAGAGAATTAAATCATGACATTTCGCATAAGGCGTATTATGTTAATTTTAGGAAAACTTAATTTCTTAATGCGACAGCACCATATTTACTCTGGATCAGCATATAAATGACTAACACATATACCACATACAGAGCGGCCTAATTGAGCACATTTAATACGCACAATGGATTCATCCACTTCACAAGAGATATCCTTAAATCCAGAAACCCATTTCATCTTTTCACAAATTGAAAAACTTTCAGATGTACATTTATTATCTGAATTGGGAGGATTCAATTTGCCTTCAAAAAGGTGAAACTGATCTGTATTAGGATTCTTTTTCAAAGTGTAAGTCTTTTTAGTCATAAGATTCTTCTTTAAAGTTAAAAATATTATTCAACCAATACTAATTATATTACTAATAGACGACAATACTATAAATGGGTTATAGCGACATGTAGTGTCGTATCTTTTCACACATTTGACTATAACTCAGGTTACCAAACATGTATGAATAAAATTTGACGTGACTCCATGCTGAACGAACTAAAAAATAATCCATAAAAAAGGGAGCTTAAGCTCCCTTTTTTATGGATTAACTCTATGATTCCGTAAAGAGTAATTTACCGATCCACCAAATAGACTGGCCAAAATTTGAAATAAGTTGTTCGCCTTGTCTAAGATAAGATCTATTTTCATCAATTCCAGCTAGTTTCAAAGCATCTCCAATTTTAGAACTCATCTGATGTGCATCACCATTTCGCATATCATAGACTCCAGCAATCACTCCAAAAATCTCACGAGCTTTTTCGTTTCCAACTTTATCAGCTAAGATACTTTCAAGAAGTTTATTTGAACCGAGCTTCTCTTTATCTTTATGCGTTGAAAGCTTACGGAGTTGTTCCTTATTCAAACGCTCAGAGAAAAAACGGGTAACTTCCTTTGCTAATCTTAATAATGATGTCTGATCCTTACTCGAAAAACGAGAGATATCCTTAAAAAAGTTTGTATCACTTATATCTTGTGAAAATAACTTAATTCCATATTCATTATAAAACCCTGCTTCTAACAACTTAGTACATTCAAATAGCTTAGTTTCAGCAGCGTGTGTAGAAGCAGGTTTTGCCTTAACCTGTGACATTAGTAATTCAGAAGAAACCTTTCCATCTGGGGCTATGTTATGGCCAGCCCAAACATGTTGCTCCCATGCTTCTAAACGGGCTATATCATAAGCATATACAGTAATGAAATCTGACGAGTTCACTCCAAAATGTATTCTATATCCAGAAGTCGAATGAATAGCCCCAGTTTCTGCCGTATACCATTCAAGAAAAAATCCTCTATAACTAAGCAATTCATTAGCAACACTAGAACGAAACCATAGCCAACGACCTATATCTTCATCGTTTAATGAAGCAGCATTCATTCTTGTCCCATCAGTTTCCACAACGAAATTTGGTAATGTATCGTTTTGATCTCTACGAACACGTATACTTTTTCTTTGATGATGAATCCATTCATCCCTCCAAAACTCTCCTTCTACTCGTACACCTTGATATCCACCTGTATGACCTTTTGATGTTTCATAGTCTGTATTGTCATCATTTTCAGGCCCCATTACTGGTGCATCTTCACCTTCATCGACATCTGTTCTCCAAACTCTAAAAGATGCCCATCCACCTCCAAAAACATCATTTACATTGCGAATAAGTAACTCAAATCTTCCATCGTTTCGCTGTTCTTTAAAATTTGTTAAATCTGCATAAGCACTACTTGCCAAGGATTCAACATTTTCTACTCTTTGACGATAATATGAGAGTCGAAGTGTTAAACCTCTTGCAGCTAAATAATCTATTAAAAATTCTCTTTTAATTTCTATGAGTACATGGTTACCTTTTTCATCAAAGACCTCACGAACAACTTCAACAAAATTTTCCTCAGGTCTTATCCAGCTTTGACCTTCCTTAATTAAACCCAGAGCAACTATCAAGTCTGGATTAAGTATCCACCTTCTTCCACCAATAACAGGTTGTGGATATTCAAAAACTAAATGGACACCTATAGGTTCTCTATCATTGCGTTCATACTGATCAATTGGAGAGTAATGACCATCATTATATGCATATGGTTTACCAATTGAACTAATACCTATATCACTCCAACTTAAGTTATTTGCTTTATCTACATGCTCTGGTGGAAATGCAACTGATCCACATCCAAAAAACTCACTTTCAAAACCTATATTTTTGACAGAGTCTTTTTCATTGGTCTGTGACGCTCTAAGAGGAATCCAAGTTGAATTATTGAAACTTCTGCGAGTCTCTTGAATTTGAAGAATCCAGTTTTTTTTATCCACATTATTTCCTCTATATACTTTAATTCATTAAGATTAAGCTTACCCATTATTAATATAATATATTTTAAAATAAGTTAATTAAGATAAAAAATAAAAAGATTTTAAAAAATAATATTCCTTTAAAGTACATAGAGCCAATTTATTACAAATTGGCTTCACGTTAGACTTCATGGTAATATTTTGCCAAGCAATTTAAATCAAAAAATCAGTGATCTTCTGGCTTTTGATCAGTATGTTCAAGTAAAGAATCCAAATAATCAGCCCATTCTTGCATCATCTCTCTACGATTATTTAGAAATTTAGTCCGGTTATAAGCTGTCCCATTATTATCCTTTACTTTATGAGCTAACTGATGCTCAATAAAATCTACACGTTGCTCTAAAATTTCATCAAGCATAGTCCGCGCAGTTGCCCTGAAACCATGGGCAGTCTGTTCACCAGCATAACCCAATCGCTTTAAAGCTGAGTTAATGGTATTGTCAGAAATATAAGTTTTTCCATCCCGCCCTACAAAGATATATTCACTGTAAGGGTGTAAATCAATGATTGACTCTATTAGATCAAAGGCTTGATCTGATAAAGGCACAATATGAAGCTGTTTGGTTTTACTAGCCGTAAATTTAAAACAACGCTCCTCACGGTAGAAAAACTCCTTTTTAAGCATTCGTATCTCACCCGGTCGCTGAAAGGTCAATACAATGATTTTTAACGCAACCTGTGTTGTCAGCAAGCAACGAGGATAAATTTTGGAGTAGTTCCAAATTTTATTCAGCATAGGTGCTAAGTCTTGCTCTTCTGTCACTGCTGCAAAATTTCCGCCCTGTGGTTTTGGTAGTTCAATATCTTCAATAGGATTGTATTGAATCAGCTTTTTCTTACGTGCCGATTTAAATATTTGATTGAGGTCTGATTTAAGACGTTTGGCAACAGACAAAGCGCCACGTTCTACAATGCGTTTAAAGACCTTTATCTCAAGTACTTCCAACGTAAGCTGAGGAAAAGTTAGATCACCAATATAAGGATAAACATCGTGATTTAAACGACGGACTGTTTCTTCATCCTGTTTTTGTTCCAGTTCACGTTTATACAACCATGATTCAGCAATAACACGAAAGGTATTTTCTGCTTCTTTCTGCTTCTGTGACTTGGTTTCAATCCGCTCCATTGCTGGGTCAATCCCCTGCTTAATGAGCTTCTTATATTCATCTCGTATGGTACGAGCATCATCTAGTGAAACTTCTGGGTAAGTACCCAAAGATAAATCGTTACGTTTGCCCAAAAACGGACGTGTATAATTGAATATCCAGTATTTGCTACCACTCTGGTCAATACGCAAATACAAGTTTCCCCCATCTGACAATTTATATATTTTATCAGTATCAGGTTTAGCTTTTTTAACTTGTAAAGCACTAAGCTTATTTATTCCACGGGTCGTCATAACTCAGACATAAAAAAATGCAGTAAGAGATTATCTTACTGCATTTTTTACTACTTTATAACTGCTCATTGACGTACTGTGTCATAGCTTGCTATATCGCTAATTTCTAACTTTAACCTTATAAATCAATTATTTATAGAGTGTTAAACAGTGTCAGAAATTTGAATTTGGCGGAAGCGGTGAGATTCGAACTCACGGAGGACTCACACCCTCGTCGGTTTTCAAGACCGGTGCATTAAACCGCTCTGCCACGCTTCCATGTGCGTAAGAATACAAAGCTTATTCATTTTATTCAAGAAAAATATCATCACTTTGTGTTCAAGTGCATATTGTTTCATCAATTTTAATCGAGCAGCTAATTCTGCTCCTTCTTTGATCGCACGCTTCGCATCTAGCTCTGCTGCGAGCTTTGC
>Ga0157370_10006703_pt1 | contig 12640 bp, 10 predicted proteins | sample C35metaG_FD_113463 | JGI IMG/M metagenome (GOLD analysis project Ga0157370, IMG submission 113463) | Corn rhizosphere microbial communities from Kellogg Biological Station, Michigan, USA - C3-5 metaG | ecosystem: Host-associated > Plants > Roots > Rhizosphere > Soil | place: USA: Michigan...
AACAATTTAAAGCAAGCCCGAGCCTATTTTAACGAAGCGCTGCCTTTATTAGAATCACAGCCGCAGCTTCATATCTTGGCCAGGATAGCGATTGCAGAAAATGAAAACCTGCAAGGAAATTCAAAACAGGCGCGAACCGTAGCCGAAGAATTGTACAAAACAACCAAAGACTTAGAGTATAACGACATCGGAATTTCTTTGCTGATGATTATTGCCAAAAGCTACCTGAACGAAAACAACCTCGATCTGGCGAGCCATTATGCCAATAAGATTTTTGAAAGAAAGCCCAATCTCGAGACAAAAATCAATATTTTCAGGCTTTTGTCTGATATCAATTTCAAAAAAGAAAAATACGGACTCGCTTTAAATTACAGAGATTCCATCATAAAAACCGAAGGAGAACTCAATGAAATCAAAAACGGAAAAGTTTTCGAGAACAGCAGAGTCAAGTTTGAAATCGAAAATTACAAGAAAAAAATAGCCGAAAACGAATCGAAGATAGCCGACGAGCGCAAGCTCTTTTATTCGATAATTGCCGTCATCTTTATAATCGTAGCCTTTATCGTTTGGGCATTGAGAAATCTATCCATCAAATACAAACAGAGAAAACTGATTGCCGAAAGAAACGAACAAATCGTTCTTTTGGAACTTGAAAAAGAAAAAAGCGACAATCTTTTGCTCGAAAAAATGTTCAAGGAAAAAGAAACCAGCGCCCTGCTCGAGCAAGAACGCCTAAAAAACGAAATCGAGCTAAAGAATCGGAAACTTTCCGCAAAAGCGCTTTATCTTTCTGGAAGGAATGAACTTATAGAAGAAACGCTACAGTCCTTATCAAAACTTCCTGAAATTTCCAAAGACCCTGCTTTGGTGAATCATATAAAAACCTTGAAAGAACATCTCAAGACAGATGATGAATGGGACAGCTTTATCACGCATTTCGAAGAAGTCAACCAAACTTTCCTAAACAACCTAAAAGAAAAGCATCCGAAGCTGAATTCAAACGATATCCGCTTTATAACTTACATCTACATGAACCTGAGCACCAAAGAAATTTCTTCCATGCTGAACATCACCGCCGATGCCTGCAGGAAAAGAAAGGAGCGAATTGCTGCCCGAATGGAACTACCGCACGATATTCATCTATACGATTATTTATCAACGCTTTAGGATACTAAATCACACTTTGTCCTAAAGAGTGTCACACTATGTCCGCGTGATTTTTTTGATTTAGCATTTGTTTTTTTGAAAATTTAGAAAAACAAAAAATGTCTATTATGAAAAAAATTACCATTGCTTTACTGCTTCTTTGGAGCTTTGCAGGCCAAGCCCAAATCAGTTATTAAGCTTCCACGAATTTCGGAAAACTAGAAGACCTGACGTATGATGCGACCGTCGAAAATAGAATCTATGCCCTTACGCAAGGAAACCATATCGTAACTTCTATAGATAATGGATTGACTTGGAGCGTAAAATATGCTTTCCCTGACCCAAGCGCCACAATAACAGATATGAAACTATTTGGCCAATCGGCATTGAGTTTTGTAATCATAAATGGCGGCACGCAAGACGGAGTTTATCTTTTTGATATTGCTACAAATGCGATTACCCGTTTTTATCCTATCCCGAATCCGATGGATAATGCGCAAATTATGTCGTATTCTTTTTATGATACGACTGGTACTGATTTGATCGTACATACTTCCTATTCCGAAGGATTTACGGCAAGAACAAAAGTTTTTCACACGAACAATGTAGGATCGACATGGAATATGATTTATTTCAGCGCAGATCACGACGATGTGCATATCAACAATGTTGCCTTCAGCCCTATCTCAAAATCTAAATTTTATATGGGAAGATCGCTTGGGCCGAACGGAATTAACGGAGGCTTGTATATTACAGAAGATTTCGGCGCCACTTGGACCGAAAGACTGCCTGGCTTTACCTTCAGCGAAATCACTTTCAATCCACAAAACGGCAATGACATCTTGATCGGAACCAGCATCGGCTTCGGAATTCATGCCGAACGTGTCTATCGTTCAACGGACGGCGGAACTACTTGGACAAATCTTCCTATTACTTGGACTGATCAGACGTTGAATAATATTACCAAAATCGCATTCCACCCGACAAATCCAAACTACATCATCTTGCTGGAAGAAAACGAAATCGTGAAATCTACAGATGGCGGATTGACATGGACGAATACTTTTTATCCTGAAGGCTCTACATCTTATTATTACGGACTGAATGCTTCGTACAATCCATTCAACCTAAACCAAGTCGCTATTACTACCGATTTGTTTCCGCAATTCTCTAATGACGGCGGTACTACCTTGACTCAAATCAGAGCGCCTTATTATAATGTAATAAGCGTTACCCATGCCAAATATGCTACCAACAAGCATTTGTTTTATGGTTCCCAAGGCGGAAGGCTGCACAAAAACTTAGGAACAGGAGTTACTTCTATTTATGATATCGAGCCGCCAACGTCTTTTAATCCAAAAAGAAATTACATGATAGCCGATCCTGTAGTAGCCGGTCGTGTTTTCACCTATGCCTCAATGGGCTTTTTTGGAAGCACTCTAAATGTAAGCACTGATTATGGCGCAACAGCGACTTCTTTGATGAGTGCTTTTGCAGACGACATGCAAGACTTGATTGTTGATCCTAGCAACACGAATATTATCTACGTTTCATTGAGATCGGGCGAAGGCGGCAATCTTACCAAAATCAACTTTACCGATTTAGAAAATATTGTTACGGAAGAAATCACAACTCCAGAAGTAAGCGAATTCGGCTACGGAGTCGTTACAGGAATCTCTGTTTCTGCAGCCAATTCCAACGAAATGTATATCGCAAAAGGATCTAAGTTCTTTAAATCTACAGATGGCGGAGTTACGTGGGTTGAAAAGATAAACGGACTTACCATCACCCAAGACAACGATTTGATTTGGGATATGGCTAGAAATCCGCTTGATCCAAATCATTTTACAGTAACAACCAACTTAGGCGTGTTTACAACACCCGATGCCGGCGAAAACTGGACACAAGTCTTAAGCGGTGTTGATGCCAAAAGAATTAAATATTCTCCTCTAAATAACGGCGTGATGGTGGCAGCTGTACATAGCGCTCAATTTTCTGATGCTTCTATTTATTATACGGTAGACAATGGCACAACCTGGACGCCAGTAACATCACAGCAATTAAACTATGTTCAGTCGTATTCTATGGATTTTGACTTTGATGGTACCACAATCAACGCTTATCTGGCCACAACCGATTTAGGTGTTATCAAATATCCGATACTGAATCTATCATTAGGAACGCATACGCCAGAAATCGCTCAGAATCCGATTTTTATTTATCCGAATCCGGCAAAAGATATCCTAAACATTGGAGTTTCTGGAAATGAATTCGAAATAAAAAGCACTTCTATCTATTCTATCACAGGGCAAAAAGTTTTAGAAAGCACGAGCACTGCCCTAGACATATCAAAACTAAGCAACGGCGTTTATGTCGTAAACGTAGCCGTACAAAACGGAACAGTATTTTCTCATAAATTGATTAAGAGGTAATTTTTTCAATGTTCCTATTTTAAGATGCTGCAGGTCGCTTTTAGGCCTGCGGCATTTTTTTATGTCAAAAATTTAAGACATTGCCCTTTACAGTTTCATAATCCTTTAGTAACTTTGTTATAAACCATTATCTCAAACCATCTATTGTATGCCGTTGCATTTGACAGAAATTGAGCGAGTAAAAACGATCTCAAAAGAAGATTTTTATACTAATTATGTAAAAAAACAAAAACCTTTGGTCATTGAAAGGCTAACGGAAGATTGGCCAGCATACGAAAAATGGAGGCTCAATTATATTAAGGATATTGCCGGAGAAAAAACGGTACCGCTGTATGATGACCGTCCGGTAAACCACGAAGACGGCTTCAATGAGGCACATGCCAAGATGAAAATGGCAGATTATATTGACTTATTGCAGTCTAAGCCCACCAACTACAGGATCTTTCTTTATAACCTGATGAAAGAAGTGCCTTCTCTAAAATCAGACTTCAAATGGCCTGATATCGGGCTTAAACTAGTGAAACAGCTTCCGATGCTCTTTTTCGGCGGAGAAAACTCCAAAGTATTTATCCATTACGACATTGATTATTCCAATATCCTGCATTTCCATTTCCACGGAAAAAAGCAATGCATTCTTTTTGCGCCCGACCAGACTCCTTATCTGTATAAAGTACCTCATGCTCTAATCTCTAGAGAAGATATCGATTTCGATAATCCGGATCTAGAAAAATGGCCGGCCCTAAAAAAAGCAAAAGGATTGATCTGTAATCTAGAACATGGCGAAATGCTCTATATGCCCGAAGGCTATTGGCATTATATGAAATATATGACTCCAGGATTCTCGATGAGCCTGCGCGCTTTTCCAAGAAAAATAACCAACCTGGGGAAAGCGGCGTATAACATCTTTATCATGAGAAACTTTGACAACCTGATGCGAAAATGGAAAGGACAAGCGTGGATTGATTATAAAAACGAACAGGCTATTGTTAGGACACATAAAAACCTGAATATTTCAAGCTAAAATATTGTAAAAACCGCTGTAGTAAGCAATAATTATTATATTCTTATTTGTTTCCATGAAGCAACTAACTCATTTTTACCATTCACATCAGAAATCTCGTAGTACTCTAAATTATTTTTTGAAATTTTTCGGAATAACTTTTTAAAATCTTTTTCAATTGAAAATTGATCATTTAAGACAAAAGAAAATGACTTAATCTCTTTCCATTTAGATTTTTTAAAACTATAAATTGTTATTGCTTTATATCTGCTCGCACAAGAAGAATAATATTCCGCAATTTCCATTTTTCCATCTTCATCAATATCGCCTATATTTAAAATGTTTCTAGGGTGACAACAACCTGAATCGGTCTTTATTCTTGGAATGTTGTTATTGGTAAAATAATATGAATCGCCTTCTTCGCATGAATTTAATGGAGTTAGAACAAAAACAAATTCATCTTTCTTGTCTCCATCTAAATCACCTACATTCACCATGCCCTCATCATGATACTCTCTAAAATCAGCTTTTTTAATTGTAATTGGGCGACATTGTTTTGTTGAATTTTCAATTTCATATTTAGCAATATCCAATTTAAATTTTCCCATTAAGACTGAATCATTGATAAATTGAATATTATTAGATAAATAGGTATCAGTTAAGTTACCTTTTAGAGAAGTTCTTTCTATCTGAATATCGTTGCTCTCTTTTTTGCAGGCGAACAAAAATAATACTATAATTAAAGAACATACCCTTCTTATTTTATAAGAACTATTATTTGTATTGACTAAAAACGCAACAACAGCGGAACTGTTAATCAATGTTCTATGACAACTATTTTTTTGTCGTAAAGCCATAATAAGGTATTTTTAAACTTTACTATCATATTTATCTAGGGCACCATATTATTCTATTTATTCAAATGTTCCAAAATTTGAATTATCTCTACCACATAATTTATTTCTAAATTCAGGCTGCTATTGCCATTGCATTTAATTTCTACGGCGTCTTCCGTTTCGTTATAGTGTAATAGAAGCTGTGAAGTCTCAATTTCCCAGTAATAATCGTTTCCGGTTTTTTTATAAAGCGGATTGGTATAGGGTTTTCTTTTATAATCAGGGTCTTCCCAAATCTGTTTTGAAATATTGGTTAACAATTCAATTATTTCGTTTGTATCAGAAGGCGTTAGTAGACAACAGTCTCCCTTCTCGTAGTCCAATTGCAACGCAATACAATCTCCGTTTCTTTGAATACGAATAGTTCCTTTTTTCACCAACCAATTATAAACCTGATTTCCCATTTTTTAGTTGTTTTGAGGTGTCCACATTTTTAGGTATTTAAATTTTTTGGGATATTCCTCTCTCGGGCAAAAAGCTAAGCAGACTTCCTTGTTGTCAAGTGAAGATTCCGTCAATAAAACAGAATCAGCCTCGTTTTTATAATTGTCAAAATCAATTTCATCAACAACGCAAACTACTTTTTTAAATACTCCATTAATCCATTTTATCATATCCTCATTGTTTTCATATCTTTTATAACATGCCAATGAAGCGTGCGCGCATATTACCGGAACTAATTTGTCTGGAATAGTGTCTTTTATGATAATGTACATTTTCATACGATGTTATCAATATTGCATTTAACATTCCTGCACAAGCATCTGCTTGTACCTATATATAGTTGCCTTAGCACGGACTGTACATCCTCACCATCTAGATTAATGAAAATATCTAAGTCCAATTAGGTTCAAGATATTGTTTATTATTTGTTTTGTTAATAAATACAAAATTGCAATAATAATAACTCGAATAATTAATTTGTATTTTTTTAAACCAAAAACAGAAAAGTACTGATAATAGAATATCAGTACGTACAAAAAGGTTAGTACAGCAGCAAGATAGTTTACAGAAATTAGAAAATCTTTGTTATCAGTAAGAATCAAACTAGTTGTTAGTAAAAGACTTATTGTTAATGTCCCGCATAACAAATACATATTGAGGACTAGGTTTTCTGTATAATTCTGCTTGCTTTTTCTAAAAAACAAGTAACTCACAATAGAAATAATGGGTACGGTCAGAAAAACTGTAATTTTTGAATAATCCTTTAGTACTTTTAAAAGTCCTTCTACTGTTTTTTTATCGTCATATAAAACAGTAGCATCAACTTTTGCCCATTTTTTCATAAAATAACCTATGGTTATCAGAATAATTATGGTTGAAAAATAATTAAAGTGCTTTACTCTTTTTCCTTGTACATATTCTCTGATACTGTGTCCGGGTCTGGTAAATAATTCTTTTATTGTATAGAAAAAGCCTTTGTCAAAGTGAAATATTCCGTGAATAAAATCGTGTTGAAAAACGTGAGTTAACGAAAATCTATGAGTAGATGCTGATTGGCTACAGTTATCACAAAATTTTCCTGTTATTACTTTATTACAATTTAAACAGTTATGGGTCATTAGTCAGTTAAAATAGAGAGTCAGATTTATATTCTTTGTTATCGTCTGTTGGTAGTGCTCATTTTGCACGAGCATTATGCTCGCCAGCGGGGACTAAATTACCAAAATTCCTTTTCAATTTTGAATTCGAACTCAATATTATCCGAAGTTTATTATTAAAATAAGCCGTTTGCAAACGGCTTATTTCTATTTAGCCATAAGCTTTTAGATTTCAACTATTTATTCTACCATAATCTTTTTAGTCGCCTCTCCTTTATCTGTCTTTACTTGAAGAAAATAAACGCCTTTAGAAAGTCCAGAAACCGAAATTGAGTTTTCTTTTGTCGTGCGTAAAAGCTGTCCAAGCAAGTCGTAAAGTGATACTTCCGATAGGCGGGCATCTGCATCTGTACGTACGAAAACACGTTCTGAAGCCGGATTAGGATAAACACTCACGCTTTTAGATAAAAAATCGTCTGTACCCAAAGGATTTGAGAGCTTTACCACCCAATAATCAAAACCGCCGTGATTTCCGGAAACATCGCCATCATTCGATTTTGAATATCCTGCAAATATATATCCCAAATCTGTTGTTTGCTGGATTGAATGCGCGCCATCTACTGCATCGGGAATAGCGTTAAATCCTTCTTGACCACTGCCTCCTAATGCTTTTTGCCACTCGATACTTCCCTGGCTGTTGAGTTTTACGATCCAATAATTCATGAATCCGTTGTTTCCAGAAACATTGCCATCGTTACTTGTTACAAATCCAAATACTATGTAGCCTCCATCTGCTGTCTGCTGGACCGATTGGGCAAGATCGTTGCCAAAGCCTCCTAAGGCTTTCTTCCACTGTATTGCTCCTGTGCTGGATAGCTTCACTACCCAATAATCATCAAAAAAAGGACCGTGGAAACCGGAACCTGCAATATCTCCGTCTTGCGAATATACATGCCCTGCTATAATATAGCCTCCATCTGTGGTTTGAACCATAGAAGTAAGTATATCCGAACCGGTGCCTCCTAATGTTTTTTTCCATTGGACTTCTTCTATATTATCCAGTTTCACTACCCAATAATCATAACTGCCGTGATTTCCAGAAACATCGCCGTCAACAGACATAGTATAGCCGCCCATGACATAACCTCCATCTGCCGTTTGTTGCACAGTGCGGGCAAATTCCTCGCTTCGCCCTCCTAAACACAGGCTCCAGGCTATGCTGCCTGTTGAAGTCAGCTTTACGATCCAGCAATCGGTCCCTCCGTTGTTTCCGATAATATCGCCGGTATTTTCAGATATCGTATAGCATCCTACAATATACCCTCCATCTGGCATTTGCTGCACAGAAGTGGCGGCATCAATATGGCCTCCGCCAAATGTTTTCTGCCATTGGATAGTACCTGCATTATCAAGCTTTATTACCCAGGCATCGCTATTGCCTTGGTTTCTTGTAACATCTCCGTCATTAGAATAGGTAGTTCCTGCAATAACATATCCTAAATCTGCTGTTTGCACAACATAAGAAGCCACCTCGTTGCGAGAGCCGCCAAACGTTTTGCTCCATTCTTTGTTACCCGCTGCAGTCAGTTTTACGACCCAGATATCGTCTCCTCCGTGATTGCCCGAAACGTCACCGTCATTAGAAGAAGTGTATCCGGCAACAATATAACCTCCGTCTGCCGTTTGGTGAATAGAGTTGGCATAATCATTACCAGAGCCGCCCAAAGATTTTTGCCACTCGATAATTGGCGCTTGCGCCATTCCGAAAAAAGGAAGTAATAGAAAAAAATAGAAGTATTTCATAAGCCTGCTGTTTTAAAAGGTTCTATTGTTTTTATTTTTCTTACTCGTATTCTTAAGTTTAAATACGGATTGTAATTAGCGCTATCTGCTTTATGTCCAGTTTTGTTTAAATTGTTCAAAATGATTTTTTAAGTCAATTGAGAATTTAATTTCATTAAATTTCTGCACTTTTTCAAACTTCTCAATTAACTGAATACACTGCTTCCATATTTGAAATAATTCAGAAATAGTTGGTTTCAAAGCGACAGCATTTTCTGGAGTGTAGTGAACAGTCTTATTTCGCAAACTGAACAAATTTGCAATTTCATTTAAAGTGAATTTATTGGTAGTTAATTCATCTTTAAAAATGAAAAGCAACCTTTCCATTATTTTTGCAGTAGAAAATCTTGAATAACTAAGAGTATCTAATTGTTTGGATTGAACTAAGAATAGTAAATGTCTATTGGTTAGCGTTTCAATGAAAAATCCAAGATTATTTAAGTGCCCTAAAAGTTCAATAGAATTTATTCTATGATTGTACTTGAATTTTGCTTTTTGAGTTCTTGCTAAGTTTTGTGCTCTATGCCATTCGAAACTCATTTTTGCAATAGTTTCTTCGGATATAACATCTAATCTCTTCAACTGTAATAGATCGATTGCTTTTTCTGGCATTGGTGTTTTCAAAAGTTCTCTGTCCTTGTCGGAAGGTTCAATCTTATCAATTAACTTAGAGAAAATTTTTGCTGCGGATTCATCTATTAATGATTCGTTGACATATCTAAAAGATTCGTTGAGAAAGAATGTTGCTCCTTCCGCAAGTTTTGAATAGGTTTCAATATCATGTTTCTCTTGCATAGATATACTCTTTTGAGGTTGTTGCCGAAGTTCCACGACTTTGTACAGTAGCGGCAATTTACTAAAATGTGATACGAAAAACGAATTCGAATGAACTGAGTATTTTCCAAGAATGATAAACTAGCTATTGCGTGAAACTGCCATTGCGTACAGTTTTTTTATTACAATGCATGTATTTTTTCATCTAATAACTCTTTAAATTTGATTTGAATCAATTTTCGTGCATCTGAAACTACGTCTTCAGATTTATATTCTTGAATTGTTTCTTCAAGAAAATTGATTTCCTCTTCTGTATCTTCAAGAAATTGATCCATATATAAAATGTAAAATATTTTTTGGTCGTTACTTTTAAATTGAGATGATTCATATGCTTCTTTTATAATATAATATCTTTCTACAATAACAGAACATTTGTTTATATCAAAGTTTTCTCCTTTGAAAGTTTGATCATAGAACTTTTCAAATATTTTTTTCTTTTGGTTTGAAGCTTTTTCAGGAAAACCATTCATTGCAAATAAAATTTGAGCAAACTTTTCCATACTAATTTTATGCGTGTATACTTTGTCTTTAGATAAACCAGTATCGCCAGATTTCCTAGCATAGATTATATTTTTATTATCTAAAAATTGCTCAATCATAATTTGCTCTTGCGCCAAAGATTTTAAATCAACCATAGAAATTGCATTTTGGCTATTAGTATACTCAGCAATTTTATTGATTAAATCGGGAGTTCCTCCGGTCTTAAATACGCGGACAAGTATTTCGCAATCGGATAATAAACTGTCTAGATTATCAGGATTTGACGAATTAAAGTTATGAATTGATCTTAAAGTTTGACCTCCATTAACTACTTGTAAATTTTTAATGACCAACTTCATTTTCCTATTTCCATTTATTGGTTCAGAAATAATATCTTCAGATGTAATTGTAATTCCGTTATTATACATGAAAAATTTTGAAGGATCTTTTTTTAATGTATCAATTATATTACCGTTATATTTTGTTTCGCCTAAAAAGCCTCTAACATTATCAAATAAAACTGCAAAATCCAATTTTTCACTTGCCAATTCTGTGTAATCTTCAAGATTATAAGCTTCTCTCATCGATTTATTACTACAAGTTATTCTTATTAGTTCGGGTATAGTGAGTCTTATTATAAATGATTTTGCTGAGGATAAAGAATTTTCCGTATATGACATAATCGCATCATTATCTACGACCAATGTCGCTTCTACAGGCTTAGGTCGGATTGACATGAAGTTACTTATTTCTGCCAAAGCAATTGGCACGACCTCAAGATCATAAACTTTTTCCAGTTGTTGTATTGTAGAATCACTAGTATCTAATTCAATATGATCGTTGCTCACAACAAATAACTTTAAATTCCAAACATCTCGAGAATGTAAATGTTTTAAAATATCTTCAGCAAATTTTTTTAATTTATTTTCAAGTTTTGAGGCATCGTTATTTACTATAGCATTTGCAAATTTCGTTGACACAAACGTATCATTCAAATTTTGTTTTTTTCCATCTTTGTAGTTTTCTCGAAATTTGAAATTGAATATTGAAATTTGATTATTCTCTTCATCGATGTATATTGCATCTACACCTTGATCATTAAAAATTTCATTAAAAACAACTTTATTGAAATCGGTATCAGTAATAAATTCTGTAATTTCTGCGGGGTCTTTTATATTGCAAATCGATTCTAAAGCATATATATAAAAGCCAAATCTTCTTTTATCAACTTCTGAAGAAACTTTAATTGTACGCCCAAGTTCTTTCTCTAAAATATTAAAGTAGGAAAGGCATTTCTGATCTAATAATTTAAAACTATTTAAGCTTGACATATTATTCTATATTAAAAAAATTAAATACTGTTTTATTCATTTCAATGAAGACATATAAGCCCCATATTAATATATAGTTTCTCTGTAATCGTTCTGAAACACAACTCAATATGTAAACATGCGAAAAGTTATTACAAACATTTGTAACTGTTTACAAACATCTACTTGCTTTCTAAAAACTCCTTACGTCATGAGGCATCTGTATTCTTCAACCATAAAAAAATCCACATAACCTACCTCTTTAAATAAAGTAGTTTATCTGGATTTTTTAGTTTTTTTTCAGCAAATGTGGTTTTGCTTTCGTCAAATATAATAATTTTTTAACATAATTGATGTTTAATCAGAAAAGTTGTATTATTTGCTTCCAATCAACCTCTCCAACCGCACCATCATCTCATCCTTCTCCTTCAACATACGCTCATATAAAACAATCTTTTCTTCATGAAGTTGAATTAGTTTTTCAATTGGATTGATATGATAAGTTCCGCCAGAATTACCTATAAAAGCTTCATCGTGAAAAGTATTTGCTATAATGTTAATCGCCTGCTCTTCATCAAAATTCTCAAAAGCTTCTACAGGCACTTTTAATATTTTAGCCACCTGCGCGAGTATGTTGGCTTCTACCGTTTCTTTCTGTTCCAAAAGCGATATTTTCTTTTGGTTCCAATCGTCACCAAGCTCAAAAGCCAAAGCTTCTTGCTTGATGCCCAGCATTTCGCGAAAGCGCTTGATGTTTCTTCCTTGGTGTATTTTTTTGTGTGGCATGTCGTTGTGTATCATAATCGTAAGTATAAAATTTTTGTTAAATATAGAAAAATTAGTTGATAGTGGATAGTTTATAGTTGGAAGTAGATAGTTTATAGTGGATAGTGGATAGTGGATAGTTGAAAGTTGAAAAGTCATAAAGGAGTGAACTAGAAGCTGCAAAACAGAATAAGCAACCTACAAAACCAAAAACATCTTCAAAGCAACAACCCACTATAAACTATCCACTATCCACTCTAAACTATAAAATATAACTGCTCAGCACCTCGCTATATGTCTTTTCGGTCGAACTGCCTACGGGAGCAACCCTAAATTCATACTGCTGCCCGCTTTGTAGATCAGTAAGCACGAGTGTGGTTTTGGTATACACCAT
>Ga0157370_10006704_pt1 | contig 12639 bp, 8 predicted proteins | sample C35metaG_FD_113463 | JGI IMG/M metagenome (GOLD analysis project Ga0157370, IMG submission 113463) | Corn rhizosphere microbial communities from Kellogg Biological Station, Michigan, USA - C3-5 metaG | ecosystem: Host-associated > Plants > Roots > Rhizosphere > Soil | place: USA: Michigan...
CGCTGGCGCAGGGGGTGAAGTTCGATGTTTGACGCTGGGGTGGGATTGGCGTGTTGTTGGCGCTGATTTCATCGGGCGACTGATATAGCGTCGTAATCGTTTCAAGCGGGAAAGCCGGCCATGGGCCGGCTTTTTTGTTTTCTGGTGCGGCGATTGATTGGGATAAGCAACTTTGGGATGTTTTCGCCGGAGTGGATCATTGATAGCGTGTCGGAGATGAGAAATCGTACAAGTACGGAATTTTCGAATTATTTTTGATGCTTCGTATGTGTATGAAAATGAGTCGATTTCTTGTTTTCTTTCAATTCTTTCTATATCTTCATGGCGTTGCATATCGATGGCGGGTAGGGTGATTTGTGGATTTTGTTTGGTAACGTTTCGACACATTGATTAGGTATGCGTATGAAGTGGCGTGGGGAATCGAGAAGTCATGCATCTGCTAACGGGCGCGAAGGGGGAGCATACCGTCGGCCACTATTGATGGCGAAGAGGAGCGGTGCAGGACCTCGAAATGTCCTTTCCTTCTTGATCGAGTTCTATCGTCGAAGTCCTGTACTCATGGCCTTGCATTTCGCCGGCGCACTGATCGCGTGGTTCGCACCTGATGACGCGCTGAAACGTTGGCCTATGCTGAAGCCAGCGGTGACAGCAATCGGGGAAGTATTTCCATTGCTGCCTAAGGCAATCGAGAAGTCTCTGTTTCCGGACGTCACCGCGCTTTATTTCGCACTGGTGTTGGCTGCAGTACCTATCAGAATATTTGAAGGTTTCCGCCTTTGCTATGCGGAAAGGAAGGAAATAGTTGCTGGGTACTTCGGATACTCGTGGAAAAGAAAGATTTGTGCATTTATGGTTGCAATATTGTTTTTATGTGGGAGCGTGTTTCTTCTGATTTTTCATGGTCAATATTTTGACTGGAATTTCATGTCTGTCGGAAGGTCGAGATTCTGGCTTGGAGTGGTCGGGCCATTGTTTGCCGGTGGATATTTGGTTATTTGCTTTGTTGTGGCGAGTGTTGCGATTGTTGCTTTGTCGTGTTGCATATTTTTTGTTGAAAAAAGGTGCTGCGGCTCGTGATTTGATTCTAGCGGAACGGGCTCTTTCGGTGTGTGAGTTGGGCGTAAGTGCGAGGCGTAGGTGAAGTGAGGTCGATAGCTTTATGAGATTTAATTGGGCATTTATATGAAAGAACGTCAGGGGTCGAGGTGGCGTGCCTGTTCCAAGGAACAAGAGGAGAGAGAGGGTTATGGGCCGGGGCGAGAGGAGGCGGGGAGTGACACTGAGCCCACGAACATCTTTGGCCTAATGATCAGAATTTATCGAATGAGTCCCGCGCTCTTGGCTTTGCATCTGTCTGGTGTGGCGATTGCTTGGTTTACGCCGGATGACGCGTTGTCTCGTTGGCCATTTCTGAAGATGGCGGTAGCTAACGTTGGAGAGATATTCCCTTTGCTACCAGAGGCGGTGAAGAAATCCAGGTTTCCCGACGTGACGGCGCTGTATTTTTTTCTGATGTTGGTCGCGATTCCGATGAGGCTTTCGGTAGGGATTCGCTTTTGTTATTCGTATCGACCTCGGATCGAGAGTGAGTATTCGAAAATTTCTATCGCGAAGAAGATTTACTTGATTGTTGTTGTCTTGATGTTTATGTGTATGGGATTTCATTCGATTTTGATTGAAGGATATTTCTATGAGTGGAATTTTGTTGCAATAAGCCGGTCGCGCATATGGCTGGGTTTGATTGGACCGTTTTTTGCGGGTGGGGCTGAGGTTATCGCTATCGCGGCTGGCGTGGTTGCAATTTTCATTGCATTGCGCCGCGTCTTTACTTGTAAAGGGGGGTAGGTTATGGCTGGTTATGAAATTGACAAATGGGATGTGCTTGGTTAGGCGAGGAGGCGAAAAAATCGCGCTACGGAAAAAATTCCATCCCGCAGCCATATTTTATTGGGTATCTATGAAATTTTGGTGTGAATAAAAAATAATTCGATATTTTTAACTGCGGCACGGTGGAGGGCGTATGAGGGGGATTTTTGTTTTATTGATGCTTTCATTTGTTTTGTCTGCTTGCATCTTTAACCCCGCGAGAGATCGCCCTGTCAGATCGCCGACGACTTTTTTGAGAGATGTCAAGATTGTTGTGGATTCTGGTGATCTTGGGAACGTTGAATTTGTTGGGAATCAGCTAAGGATTGTTTGCGATTCTGGCTCCCCGGAACCAGTTCGCGATAGAGAGGGGACGATTAAGGGATATGGAGTCGATGTGAAATGTACTGCATCCTCTAAAGAATACGAGAAGGAGAGGAATTTCAATTATGGATTGTTTTGGCCTGATGGGATGAATTTCTATAGGGCTGGGTTGTCGCTTCCGATTAATGGTGGGGCGATGTGTATTACTCCATTTGATCTTCTAGAGGTTTTTGGGGATGTTGAGAAATATCCTGTTTCTCATTGGGGTTCGTGGTCGTATATGTATAAAAGGAGTGACATAAATTCAAGGGCGGTTTTTTCGATTGACGGAAATGGTTGTGTCGGTGGTGTTTATGTTTCTATGAATCGCGAGAGAGTGAGGTGAGTGATGAAGATAACTGGTCGTGAAGAGTTGTTCAAGGGGATGCTTTTGGGGCAGGACGCCATTGATCTTATCAATAAGAGTCCATTGCTCGTGGATCAAATAATTAAATACAATGAAGATGTGCTGAGTAAGGATTTGAATCCAATCGAGGTTAGCGCGGGCGAGCGGGGAATATTCTGGGATCGTGGGCGGCCTGGAATTGTATTTGGGAATTATGCTGGCGTGACGTTTGACAAGCTCGATCCACGTGTATTGGTCGGTATTTTGAGTCACGAGATTGGTCACTATGTCAATGACGCACGAGCTCAAGCTCGTGAGCAGTATCACGCGAATGAAATGCGAAACGATTATCATTTGGCGGCGATGGTCGGGGTGATGAAGGAGGCTGAGGCAGCCTATAACAACTGGTTAGTGGCGCGAGAAGTCGCGAAAAATGGTGGTGGCGCGCTTCCTGTACTTGGAGATCGGCGGGATCACGTCACGGCGCCGGGGTTTGATATCAATGGTGCGTTCACTAGGGTCTACGAGGCGAATGTTGGAAAAATGCCTGCCGATGTGCTAAAGCAGGTCATGCTCGAGGTCGGGGGAAACTATCTGGCGCGAGCACATCCTGGGGCAGATCCGGATACGACATATTATGAGCAAAATGGCGCCGCCTATGGAGCGTCTGAAAAGCGATTATCTCAATCGCCGGTCATCGGAGTGAGCTATGCGTTGAATCTGGCAACAGGTTTTATCAAGTCCACGAAGTTGACTTTCTCCACGGGTACAGTGCAAGTCAACGAGTACAACAACGGGGTATTGGGTGCCGCAACGTTATACGGCCCGAACGGTCAGATGACGGAGTATGTGAAGTACGCAACGAATGGCATCAAGCTTCAGGAAACTCGCTATACAGACGACGGCCGAATTGCCACCACGCGGACCGACGTCAACGGCGACGGTATCTTCGACAACATCAAAACGGAAACCCTCCTCGCCGACGGCGCCAGCGTAATCCGCGAAGACATCAACGGCGACGGCGTTGTCGATCGCAATTTCGTCGTAAACGGCGGCCAGCGCTACGACCTGTCCAAGGTCCGCGATGCCGCCTTTGCCGACAGCTTGCTGTCACGATATCGCGCGACAGGGCTGCTGAGTGGTACGAGCTTCCTCGACCTGAGCCAGATCATTTCCCGCACGCTGACCTATGGCGGTCGAAACGACTACGGTTTCACGATGCCGTCCGGCTGGTACAACCCGATCGGTGCATTCTACGAAGCCAAAAGCGCTGCATTCGACAAAGCCGCCTCCATTGCCGACAAGACACCTGTCCTGCTCGACGCGAACCGATGGGGAGTAGGTGTCAGTGCGCTTCAGTCGCGCGACGCGAACCGCGACGGCAAACTGACCGGCGCGGAACTGGACGGGCTACAAGTCTGGATCGATGCGAACGAGGACGGTATCGGCGACGTCGGTGAATTCAGGTCGCTGGCGCAAGCCGGGATCACCGAGATCCGCGCGGTCGACTATGACGTCATCACGCGGGGTAACAGCTACCACGCATCGGCACCGGTCGCGGCGCCGTTGAAACCCTGGGAAGCATCGCAACCCGGCCGAATGTACTTGGCCCCGGCCGTTCCGCTGTCGAACTACCGAACGCTGCGCGATAACGACAAGATCTACTGGATCAACTCCAGAGACTTCATCATGTTCGGCCCGACGCAGATCAAGGTCAGTCCTTCCAATCGGAGCTACCTCATCGGTACCGACGGGAACGACGTATTCGATGCGAATTACTACGCTGCCTATGGCCACTGGATCGACAGCAATCTGCTCGTCAATTTCCTCGCAGGCGACGGCAACGACATGATGGGCGGCAGCAGCCGCAACGACAATCTGTGGGGCGGCACCGGCAACGACACGCTGTTCGGCTATGACGGCGACGACAGGCTGTACGGCGAGGAGGGCGACGACGAACTCAATGGGGGTGCCGGCAACGACGTGCTCGACGGCGGTATCGGCAACGACAAACTGTTCGGCCACGTCGGTAACGACATCATGAACGGCGGCGACGGCGACGACATCATGCTGGGCTTCACCGCATCGAACGATAGCAAGCAAACATTGGCCTGGGGCGAAACGGATGACGACATCATGTACGGCGGCGCGGGCAACGACCGGATGTGGGGTGGCGTCGGCCACGACTACATGGACGGTGGCGACGGGGCTGACTTCGTGAGTGGCGGGGACGGAAACGATACGGTGTTCGGCGGCGCGGGGAACGATGAACTGCATGGTGATGCAGGCAACGACCGGCTTCTTGGAGAGGCCGGCAACGATCGCATTTTCGGCGAGGCCGGGGACGATGTGCTCTGGGGCGGCGATGGCGATGACGTGCTGGTCGGCTTCACTGCCAGCAACGATGCGAAGCAAACGTTGTCGTGGGGTGAGTCCGACAACGACATGCTGTATGGCGGCAATGGCAACGATGCACTGTACGGCGGTCTCGGCAACGACTACCTCGATGGCGGCAACGACAACGATTTTCTCGACGGTGGCGATGGCGACGACCGGCTCTTTGGCGGCGCGGGCGACGACGAACTGAACGGCGGCAACGGCCACGATGCGCTTTCGGGGGAAACCGGTAACGACAAGATTTTCGGCGGCGCAGGCAACGACACGATCTGGGGCGGCGACGGCGACGATATTCTCGTCGGCTTTACGGCCAGCAATGACGCAAAGCAGTCGCTGGCCGCGTGGGAAACCGATGACGATACGATCTACGGCGGAGCCGGAAACGATCTGATCCTTGGCGGTCTCGGCAACGATCTGCTCCACGGCGAGGCCGGCAACGATGAAATTCAGGGTGGGGACGGCCACGACAAGCTTTATGGCGGCGATGGCAACGACCGACTGTTCGGCCAGGTCGGAAACGACATCCTGTACGGTGGCGCGGGCGACGATTTGCTGGTGGGCTTTACTGGTGACAATGAGGCGAAGAGGACACTAGGACCCGGCGAAACCGACGATGACTATCTCTATGGTGGAGAAGGCAATGACACGCTGCTCGGTGGTCTGGGCGACGACTATCTCGACGGTGGGGCCGGTGCGGATCACATGGAAGGCGGCGAAGGTAACGATACTTATATCGTGAACAGCGTCAATGACGTGGTTCTCGAATACGCAAACGAGGGTTACGACACGGTAATCAGCAGCGCAAACTACATTCTCAACGCCAATATTGAGGAATTGAGGCTCGTCGAGGGGTTCAACATCAACGGCACGGGCAATGCGCTCGATAACCGGATCGTCGGCAACAGCGCAGACAACATTCTCGATGGCGTTACGGGTGCCGACACGATGATCGGCGGAAAGGGCAACGATACCTACTACGTCGACAATGTCGGCGACCGCGTCGTGGAATTCGCCGGCGAGGGCATCGATACGGTGCAGAGCAAGATCAGCTATACGTTGGGCGAACACGTCGAGAATTTGAACCTGCTGGATTTCGGTAAGCCGGAAAAAGGGCTCGTCGATGGCGTGGCCGTTCACGTGTACGGGTACCCGAAAGCCAACGAGCTGGATTACATGCAAGGCGATGCGGTTCCGAGATTCCAGGGAACGTGTGCGCTGACGTCGATCGCGAATTTGCTTACGCAAACCGGTACGCCGATTACCGAGGGGGACGTCGTCCGACGCGCGATCGACAACCAATGGGCAGTCACCAGCCCGGCGGCGACGGATTACCAGCGAGGCGGATCGAACTACGTTCAGCAACAGGCACTGCTCGCGAGTTACGGTATTGCAAACAACCTGCTTGCCGGATACGACGAGCATGCGGTAGCGAATCTCGTCCGCAGTGGTCGTGGCGTGATACTGGCGCTGAACTCGGGCCGTCTTTGGGAAGACAGCGCTTATCTCGATGGCGGCGGCGTGAATCACGTCGTAACCGTGACGGGCGCGGTCTATGGAGACGCAGATGGCGAGCTCAAGGGCTTTTATATTGCGGACTCAGGCCGCCGGCGCGTCAGCGACATGACGCGCTACATCAGCCTTCAGGAGTTCCGGGCGGCCGCCAACGTACCGAATGCCTACGCGATCTACACGGCCGAAGCGCTGAAACTGTGGAATGAGGACATCGACGGCACGGGTAACGCACTCGATAACACGATCATCGGCAACCGCGGCAACAATGTGCTGGACGGCGGTGCCGGCAACGACATCCTGATCGGCGGACTGGGCAACGATACCTATCGATTCGGCCGCGGGTCCGGCTGCGACACGATCCGGGACGACGACGAAACGCTCGGCAACAGCGATGTGATCAGCATCGGCGCCGGCGTATCCGCGGATCAATTGTGGTTTCGTCACGTCGGCAACGATCTCGAGATCAGTATCCTCGGCACCGGCGATACCGCAACGGTTCGGGACTGGTATCTGGGTTCACGGTATCAGATCGAGCAGATCCGTGTCGATGACGGGCGGACGCTCGTTAACGCCGATGTCGAGAAGCTGGTACAGGCCATGGCGGTCTGGTCGCCGCCGGCTGCGGGATCAGTAACGCTGTCTCCTGAGCATCAGGCCGCGCTTGCGCCGACGCTGGCGACGAGCTGGCGTTAATTCCCGTTTCCTCGAAGGTCGGGCCGTCCGGTTGCACATCGCGTGCGACCGGACGGCCTGCTGCCGGCCGTATCGCACTTCCTTCCTCGCCTCGTATTCCCTTCATGAACAGTTCCAATCTCCGGCCTCCGGCGTCGTCTCCGGCGCAGGATGTCGACTCCGGGCTCGCGGTCGTTCTGACGATGGCCAGCCTGCACGGCATCGCAGCCGACGAAGCCGCGTTGCGACATGAATTCGGCTTCTGCCGTTTCGATACTCAAACAATCCTGCGAGCCGCGCGTTCACTTGGCATGACGGCCCGGGCCGTTCAGCAGCACCTCGAACGACTGGATCGAGCGCCTTTACCTGCGGTCGCACGGATGAAGGGCGAAGGTCGCTATTTCGTAGTCGCGCAGTATCAGGCCGGGGATGGAACGCGCGCGCCTCGGATGCTGGTCCAGTTTCCGGGTGAGGCGCCTACCGTGCTGACGCGCGAGCGTCTTCTGGAAATCTGGACGGGTGAGCTCATCTATTTCACGAGCAAGAACAGCATTGCGGGTACCCTGGCACGCTTCGATTTCAGCTGGTTCATTCCGGCAATCGTCACGTACCGGAAGCTGCTGGGCGAAGTCCTCGCGATTTCTCTGGTGTTGCAGTTGATTGCGCTCGCCACGCCGCTTTTCTTCCAGGTGGTGATGGACAAGGTGCTGGTCAATCACGCGATGAAGACCTTGAACGTGATCGCCGTTGGGTTGATTTGCGCGACGCTGTTCGAAGCGGCGCTTTCGGGGATACGCACGTGGGTCTTCGCGCATACGAGCAGCAAGATCGACGTCGAACTCGGCGCGCGGCTCTTCCGGCATCTTTTGGCGTTGCCGCTGGCATGGTTCCAGGCGCGCCGTGTCGGCGATTCTGTCGCCCGTATTCGCGAACTCGAGAACATTCGCGCGTTCCTCACCGGCAACACAGTGACGCTGCTGATGGACCTCGCGTTTTCGTTCGTTTTCCTCGGGGTGATGCTCTGGTACAGCGCGTGGCTTACGTTGATCGTCTTTGTTTCGATTCCGCTCTACGTGCTGTTGTCGGTCGTGTTTACGCCGATCATCCGGCGGCGCCTGAACGAAAAATTCAATAAGGGCGCCGAGAATCAGTCGTTCCTCGTTGAAACCATCAGCGGGATCGATACGGTCAAGGCGATGGCACTCGAACCGCGCTGGACGGACCGATGGGACCGTCAACTGGCCGCTTATGTGAGTGCGGGCCTGTCGGCGACCAACGTTGCCACGATTGCAAGCGGTGGCGTGACGTTGATCAGCAAGCTGGTGACCGCGGCGATCATGTGGCTGGGCGCCACGCTGGTGATCGACGGCAAGTTGACGGTCGGCGAGCTCGTCGCGTTCAACATGCTGGCCGGGCAGGTATCCAGTCCGATACTGCGTCTCGCGCAGCTGTGGAACGACTTTCAACAGGTAGGGATTTCGATGGGGCGCCTCGGGGATATCCTGAATACGGCGCCCGAAACCGCAGCCAAAAAGACGCGAGTACCCCGTCTCGACGGTGCGATCGAGTTCGACCAGGTATCGTTTCGCTACCGGCCGGATGCGAGCGATGTCATCCGGCAGATCTCCGTCAGGATCGCGGCGGGGGAAGTCATTGGAATCGTCGGCCGCTCCGGGTCGGGCAAAAGCACGCTGACCAAGCTCGTGCAGCGGCTCTACGTGCCGGATCGCGGGCGAGTGCTGATCGACGGGCAGGATATCGCCGTGATCGATACGGCAAGCCTCCGCCAGCAGATCGGTGTCGTTCTACAGGAAAACACGCTGTTCAATCGTTCGGTACGGGACAACATCGCGCTGGCCCGACCCACTGCGTCGATCGACGCGGTGATCGATGCAGCGCGGCTGGCCGGCGCACACGAGTTCATCTGCGAGCTTCCGGAGGGTTACGACACGCTCGTCGGTGAGCATGGCACCGGGCTTTCGGGCGGCCAGCGGCAACGCATCGCCATTGCCCGCGCATTGATGACCGATCCACGCGTCCTGATATTCGATGAGGCGACCAGCGCGCTCGACTACGAATCCGAAGCCGTCATACAGGCCAACATGCGTGACATCTGCGCGCGACGCACGGTATTGATCATTGCGCATCGGCTCTCGGCGGTGCGCGATGCCGACCGGATTCTCGTGATGGATCGCGGGCAGATCGTGGAAAGCGGTACGCACGACACGCTGCTGCGCATACGGGAAGGCATCTACGCACACTTGTATTCGCTGCAACAGGGTGGTCGTGACGTAGCGGAGGCACGGATATGAGCGTGCGACAGCAGGCTGAGGCCTGGCATGAACTGGTGAGGCGTTACCGCGATGTCTGGCGTCACTGCTGGAAGCGGCGCCATTGGATGACGCTGCCGGCATTCGACGCGAACGAGGCCGAATTTCTGCCGGCGGCGCTGTCTGTCCAGGCGGCACCTGTTTCGCCGGCAGGCCGGTGGGTCGCGCGCATTCTCACCCTGCTCGTGACGACTGCGATTCTCTGGTCGTACTTCGGGAAAATCGACATTGTTGTCGACGGCGGCGGAAAGATCATTCCATCCGTCCGGACCAAGACACTGGCGGCGGTCGAAGTGGCGAGCGTCAGAGCGCTGCACGTGCGCGACGGGCAGATCGTAAAGACTGGCGATGCGCTGATCGATCTCGACACACGCGTGATCGACGCTGAACGTCAACGGGCGAACGGCGACCGGCTGAACGCGGTACTGCAAGTCGAGCGTGCACGGGCGCTGATCGACGCGATCGACACGGGGCGCCCACCTCGACTGGCGGATGTGGAGGGCGTGTCGCCCGAGCGGCGGCGTGAGGTCGAACGGCACCTGCTGGATCAATGGCGCGATTTCGTCGCGCGGCGGGACCGTCTCGACAGCGAAGTACACAGGTATGGTCAGGCCGCTCCGCTTGCGGCGCGTCGTGCCGACGATTACGCCAGGTTGATGAGGACCGGTGACGTTGCGGAGCACGCGTGGATCGAGGCCGAGCAGCAGCGCATCGATATGGCGGGACAGCTCGCGGATGCTCGTCACCAACGCGCGGCGCTCGTGGCAGAGACGCGAAGGAATATCCAGGATGCGCTGAACGATGCGCAGCGTATCGTCGATGCATCGTCGGGTGACATGCGGCGTGCGGAGGCTCACGGGGAACTGCTGCGCCTGACTGCACCGATCGACGGAACCGTCCAGCAGCTTGCCGTCCATACCATCGGGACGGCGGTACCGGCCGCGCAGCCGCTGATGCAGATCGTGCCGCGAGAGGGGGCCGTAGAGATGGAAGCATTCGTCGACAACCGGGATATCGGCTTCGTCAAGGAGGGACAGGTTGCCAGCGTGAAGATCGACGCATTCGAGTACACGAAATACGGCACGGTGTCGGCAATCGTGAGTCATGTTTCGCGCGATGCGATAGACGACGACAAGAAGGGGCTCGTCTACTCGGTCAGGATCATGCTTGATCGTTCGGCGTTGGTGGTGGACGGTCGTGAGATCGCGCTGTCGCCGGGTATGTCGGGTAGCGCTGAGATCAGAACCGGTACGCGGCGGGTAATCGAGTATGTGCTGTCGCCGTTGCTGCAGCATGCACGGGAGAGTTTGCGTGAGCGCTAGGAGCTTGAAAGGTGGCGCGTGTCCATGGATCTTCGGTCTGATGTTGGTTTCAATTGCATGCCATGCCGAAACGCGCGGGATTCCCGATGGCCTGGCCGATCCGTTGCTGACCCGTCCTTCAGTGCTGGATGCGGGGAAGCGATTGCCGGGCGATGACGCGCCAGTTGTATGCGCTTCGTCGACCCACCCGGCGAAGCCGCTGACGATCGGTGATGCGGTTGATCTTGCGCTATGCCACAACCCCCGTATTCGAGCGGCGTGGGCATCGATCAAGATCCAGGCCGCTGCGGCGGGGGAAGCCAGATCGGCATGGCTCCCCACCGTCAACGGTGCGATCAGCCAACTGACGACCTATAACCGGTATCCCGATGCTCCATCGATGAATACGCGCGGCGTCGGTCGAACCTCGAACGCGACGTTGAACTGGCGGCTGCTCGACTTTGGCGGGCGAGCTGCAAACGGCGCGGCGGCGCAACAGCTGCTGACGGCAGCGCTGGCGGGCCACGACGCAGCGATGCAAAAGGCGGTCGTGGATGTCATTGGGAGTTATTTCGATGTTCAGAATGCGCAAGCGGCGTTTGCAGCGCGTACCGAGTCCGCGACCTTGGCGGAATCGACGCTGCGTGCGTCGCATAAGCGGCTGGCCATGGGCGTTGCATCCCGAGCGGACGTATTACAGGCGGAAACGGCGTTGGCCAAGGCATTGCTCGCGGCGCGGCGAGCCGGCGGCGAGGTGGCTCGGGCCCGCGCCGAACTGGTCTTTGCGACCGGCCTGCCGGCCGGCACGCGGGTCGAAGTCGAGGAGGCGGTCGTACCGGTTGCGCTCGACGCGGAGCGCCAGCTGAGCGACTGGCTTCGCGCGGCCGAAGATTCTCACCCCGAGATCCGTGCAGCGCGGGCCAGATGGAAGGCTGCGCAAGCGAAGGTCACGGCCGTGCGCTCCGACGGAATGCCGACACTCGATCTAAGCGGAACGCTGTCCCGGAACGGCTACCCGAACCAGGGGTTGCAGTCGGTGCGGGCGACGCAAACCAGCATCGGCTTGACTTTGACGATTCCGTTCTTTGACGGTTTTTCGCGCACGTATCGGATTCGCGGTGCGCAGGCTCAGGCCGAACTGGCGCAGGCACAGCTTCTCGATACGCAGCAGCAGATTCTGCGTGATGTGCTGAAGGCCCACGCTGATGCGGAGGCGACGGCAGACAGCCTGGATGCGTCTGCACGCTTGCTGGCTGCGGCGGAAGCGGCGCTGACATCGGCGCGCAATCGTTACGCGTTCGGCGCAGGAGATATTCTGGAACTGCTGTCGGCGCAAGCGGCGCTTGCCGATGCCCGTCAGGAACGGGTGCGAACGCTGGCCGAATGGGAGGCGGCGCGGCTTCGACTGTTTGCCAGCGCCGGCATCATCGGCCGATGGGCATTTCGGTAGTACTGGAGACGGCCGTCGCGATAGCTGAAGTACGCGACCGGCCATCTTCGTTTACTTCTCGTTCGCCGGCATGTTCTGCACGACCAGCATCTGCGGGCTCGACAGCGTGATCCCCGCCGCGCGCAACTGCTTGAGGATCTCGAACAGCAGATCGCTCTTCGTCGAACTCGCGATCCGCGGGCTCGACACGTAACCCGTCACGCTCAGCGTGATCCCGTCCGGCGCGAGCTGGCTGAACGTCACCGACGGCGCCGGCTTGTCGAGAATCGCCGGGTGCTCGCGATACGCATCGAGCAGCAGGTCGCGCACCTGCTCCGGATCGGTGTTCAGCGGGAACGTCAGCACCAGCGTTGCGACGCCCTGTGTGCTGTTGCCCATCGTCACGTTGCGCACGTTCTGCGA
>Ga0157370_10006708_pt1 | contig 12636 bp, 12 predicted proteins | sample C35metaG_FD_113463 | JGI IMG/M metagenome (GOLD analysis project Ga0157370, IMG submission 113463) | Corn rhizosphere microbial communities from Kellogg Biological Station, Michigan, USA - C3-5 metaG | ecosystem: Host-associated > Plants > Roots > Rhizosphere > Soil | place: USA: Michigan...
CGACATTTGCAGCGGACGGACTCTACTTCACCGGCGCGGATTACGATGCACGTTTCGATCTCCCCGCCACGCGCCGCGACGTTTCGCTCGCGCTGCAGTGAGGCACATGAGATGAGCGGCGACCGCGCGCATCGGCGCACACGGATCAAGATCTGCGGCATCACGCGCGTCGACGACGCGCGCGCGGCAGCCGACGCCGGCGCCGATGCGATCGGCCTCATCTTCTGGTCCGGCACGCCGCGCGTCGTGACTCACGCCCAGGCGAAGGCGATCGTCGGGGCGCTGCCTGCATGCGTCGGCGTCGTCGGCCTGTTCGTCGATCCGCAACCGCAGGCGGTGCGCGAGGCGCTTGCCGCGGTGCCGCTCGATCTGCTGCAGTTTCACGGTCGCGAATCGGCCACATTCTGCCGCTCGTTCGGGCGCCGCTACACGAAGGCGATCGCCGTTCGCGACGGCGTCGATTTGCTAGAATCGGTGTCTCCCTACGACGACGCCGCCGGACTGCTCTTCGATGCATTCCGCGAGAACGACATGCCCGGCGGTACCGGCCACGCGTTCGACTGGGGGCGGCTTACCGCGGACGTCCGCGCGCGTCTTCCTGCGCCGTTGATTCTTTCCGGCGGGCTCGACGCCGACAACGTCGGACGCGCGATCGAGGCGGTCGCGCCGTGGGCCGTCGACGTGTCGTCCGGCGTCGAGGAGCGCGCAAGCGATGGCAAGCCGCGGCGCGGGCTCAAGGATGCGGCCCTGATGAGGGCGTTCGTGCAAGGAGTGCGCAGTGCAGATGGCTGAGGCTTGGCAAGTGCGTGACCTGCCCGACGCGCGTGGGCACTTCGGCCCTTATGGCGGCATCTTCGTCGCCGAGACGCTGATCGGCGCGCTCGACGAGCTGCGCACGCAGTACGAGCGCGTGCGCGACGATCCGGAGTTCATCGCCGAATTCGAGCACGAGCTTCGCCATTACGTCGGCCGTCCGTCGCCCGTCTATCACGCGGAGCGCTGGTCGCGTGAACTGGGTGGTGCGCAGATTTATCTGAAGCGCGAGGATCTGAATCACACCGGCGCGCACAAGATCAACAATTGCATCGGCCAGGCGCTGCTCGCGAAGCGGCTCGGCAAGCGACGGGTGATCGCCGAAACCGGCGCGGGTCAGCACGGCGTCGCCACCGCGACGGTCGCCGCGCGCTTCGGCATGGAATGCGTCGTCTACATGGGTTCCGAGGATGTGCGCCGCCAGGCGCAGAACGTCTACCGGATGAACCTGCTCGGCGCGAAAGTGGTACCGGTCGAATCGGGATCGAAGACGCTCAAGGACGCGCTGAACGAGGCGATGCGCGACTGGGTGACGAACGTCGACACGACGTTCTACATCATCGGCACCGTCGCCGGTCCGCACCCGTATCCGATGCTCGTGCGCGATTTCCAGAGCGTCATCGGCCGTGAGTGCCTGACGCAGGTGCCCGAGCTTGCCGGGCGCGACCCCGACGTCGTCATCGCCTGCGTGGGTGGCGGCAGCAACGCGATGGGGATCTTTCACGCGTACGTGCCGAAGACCGGCGTGAAGCTCATCGGCGTCGAGGCGGCGGGCGACGGCATCGCGACCGGCCGCCATGCGGCGTCGCTTTGCGCCGGACGCCCGGGCGTGCTGCACGGCAACCGCACATACCTGCTGCAGGACGCGAACGGCCAGATCATCGAGACGCATTCGGTGTCGGCGGGCCTCGATTACCCGGGCGTCGGTCCCGAGCACGCATGGCTGAAGGACAGCGGCCGCGCCGAATACGTATCGATCACCGACGACGAGGCACTCGCGGCGTTCCACGCATGCTGCCGCATCGAAGGAATCATCCCGGCGCTCGAGTCGTCGCACGCGCTCGCGTACGCGACGAAGCTCGCGCCGGCGCTTGCGCGCGACGCGATTCTGCTCGTCAATCTCTCGGGCCGCGGCGACAAGGACATGGCGACGGTGGCCGAGCGGGGAGCGCGCCGCTCACCCCAGCCCTCTCCCCGCGCGCGGGGAGAGCGATAGCGAGCCGGGTGAGGGGATGAACCGCATCGATCACGTCTTCGCCCAGCAGCGCGCCGCGGGCCGCACGGTATTGATTCCCTATGTCACCGCCGGCGACCCGTCGCTCGCGGCGACATCGTCGATCCTCGACGCGCTCGTCGATGCCGGCGCCGACTTGATCGAGCTCGGCGTGCCGTTCTCCGATCCGATGGCCGACGGACCGGTGATCCAGCGCGCGTCGGAGCGCGCGCTTGCACAGGGTGTCGGCTTGCGCGACGTGCTCGACCTCGCCGCCCAGTTCCGGACGCGAAACAATCAGACGCCGCTCGTGCTGATGGGCTACGCGAATCCGATCGAGGCGATCGGCGTCGCGGCGTTCGTCGAGCGGGCACGGCAAGCCGGCGTCGACGGCGTGATCGTCGTCGATTACCCACCGGAGGAGGCGTCCGAATTCGCGCAGGCGCTTCGCGCCAACGACATCGCGCCGATCTTCCTGATCGCGCCGACGACGCCGCCGTCGCGGATCGAGCGCATCGCGGGCCTCGCATCGGGTTACGTCTACTACGTCTCGCTCAAGGGCGTCACGGGCGCCGGCCATCTCGACACGCGCGACGTCGCGCTGAAGCTCGACGAGATCCGCCGCCACATCACGCTGCCGGTCGGCGTCGGCTTCGGCATTCGCGACGCGCAAAGCGCGCGTGCGATCGCCGCACACGCCGATGCGGTCGTGATCGGCAGCCGGATCATCACCGAGATCGAGCAGGAACCCGCGCAGGATGCGCCGGCGCGCGTTGCTGCGTTCGTCGCGATGATCCGGCGTGCGCTCGACACGCACGAGGCCGCGTGCGCGGCATAAAACGCGACCCATGAGCGGCGCCGGGCCGTCCCGAGCCCCGAATTGCGTGGGGGGGCCACATCCATGAGCTGGCTGACGAAGCTCCTGCCGCCGCGCATCAAGAGCACGCCGGGTGCCCGGAAGGGAGCGGTTCCCGAAGGCCTGTGGGTCAAGTGCGGCGCGTGCGAGGCAACGCTCTACCGCACCGATCTCGAGAAGAACCTGCTGGTCTGCCCGAAGTGCAACCACCATGGCCGCGTCTCGTCGCGCGAGCGCACCGAGCAGCTGCTCGATCCCGAAGGTCGCTTCGAAATCGGCCTCGAGGTCGTGCCGGTCGACACGCTGAAGTTCAAGGATACGAAGAAGTACTCCGAGCGCCTGGAAGCCGCGCTCGAGGAAACCGGCGAGACCGACGCGCTCGTCGTCATGCAGGGCAGCGTGAAGAGCGTCCCGCTCGTGCTCGCGGTCTTCGAATTCAACTTCATGGGTGGCTCGATGGGCTCGGTCGTCGGCGAGCGCTTCGTGCGTGGCGTTCGCGTGGCTTACGAGAACAAGCTGCCGTTCGTATGCGTATCGGCATCGGGCGGCGCGCGGATGCAGGAAGGCGTGAATTCGCTGTTCCAGATGGCGAAGACGACCGCGGTGTTGCAGGAGCTCACGAAGGCCCGGCTGCCGTTCGTGTCGATCCTCACCGATCCGACGATGGGCGGTGTCTCGGCGTCGTTCGCGTTCGTCGCCGACCTGGTGCTCGCGGAGCCTGGTGCGTTGATCGGGTTTGCGGGCCCGCGCGTGATCGAGCAGACGGTGCGCGAGAAGCTGCCCGAGGGCTTCCAGCGCGCCGAATTCCTGCTCGAGAAGGGCGCGCTCGACATGATCGTCGACCGCCGCAGCATGCGCGACGAGCTCGCGCGGCTGCTCGCGATGCTGACGCGCCAACCGGCTCCGTCGAGCTGATTTCTCTTCGCACGGACGCGCATCCGCGCGATCCCGGAACGCACCTCGCTCGTCGACGAAAACGCTCATGAGCGCCGCGGAGCCGCCTCGAAGCGTGAATTTCACCCCGCCGGGGGGCAGCGAAGTGGCGGAGCCGCGAGCGTGGGGGGATCCTACGAGCGACGTCGCGCAACCTCGAACGCTCGCGCAGTGGCTCGCGTTCATCGAGACGCTGCATCCGAAGTCGATCGCCATGGGGCTCGATCGGATCGCCGCGGTTGCGGCGAGGATGCGGATTCGGATCGACTGTCCGATCATCACCGTTGCCGGCACGAGCGGCAAAGGATCGACGTGCGCGATCGTCGAAGCGATCTACCGGCACGCCGGATATCGGACCGGTCTCTACACGTCGCCGCATCTGCTGCGCTTCAACGAGCGCGTGCGCATCGACGGCGTCTGCGCGAGCGACGAGGCGCTGGTGGGCGCGTTCGAGGCGGTCGAAGCGGCACGTGCCCCTCGCCCCAGCCCTCTCACCTCAGGGGACAACAAGCCGGCGCCAGCCGGCGAAGTTGCGGCGCAGGCTAATGTGAGCGCAGCGAACGTCAAGCCCGGCGAATGCCGGGCGGCCGAAGCCAAAACGGAGCCGAGCGCCTACGAGGCGGTTGAGGGGGCAACGCCGCTCACGTACTTCGAATTCAGCACGCTTGCCGCGCTTCATCTCTTCGCCCGGGCGCGCCTCGACGTGCTGATCCTCGAGGTCGGCCTCGGCGGGCGTCTCGATGCGGTCAACATCGTCGATCCCGACGTGGCGATCGTCACGACAGTCGACATCGACCACGTCGACTGGCTTGGATCGACCCGCGACGCGATCGGGCGCGAGAAGGCGGGCATCTTCCGTTCGGGCAAGCCCGCGTTGTGCGGAGATCCCGATCCGCCACGAACGCTCGTCGAGCATGCAGAGGCGATCGGCGCGTTGCTGTGGCGCATCGGCGCCGATTACCGCTACGAGGCCGAGCGTATGCAGTGGCGCTACGAAGGACCGGGCGGCGCGCGCTATGGCTTGCCGCTTCCGGCGTTGCGTGGCGGCTACCAGTTGCGCAATGCGGCGACTGCGCTGGCGGCGATCGACGCGCTGCATTCGCGTTTGCCGGTCGCCGCCGGTGCCGTACGCGACGGCCTCGTGAACGTCGAACTGCCGGGCCGTTTCCAGGTGTTGCCGGGGCGCCCGTCGATCGTGCTCGATGTCGCGCACAATCCGCAGGCAGCGCGCGTTTTCGCCGACGCGCTCGCGTCGATGGGCTACTTCCCGCGCACGTTCGCCGTCTTCGGCATGCTCGCCGACAAGGATATCGAGGCCGTCGTGCGCGCACTCGCGCCGCGGATCGACCGTTGGTATGTCGCGCCGCTTCCCGGTCCCCGTGGCGCACCGCTAGCGCGGCTCGAATCGGCACTCGCGGCGGCGGGCGCCGATGCGCGAGCGATACGCGCGTTTCCCGACATCGCGGATGGGTTCGCTGCAGCGCGCAACGATGCGCATGACACTGATAGAATCGCGGCCTTCGGTTCGTTCCTGACCGTCGCTGCAGCGCTCGCTGCTGCACGCGTGCGGCGCTGAACCGGTTTGGCAATGGCAGAACCCGCGGATATCAACGTAGACGAATTGCGCCGGCGTGCGCGAAGGCGGCTCGTCGGCGCCGTCGTGCTCGCGCTCGGCGTCGCAGTGGTCGTGCCGATGCTGCTGGAAACCGAGCAGAAGCCGCTCGGCGATGACGTGTCGGTGAAGATTCCGCCGCTCGACAGCGGCAAGTTCGTCAATCGCCTGAACGACGGCGCAGCGAAGTCCGATGCGTCGCCGAAGGCGGACGATCCGGCGAAGGATGCGACGGCGACCCCAGCTGTGTCGAGCGACGCCGCGCCGGTTCGAGCGCAGAAATACGACACGCAAATTCCCGACAGTGCGCCCCAGGCGCCGGCCGCCGACTCGGCTTCGGCGACCCCGAGCGCATCCGCCGAGACGAAGGTCGAGTCGGCACCGGCAGCGCCGGTGCAGCCGACGAAGTCCGCACCTGCCGAAAGCTCGAAAGCCGCCGCCGTGGCTTCGCATCCGTCGAACGAGACTCCGAAGCCCACGCACATGAACTCGTCGCCCCCGCGCGACGGCTTCGCCGTGCAACTCGCGGCGTTCACGCACGACCGCGAGGCCACTTCCCTCGCCGGTCGCTTGAAGAAGGCCGGATATGCCGCATATACGGAGCCTCTCAAGACCAGCAAGGGCACGATGTGGCGGGTGCGTGTCGGTCCGTATCCGTCGCGTGACGCGGCCGTTGCTGCTCGCGACAAGTTGAAGGCCGAAGGCGAAATCGGCATTGTCGCCGCCATCAAATAGCGTCGCCGGACGGTCGCCGCCGTGCGGCACTTCGGCGATCCCCGCAGATGACGACGTTCGACTGGGTCGTAGTGTGCATCGTCGGCTTGTCCACTCTGTTCGCGTTCTTCCGCGGCGTGATCCGCGAGTTGATCGCGCTGATCGCGTGGGTCGTCGGCCTCGTCGCCGCGCTCGCGTTCACGCCGATGGTCGGCGCCATGCTGCCGGACCTCTTCGGCCTGCCGGCGATCCGTTATGTCATTGCGTTCACGCTGATCGTCGTCGCGGCTCTGTTGCTCGGCGCGTTGATCGCATGGCCGATCGCGAAGGCCGTGCACGCGGTAGGCCTGGGCTTCGTCGATCGCTTCCTGGGCTCGATCTTCGGGTTCGTGCGCGGCATCGTGCTAATGCTCGTGTTCGTCTTCGTCGCCGGCCTGACGCCTTTGCCGCAAACGTCGTGGTGGCAACGGGCAGCGCTGGTGCCGCCGCTCGTCGCGGGCGTCTATGCATTGCGGCCGCATCTGCCGCCGGAAATCGCGAGCCGGCTCGATTACTCTCCGCACGGCGTTGCGCCCAGTCCGAAGCCGTCGCAGCAGCAAGCATGAGGGAACAATCCTGACATGTGCGGCATTCTCGGCGCGGTTACGCACACGCCCGTCAACCAGCTTCTCTACGACGGCCTGCTCCTGCTGCAGCATCGCGGGCAGGATGCCGCCGGCATCGTCACGAGCGAAGGCCCGATCTTCCACACGTACAAGGGACCGGGCTACGTGCGCGACGTGTTCCGCACGCGCAACATGCGCGAGCTGTCGGGCACGACCGGCATCGCCCATTGCCGCTACCCGACCGCGGGCTCCGCGTACTCGGACCTCGAGTCGCAACCCTTCTACGTCAACTCGCCATTCGGCGTCACGCTCGGCCACAACGGCAACCTGACGAACAGCGAAGCGCTGAAGCGCGAGCTGTGGGAGCTCGACTTCCGCCACGTCAACACCAATTCCGACAGCGAGGTGCTGCTGAACGTGCTCGCGCTCGAGCTCGAGCGCGCCGCGCAGCATCACCGCCTCGATCCCGACGCGATCTTTCGCGCGGTGTCCGGCGTGCATCGCCGTTGCCGCGGCGCATACGCGGTCGTCGCGATGATCGCCGGCTACGGGATGCTCGCGTTTCGCGATCCGTTCGGCATCCGTCCGTTGATCGTCGGCGTCAATCAGTCGATGGGCGGCCCCGAGTATCTCGCCGCATCCGAATCGGTCGCGCTCGAGCCGCTCGGGTTCTCCGTGCTGCGCGACGTCGAGCCTGGCGAGGCGATCTTCGTCGACCAGGCCGGCAGGTTTCACGCACGCCAGTGCGCCGAGCGCGCGTCGCTCAATCCCTGCATCTTCGAATACGTGTACCTCGCGCGGCCCGATTCGGTGATCGACGGCACGTCGGTGTACGAAGCACGGCTGCGCATGGGCGCCGCGCTCGCTACGAAGATTCGCGACATACCGGAGGCGCACGACATCGACGTCGTGATCCCGATTCCCGATTCGAGCCGCCCGTACGCGCTCGAGCTCGCAAACCGCCTCGGCAAGACGTATCGCGAAGGCTTCGTCAAGAACCGCTACGTCGGCCGCACGTTCATCATGCCGGGGCAGGCGCTGCGCAAGAAGAGCGTGCGCCAGAAGCTCAATCCGATCGGGATGGAGTTCAAGGACAAGGTCGTGCTGCTCGTCGACGATTCGATCGTCCGCGGCACGACATCGCGCGAGATCGTCCAGATGGCGCGCGACGCGGGCGCGCGCAAGGTCTACTTCGCGTCGGCGAGTCCGCCGGTTCGCTATCCGAACGTTTACGGCATCGACATGCCGAACCAGGACGAGCTCGTGGCGACCGGCCGCACCGAAGCCGAGATTGCGCACGAGATCGGTGCCGATCTCCTCGTCTACCAGGACCTCGATGCGCTGAAGCAGGCGGTGCGCGACGGCAATCCTCGACTCCACGATTTCGAGGCGTCGTGCTTCGACGGCAAGTACATCACCGGCGACATCACGCTCGACTACCTGAGCCACCTTGCACAGGAGCGCGACCAGACGCGCGGCGAGGCGGAGGCCGACGTCGTCGAAGATGCGAGCGCGGGCTGATCGTGGTATAGTGTCGTTGCGCCGATTTGAGCTTCAGCTTGCGGGCGCCTAAAAAATTCCGCTAAAGCGAGGTTCGCTCCAGCCCGAGGATATCGGGCGGGGCACACGAAACCCGTTTGGCGGAGGCCCGACGGGTTTTTTGTTTTGGACGTTGCGATGAGCGAAAACACCCATGCGCGCGGCTTCACGACCGCGATCCTCCACAGCGACCGCGATGCCGCGATCGAGCACGGCGCGCTGCACAAGCCGCTGCATATCTCGGTGGCCTATGGCTACAAGGACGCGGCCGATCTCGTCGCCGTGTTCCAGGGGCGCCAATCGGGCTATGCGTACGGGCGCCAGGGCAATCCGACGACGGCCGCGCTGGAGGCGAAGGTCACCAGCATGGAAAGCGGCGTCGCGACGGTCTGCTTCGCGACCGGGATGGCGGCGATCGAGGCGACGCTGATCGCGCTTCTGCGTGGCGGCGATCACATCGTCGCGAGCTCGTTCGTGTTCGGCAATACGAACAGCCTGCTCAATACGCTGGCCGACCATGGCACGCCGGTGACGTTCGTCGATGCGACGCGCGTCGGCGACGTCGAGCGCGCATTGACGCCCGCGACGAAGCTCGTGTTCGTCGAGACGATCGCGAACCCGCGCACGCAGGTCGCCGATCTCGCCCGCATCGGCGCGCTTTGCCGCGAGCGCGCATTGATCTACGTCGTCGACAACACGATGACGTCGCCGTGGCTCTTTCGCCCGATCGACGTCGACGCGAGCCTCGTGATCAATGCGCTGACGAAATACATCGGCGGCCACGGCAACGCGCTGGGCGGTGCTGTCACCGACACAGGACGCTTCGACTGGACGCGCTTTGCGAACATCGCCGAGCCGTACAAGGCGCAGAAGCCGGCGCTGTGGGGTATCACGCAGATTCGCAAGAAAGGCCTGCGCGACGGCGGCGCGACGTTGTCGGCCGAGCAGGCGCATCACATCTCGGCCGGCGCGGAGACGCTCGCGCTGCGGATGGACCGTCAGTGCGCGAACGCGCAGGCGCTCGCGGAATACCTCGCACGGCATCCGAAGGTCGGTGCCGTGCATTTCCCCGGTCTCGCCTCGCATCCGGAGCACGAACGCGCACGCGAGCTCTTTCGCGGCCCCGGCGCGCTGTTCTCGTTCGAGCTTGCGCCGGGCATCGACGTGCTTGCGTTCCTCAATCGGCTGCGCATCGTCGTACTGTCGTCGAACCTCGGCGACAACCGCACGCTCGCAATACCCGTCGCGCAGACGATCTTCTGGGAGATGGGCTCCGGGCGGCGCGCCGAGATGGGCATCGCCGACTCGCTCGTCCGCGTGTCGGTCGGCATCGAGGACCGCGACGACCTGATCGACGACTTCCGCCAGGCGTTGCAATGAACGGCGCGAAATGCGCATACTAGAGATTGGTCATTTCTCATGGAGGCAGACATGGCGAACCGCGACAAGCAGCGCAAGGAACCGAAGAAGCCCAAGCAGAACAAGAAACCGGCGCCGAAGGCATAGGGCGCTGGCCGAGCGGTGCGACGCCACACCGAACGTTAGTGCGGCGTCGGTTTTGTGCGCGCGTTCTTTTTCGCGCGGGGCGCGAGCGCGACCACCAGCGGAATCCAGCCGAGCCAGCGGACGAAGTCGACGATGCTTTCGTCCCAGCGCCACGCGTCCGCGGGGTCGATGCGCGCGCTGATCACGTCGTCGAGCCAACCGAAGCCCGCGAGCCATAGCGCGACGCCGATCAGCATCGCGAGCTCGAGGCGTTGCGTACGATGCAGCGTCCGGTACAACGGAACCGCGACGAGGCCGCCGACGATCAGCGCGTAGAGCAGCGCGCGAAGCAGTGCGTGTCCCTGCAGCGCAGCGGCGACGAACGGCTCGCTTGCGATCATCTTCGCGCCGGTCCAGCCGAGCACCGCTGCGCCGAGCCAGAGAATTGCCGGATAGCGCTCGACCCATTTCAGCACGAGCGTCGAACCCCAGATGACGATCGGCACGGAGACTGCGAGGCCGATCAATACGAGCAGCATCGATCCATGCGCGGCGCCGGCGACCGCGAGCACGTTGTCGACGCCCATGACCGCGTCGGCGACGACAATGGTCTGCACGGCGCTTCGCACGCTGGTCGCAGCCGCGACATCGTGCGGCGACTTTTCGCCGCCATGCGTGAGCTTCCAGCCGATGTAGACGAGCGCGATTCCGCCGACGAGCAGGAATCCGGGAATCTTCAGCAGCCAGACGACGACCGCGGTCAGCAGCGCGCGAATCAGGATCGCGCCGGCGGTGCCCCAGAGGACGACCTTGCTTTGCGACGCGCGCGGGACGTTGCGTGCGGCGAGCCCGATGACGAGCGCATTGTCGCCGGCGAGGATCAGGTCGATGACGACGATCGATGCGAGCGCCGAGAACCATGCGGGCGACAGCAGCTCGGGCGTCATCCGGTGATGTGGCGCTCGTGAACGCCGCTGGCGTCGATCGCGAGATAGTGGCCGCGATCGTCCCAGTCGGCGAGCACGATGCGCTCGCGCGGCGCGCCGTCGATGACGAGCGCGTGACGTGCCGGTCGGTGCGTGTGCCCGTGGACGATGCGCGTGACGCCGCGCGTGCGGAACGCCTGCTCGACGGCCGTTGCATTGACGTCGAGGATCGACTCGGGTTTGCGCGCGGTCGCGGCGCGACTGCCGCGGCGCAACCATGCCGCAATCAATCGGCGCACCGGATACGGCAGGCGCAGCAGGCGGCGCTGCGAGCGGTGATCGCGCGACCACGCCCGGAAGCGCTGATAGCCGGCATCGTAGGTGCAGAACTCGTCGCCATGCGTGAGCAGCGTCGGCGTGCCGGCGACGTCGACGACGGTCTGCTCGTCGAGCAGCGTTGCGCCCGCGTCGCGTGCGAAATCGGCGCCGAGCAAAAAGTCGCGATTGCCGCGCGCGACGCAAAGCGGAACGCCCGCATCGCTGATGCCGCGCAACGATTCGACGATCGCGCGCGCAAACGGCTCGCGCCGTTGGTCATCGCCGATCCACGCATCGAACAGGTCGCCCATCACGTAGACCGCTGCGGCTTCGCGCGCGGGTCCGCGCGCAAACGCATGGAACGCGGCGGCCGCGGCCGGCCGGTCGGGGGCGAGATGAAGGTCCGACAGCAAAAGCGTCGGCCTCACGACTTCGGCCCCTCACCCGCCTCGCTGTCGCTCGGCTCCCTCTCGCCGAGGGCAGGTGCGCACGCTATCCGACGACTTCCGCGCGCTCGATCAGGACGTCGCGCGTCGGCACGTTCTCGTGAGCGCCGGAACGTCCGGTCGGCACGCCGGCGATGCGATCGACGACGTCGGTTCCGCTCGTCACCTTGCCGAACACGCAATAGCCGTAACCCTGCGGGCTCGGTCCTTTGTAATCGAGGAATGCGTTGTCGACGAGGTTGATGAAGAACTGCGCCGTCGCCGAGTGCGGATCCGACGTGCGGGCCATGGCGACCGAGTAGCGGGCGTTCTTGAGGCCGTTGGCGGCCTCGTTGGCAACCGGCTTGCGCGTCGGCTTCTGCTTCATGCCGGGCTCGAACCCGCCGCCCTGGATCATGAAGCCCGGGATGACGCGATGAAAGAGCGTGTTGTCGTAATGGCCATCGCGCACGTACTGTACGAAATTGGCGACCGACGCCGGCGAATTCTCGTCGTCCAGGGCGAGCGTGATGTCGCCTTCCTTCGTATGCAGCACCACGTTGGTCATCGATGCTCCTTCGCGCTATTGGCCAGGCGAAACGACCTTCGCCGACGTGATCATCACCGGGTCGGTCGTCAGCGATCGCGGATCGAGCGGCGGTGCACCGGGCGGTACCTTGCGGCCGCCCTTCGGCATCTTCGCGATCTTCTCGACGACGTCCATGCCGGAGATCACCTTGCCGAACACCGTGTAGCCGATGCCGGCGGGATCGGGTGAACGGAAGTCGAGCGGCTTGTTGTTCGCGACATTGATGAAGAACTGGTCCATCGCCGAGTTGGGATTCGACGTGCGCGCCATCGCGATCGTTCCCGGCACGTTGTGGTGGCCCGCCTTGCTGCTCATCTCCGCCTCGTTGACGATCGGCGGACGCGTGGGCCGCGGGCTGAAGTCGGCGGTGTATGCGCCGCCCTGGATCATGAAGCCGTCGATGACGCGGTGAAACTGCGTGCCGTTGTAGTGACCGTCCTTGACGTAGCGCAGGAAGTTCTCGACCGTCTTCGGCGCAGCGTCGGGATAGAGCTCGAGCTTGATCACGCCGGCCGTCGTGTCGAACTCGACCTCCGGGTTCGCCGCGAAGGCGGCCGTGCCGAACAGCGCAAGCGCGGCGGCAACGATAAGGGACAAGGCACGCGGCA
>Ga0157370_10006710_pt1 | contig 12629 bp, 16 predicted proteins | sample C35metaG_FD_113463 | JGI IMG/M metagenome (GOLD analysis project Ga0157370, IMG submission 113463) | Corn rhizosphere microbial communities from Kellogg Biological Station, Michigan, USA - C3-5 metaG | ecosystem: Host-associated > Plants > Roots > Rhizosphere > Soil | place: USA: Michigan...
AGGCGGCGCGGTTCGCGGGAATTCCGGCGGCGCTCAAGGCGGCGCTCGGATCTGCCTTTGCCGATCTCGCGGCGGAATTGCAGTCGGCGATCCGCGCCAAGCTCGACGGCGCTGTCGTCACAAGCCACAGCGGCAGGCTCGCCGCGAGCATCACTGCCAGCTCGGATGAGTCATCCGCCGAAGCCGGCATCGACCCCGGCATCGCGCCCTATGGTGCGGCGCTCGAATTCGGCGCCTCGATCCCGGCGCAGCTGATCGCTGCCAAAAACGCCAAAGCCCTTGCTTTCGTGGTCGGCGGCCAGAAGCTGTTTGCAAAGCAGGTGAATCGTCCGGCCTTCAACCTGCCGCCGCATTCCTTCCTGCGTTCGACCCTCGCCGAGTTCGAGCCGCAGGCCGTGGCGCGGCTCGGCGCGGCCGTCAGCGAGGCGATCGCCTCATGATCCGCGAGCCGATCTATGCCGCGCTCTTCGCGTTGATCCAATCCGCGGCGCCGTTCGTCACGGCGAGCCGGCGCCTCCGGCATTGGAGCGATGTGGGCGCGGCGGAGCAGCCGGCGCTCTTCATGATCCAGAAGAGCGAGGCCGCGGAGGAACGCCGGCCCTTGCCGGTCAAATGGCGCGCCTCGGTCGAGCTCTATCTCTACGCGCAAGCGCCCGACGAAGCGACCCCGCCTTCGATGGTGATGAACCCGCTCCTCGATGCGCTCGAAGCGGCGCTCGCGCCCGACCCGGCGAGCCACGTCCAGACGCTCGGCGGGCTCGTGCAGCATTGCTGGATCGCCGGGCGCATCACGACCGACGAGGGCGTCTTGGGTGGCCAATCCGTCGCGATCGTGCCGGTCGAGATTCTCGTCAGCGGCTGAGCTTTCAACAGGAGGTTTCCTCACATGTTTTCTTTCGGCTCGGGCGTGCTCATCGGCACGCGTACCGATATCGCCAATGCGACACCGATCAATTTCGGCCTCGTGCAAGAGGTACAGCTCGATCTGCAATTCACGGCGAAAGAGCTTTACGGCCAGTATCAGTTTCCTGTCGCGATCGCGCGCGGCCAGGGCAAGGCCACGGGCAAGGCGAAGATGGCGCGGGTCTCGGGCCTCACCTTCAACAATCTCTTCTTCGGCGCGAGCCTCGTTCCGGGCCAACTCGCAACTGCCTTCGGCGAAGCGCAAAGCGTGCCCGCCTCGACGCCCTTCACTGTCAGCGTCACCAATGCCGGCCAATGGCAGGATGATTGCGGGGTCGTCTATGCGGCGAGCGGCCTGCCGCTTACCAAGGTCGCGAGCGCGCCGACTGCCGGCCAATACAGCGTCGCGGCGGGCGTCTATACCTTCAATTCGGCGGATGCCGGCGCCGCGGTGCTGATCTCCTATACCTACAATGTGACGGGCTCGGGTCAGCAGCTGACCCTCGTCAATCCGCTTCTCGGCACGACGCCCACCTTCCAGGCGCAGCTCTATACGAGCTTTCAAGGCAAGCCGGTCAATGTGAAGCTCTTCAACTGCGTCTCCTCGAAGCTGACTTTTGCGTCGAAGCTCGAGGATTTCGTTATCCCCGAGCTCGATTTCGACATTTTCGCCAATGCCGCCGGCAACGTGCTGCAATGGTCCTTCGCCGAGGTGTCGTGATGACGGCGATCACCCTGGCGGGACGCAGTTTCGCGCTGCGTCCGCTCACCCTCGGCCAGCTGCGCATAGTCCTGCCGGCCTTTGCGCGCGCGGCGGGGCTACAGCGCGAAGACGCGATCGATGCTGCGATCGACATTCTCGCCGCTGCCCTGTCGCGCGATGCGCCCGAGATCACGCGCGCGGCGCTGCTCGATTGGGAGATGCTTCCGGCCGAGCTCATCGCCGCAATCGATGCCATCGCGCGGCTTTCGGGGCTCGCGGTTCAGGAGCCTCCGCCGGGGGAAGCGCCGGCGTCGGCTGGGGCGAGCTTTACGGCCTCCTAGCCAGCGGCTGCGGCTACACCTGGCCGCAGATCGACGCCATGACGCTGCCCCAGGTACAGGAATTGCTCGATTATTGGCGCGCGCATCCGCCCTTGCATCTGCTCGTCGCCGCGGCGCTGGGCGTGACAGAGAAGCGCAGCGCGGAGGATTTCGCCGCGCTGGCGGCGCTCGCGCCCAACGGAATCCTCGCCGGCAAAGGTAGGGACTGATGGCCGACGATCAGATCGTGATCCAGATCATCGCGGATACATCGCAATTGGAGTCGGCAATGCGGCAGGCCGGCGCCGCCTGCCAGAGGCTCGGCGCCACGGCGACCTCCGCGGCCGACAAGAGCAGGCAGAGACCGAGGATTGGACGAACGCGTTCAAACCGCTGCAGCACGCTTTCGATCAATCGATCTCGGGCATGATTCTCGGCACCACCACCTGGCAAAAGGCGGTGCAGAAGCTCGGGCAGATGGCGGTCAGCGAAATGGTCGGCGTCGCTGACAAGCAGCTCGCGACTTGGCTCGGGAAAGAGCTCGGCATGACGGCGGCGACCAAAACCGGCGCCAATGCCCGCGATGAAGCAGAGCAGCAATCGCAATCCGGCCTGCTGGGTCTCATCGGCAATATGTTGCTGAAATGGCTGGGCCTCGAAACCGCGAAGACTGAATCGAATGCGGCCGGCAACACCACGCGCACGGCGATGGATGCGATAGCGGCAAAGCTCGCCGTCTTGCGCGCCTTCGGGCAGATCGAGGTCGATGCGGCGGTGGCGGCCGCCGGGGCGATGGCGGCAATCTCGGCCATTCCCTACGTCGGCCCAGCGCTCGCGCCCGAGGTCGCAGCAGAAACTTACGCGACGACCATGGGCTGGGCGACCGGCCTTGGTGCCGGCCTTGTTTCCGCCGCAGGCGGCATGTGGAGCGTGCCGGCAGATACTTTGGCGATGGTGCACAAGCAGGAATCGATCATTCCCGCTTCGGTCGCGCAGCCGATGCGCGACTTCTTCTCGGGCGGCGCCTCGGGCGGGGCAAGCTATGCGATCACGATCCAGGCGATCGACACGCAGTCGGGCGCGCAGTTCCTCATGAACAACGCGCCGCTCATCGCCAAGAGCCTCGCGCGCGAGATGCGCAACGGCAACGCGGCGCTGCGCAAGGCCGTCTGAGGCGCTGGGGGAGCGGGAAGCATGTCGAGCGCTGTCTTTCCCTCGCTTGCCGGACTCGGCTGGACGGTGATGCGCAGCGAGATCTGGAAGACGCGCACGCAGGAATCGATCAGCGGCAAGGAGACGCGGATCGCCGACTGGTCCTTTCCGCGCCACCTGTGGTCGCTGAGCTACGATTTCCTGCGCCAGGGCAATTTCGCCGGTGCCGCCTATGGCGAGTTCGCGGCGCTTGCCGGTTTCTTCAATCTGCGCCAAGGCGGTTTCGATAGTTTCCTCTACGCCGATCCCGACGACAATCAGGCGACGGGCCAGGAGATCGGCGTTGGCGACGGCGTCACGACGAGCTTTCAGCTGGTGCGCGGCTTCGGCGGTTATGCCGAGCCGGTGCTCGCGCCCAATGTCGTGAGCGCTGTGTACTTGAACGGTGTGGCGCAGAGCGCGGCCGCCTATACGGTGAACGGCTGGGGTCCGACGCTTCCGGGCACGCTCGTCTTCGACGCGCCGCCGGGCGCGGGCGTCGCGGTCGTCGCGGATTTCACTTTCTACTTTCCCTGCCGCTTTGCCGCGGACCAGCTCGATTTCGAGAAATTCATGGCGGCGCTCTATCAACTCCAGAAGATCGAATTCGTGAGCCTGAAATGATTGGCTTCGCACGACGCGCTCGACCTCGATTCGGTCTCGCGCTGTGCTACGCGGGTGCGCTCGCATGAAGCCCGCATCGACCGCGCTGCAAAACCTCCTCGCGAGCCGGCAATTCTATGCCGCCGATCTCTACACCTTCGCGCTCGTGGGCGGCGGCATGTTGCGCCTTTGCGCCGGCGATCGCGACCTCACCGCGAGCGGCAACCGCTTCAGCGCGCAAGGACCGCGCATCGACCGCAAGGACAACAAGGCCAAGTGCCATTGGAAGATCGGCGTCGAGGTGGACACGCTCGTCTTCGACGTGCTGCCGCAGCCGGGCGACCTGGTGAACGGCCAGCCTTTTCTGGCGGCTTGCGTGCAAGGCGTGTTCGATGGCGCGGAGCTGACGCTCGAGCGCGCCTTCATGAGCGTCTATGGCGACACCTCGGTCGGCACGGTGCTGCTGTTCGCCGGCCGCGTCGCCGAGATCGATCTCGGGCGGGCGGTTGCGACCTTCACGATCAATTCGCATCTCGAGTTGTTGAATCAGAAGCTGCCGCGCAATCTGTGGCAGCCGGGCTGCGTCAATTCGCTGGGCGATGCGAGCTGCGGCGTCGATCTCGCGGCCTATGCTGTCGCCGGCAGCGCCGAGGCGGGCTCGACCGCGCATCTCGTCAACGCCGCGCTCGCGCAGCCGAGCGGCTATTTCGATCAGGGCAAGCTCGGCTTCACGAGCGGCGCCAATGCCGGGCTGTCGCGTTCGGTCAAATCCTGGGTTTCGGGCACGCCCGGCGTGATCGCGCTGCTGGCGCCGTTCCCGCAATCTCCTGCGGCGGGCGATGCCTTTGCGATCTATCCGGGCTGCGACAAGACGCTCGGCGTGAATGGCTGCGCCAAATTCGCGAACACGGCGCGGTTCCGCGGCTTCCCGTACGTGCCGATCCCCGAGACGGCGGTGTGAGAGGCGATGAGCGAACGATTTTCGACATTTCTCTGCACCGCCGACGGCATCTTCATATGGCCAGGCATAGCGCTTGTCGGGCGGCGCGGCGCCTGCTTCGTCCGGATGGCGGATCAGCAGATCTGCAATCTCGCGGCCTCGCTGCACGGGCCCGCGGTCATCGGCGGCTCGCTCATTCCAACGCTCGACCAGGCCGCGCGCTTTCTCGAAGCGGGGCGGATGACGGCGGCCAAGGCCTGCGTTGCGCAGCTCAGGCTGCCGCCCTTGTCGCCCCAAGGCGAGATACTCATGCGGAAGGGCTCGTCGCTCTGGCAAAAGGAGTTTGATCCCGAGAAACATCCACGCTGGCCGGCCGGCTCGCCCGACAGCGCGGGCGGCCGCTTCAAGCCGAGCGATGGAAGCGAGCCATCGTCTCCTTCCGAACAGGCATCATATCAGGTTGCCCAAGAATTCCCGCCCTTCTTCGCGCGACCGCCGATCGTGCCCGAGGGCGAGCCGGAATTCCAGGAACCCATCCCGCGCTTGAGCGGCAAAGAGGGCGCCAAGGACATACCGAGCTGGGCGCGCGGTCAGCGTCCCTATGTCGGCGAACACGGCCGCGATTTCGCCAAGCGTCTGATGGATGAGAAATACGGACCTGGAAAGTGGAAAGAAACCTCGCCAGAATATCGGAGGCTTCAGAAGCACGGCGACCGGAATTTCCGCGATCCGAAATCGATCGTGTTGCCGAATGACGATGGCGCTTAAGGGAGCGCAACATGACGGACATTTACGTGCTGTGGCACTGCCGAACCGACGAGCAAGGCTGCGAGCATGAAAAGATGCTCGGTATCTATACGACGAGGGCGAAGGCCGAAGAAGGTCTCGCGCTGCTCCGCGACAAGCCAGGCTTTAAGGACTACCCCGACGGTTTCGAGATATTGGAGGGCGCGCTCGACGAAACGTATATGCTCGAAGGATTCATTACGGTACAGCCCGGCGAGTACTGAGTTTCCGGGTTACGAGCGTGCGATTTGCAACTTGTCCTACTGCTTCGTTCGTCCAATCGCCGATAGCACAGGCTGATTGCGATAGGGCGCGTCGCAGCCCGGCGTGTCGGGCCAGCGGCCTTGCGTGTCGGGCAAGAGGACCTGCCGCACATCGTAGCTTTCGGTGCCATAGAAGATGCCGACAAAGGTCGCGTAGCGCTTGCGGCCGATGATGCCGGCATCGACGATGCGCACCGGGAACTTGCCGCCGACGCTGACGATCTCTTCGTCCGCGAAGGCCTTGGCGCGATCGCGTTGCATCTTGCCGAGCCGGTTGAGGACGCCGGCGATGACCTCGCTGTCCGTGCCGACAACGAGCAGCTCCGGCAGGCCGCGATGATAATTGCCGATCGTGTACATGAAGGGCTGCTTACCGGGCGGATCGTGCTCGGTTAAATAGACCACCTGCACCGCCTGACCGCTGTCTTCGATCTTCGCCGCGATGTCGCTGCGAAGCTTCTCCCACAGTGCCGCAATCTCTTCCGACATGGGGCGCCTCTCGCGCTCGGTTGACGCGCGGCCATCCTAGCCTGCTTTCGTTTCAAGGACACCCATGATCGAGATCGGGGCCGAACGCGCCCGCGTAGTGGCGGAAGCGCGCGCCTGGCTGCGCACGCCCTATCATCACATGGGCCGGATCAAGGGCGCGGGCGTCGATTGCGCGACATTGCTCGCCGAAGTCTATGCACGGGCGGGCGTTCTGCCGAGCGTCGATGTGCCGTTCTATCCGCCCGATTGGCATCTCCATCGCGACAGCGAGCGCTATCTCGATTTCGTGCTCGCGCATGCGATTGAGACAGGTGGTGCAGCAAAGCCCGCCGACCTCGCCCTATGGCGCTTCGGGCGGTGCTTCTCGCATGGCGCGATCGTGATCGATTGGCCCCTCGTCATTCACGCCTATGCGGGGCGCGGCTGCGTGCTCGAGGACGCGGCGAAGGCGCATTGGCTTGCCTATCTCGGCGGCCGGCGCGGCGAGGCGCGGCAGAAGCGGCCGGTCAAATTCTTCGCGCTGAAGCGCTGGGCGCATGACATCTCGCAGCCGGAGAGACACTGAATGGCCGCGATCTTCGGCGGCGCCAGCAAGGTTCAGGCGCAGCAGCAGCCGAGCGTCGCCGGCTTGCAGATTCAAAGCTCGGTCTATGGCAAGGTCATTCCGCTCGTCTATGGCACGGCGCGGATCGCGCCGAACCTCATCTGGTACGGCGATTTCCAGGCGATTGCGCATCAATCGAATCCGAGTGGCGGCGGCGGCAAGGGCGGCGGTGGTGGCGGCGGGGGCGGCAAGGGTGGGAGCGGCGGCTCCGTCTCTTATACCTATCAGGCCTCGGTCGCGCTCGGCCTGAGCGAGGGTCCCATCACTGGCGTCGGCACGGTTTGGGCCTCCAAGACGGAGACTTCGCTGGGGGCGCTGGGTCTCGGACTCTTTGCCGGCGCTTATGCCCAAGCGCCTTGGGGCTATCTCAGCACTGCGCATCCCGACCAAGCGCTCGGCTATAGCGGTACGGCCTATGTCGCCGGCGCCGCTTATCAGCTCGACGAGAACGGGCAGCTGCCCAATCACAATTTCGAGGTGGAGGGATTTTTTGCGGGCACCGCGCCCGGACGGCCCGACGCCGATCCGAGCCGCGTGGTCGCCGATCTCTTGACCAATCCCTTTTACGGCGCCGGCTTCCCGGCCGCACGGCTCGGCGATCTCTCGACCTATCAGGCCTATGCGCTCGCCGCCGGCCTCTGGATATCGCCCGCTTATACGGAGCAGGCCGAAGCCTCGCAGCTGCTCGACGATATCGCCTCTTACACCAACAGCGCCTTCGTCTGGTCGAGCGGCACGCTCACCCTCGTGCCCTATGGCGACGCGGCGCTGACCGGCAATGGCTATAGCTACACGCCGCCCGTGGCGCCGCTCTACGATTTGGGCGACGATGATTTCCTCGCCAATGCGGCGGCGGGCGCGGCCGCGGCGAGCGACGACCCGGTGCTGGTGACGCGCAAGCGGCCCTCGGATGCGGTCAACGATCTGACGCTCGAGTTCCTCGATCGCGCCAATCAGTACAGCGCGAGCACGGTCGAGGCATCGGATCAGGCGATGATCGATCTCTACGGCCGGCGCAGCGATGCGGGGCAAAACGCGCATCTCTTCGCCGACGTCGCCGCCGCGCGGCAATCGGCGCAGCTTTTGCTGCAGCGCCAGGCGGTGCGCAACACCTACCAGTTCACGCTCGACCAGCGCTATATCCTGCTCGACCCGATGGACATCGTGACTTTGAGCGATGCGCGGCTTGGCCTCGACCGGCAATGGGTCCGCATCACCCAGATCGCTGAGAACGACGATGGCAGCTTGTCGATCAGCGCCGAGGACTATCTCGCCGGCACGGGCTCGGCCGCGACCTATTCTTTCGGAACCGGCGCCGGCTACGCGGCCGACTACAATTCCGATCCGGGCGAGACCAATGCGCCGCTCGTCTTCGAGCCGCCGCCCGAGATCACCGATACCGGGCTTGAGATCTGGCTGGCGATTTCCGGCGGCGCGCAATGGGGCGGCTGCAATGTCTATGTGTCCTCGGATGGCGACACCTATCGCCTGATTGGGCAAAAGCGCGGGCCGTCGCGTCAGGGCGTGCTCACCGCGGCTTTGCCGGCCGGGCCGGATCCGGACCGCGCGAATAGCTGCAGCGTCGATCTGAGCCAGAGCTTCGGCCAACTTCTGGCCGGGACCCAAGCCGATGCCGATGCGCTGCACACGCTGTGCTGGATCGCGGGCGATGGCGGCGCGGGTGGCGAGCTGATCGCCTATCAGCAGGCGACGCTCATCGCGCCCTATTGCTATGACCTCGGGGCGAGCGGCGGCGCGCCGGGCTATCTCCGCCGCGGCGCCTATGGCACGGCGATCGCATCGCATGCGGCGGGTGACGGTTTCGCGCGACTCGATGGCGGAATCTTCACCGTTCCCTACAGCAAGGATCAGATCGGGCGGACCATCTTCATCAAGCTGCCCGCGTTCAATTTGTGGGGCGGCGGTTTGCAATCGCTCGGCGAGGTCGCGGCGATCGCCTACACCCTTCGAGGTCCGCCACCGCCGCCCGCTGTTACCGGCTTCATCGCGCAGCAAAACGGCAATGTCGTGGTGTTCGCTTGGAACGCGATCACCGCGGATGGTCCGGCGATCAAAGGCTACGACATCGGCTATGCGCCGCAGGGCACGAGCGATTGGAGCCTTTTTCGGATGCTCACCGAAGCCTCGGCGGGCACCGAGATGACCAATGCGGATGTACCGCGCGGGAGCTGGACCTTCGGCATTCGCGCGCGCGACATCGCCGGCCAGCTCTCGCCCGGCATCGCCACCGCCGATCTTGTCGTCACCTCGACGCAACCCGTGATCTATAGCGGCGACGAAGCGCCGGCCTGGGCGGGCGCGATCGCCTGATCGCTGCCGCAGGCGGGAAAGGCATCGATCATGTCGGCCCTCCAACGGCGCGCGGCAATCCGGGTTGCGCCGCCGCGGCCCGCCCGCGCGCGCCGCCTGCGCCTCTCGATGCTCTTGGTTTGGATAGCGGGCGCTGTTCTGCCTTGGGCGGCGCTGCTTTTTGTCTTCTATCTCCTCTGCGACTGACGGAGCGCAAGCGTGACCCAGCAAGTGATCCGAATCTACGAAAGCCCGGCCGAGGACAGTTTTGCTGAATTGCTCTATGACGATATCGCGCTGACCTGCGCGATGGCGCATGTTCATGTCGGTGCTGCAGCCCGGCCTTTCGTCTCAACCTTCGTCATAAACGGGCAAGCCTTCGCGCAATCTTTCCCGCCAGGAACCGATGCCGACATCAGCCTGCCGGTCGCGCTGACGGTGGTTCTCGGCACGGGCCGAGGCGGCGCACCGAGCGTCTCTTTCCAAGGCTTCGACAGCGTCTTCTTTGGACATAATCCATGAGCTGGTCGAAAATCGCCGGCTCCGGCGGGATCGCTTCGGGAGGATCGACCTCGCGAACCAGCTTTGGCGTTGCCGGCAATGCCGTCGGTTCCGGGCATGTGGTGCGAGGCACGGTGACCTGGGGCGACGCGACGGTCGGCCATCTCACCAGTGTGACGGACAATCAAGGCAACAGCTACTCGATCGTCGACAAGATCGCCGACACGGCGGAGCCGCAATCCATCGCGAGCTTCTGGCTCAACGCTATCACCAATGCGCCCACCACGATCACCGCGCATTTCAGCCCAGGGGTCACCTTCGTCGGCATCGAATGGAGCGAGTTTTCCGGCAATGATTCCTCGACCGCGCTGACCGGCCATGGCGGCCAGGTTCAGCGCTCGCCCGGCACCGCGGCCGATGCGGTCAAGACCGGGACGAGCTTCGGCTCTTCCGGCGATTTGCGATCCGGCGGAATGACGACAGACGATACCGGTAGCGTCGTTGTCACAAGCGGGACCGGCTATACGACAGACCAAAACAACACGCCCGGCGGGAGTGGTCAGGTTTCGCTCGCGAGCGAATATTTGGTCGCGACCGGCGCGGCCGATGCGACCTTCAAAGTCGCGAGCAACACGCCCTGCATCACGGTCGGCATGAGCTTCAGCCCGGCCTCAGGCGGCGGCTCGTCGGGCATGAAATTTCGTCGCACCCTCTCAACGCTTGGGGCGCGCATGGGCTTTCGTCAAAATCAGGCGGCATAGATGGCAATCATCAAACAATCCACGACCTATACGCGCGTCTTCCTGCTGGTGCAGAGTGCGGACCATGTCAGCGGGCTCACCGGCGCATCGCCGACTGTCAACCTCTCGAAGGCTGGCGGCGCCTTTGCGGCGGCCGGAGGAACAATCAGCGAGATCGCCAATGGCTTTTACAAGATTGCGCTGACGACGACGGATACCGGAACCCTCGGCGACCTGGCGTTTCACTGCACCGCGGCCAGCGCCGATCCGACGGACTTCGTCGACCAGGTCGCTGCGAACATCCTCGGCGACACGCTGCCGGCCAATGTCGCGCAATGGAATGGCAGCGCGGTGGCCGCGCCCGCAAGCGCGGGCATTCCCGATGTCAACCTCAAGAACGTCGCCGGCAGCGCCGTCAACACCGGCGCGGCGCAGCTCGGCGTCAATGTGGTCGGCTATGCTGCGGGCGAGGATCCGGCGACGCTGGTGCTCGATGTGGCGGCCTCATCGCACAATTCCGCCTCGACGGTCGGTGCCAAGATCAACGCCGCCGGCAGCGCCGGCGATCCCTGGTCGAGCGCCTTGCCAGGCTCTTACGCGGCGGGCACGGCGGGCAATATCCTCGGCAATGTCGTCGGCACTTTGCTCGATGCGGCGGACGCGATCGAGACCGGCGTCACGCCGCGCCAGGCGCTGCGCTATGTCGCCGCCGCGCTCGCCGGCGTTCTCTCGGGTGCTGCGACCACGACCGTCGCAATTTCGGCGATCGGCAATGCGGGGACGCCGCGCATCAACGCAACCGTCGATGCCAGCGGCAATCGCTCGGCGGTGACGTTGTCATGACAGCTCTAAGCTTAAAGCTTTAAGCTTAAAGCCAAGAACATGTTCGCTCCCCGCTATTTCGCGCCGCGATACTTCGCCGCGCGCTATTTTCCCAAGCTCGGCGCGGCCCAGCCCGGCTTCGTGCGGCATTACACCGGCGTGCTGACGCCGCGCGGCGCCAAGACCGTCGATCACTATGCGCGCATCGCCGCGCCCGCCGCGCCGGTCCTGTCTCAAATCGCGGGCGGTGCGCTCGGCGCCGCGACCTATTTCGCGAAGGTCACGCTGGTCTCGCCCAGCGGCGAGACGACGCCGTCCGCCGAGGCGTCGCTCGCGGTCGCCACCAACGGGCTGCTGCAAGTCGGCGCGCCGGCCGCGACCGGCAATGCCATCGGCTGGAACGTCTATGTCGCGACATCGAGCGGCGCCGAGACCTTGCAGAACGCGGCGCCGCTCGCGCTCGATACCGGCTGGACCGAGCCCGTGACCGGCCTCGTCTCGGGCGCTTCGCCGCCGAGCGAGAACACGACCGGTTGGGACGTGTTCAATGTCTTCGTTCCTGACCCGGTCCCGTCCGCGCGTTACACCACCGACGCCATCGACACCGGTTTCGACGACGATCTGCGCGTCACATCGGCGATCGTCACCGGCCTCGGTCCCGGCGAAGCGGGGACGCCCGCGCTCGCTTTCTCGATCGATACCTGGCTCACCGGCGAGAGCGACCCTGAAAGCTTCGTTCCTTGGACGATCGGCTTCGTCAACATGCGGCACATCAGAGGCCGCATCGATTACGATCCGATCGTTGCCGGTGCGGTCTCCTATATCGCCCATCTCGTCCTCACGATCGACACCTCGCCGCGGCTCGAAAGCGGCGGCAGCTTCGATGTGGCGGCGGGCGGATCGGTGCTGGCCTTTCCGACCGCGTTTCACTTTCCGCCCTTCATGCCGGCGCCGAATGTGCTGTCGCCGAGCGGCGCCGGCTATTACGCGACCGCGACCAGCGTCAGCGCGAGCGAGGCGACCATTACCATCTTCGACCATCTCGGCAATCCGGTCGCGGGCACGGTGAGCTGGCAGGCGACCGGGGAATAGGGTCGTAGCAAAGCCGCGCAGGGGACAAGCCGCTTGATCGCCTTGCGATCGAGCCCGAAGGGCGCCGCGTCGCAGCGGCGCGGCATGTCCGTCTTGCGAAGCAAAACCAAAAAAGCTGTCAGCTTTCAGCTGTCAGCTATCCACAACGCGAGCTCTCTGCTGATGGTTGAGAGCCGATAGCTGAAGGCTTAAAGCTCCATGTCAGGAACCAATCCGGTCGGCAGCTGGGCGCTGCCGCTCTCGACGGGCGGCGGGGTGCAGGATCCGACGTCCTACAAAGCAAATATCGATGCGAGCCTCGCCGTGGCGCAGCGCGTCGCCGACGCCTTCGCGCCGAAGCCCGTGGTGCCGGCGGCGATGTC
>Ga0157370_10006711_pt1 | contig 12628 bp, 11 predicted proteins | sample C35metaG_FD_113463 | JGI IMG/M metagenome (GOLD analysis project Ga0157370, IMG submission 113463) | Corn rhizosphere microbial communities from Kellogg Biological Station, Michigan, USA - C3-5 metaG | ecosystem: Host-associated > Plants > Roots > Rhizosphere > Soil | place: USA: Michigan...
AGAATCCAGAGACTCAAACCGCAGAGGTCGAACACCAAGGCGTGTGGGCCTCTGCGTCGGAACATATCGAACTTCTCGGTCACGGCCCGACGAAGACGGCGGTGCAGCAGGAGTCCACCGATTACGCCTAAATCTCCTGTCCTCATTGTCAGCACGATTGTGGATTTGGCAACGGACCCCGTGGTGCGCGCGTTGCAGGATATGGGGACTCCTGTCGTCCGTGTAAATACAGAGGATCTACCTTTCTCTGGAGTTATTGATTATTCGATAGGCGTCACTAAACCAACGGCGATTTTCTCAGACAGAGCCTGTACTGAGGACTGGTTTGGCGCTGTGTGGTATCGGCGTCTGCGCGTACCGACGATGCCCGCTGACATGGATGCTGGCGTCTATGACTTTTGTGTGCGAGAGAATCGAAGTGCCCTTATCGGTGGTCTGATAGGTCACAAAACGCGCTGGATGAGCCATCCTGGTGCCATTTGGAAAGCGGAGTTTAAGCCTTATCAGTTACAAGTGGCAACTCAAGTCGGGCTGGATGTACCGAAGACACTGATCTCCAATCGGCCAGAGAGTATCCGCGAGTTCTATCAGCAACATAAACCCATCATTGCCAAGCCAGTACGGAGTGGTTATGTCGTCAAAAACGGAGTCGAGTGCGCCGTCTTTACGACCAAACTTGAGGACGAGGTGATGAATGATCTGTCAGATGCTGCACTAAGTCCGACAATCTATCAGGAACTTCTTCCGAAGGCTTATGACATCCGTGTCACTATTGTTGGCCGGAGGCTCGTTGCAGTTTCGATTGATTCACAGTCAGACCCCAACGCAATAATTGATTGGCGTAAGACGGAAAATCCGCTGTTGCCCCATGCTCCTATTGAGTTGCCGGAACCATTACAGCGATCACTTTTCGAACTGATGTCGCGGTTATCGCTTGCCTACGGAGCAATCGACTTGGTGCGGACACCAGATGGACGCTACGTGTTCCTGGAGATCAATCCCAATGGCCAATGGCTTTGGATCGACGAGATGCTGTCCCTCGGTATCTCACGCTCCATTGCAAAATGGCTTTCGGAGGGGGCACAGTGACAGGCGCTGATTTCCGTGATTGGTTCTATCCGATGGTGGAACCACTATCTCAAAAGGAAAAAGATGATCAGCAACGCCGCCAGGAAGAGCAGGTGCATTTGGTCGAGACATATTCAGACCCAGAGGCGCTGGCGAAGGGCTACGCTGAACTGTGCGGAGAAGAAACCGAACGCCTGAAGAGCGTCGAAGCAAGACTTGGCGGTATTTTGGGATTGACTTCGATCACAGCGAGTTTGCTGATCGGTGGGATATTCGCAATTATGAATGGCGGGCTGAGTGACAGTCCTCGCGGTATCCGCTCCTTGGCTTGCGTCACGCTACTGTATTTAAGCCTCCAAATTATTAGTTCGACACTAGCGGCGATTCAAGGTTTGAAGCGCGCAAGCTGGATCAGCGCAAGTATCGACGACTATATTGGCTCGCCAATTAGCTCCTCGACGGCGGGGCCATCGGAGCAGTGCCGACCAACCGCATTGCGAAATTGCAAACGCCTTCAGCAGATGGAAGAGAACATCAACAAGAAAGTCACGCAGATGGCAGTCGCTCATACTGCGATCCGAAATTTCGCATCAGCGAGCGTCTTGATTGCGGTCTTGGGTTGCGTCGCTGTGTTCATGCAGCAGCCTGGAAGTGCGGCTGCTAAAGCAATTCGCACGAATTCCGATTTACAGAAACTCCTACAGGGACCTCCGGGGCCGCAAGGCCCCAAGGGCGATCCGGGAACATCGGCTCCCATTTCGCATAAAACTGTTGTTCCACAAAGAGCACTGCACCATTAGTCCTTTATGCGATGCCAAGAATCGCCGCGGCAGCTCCAAACAATGCAGCGATGGCACTCCAAATTGCTGCCTTCTTGTTAAGTCGAGATGCTTCAGCAAGAGCCACCTGAACTTCGTAAACATCTGCCTGGGCGCTCATGATGTGCAACTCGGGGACATCGCTGATGGAGGCAACAGGGGGATCGCCAAGCGCGGGCGTTGGACGACTCGAAAGATACCAATAGCTAGCGGCAACAAGCGCGCAGATCGCGGTTGCAGCGGAACAAATGATGTAAGCGATGCGAAGTGTGTTCATTGCGACTCGTTTCTAGCAGTTAGTCTAATGGCAGGATCATGCGCGGATGCCTTACTCTCAGGAGATTGCCTCGCCGAATCTTTGCCAGTCCCCTAACCGGGAGCTGCCAAATCATTTATAGGGAGCCAGCACATGTCGGGATCGGCCGACTTCATTATGGAAAAGCGCGGCCACTTCTGGTGGCATGGCGAGAAGACGCCGAGGGGACAATTTGTTCCTCCCTTCGGCGTGCCTGGAATTCTCAGCATTAGAGAGGACGGCAGGGTGCGATTGAACGTGACGGACTCTCTCCTTCGGTCGAAGTTCCTGGCCATGACCTCTCCCAATGCCGCGCATCTTGATGGCGACCCGGGGGCCTTTGCGGGGAGGTCCATCGCCGGAAAAATTGATGGCGAAAGCCGATGCGTCTATCTCCGGAATATTATGTACCGCGCCCTCGGCCGGATGATCGACGGAAGGCCAAGTGAACAATTCGATTCCGACTTCTGTCTGGTCGGCGACACAGCCACAACGCGAAGCGCAAAGTCTCTTCGGTTTACGAAGCTCTCGATCTCCCTCACTGGCCTCGAACAGTGGATTTGGAACGATGCATTGATTGTGAGCCGAGAAAAGGCGGATGGCGACGAACGCTCACGGGATGTAAGCTATGTCGCCGCACCTATTGAGTACGAGCTGGAAGATGGCAAGATTTTGCTGCGAACGGATTTTCACTGTACCGCGTTGGAAGAGATTAAATATAGGGAGATCTCCTTTCGCCAATATGAACGGCTTGAATATAGTCGAACGAAGGCGACTACCGCGGAAGTGTTGCGTCAGGAATTCGGTCACATTGAGGAGTTCTTTGCGATTCTGACCGGAACCTACTACAGCCTGGACTGGCCGCTGATTACAAGAACAGAGGGCGATAAGGTCGAAACGTACACTCTTTACTTTTGGCGGAACATGGAGAAGAACCAACCTCCCGAGATGCCCAGTTTATGGACGACGTTTCCTCAAATGCGGGATATATTCGGCACGCTTTATTCGAACTGGAGGAGGAAGAGAAGACAGTACGGACCCGGTTTCTACCTGTATTTGGGTGCGCTCAGGAATATGCCGATGTACATCGAGCATCGCTTTGTGAATTTGATCTGGGGAATCGAATCGCTCCATCGAGGAATGAATCCCAAACCAGTCGAGTCCAGAAGTCAAAAGAAGAGGATCAAAGGTATTTTGAAGAAGGCCGGTGAACTCCTCAACTCTGACGAACGCGGTTGGCTGAAAGGGCAACTTCGCAACAGGACTGAGCCACCACTCGAAAATCGAATCACCAGCACATTTTCCGGGTTGCCCTGGAAAATCACCAAAAACAGTTTGGATGCGTTCGCTGTGCGCTGCAGAGTCCGCAGGAACAATATCTCTCACTATGGAGGGTCGGAAGATAGGAATGAAAATAGGGAGGTGTTCCTACGAGAGATCATGGAACTGACTGAGGGGCTGACACCTCTTTACCACGCCGCGCTGCTGCAGGAGATCGGTCTTGATGAGAAAACGCTGGTGGCCTGTACCAAAATGCCGATTGGTTTCAGAATCAGACGAGGTTTGGAACTCGCACAGCTGAAGGCAGAAGGGATTAAACCACCAGAACCGGTCGATTTTGAGCCACTGCTTAAAGTACAGAGGAAATACTTGCGCAAGTGGCGTCGTCAACAGGCTTCCAAAGCCTGACGTTTTGATCCACGAATCCCCAAGCCTCAGTGAAGCTCAAAATGAATCTCGCTGTCTTTGTAGATTCCATCGCAGCATCTTGATCTTTGACGGTACTGGTGTGGCCAGACGGTCTTGGTGGTGTGGCTCGTTTAGGGAGCCAAGCCAAGTCCCAAAGCCGATACTGCGTTTGATGCCTGAGTCTGCTTTAACCCCGTACTCGCAACCGAATTCTGGTTCTTACCAAACTCAATCGCAGAAGCCTTGCTGACATCGTGGCTGAGACGTGCCGCGAGTGAAGCGGCATCATTGGTGTAAATCTGCGCGTCATGCGAGGCCCGCGACACTGAAACGTATGCAAATCTGTTGCTCATCAGCTCCGGGTGAACTTCCGTATCCATGTTCACCAGCACGCGCTCCGAAGTGAGCCCCTGCGAGCTGTGTGAGGTCACGGCGTAGCCGTGGTCGAAGTGCCGCATCTTGTCAGCATCGAAGCGCACGATTCTGTCTTTTGCGCCATCCATGCGGACGCTGATCTTGCCGTCATCCCCGATGTGCTGGATCGTGGCGAGGTCACGATTGGCTACCTGCAAATCCCTTGATGGGGCTGTAAATTGGACCTTATCTCCAGTAGCAAATTCACGCTCGATCTCGCGGTAGGCTGCGATGCCGCGCAGCCGCGAGGGGTCATAGGTGATCTGGTGGCCGTCCTGCTTCTGTACGGTGACAAGATTCTCTTTCGGGTTTGTGCCGACGACGCGGGCGTAGCTTCGACTCTCGATGCCATGCTCTTTGCTGCCGCGGGTGTAATGGAGAACATCTCCCAGCTCATAACGACTTGCCCACTCCCGATCTGCGCCGGTCATATCATTACGCGGCGTCAGCACGGACATGGAATGGTCCTTGGTGTCAACGACGCCGAGCGCTTGCAACTCCTGGCGGACAGCCTGATTGATGGCGCGCCGCGAAGCGTTATCCGGCGACACGATGAGCGTATTGTCGGGACGTGTGGCGTAGCTTTTTGCGATAGCCGCGATGCGTTCCTGCGGGTCAACAATCTCCGTAATCCGTCCTTGCTGCGAAAGCATCTCGACGCCGATAGCAGTCTCGTTGTTGGACAGGTGCTCGACGGCTTTCAGTAGCTCGGGATCTTTCTGGCGGATGATCTGATCGAGCTGCGCTGTTCTCATGCCCGCTTCCTGCAACTGCTCGAAGGGCTTTCCGGCGTCGACGCCCTGATGCTGGTGCGTGTCGCCAATCAAGAGCACCCTATCCTGCGGAGCAATCTTATTCAGGAAGTCACGCATCTGCTGCGTCGATGCTAAAGAGGATTCATCGACCATGTAGAGATGCCTGCTTGCGGGATCGCCGGCTGCCGGCAGGCCGCCGCCTGCGAGGAAGCGTTGCAACGTGTCTGCCTTAATGCCAGCATCACGGAGCTGGTTCGCAGCACGCGATGTCGGCGCAAAACCTTCCACGGCATAGCCGTTCTTTTCGGCTGCTTCACGTATGAGAGAGAGCACTGAAGTTTTGCCTGATCCGGCTCGCCCCTGCAATCCCTGCACGCGATCGCGTGAGGTCAAAACTTCTTCGACAACCCTCTTCTGTGCGGCATTGAAATGAGGGCGTGAATCCGCAAGCGGGACTGCGGCCTCAATCGACATGATCTGCGGTGCGCGGCTCTGCCCATCCTGCACCTTCTGGACGATTTCACTCTCGGCCTTGATGGTCGCCGCCGTCGTGAATCTGCGTCCGGCCTTCACGCCGTCCTCGGCAATCTCCTTGAACTCGCCAGAGGCGACCCGCGCCTCGAAGCTGGCGCGGACCTCTGGGTAGGTCATCCCTCCCATGCCACGGCGCAACGCATCCACATAGAGAGCGCGTTCGTCCACGACGGCCTCCCGCTCAAAGCCCTTGTCGCGGGCGAAGGTGATGGCCTCACGCACCTGCTGCTGCCGTTCATTGACGGGCTGTTCCTGCGCCTGTTCTTTTCTGCGCTCCCGCGCTTCGGCCACAACCTTGTCGGCCTGATTGCCGAACTCATCCGCGATCTGCCGGTGCGCGGCCAGTATTTGATAGGGAGACAGAATGACTTTCTTATCGCGGGTGTTGTGCGCTGCGATCTGCGCGGCCTCTGGCCCGGTGAAGCCACTGCGAGACAGAGCCTCCTCAATCTGCTGGCGGCGTGGGCTGGAGGCGTCAAGGTACTCCCGCGTGTAGCCTTTAATGTCCGGCGCTCCGCTCTTTCCGGCCTCGATCTCGTAGCCGAGAGAGCGCAGCTTGCATGTGAGATGGGACTGATAGACAGCCGTGGCAAACTGCTGGCTCGCAAAAAGAGAGTGCGGTTGCAAAGCCCGCATCTTTCCGTTGTCGCACTCTGTCATATTGAAGACGACAACGTGCGTGTGGAGCTGCGGCGCGGCGTATCCGTCTACGGGACGCGCGGTGTCATGCTCAAACTTCGCCGCCGCAAACTGCCCGGTTGTTTCGGCAGGGTGATTGCCGCCGATGCGGGCCTGCGTGTACCTCTCCAATTCATTCAAGGCGACGTTGACGGCCTCGCGGTGCGCCTCGCGCACCCGATCATCGCCACCGACAAGGGCGGTGAGTGAGATGGACTTGGGTGCTGAGAACGTCGCATCCCAACCGGCGCGATGCTCGACCGGGGAGACCATCTCCCCATCCCCGTTCTTGTACTCATGGACGGTGCGATGCAATACCAACTGCTTGCCGGTTTCAGGATGTTGCCCCTCCGACAAATGGGCAAATTCCTCCGCACCCACGGCTCCTGACAACCCAAATTTGGCGGCGAGCTTTCCGTGCCACTCGCCCTGAATCGTGTCGCCCTGCTTCCAATAGTTTTGTTCGGCGGCGGTGAACTCTTTGGCGTGGTAGGTCTGTGCCTGGCTTGCGGACAGCGGTTTCGAGATATTCAGCATGGCAATTCCTCAACCGTGGGTAATCACGTTCTGTTCTTCGTGGGCATCGGGGACGGTAGAGAGCTCCGGCTCGATCACCTCTGAGGCTGCAGGCTCATTGGGTTCGGGGGCCGGAGTGGAGGCTTCCGGCTCCTGCTTCAGTTCCGCCTCCGGCCTGCCGCCGCGCACCGCTTTGGGATCGTAAGGCAGCTTGTCGTCTGTGCGCTCGCGCAACTCGAAGGGCTTGGCGACCTCCGGCATATCAAAGTATGGAAACGAAAAATAGGTCACGTAATTCTGATATTTCATAAAGGCGTGAAGATCGGGGAGACCGGAGATTTCCGACTCCAATACCAGCGGCTCCACCTGTCTCTCAATGGTGAAATTGTGTCCTGCGCGGGTGCCGTCGAAGTGCGTCTCGCGCAGCCGCTCAATCTCAACCTTGCCGATAAACTTGCTCACCCATTCACCCGCGTTCGGTTCCTTCGTCGTGAGCCAAACGCTGGTTGCAGGCTGCGACAGCATCACCTCGGCAAGATGCCCGTACAGGTACTCAAGCTGTGCCTTCCCCTGGAAGCCAAGCACTACGGGATTCTGTCCCTTCCTTCCCTCGGTGATCGCTGTATGAAGCTGTGGCAACTTCTGCAAGCTCGCCAGCTCGTCAATGACAAACCAGACTCGCTTTTGCTCTTTCGTCGGCTCATTCAGCAGCCGCAACACCAGCCAGTCAATCCACAAACTCTGCAAAGGCCGGAGGGCTTCGCGCTCGGCTGGCAGAGAGGTAATGAAGACCCAACCCTGCCGCTTCTCAGCCCATTCGGTTGCCGTCCATGCGCCATTGCCTTCCTCTCTCTTGGGAAGCAAACGCAGGCTATCCGCGACCAATCCAAGCGAGCCAAGAACACCGGCCCGCTGCTGGTGTGCTCGTGGGTCGATCAGGTGCGCGTGCTCGGTGCCTTTCAGTCGGCGATCGATCTCGTCCGGGTTCGACATCCACTGCACCAGCTCGTCGGGCGTTGGGCCATAGGCCATCAGGAAAGCAAAGATTTTCTGCGGCGATTCGATAAAGAACTCCCCCTTGCGATCTTGCGGTGGCTGGAAGAGAGACGCGGCCAGGGCCTTTGCTTCGGAGCGGCTGCGCAGCTCCTCGGCTGGTCCCCAATACGGGCAACGCTTGTCCAGCGGATTGAGGATCACATCACCGCGTGTAGGGTCGTAAAATCGCTTCACGAACTCGCGTGCCGGGTCGTACACAATGGCGGAATCTCCCCGGCCTCGTACCTGTCGGAGCACCTGAAAAAGCATCGCGGACTTACCGGCTCCGGTATCCCCAATGATCTGCATGTGCTGTGCTTCGGCCTTCGCCGGAATCCGAATCATCTCTTTCATGCCATCGCTTTTGAAGCCGATGCCATTCCCTTTGACCGTGCGATTGAACTCCTGCGGCGTAAGCCGTTCCGGGCCTTTCAGCCGCCGTCCGTACTTGAGCGATTTCTGGCGCTTCACGTCCTTGGTGACGGCGAACGGCAGGAGTACCAGAAAGAGTCCAGCGCCACAAAGTAGCGGAGCTTTTAAGATCGCGGACAGGTCGTTACCCTTATAGATGGATACCTTGAGGTAGTCGCATAACCGGGCATCCACGTAGCTCCGCACCGGGCCGCGAAAGAGCAAGTCCTCCCCATGCTGGAGCGCGGCGGAGGAAAGCGCCAGAGGGATGATTCGGCCTCCCGGTTCCACGGTCTTACCACGCACGACATCATCATTCATGGCAGGACTCGGCTTCGTGCCGCGTCCCGTCAGAAAAAGCATCCGGTACTGGCTGCGGTGTGTGCGACTGAATGATCCGAAGATGGAAGTACGCACATAAACCGGCGTGTAAAACCGCTGCAAGGTCGTACCGAGGAACCGAAGGCGGCCATACAAAAATAGAAGTGTAAGAATGATGGCGGCGATGATCGCGCCATAAGTATAGATGGGCCGGTTCTGCGGCCAGATGATCGTTTCTTTCCGCCCCCACGTTGTCTTTGCCATCGTCTTATCTCCTTTGTTCGACCAGAACTTTTCCGGCCATTTCATGTTTCAAATTGCTGATCTGGTCAAGCAGCTTGTCGAACGCTTCGAGCGATAGATTCTGCCCTGCGGCGAGTGGGCGAAGGACATTCACGAGCAGAAGCCGAACACCTAGAACCTCAGTCAGTGTGGGATTGCTGGCCGGGTCTGCTCTCGTCACGCGGCCCAACTCGGTAAGGATGAGCTGGCGGATAAGTTCGCCGGGAGTCTCGCCTTTGTCGCGGCAATGCTTTTCAAGAGCTGCAAGCTCCTCGGTGTTCAGCTTCGTTCCGGCTGTCTTGACGCGATAGCCTGCGCGCTTGACGGCCTTCTCTGCGAGCTTCGTTTCATCAAGTAAGGGCATCGGAAATTCCTCGAAAAGTCAGAGCGCCCCGAAGCGCTGCAAGGCGCTCCAAAGCGCTCTGACCGCTGTAAGTTCTTTGTTTGCCGTTAGCGAGTCAGGGCGCTTTATAGCGCTCCAGCACGACCCTACGAGGGGTGGAGTGTCGAGATACACCCGGTGCGCAGCACCGCTCTGGTACTGCCACGGATATTGACGGGGAATCATGCTCTCAATCCCGCCACGACTGCCGGTGTTTGGGAAGGCAATGACGCTACGGAAATCGGCTTCTTCGCGAACGATTCCACCGCCTCGATCGCGGCCCTGCGAACGCGCAACTTCGGTGTGATTTGTTGCGCTTCAGGCGTCCTCAGAAAGTCCTGAAAGTCACGGTCTTTCGAGAAGACATAGGCGAGGGCTTTGTCGACCACATCGTCGGCGGATGCGTGGATGAAGGTGGCATATTGATCGACCTGTGAGGCGGTCGTCTCGTCCAGCCGGACGGTCGCGTTTACATATCGGATTTGGGTGACTTCAAGCAATGGCATTGCATTCTCCTTAGGGGTTGAACTCAGACGGATTTTCTACGGGTAATCATCCGTTGTGCCGTGGTTGTAATCTCCCGCGCACGAACGGAGCAAAGAGCGACAGGAAGCTCGAAGCGGCGGCGGGATTCGAGCATGGTAATCACGTCGTCGGTTCGGATGCCTTCGATGAGCCAGAGGCGCGCCGAGGCGACATCGACGGTGCGTTGGGCGTAGTAGAGAGGATTGGGCTTGTCGGAGCGACGCGAAGCCAGCTCCCGCGTCAGCTTTATGGCATCTTTGCCGTGGGCAAGCTCATGGGAAACCCATGCCCAATCGCCCTCCGAATTACTCTGCTTACCGGGCCGCTTCCGGGCAGGGATGGCATGGTCAAAAAGCATGGCATCGACCGCTCCCGCATCCAGCCGGAAATCATCGGGAGTCCAGATGGAATCGTCGGGATATTCGACGGTGACTCGGTCCGCCGGATCGGACTTCCGATTCAGGAAACCGGGGACCCGAAGGACACGGTTGCAATCGGTGCAAGCGGGATCGCCGCCGAAGGCGATAGCGAGCAGCTTGAGCGTCTGTTCCTGCCGCGCAAAGGCGAAGCCTTCGACCCTCCAAAGCACCTGATACTTGCCGGGGGATGTGGAGAGGATTGAGGTCGGCGACGGCACCATATCCGATGCCCGAAGCGCAGCGAGACGGACGTCCCCGTCCGTGTCGATGTCTATATATAGATGGCGTACGGATGCGATGCTCTCCTTCGTCCGCTTGCGGCTGCCGGGGTGAACTGGATTGGCAGCGACATAGATATTGTTGCGACCATGTTGGTTTTCGTAGGAAAGCCACGCCATATATGGCGTCTCCAAAACTTGCTCCAACCGCACGACTCGTTGCATCGGAGCTGCGGCATCATCCTGTCTGCGGAGCAGGATGGCTATCGTCTCTTCGGGAGCAAAACAACGTCTGAGAAAGCTGGCAGCAATTTGACTCATGCTGGCACCTCTTGCGAGTGTGAACCTGTGGGCGTTAGCAGAAGAGAAGCCCGGCTTTCACCGGGCTTCTGCGTGAAGGAAATGGACTATGCGGCCACGTCCTCATCGAAGGTCTCATCGAACTCGTCCTCGGCGGCAACCCGCTCCGCGCGGTCGAGTTTGAGGATGGAAGTTACCCGGATCGTGTCGGTCTTCACACCCTTGTATTCGGAGTGCTGAATCTTGCCCTCGATCTGGATGTGAGCGCCCTTCTTGAGCTTGGCCGCGAACTCTGCCAGCTTGCCGAAGACGATGAGGTTATGCCACTCGGTGCGCTCGTTATACTTGCCGGTCTCTTTGTCTTTGCGGGACTCCTTTGTGGCAAGGGAGAGCGTGGTGAACTGCTTGTTGTTTTTGCCGGTGCGAACGACTGCATCGCCGCCTAGGAAGCCCATGAGGATTACTTTGTTCAGGTACATGATTGTGTCTCCGTTTTTGAAATTCCCGATCTGCTCGGGTCACACCTGGCGGAGCCCAGCGAGTGGGTCCGACTCCCAAGGCCGAAGTTCTGCATTTACGGAGGGTCCGTCACAGACGGAAACCGTAACCGAAGGCGGCGCAAGCCGAAGCAGAAGAACGAGCCTGCCGCCGGGCGTCGGTTTGACCCCGAAGCAGTGACCGTGCAGAAAGCGGGATACATACTGGAGACACCTGCCTGAACGATCCTCTTTATCCGCTTCATGGCGATGCCATAGATCCGCGAACAGGGTTCACCCGCCCTCCACCAAGGGTCCGCATAGAGCCGCAAGTTCGCTCCGAAACCGAATGTCTTCAGGCGGCCTGCGCCATGCTCAGGCGCGCACCTTCCGGTCGAAAGATTCGACTCCGTGTTGTGGGTGAGAAGCATCATAACGACTCCGATTCCATTCGTGTCTCATGCCGTCGCTGCCGCAGACTTAGCGCGATAGATTTCCTCTGTCTCAAAGGACTGCTCTGCATGGCTATATCCCTTTACGGCAATAAGCTCGCGTACTCTGCGCCGGCCCGCATGGTCGCGCTCGCAGTACAGTACAAAGTCGATGGCCTCAGCCGTCTCCGAACGGATGAACGAATGGTTGAGATTGGGCCTCGCACCCAAGGCAAGGTCAGAGAGCCGATTCAAGGCGTCCCACGCGCTTTTTGCATGGATGGTTGAGAGCGTTCCACCATGCCCCGTATTCATGGCTTGCAAGAGGTCATAGCCGGTCTCATCGCGTATCTCGCCCATGATGATCCGGTCGGGACGGTGGCGCAGAGCTGCGGCCAAGAGCTGGCTCGGCGCGACGGCAACCTGACCGGGAATGGCTTCGATTGCCTCCCAACGGACGGCGTTCGGATGCGCTATCTTCAGCTCTGCAGGCTGCTCGATGACGATGAGCCGTTCCTGCATCGGCACATGGTCCAGCAATGCCTTCATCAGAGTTGTCTTCCCACTACCCGTTCCGCCACTGATGATGCCGTTCTTCCGCTCTCCAATGAAGCCTACAACCCTGTCCCGAATCTCTTTCGGCAAGCTGCCTGATGCAATCAGCTCATCGGACGTGAACCAGCGATTGAATTTCCGCACCGTGAACGTCGGCCCGTTAATGGACGATGGCGAGCCGACGACGGCGACTCTGGAGCCGTCCGGCAGGCGGGTATTCAGGATGGGATTCTGGCTGGTAAGGTCTTGGCCGAGGATGCGGGCGACCCGCTCAATCGCGGCCTGCAAGCGGTCGTTGCTGTAAGGTGTGGAGAGCGCAATATGCTCAACCACGCCGCCACGATCCGCAAACACTCCGGTCGTCCCGTTAATCATCAAGTCGGAGATGGACGGGTCCAACAGCAGCGCCCGCAGCTCGTCGGGAAAGAAGGGCAGTATCAGCTCGAAGCTCACCGTACTGCCCCTACTGTTGGCGTGGCAGTTCCGGTGGCGGTCGGGGCCGGAGC
>Ga0157370_10006712_pt1 | contig 12627 bp, 5 predicted proteins | sample C35metaG_FD_113463 | JGI IMG/M metagenome (GOLD analysis project Ga0157370, IMG submission 113463) | Corn rhizosphere microbial communities from Kellogg Biological Station, Michigan, USA - C3-5 metaG | ecosystem: Host-associated > Plants > Roots > Rhizosphere > Soil | place: USA: Michigan...
CAAGGTCGGCCGCAACTCGGAGGACTTCACCCTCACCGATCTCGCCTTCCCCGCGACGACGAACGCCCCGAACCTCATCGCCGAGGTGCAGAAGGGCAGCAACAGCGAGGGACTCACGGTCTTCTTCTCGACCTACCAGTCGATCGACGTGGTGAGCGCGGCGCAGGACGCCGGCCTGGCCGAGTTCGACCTCGTGATCTGCGATGAGGCGCACCGCACGACCGGGGTCTTCGGTAAGGACGAGTCCCACTTCGTGCGAGTGCACGACAACACGAAGATCCGCGCCCGCAAGCGCCTCTACATGACGGCCACACCGAAGATCTTCGGCGAGTCCGTGAAGTCCAAGGCGAAGGATGCCGCGGTCGAGCTCGCGAGCATGGACGACACTGCGGTGTTCGGCCCGGAGTTCCACCGGCTCGGCTTCGGCGAGGCGGTCGAGCACGACCTGCTCACCGACTACCGGGTGCTCGTGCTCGCCGTGAGCCAGGATGCCGTCTCGGCCGAGTTCCAGCAGCAGTTCGCCGATGACAACAACGAGCTGAACATCGACGATGCCGCGCGCATCGCCGGCATCTACAAGGCGCTCGCAAAGTCCGGCGTCGAGGGCCTCGCGGAGGACGACCGCGCACCGATGCGCCGCGCGGTGGCGTTCTCGCGCTCGATCAAGGACTCCAAAAAGGTCACCGCGATGCTCACAGAGAACGCGACGATCCCTGCATCCCTCCAGAACGGCGACAACCCGCTCGTCATGCAGGCGGAGCACGTCGACGGAACCATGAACGTGATGCAGCGCACGGCGCTGCTCGACTGGCTCAAGGCGGAAGCCCCGGGCAATGCCACGCGCATCCTGAACAACGCCCGCTGCCTGAGCGAGGGCGTCGACGTGCCCTCCCTCGACGCGGTGATCTTCCTCAACTCGCGCGACAGCCAGGTGGACGTCGTGCAGTCCGTCGGCCGGGTCATGCGCAAGCTCGCGGGCAAACACTACGGCTACATCATCCTGCCCATCGCGGTGCCCGCGGGCGTCGAGGCGGATGTCGCTCTCGACGACCACAAGAAATACAAGGTCGTCTGGGAGGTGCTTCGCGCACTCCGCGCTCACGATGAGCGCTTCGAAGCGAAGATCAACCAGTTCGAGCTGAACCGGGCCACGAAAGACGACCAGGTGCAGGTCATCGGCATGCGGTCGTTCGAGCCGAGCGGCGGATCGACTAATGCCGACGGCACAGTGCAGGTGCCCCTCGACTTCACGCCGCTCGGCGAGGAGTGGCGCACCGCCGTCTACGCGAAGATCGTGCAGAAGGTTGGCGAGCGCGAGTACTGGGAGAACTGGGCATCGAGCGTCGCGGATGTGGCTGCGGCGCAGACCCTGCGCATCCAGGGCCTGCTCGATTCGAACCCCGAGGTGCGCGGCGAGTTCGACCGCTTCGTCGGCGGGCTGCAGGCGAACCTGAACAAGGGTGTCACCGAGCACGATGCGCTCGAGATGCTCTCGCAGCACCTCATCACCGAGCCCGTGCTCGACGCGCTCTTCGACGGTTTCAGCTTCACCAAGCACAACCCGGTCGCGCAGACGATGCAGGGGATGCTGAACGCGCTGCACGGCGCGAACCTCGACACCGAGCTGGCCGGGCTCGACGGCTTCTACGACAGCGTGCGCACGCGGGTGCGCGGCATCAAGGACGCCTCAGGCAAGCAGGACTTTCTGAAGCTCCTCTACCAGCGCTTCTTCTCCGTTGCAATGAAGAAGGCGAGCGAGCGCCTCGGCATCGTCTACACACCGACCGAGATCGTGAACTTCATCCTGCGCAGCGTGGACGACATCCTGCGTGAGCAGTTCGACTCATCGCTCGGGGCCAAGGGTGTGCACATTCTTGACCCGTTCGTGGGCACCGGAACGTTCATCGCGCAGCTCATCCACTCTGATCTGATTTCGGATGCGCAGCTGCCGCACAAGTTCCGGGAGGAGCTGCACGCCAACGAGATCAACCTGCTCGCCTACTACGTCGCCGCCGTCAACATCGAGGAGGCGTATCACTCGCGCATGGGCGGCAACTACGTGCCGTTTGACGGCGTGCTGCTCACCGATACCTTCCAGAACTTCGAGGCGGATGACACGCTCGACGAGGAAGGCGTGTTCGTCGAGAACAACGCGGGCGTGATCAAGCAGAAGTCGCTGCCGATCACGGTCATCGTGGGCAACCCGCCGTATTCCGTGGGGCAGTCGTCGGGCAACGACGACAACCAGAACGTGAGCTACCCGACGCTGGACGCGCGGATCAAGAACACCTACGCAGCCCTGTCGACCGCGCAGAACAAGAACAACCTCTACGACTCGTACATCAGAGCCATCCGCTGGGCGAGCGACAGGATTGCATCCCGGGGCGTGATCGGCTTCGTCACCAACGGAGGGTTCCTCGACGGAAACACTGCCGACGGCCTGCGCAAGGTGCTCGCGGAAGAGTTCAGTGACCTGTACGTGTTCAACCTTCGGGGCAACCAGCGCACGGCGGGTGAACAGTCCCGCAAGGAGGGCGGCAAAGTCTTCGGCGCCGGTAGCCGCGCGACGATTGTCATTGCGCTGCTAGTCAAGAATCCGGATGGCGAATCGAGCGGCGCGATCCACTATCGCGACATCGGTGACTACCTCACGCGCGAGCAAAAGCTGGCCGCAGTCAAAAAGTTCGGAGCGTTGGAATCAGTCCCGTGGGAGGAACTCACGCCGAACGACGACGGCGACTGGATCAGTCAACGCGATAGTGCCTTCGGCTCCTCCCTTCTACTCGCGTCCAAGGATGCCGAGAATCGCGGTGAGTCTCGAATTGCCGCGAACTATTCAGCAGGGCTGGTTACAGCACGCGACGCCTGGGTGAATAACTTTTCACGACTTCGGACCGAACATAACCTCAAACGAATGGTCGCCTTCTATAACGAACAGCTCATCGATTACCAAAACGCGGGCAGCAATGAACTTTGGTCCCGCAACAACGACCCCACGAAGATCAGTTGGAATCGCGACGACGTACGAAGAATCTCAAACGGACGTCGATTGTCATACTCCGCCCCGCTAATGACCACGAGCACCTACCGCGCTTTCACAAAGCAACACCTGTACTTCGATTCGTCTGTCCTTGATCAGATCCGTCTCCTGCCGCGCTTCTTTCCCGATCCCCAAGTGCCAAACTTTGGGTTCGTACTGACCGGTGGCGGTGCAGCAGTCCCGTTTTCCACTCTTATGCTCGACTCAATCCCCGACTATTCCATTTTTGGCGCACAATCTAACAGCCAATTCTTCCCGCGGTACTCCTACGAGAAGCGCGTGGTCGACGAGAACCAGCTCGGCGGGTTCGACGGCGAGGACGCGACCGAGTACACGCGCGTCGACAACGTGACCGACGGCATTCTCGCGGACTATCGGTCCAGCTATGGCGCCGAGGTCACCAAGGACGACATCTTCTTCTTCGTGTACGGGCTGTTGCACTCCCCCGAGTATCGCGAGCGGTTCGCGGCCGACCTCAAGAAGATGCTGCCGCGCATCCCGAAGGTGACGGACTTCTGGGCGTTCGCGAAGGCCGGGCGGGGGCTGTCGGAGCTGCACCTGGGCTACGAGACGATCGAGCCGTGGCCGCTGGAGGAAGTCGTTGACGGGAAGGTCTCGATAGGCTCGACCAGCGGAACGGGCTCGACCGGCGGAAGCGACGACGAACTGCTGCACGTGGTGAAGATGCACTACGGCGGCAAGCGGCCGAAGCTCGACAAGTCTCGGGTGGTCGTGAACGAGCACCTGGAGCTGCGCGGCATCCCGGACGAGGCGCACGAGTACATGCTCGGATCGCGGAGTGCGCTCGACTGGATTCTCGAGCGGTACCAGATCAAGACAGACAAGGCGAGCGGCATCGTCAACGACCCCAACGACTGGGGCCGCGAGCACGGCGACCCGCGCTACATCGTCGACCTCGTCAAGCGCATCACCCGCGTGAGCGTCGAGACGGTGCGCATCGTCGCGTCATTGCCGCCCCTCAACATTCTGAAGGATAGTGAGGCTTAGCTGACGCTGGTCGAGCAGCGCGCTGGAGCTATGCGAGCCTCCAGAGGCAGAAGCGCTGGAAAGAAGGAGAAAACGCTTGTGCAGGCGCAAAAGTTCCTTCATTCTGGGCCAAACCGCAAAAAGTTCCTCCGTACGCGCTACTCGGGCAGTGGGGAGTCGAGTTGCCTATGATTGACTACCCAACCGAGAGGGGCTCCGTGAACGAGCTCGAACTGCCGCAGGCCGTGCCACATCCGATGGCGGTGCGCGGCTTCGACCGGCTGCTCACCACGCAACGGCCAGTGGTGCTGGCTCATGTGCGCAGCATCCGTCGACGCAATCCGGATGCGACACCGGCGCAGGTCATTCGAATCCTGGAGCGCCGCTACCTCGCCGCCGTCACCGCGGGAGGCGCGGGTGTCGGTGCTACCGCCGTGATCCCGGGGGTGGGAACGGGCATCAGCCTCGCGCTCAGCGGCGTCGAAACCGCCGGGTTTCTGGAAACCAGTGCGCTCTTCGCGCAGTCGATTACCGAGATCCACGGCATCGCCGTGACCGACCCCGACCGCGCACGCACGATCGTGATGGCGATGATGCTCGGCACCTCGGGCAGCGATCTCGTGAAGAACCTCGCTGCGCAGATGGCGGGCGAGGAGGTCACGCGCACGAAGTTCTGGGGCACCGTGATCGGGCGCAACGTGCCGCAGGCGTTCATGGGGAAGATCGCGGACCGCGTGAAGAAGTCGTTCATCCAGCGCTTCGCGCGCAACACCGCGAGTGGCGCGATCGGGCGAGTCATGCCGTTCGGGATTGGCGCCGTCATCGGCGGGACGGGTAATCACCTGCTCGGGCGCAAGGTCGTGAACAGTTCGCGAAGCGCGTTCGGACCGGCTCCTGTGGCGTTCCCGCTGAACCTCGAGGCGGGGGTGCGGGAGCCGCGGGAGGGCCGCATCGCGAAGATTCGGGGCCAACTAACTCGTCGGTGAGGTCTCGATACGCGCGTGCCGCGCTACTCGACCGGCGGATCAGTCGTTGTCGTCGTCTTCGTCGAAGGGGTCGGACTCGCGCGCCCTGCGATCCTCCGCGTGAATGAGCGCGTGTTTATCCCACTCGGTGATGAGCGCCTCGACCGCCGCGTGGAACCGCTGCGTCGTCACGCCGGGCGTGGTGTCGCCGAAGTGTCGCTCCACCCAGAACTCGAGGTTCTTGCGCGCCTCCTCGTCATGCTGCACCCGGTCCACGAGCGCGAGCACGTTCGACGCATCCCGGCTGTGCAGCCACTCCGCCGAGCCGAGGTAGCCGTCCTCGTCAACGTCTGCCGTCGCGGCCACGGGGCGAGTGACGAGCAGTGGCTTGCCCACCGCGAGGCGGTCGTAGACCATGGCCGAGACATCCGTGATTGCCACGTCTGCCGCGGCAAGCTGCCAGCCCAGGGTCGGGCCATTGTCGTACACATGCCGGACAGAGGCATCCTGGGCATTCGCGGCCGCAATCGCCGCGATGATCGCCGCGTTCGCACGCTTGTACTCCGTGTCGAGAACGCCGGTTCGCGGATGCGGGCGATAGATGAGCCGGTGCCGTGGGCTCGCGAGCACGGCGGCAGCCAGCGCCTCGCCGTGTGACACGACCGAACTGTAGGCCGCGGCATCCCGATCGCCCTCCCAGGTCGGCGCGTAGAGCACGACCGTGCGGTCGTCGGGGGTATACGGCAGTGTGCCCGCGAAGTGATCGGCCTGCGGGCGTCCGATCATTTTCGTGCGGTGCTCGACATCGAAGTCCCAGAGCTTGCGCGAGAGCCGGTCGCGCGCGGCCTGTCCCGCCACGAGGCTGTAGTCGTAGGCCTTGAACTGGTTCGTGGTCATGTACATCTTGTCGCTCTCACCGTGGTTGATGAAAACGTGCCACATGCGCCCGTAGCGCATCATCTGGAAGTTTTTGGAGTTCTGGTTCACGTAGAACACGATCTTGAGATCCTGCTCGGCGATGAAGCCTTCGAGGTCAGCGATCGTGCGGCGGTACACGACCGGGATCGGTGACTCCTCCAGAAGCGTGAGCGCCGCGGTGGGCGAGCGCGAGATGATCGCCACCGGATGTTCCTGCGCGAGTTCGGCGAGCGGCGCGTACCACTGGCGGATCTGGTACATGTTGACCTTCGCATCCGCAAAATACACGGCGATCTGGATGCTGCCGGCGACCGGGCGAGGAAGTTCGAGCCTGCGCAGCGCGAGCTCGCGGCGCGCGGCACGGGAACGCATCAGCTTTCGGACGACTTTCACGGCGGTTCGAAGGTCTTTGCGTAAACTCACCCGTCGATTAAACCAGTCATTCCTATGAAGCAGCTTCATCTCTCCCAAGGAAAGAGCGACACCCGCTGCTAGGCTCAAGCCGATCAGTTCAGCACGCACGGCGGGATCTCTGCCGCCGAATTCGGAGGGTGCACGAGTCGTGGCCCGCTTCACATTCGCCAGGGGAAACGCGAAGAAGCTCCTCTCCGCCCCCTTGTATGCCCTTGGCGGCATAGCCAGTCTCGTGGTGCCACGCCGCCGCGGCAGCTGGGTGTTCGCGTGCGGCTCGGGTCTCGGTGAGGGGTCGCTCGCTCTCGCGCTCCACGCGGCGCACGAAGACCCCGCGCTCTCAATCACCTGGCTCGCTCGCGACGCCGACGAGTTGCGCCGCGCGAACGCACTTGGGCTGCCGAGCGTGCTGCGCTCGAGCTGGGCAGGGTTCAGGCGCACCCTGCGCGCCGAGCTCGTCGCGGTGACACACGGGCTCGGGGACGCCAACCGGTTCGGCATGCGCGGCGCGTTCATCGTTCAGCTGTGGCACGGCATCCCTCTCAAGCGCATCCAGCTCGACTCTCCCGTCACCTTCGGCGGGCCCGCGGCGCTGCGGCGCGTGCTCCGAGGGCTGTACCGGCGGAACGCGGCGTCGATTCGGATGCTGCCCGCGGCATCCGAGTACTCCGCTGCCCGCCTGCGCACCGCCTTCGGCCTCACGGAAGACCGCGTGATCGTCACGGGCGACCCGCGCGACGACGTGCTGCTGGCAGGGTCGGAGGAATCGCGCCGCGCGGCCGCCCGCGAGCTGCTCACGCGCTCCCTCGGCGAACTCGGGGACTCCCGCCTGCTGCTGTACGCACCGACCTGGCGCGATGGCGAGACGGATCCGGGCGTTCCGAGCGCGGCGGAATGGCAGGCGCTCGCCACATATCTTGAGGCGACAGACTCGCGACTCGTACTCCGCCCGCACCCGCACAGCGTCGGCACCTACGACGACGGGCCAGCCGTCTCCTCCAGGATTCGGATGCTCACGGCGGCCGCCCAGAACGACGTCACCCCCGTGCTCCCCGCGATCGACCTCCTCATCACCGACTATTCCTCGGTCGCCTACGACTTCGCGCTCACCCGGCGCCCGATCGTCTATCTCGCGCCGGACGTGGAGCGTTACGTGGCGACGCGCGGCCTCTACGAGCCCTACGAGAAGTTCAGCGGCGGCACCGCCGTGGCGTCGTGGACAGCGCTTCTGGAACTGCTCGCGCGGCTCGACGACGACCCGCAGTCCCGGCGTCGTTTCGAGCTCCACAGCGAGCGTCTCGCGCTGGAGTGTCACAGCTTCCGGGACGGCGCGAGTACTGCCAGAGTGTATTCAGAAATACTCGCCCGACTGAGAGAGCCAGCAAGCATGACCGCAACGCCAGTCGGCGCCCCGATCCCCGCGGATGCCCTGGTGCTGCACGCGGGCGAGAATCCGACGCTCGCGGTTGAGGGAGTCGGAGCGGCTCCCGCCTCGCTCGCGGTTGTCGGCTCGCGCATCCGGCTCGAGGCATCCGTGACCCGGAGCGGGGACCGGTGGAGCGCGACGGTGCCGCTGCGGAAGTCCCGCTGGGGTGACGCCGCAGCTGCCCCACCCTCCGGCAACTATTGCTTCGAGCCGCCGCTCTCGCTCGACGGCGTCCTTCCCGCGTCGGCCCTGGTGCCCGGCCAGTTCAGGATCGCCTTCGACGCCGTCGATGACACGGTCACGATCGCCTTCTCCGCACCCCTTACCGACGAGGAGCACGGGAGAGAGAACCAGGCGAGGCTCGAGGCACACTACCGGAGCACGGACTACGAGCCGCTCAACACCGTGTTCTTCGAGAGCTTCTACGGACAGAACGCGTCGTGCAACCCGCTCGCGCTCGACCGGGCGCTCGCGATCGCGCGGCCGGACATCCCGCGGTACTGGGGCGTGCGCGATGCCTCGGTGGCGGTGCCCCGGGGGTCGATCGCGCTCATCGAGGGCAGCGAGGAGTGGTGGCGCATTCGTGGCTCGGCACGGCTCATCGTCATCAACGACTGGCTGCGCAACCGCTACCGTAAGCGCCGCCACCAGAGGGTGCTGCAGACCTGGCACGGCACGATGCTCAAGCGGCTCGCCCTCACCCGCCGCGGATTGCGGCCGAGGCCCGCTCTGGCGACGCTGCGCGAACGCGCGCGCTGGAGCATCCTGCTGTCGCAGAACTCCTACGCGAGTCGCATCTTCCGCCGTGCCTATCTCTTTCGCGGGCCGATCTGGGAAGAGGGCTACCCGCGGGACGACGTGCTTCTGACCGGCGATGCCGCGGCCGTGCGCGCGAAGCTCGGGATACCGGATGGCGCGAAGGTGCTGCTCTACGCCCCCACCTGGCGTGACGATCGCCCCGACCACGTCGACCACCTCGACGTGGCGACGTTCACCCGGAAGCTCGGCGAGGAGTATGTCACGCTCATCCGCGGCCATTCCCGCACCCTGCAACCCGGAACCGACGTGCACGCGGGCGGCGTGATCGACGTGACGAGTTACCCCGACGTGTCGGAGTTGTTCCTCGTCGCGGACGCGCTCATCACCGACTACTCCTCGGTCATGTTCGACTTCAGCGTCACCGGCAAGCCGATCTTCTTCTTCACGCCCGACCTCGACCGCTATCGCGAGGTGCTGCGCGGGTTCTACTTTGACTTCATCCCCGTCGCTCCCGGACCTGTCGCACGCAGCTCCGACGACCTGGTCGCGCTTGTGCGAGGCGCGGATGCCCGTGGCGACGAATACGCCGAGCGGTACGCCGCGTGGCGGGAGCGCTTCAATCCCCGCGACGACGGCCACGCGGCGGAGCGGGTCATCGCGCGCGTGCTGCGCGAGGGCCTGCTGCACTGACGCTGGTCGAGCTCAGATGCCGGTGCGGGAGGTGTCGGTGATTTCGCGTGCGCCACGCAGGAGCGCGACGATGAATCCGGTGCCCCAGCTCAGGTGCATCGTGGGCAGCACGAGCAGGAACAGCCAGCGATTCTTCCACGCCGCCACCTCATCCTGAACGAGGCTCACCCAGAGAATCAGCAGCAGGTAGGCGATCGGAGCCAGGTAGACGACGCCGAAGACCAGGCTCAGCCAGCCATGTAGCGCGCCCGTGAGCTGTAGCGCCGCAATGACGAGGCTGACCACGACCGCGAGCACGAGCAGCGGCGGTGCGAAGAACCGCCACGGGTTACGCCCGCCGTAGCGACGCACGAGTTCGCCGCGCCACACCCCGGTGGCGAAGAACTGCCTGGCGAGCTTGCGCCAGTTCTCGCGCGGCCAGTAGCTGACCTTGAGGCTCGGGTCGAACCAGACCAGGTGCCCTGCGGCGCGGATGCGCAGGTTGAGTTCCCAGTCCTCCCCTCGGCGAATCGACTCGTCGAAGAGGCCGACCTGTTCGAGGACCTCCCTGCGGAACACGCCGAGATACGCGGATTCCGCCGGGCCCTCCGTCGCTCCCCCGTGGTAGCGCGCTCCGCCGAGACCGAACTTGCTGTTGTAGGCGCGGGCGACGGCGGATTGGAACGGGGTCTTGCCTCGGGCGAGCATCACGCCGCCGACGTTGGCCGCGCCGGTGCGGTCGAGGGTGTCGACGGCGGCCCGCGTGTAGCCGGGCTCGAGCTCTGAGTGTGCGTCCACCCGCACGATGATCGGATTGGTGCTCGCGGCGATCGCGAGGTTGAGGCCGACCGGGATGTCGACATCCGGATTGTGGACGGTGCGGATGCGGGCGTCTGCCTTGACGAGGCGCTCTACCAGCGCGTCGGTGCCGTCCGTTGAGGGCCCGAGGGCGAGCACGATCTCTTTGTCGCCCTCGTAATCCTGGGCGAGAACGGTGCGTACGGCGTTTTCGACATAGGAGACCTCGTTGAGCACGGGCATGACGTAGGAGATTCCCGGGAGGGCTTTTCCTGTGGCAGCCATGTAATCCAATGCGGTGAGGTGGGTGGATGACGAGCCTACCAGCAGCGAAACGACGGTACGGAAACCCCGGGGAGGGGTTTCCGTACCGTCGTCTGTGCGGTCTGCGCTTACTTGAGGGAGCCGAGCGTGACGTTCACCGTGTAGGTCTTACCGTTCCGAACGTAGTTCAGCTGGGTCTTCGCGCCAGCGGCGAGCACTCGCACCTGCGCGGTGAGATCGGTCTTGCCACCGATTGGGACGCCGTTGAAGCTCGTGACGATGTCGCCCTTCTGCAGGCCGGCGGCCGCCGCAGCGCCGCCGTTCGTGACATCCACGATGCTCGCGCCGACGACGGTACTGCTCGCGGTCTCCGGCAGGTCTGTGACATCCGAGACGGATGCCCCGAGCAGGCCGTGAGTGGCCTTGCCGTTGGCGATCAACTCGTCTGCGATGCGCTTGGCGAAGTTGGACGGAATGGCGAAGCCAACGCCGATGCTGCCCGAGGTCGAGGACCCGGAGGATCCAGACCCCGCACTCGCGATGGCGACGTTGATGCCGATGACCTTGCCGTCGGTGTCGAGCAGCGCACCACCCGAGTTACCGGGGTTGATCGCTGCGTCGGTCTGCACGACCGCCAGGGCAATCGAACTCTGCGCCGTGCTCTGCTGCTGGCCGTTGTTCGGCGTTCCGAACTGCCAGAAGTCGAACGGGCCGTTGCCGTTGTTGTCGTTGTTGTTGTTATCGCTGTTGTTGTCTGGCACGGCAGAGGACGCGATCGTGATGCTGCGGTTCAGCGCGCTCACGATGCCGTTGGTGACCGTGTTCGACAGGGCGAGCGGTGCACCGATCGCGATCGCGGTGTCACCCACGTTCAGTTTGCTCGAGTCGGCGAACTGGAGCGGCTGGAAGTTGTTCACGCCGTCGACCTTGACTACAGCGAGGTCGGAGATCGGGTCGGTGCCGATGACCTTGGCGCTGTAGAGGTGTCCGTCCGAGGTCTCCACCTTGACCTTGGCATGTGCGACCTCGCCGTCGAGCGTGACGACGTGGGTGTTTGTGAGGATGTAGCCATCCTTGCTCAGGATGACACCGGATCCGGTGCCCGCCGAGTTCGTGCCCGTGACGCTGATAGTGACGACCGAGGGGGTGGCCTGGGCGGCGACCTTGGTGATGAGGGTCGCGTTGTCGCGGTCGTTGACCGTGATGTTCGCCGGGTTGACCGCCGTGCTCGTGGTGGTCTGCACGCCCTGATTGCCATTCGTTGCGAGCGCGTAGACGCCGGCACCGGCGACACCACCGACGAGGGCACCGACGGCGAGCGCGGCCACGAGGCCGACCGTCCTGGAGCGGCGGGGCGATGCTGCGGCTGCGGGGGTTGCCCAGCTGCGTGCCGGGCCGGATCCCGCCAGCGGACCCGCGGGACCAGCCGAAGTCGTCGACACGGCATCTGGGGAAAGTTCTTCGGTGGGCTGCTCGGCCGTTGGCTGCTCTGCGGTTGCCTGCCCTGGCGTTGCCTGCGCGGGCTCCGCGACGAGATTCGCGGCCACGGATGCCGCCTGTTCGGGAACGTCTGCGTTCGACGTGGTCTGCTCGGACGCCTGAGCCTGTTCCGCTGCCGTCGCGGCGGGAGAAATCTCGGCGGGGGTGTCCGCCTGGGATGCGTCTTCTGCTGGTGTGGAGCCCTCGTTCGGGTCCCGTGGAATGTCGGTCATGTGGTGCTGCTCCTTCCAAGCGCTGCTAGCATCCATCGCCAACCTGAACATTCTATTTGCGCGTGCTGTGAGCGTGCCGACGGGAGACTTAGAGGCTCCCTCACCAGGGTTTCAGCATCCCGGACCTCTCGGAGGAACGCTGCAATCGCGCTCGACGAGCACCGTTTTCGCGTCGCCCGCCGTGGCGTGCAACCGGTTCGCGGGCACTGCGAGCGTTCCGATCACGGGCACCCAGATTCCGCCCGCATATTGGTACTCCGCCGCGAAGTAGACGGTGAGATCGATGTCGTAGCTACCCGGCTGCGTGTAGACGTGACTGGTCGGGGTCGGGTCGAACTCGTGGATGCCGAGGGCCGCCCAGGTGGCACCGCGCGTGGTGAGACTCGTGCTCGTGCCGTCGCCGTAGCTCCAGCGATAACCGACGGGCGTGAATCGCACGGATGCCTGCTGGCCGAGCAGCTCGCCGGTCAGCACCTGTGACTGCACCGTGGCGTAGAAGTTCGTGTCGAGTCCGACGAGCATCCACCCGTTTGGTTCCATGTGGTCCACGCCGGGCGCCGGTTTGAAGTTCACGAGGTCGGAGATCTTCACCGGAAGCGTGACGGTGTAGTAATCGCGCGGCTCTCTGGTGTTCGGCGGGCGCGGCGGCGGAGGTGGAGGCACGTCGGCTGCGCTGCC
>Ga0157370_10006716_pt1 | contig 12626 bp, 11 predicted proteins | sample C35metaG_FD_113463 | JGI IMG/M metagenome (GOLD analysis project Ga0157370, IMG submission 113463) | Corn rhizosphere microbial communities from Kellogg Biological Station, Michigan, USA - C3-5 metaG | ecosystem: Host-associated > Plants > Roots > Rhizosphere > Soil | place: USA: Michigan...
AATGTCCACGGGCCAGGAGTTGCGCCCAAGGCCGAGCGCGGCTTCGAGTCTCGAAGGCAGTTCGGCGGGCGCAATCGCGTCTGACGTGAACGTGGCGAGCACCAGCTCGCGAGCCGCGTCCGCCGCTTCCTGGCTGACCACGGCGGCAGGGCGTCGCGTGGCCGCTGCTGCGCCGTTCGATGAGGCCTGCTTTCGAAGCTGGAACTGCAGCCGCCAGCGGTTTTCACTGATCTTCGAATCGCACCAGGTTTCGAGCGTGCCGATTTCGGTGAGCCGCGCGCCGAGCTTCACCGGTACCAGCCGCTCCCCGCCTTTGCCGAAGCGGATCACGGCTTCGAGCGGAGCGTGCTGGTGCAGTTCTTCGCCTTCCGCAAAGCGCACGACTTCGCCCGGCTTGTCGTCAATTCGCGTGAGCGAGCTGAGCAGCCGGAACGCGACCGGGCGGTTGGCCACCAGCTGCAGGTCTTCACGATCCACCTCGACGGAATCGCCTTCCTCCGCCCCGCGCGGAACCAGACACACGGCGGACTGGTCATCCAGCGCGACGTAATACGATCGCGGCAATCCGCCGCGTACCAGCACGCCAGAGCCGGTGGACCGAACGTACGAATAGTAAGCCGCGCCGCTCGCGACCGCGAGATCCAGATCACGGTTTTCGAAAATTTCGGGCCGCTTGCCGTACCAGTTTTCGAGAATGTCCGCGACGCGCTGGCGCAGAACTTCGGGAATGAAGAAGCCGCCGTTGAACAGGATGGCGTCAGGCTGCTGACCGGCCTGCTCGAGAAAAGCCGCGAGATGCCGGCTGATGGCCGGATCCGAAACGTAAGGCAGCCCCAGCTCGCGGAACAGGGATTTCTTTTCCTCTTTTGGCTTCTCGCCCGCTGGCGTGAGCGGCAGAAAGCCATCGAGCGCCAGTTCGAGCGCTTCGGCCCGCGTGATCTGCGTCTTGAGCGCACCGCCGATCAGCGACGAGCCCGCGCCAAGCACGCTGATTTCGACGTTCTCGCGATGCGGGTCACAGAGCAGGACTTCTTTGGCCGCCGAGCACTGGCGGCGCAGACCGCTGCGCTGCCGGATCGAGAGCTGCTTCCCGAGGCGCGTTTCCGCCAGCCACGCGAGCGTGAGGTCGAGATTGTCGCCGCCAAGTAATAGGTGCCGTCCGACGGCGGTGCGGGTGAAATCGATGCGATCGCCCTCGCGCGACACGCGGATAAGAGAAAAGTCGGTAGTGCCCCCGCCGACGTCGCAGACCAGCACGATCTGCCCATCCGAAAGGAGCCGCCGGGAGCGCGTGAAGTTGTTCGCTATCCAGGAGTAAAAAGCCGCGGCGGGTTCTTCCAGAAGCGTCAGGCGGGTGATTCCCGCTTCCGACGCGGCGCGGACGGTCAGCTCCCGGGCCTCTTCATCGAACGAAGCGGGAACCGTGAGGACGATTTCGTGATCGCTCAGCGGGCCGAAACGTCCCGATCTGTCCCACGCTTCCCGTATCGCCGAGAGGAACCGGGCCGACACTTCGACGGGCGAGAGAACGCGCCCGCCTTCGCCGGCATCCCATGGAAGAATGTTCGCGGTGCGGTCGACATCCGGATTCGAAAGCCACGATTTCGCGCTGTGCACGAGGCGCGTGGGGACAAGGGCGCCCTGGTCGCGGGCGTAAGTTCCCACGGGCTGGCCTTCTTCGAGCAACAGGAAGGATGGCAGCGTGCGAAGCGGCTCGATCCGGCCCGGCGCGACGACCTGCGGGATATCGAAGATATGAATGGGAGGAAAGCTGGTATCTTCGGCCTCCGCCGGGTCGATCCAGGCAAGCGCGGAGTTGGTGGTACCGAGGTCTATGCCGACTTTCATTCGTTCAGGCGAGGCGGAACACTATTTTCGCAGGAGCGGTGATGCGCGCATCGGCTGCGCGCCGGAAGAGCGCCACGAACAGACAGGTTTAAAGCCGGTTTATCGGCTCGATTCCTCGTCCTTATACATGTATTTGATGTTGCTTTTGTAGAGAAGGACGTTGGGGGCGCCGTCGCGATTGACTTTCAGGCAGGTGCGGTCATACCACTCGATCACGCCTTTGAGCACCTCGCCATCCTTCAGCGTGATGACCATGGGCGTCTTGCCCTGCATCTGCTTGACGTAATAGAAGTTTTCCGCGTTCGTCTGATCCGGCGGGATCTGGCGTTTCTGGGGGGGAGCGCTCTTTCGAGCGGACTGCTGCTCGGCCTTTTCCTTGAATTCGTTGAATGACGGCCGGATCAATTTCCTATGGGCGGACTCCACCGGGATTCCTTTCTCAAGCGGAAGAAGCTGTGCTGAAAATACGACGAAACTTTAGCGGATTTGATTACAGCAGCGACGCTTCCAGCCTTTTCAACATTGATAACACACTGCTTTGCCCCGCGCAAAGGATAGGGGAAAAGCGTTTACCTGCCCTGCTTCAGCCGCGGCGGCCGGGGCCGTACAGGACTTTTCCGGGGTGCGCGTGGGTGTGCTCGCCATGGTCCAGCACCACGCCGCCATTCACCAGCACGTATTCCACGCCCGTCGCGTACTGCCAGGGGTTTTCGTACGTTGCGTGGTCAATGATCTTCGCCGGGTCGAAGACGGTCACGTCGGCCGCCATTCCGGGCCGCAGCAGGCCGCGATCGTAGAGGTGAATCTTCACTGCGTTCTCGGAGGTCATCTTGCGAATCGCGTCCTCGAGCGTGATCACCTTCTGCTCCCGAACGTAACGGCCCAGAATGCGAGGAAACGTTCCGAAATAGCGCGGGTGCGGGTGCCCTTCGAAAGTCGGGCCGCTGGTGGCGACGGCGGTACCGTCCGAGCCGATCGAGACGAAGGGCTGTTTGAGCGCCGTCAGCATGTCCTTCTCGTCGTGGTGGAAATAGATGGTAGGAACCGAGCCCCCGTTTTCTTCCAGTACTTTGAACAGCACATCGATCGGGTCGCCTCCGGTTTGCGCGATGACCTCGCTCATCCGATGGCCTTCGAACCGCTTCCACGCCGGGTTCGAAAGTGAGACCAGCAGCATGCCCTCCCAGCTGCCGGTCGCCGTGTAATGGTCATACCAGTTGGTGCCGGGAATGCCGTGCTCGATTTCGTTTCTCAGCCGATCGCGCAACTTCGGGTCCTTCAGACGCGCAATCATCGCCTGCGCGCCCCCGTCATGCGCCCATGGCGGAATGATGCTCGCGAGATCGTTCTGGCCCGCTCGATACGGATACACATTCGCAGTCACGTCCTGGCCATTGGCGCGCGCCTGCCGAATGGTCGAGATCAACTCCGGCATTTGTCCCCAGAGCTTGTGATCGGCCAGTTTGAGATGAATGATGTCGACCGGGACGCCCGCTCGCCGGCCGATCTCAATAGCTTCCGCGACGGATTCGAATACGCCCTGGCCCTCCGTCCGCATGTGCGTGGAATAAATTCCGCCGTAGGGTGCGGCGGCCTTGCACATCGCGACCAAAGTATCGGTATTGATCCACGACCCCGGAGGTCCGCTCAGCGAACTCGCCACGCCCAGCGCGCCCTGCTCCATCGCCTCCCGAACCAGCTTTTGCATCTGCTCGAGTTCGGGGGCGGAAACCGGCCCCTCGCGCTCGCCGTGCACGTAGGTCCATATCTGGCTCGAACCGACATAGCTGGCGATATTCGTGGAGATGCCCTGGCGCATCAGCCGCGCAAAGTAGCCGTTGAAATCGGTCCACGTGACGTCTTTCGGCTTCTCCTGCTGCTGGCCGCCCACCGGTGCAGCCGACTCGCCTTCTCCGAAAATCATGGTGGTGACGCCCTGCCGCACCATACTTTGCGCATCACCATCGGCCACCAGAGTGTAGTCCGAATGGTTATGCATATCGATGAACCCGGGCGCAACCACCAGCCCTCGCGCATCGATCACGCGCTTCGCCCTCCGGCCGTCCAGCTTGCCCATCGCGGCGATTTTGCCGTCCCGAATGGCGAGATCACCCAGAAAGGAGGGATTGCCCGCGCCATCGACCAGGCGTCCGTTGCGGATGAGTATGTCGTAATCCTGCGCGAACGAAGTGGAGGCCGCGAGGAGAATCAGAGCGGCGAGAATTTTCATTTGCTGCGATTGTATGCGACGGCCGTGCTGTTTTGGAATTGCCGTTCGTCTGGCTTGCGGCGCTATCACTTTGAGGCGTGTGTCGGGATTGAACCGCGATCAGTGATTCTGCGCAACAGGCGGGTCGCGGCAGACATCACATCCGAAAATTCGTCCGGATCGGGTAAGCACCCGATTGCGTGCCCCGGATCGACGCTTGTACATTCGCGCTTATGCGACGGAGCTGGAATAGCCGGTTGGCTTTCGCGCTATTTATTCTTTCGAAATACTCTTCACGCGATCGTAAGCCGCCTGCCGAATCTGAATTCGAGCGGCTCAGGCAACCTGGCGACACAGACGAGGAAGCGAATCTTCTGCCGGCCGATCTGGCGAGGGCCATCGTCGCGCGTGAGGTGCTTTGATGATAAAGGACGATTCGATGCCAATGAATGCAGATGTAAGCCTGATGTCCGCGACCCACTAATTCCGGCGGCGTTTACTCTTACCCCGGTTCCCTCTGAGTCGGCCTTGCTTATGCATAATCGGTTTGCCGCGCAAAACCCGGATAAGGTGCGGGCGTTGGCGCGAGCATCGCTATTTTCAACATTGCCTCAGCAGGTACTGGAAAAGCTGGCGGAGCGCGGGGCGCTTCGCCGCCTCCAGCGTGGAGACATGCTCTATTCGGAAAACGAGTCGGCTAGCGGCTTGTTCGTCGTGGCCGAAGGGGAGCTTCGATCCGTTCGCCAGGATGCGCACGGTCGGGAGCAGGTGCTCTGGACTGCGTTTTCGGGCGCGGTGCTCGCTCTTGTGCCCGTTTTTCACGGCGGCAAATTTTTCAGCACTGTCGTGGCCGACGCCCCATCAGCCGTCATTGCCATTGCGTACGAGGACTTTCGTTCATTGTGCCGAAAGCACTCCGAATTGCTCTGGCGCGTTGCGGAGGAACTCGCGCGCGAGATTCACCGCGACGCCGAGCTGATCGAATCTCTCGCCTTGCGAAACGTGCAGCAACGTGTGGCTCAGTATCTGGTCAGCGTGGCGGACGATCGCGCCGTTTCGTCCGAACAGGGATGGGTTTTTGAGCTGACGCTCACGCGTCCGGAGATCGCAAGCAGACTGGGGACGGTGCGAGAAGTAGTCTCACGCTCTCTCTCGCGGCTTCATGAGCGCGGCCTTATCGTGCTGAGCGGCGCCCGGCTGATTACGATTCCGAACCTTGAGGCGCTTCGGCATTTTTCCGGCGCGCCCTCCGCCGCCGAATTACACATTCGTTGATGCCCGCCGTGACTAAAGTCATGGAATTTTCGTGTCAAGACGTCGCATCATAACCCCAGACAGTTTTGTCTCAGTGAGCATGTTTATCAATGACAAGCCGAAAGAAACCTGGCTCGGCGCCTCCGCCCGCCGTGGCCGCCCCGCCCTCAACTCATAATCGGGGCCGCGAAGCGCTCAACCTCGAGAGCGCCGGCGCTCATGCGCGTGAGGACGCTGTTTCCGATCCCGCGCTTGTTGAGCGCCTTGCATACGCGTTTTGGGAACAAAGAGGCCGGCCTCACGGTTCCGCCGATGATTGGCTTCGCGCCGAACAATTGCTTCGTGAAGATTCGGCCCGCTAAGGGCGAGATCCCGTCGCTCATGTCAGTTGCATCCATGCCCGAGTGCAAAAAATGAAGCTTCACCCTGACACGTCAATCAGAAAGCTCATTGCGGCCCTGCCAAGTTCGAGCGCGCTGCTCGCTCGTATGGGGCTCTCGGGAAATGCCGAGGACGACCGGACTCTGCGGCAGGCCTGCGCGGAGGCCGGAGTTTCGATCGAAGCCCTGTTTGAAGCGCTCGACCGTCTTGATTGGGATGCTGAACCACAATCGTCGTAACGGCTGGAGACTTTAGTCACGGCGCTGGAGCGTCGGCGGGCGGCACACTGAATCCAGAGGAAAATAAAGTGTCACCCATTAGTAAGTCGCAAGCGGCGAAAGTCTCCAGTACGATTGCGTTGTTGGCAGGCATCTGGTTTTTCGTTTCGCCATGGGTTTATGGAGCCTATACGTCTCCCAACGCCTGGAATAGCTGGATTGTGGGCGCGATCATCGTCATTGTCGCGGCGATTCGCCTTGCCACCTCGCCGATGCTCTCCTGGGTGGCGTGGATCAATTGCGTTTTAGGCATTTGGACATTCGCGTCCCCATGGATTTATGGCTACACGGGTAATAGCGGGCGGTTTGTGAACAGCCTTGTCGTAGGCATAATCGTGTTCATCGCCGCTATCCGCAGCGCGACGGCCCTCGCCGTTCCTCGGCCGGGACCGCAACACCCGGCGCCCCACCACACTTAGGCGAGTGCCGCCCGCTGCGAGTCGCGCCTGCTCACGAGTAATTCAACCGGGCACAGTTTGCGCGCGATTAGTGCAAAGACAAGTTAGCGGAGCAAATACCAGGAGCAAATTAACAGGAGCAGGTTAACGGAGGAGGATATGTGTGATTATTCGATGATGGCGATCTCGAATCGTCTGGCGATTGAAGGAGAAGAGCTCGCTGCTCACCGTTTCAATTCCGGTTCCGTAGGGCTGGTGGCGCGGCCCGATCTGGACAGATGGCGTCAGTCGCAGCCGCGAGGCGTCTGGCCTCGCCTCAAATGCCTGTTTGCATCTCCCGCTGAGCCCTCCCCGGTAGTCTGCATCCCGCCAGGCGCGGCGCTGCGACTGCACGACATCCCGGCTTCGCTTCGGCAGCGGTATTTCATAGGTGAACAGGAGACGGTCAGGTTCAGGCAGATTTCGCCCGAGGCCGGCTCTTATCGGGACGCAATTACCTTTACGAATGGCCGCACGATACTCTTGCAGCGCCTCCCTGAGGGGCAGAGGATCCGAGTCCTCTGGCTTCAATCACAAGAGGAACAAGAGCCGGAATTCGAGGTGAAGCTGGCCGCCTGATGCGCGCGGCGTGCGGCTATTCGTCCGTTTCTATAGAATGAACCGCCATGCGGGAAGGGTGTCGAGAGCAGGAAATTGGAATAACTGTAAATGACCTGACGGGACGATTCATCATCGTGAATCGCCACTACTGCGAGCTGACCGGGTATTCGGAGCAGGAGCTGAAATCGCGGAATTTTCAGTCGATCACTCACCCGGATGACGTTTGCGATAACTGGCGGCTGGCGCGCCGCTTGTCCGCTGGAGACCTTGACAGCGCCATATATGAGAAGCGCTACATCCGCAAGGATGGACAGATCATCCGGGTACGGAACAGCGTCAGGCTTGTGTTCGACAGCGCGGGGGATCCTGCGAGCTTTGTTGTTCTCTCCGAACTCATTGGGAGAGCCGATGCCGAACCGGAAGATTGCGCGTGCTCACCCTTCCGGTTGATCTCGGCAACAAGCAGCGAGTTCGCCGAAGTGACGGGAAGGTCGATGCCAGCCGATAAAGGCGCTCGCGCCCCGCAATTCTTTGCCGCGCTTGTGACGACGGTTAAACCGCCGGGACCCCGCGATATCGATTTGGCCCCGCAGCGTTCGAATATTTCAGCCATCAAGACTCCGGATAAACACTCTTCATGCCGGCTCACAACCCGCGAAACTGAAGTGCTGAAGCGCATTGCCGAAGGGAACACCACGAAAGAAGTCGCCGCCATTTTGGGGATCACATACAAGACGGCGGTATGTCACCGCTCGCATATCATGGAGAAGCTCGGAATTCACGATACAGCCACGCTGGTCCGATACGCGATTCGCGAAGGCATAGTCCGGCCGTAATTTGCTCGGATAAGCGAGTAAACGGACCGCCGGGACAATCCGCTCTACGGCGGCCAATCACTGGCCTGTTCCGGCACCGCCCGGCCCGAACGGAGAGACCAGGGCCATTTGCGCGCAACCGTGCGTCGTGACACAATCTTTTGTTATCGGCGCTTCAAAGTTTCGGCCGGCCAGGGGAGCCGGCGCAACATGTATTCAGCAGGGCTTGATCTAAGGTCCGCCACTCCGCGGCAAATCTCCGAAGCGGTATCGTCCACCCGCCGCACCTTTCTTCGCACAGTCGCTGGCATGGGCGCGGCTACCGCTGTGTTCGGCCCCGGACCCCTGCGAGCCGCGACCACGCGCAAGGGAAGAAAAACCGTTGTCGTCACCTTCGGCGGCGGCGCGCGAGATGACGAAACCTTTTCGCAGGATGGCGCGGAGAATATCCCGCATCTGCTCAACGAACTTGCTCCGCAGGGAACCTTTTTCAGCCAGGTGGTGAACCGGGGGATTCTGGGCCATTACGTGGCCACCGCGAGCCTCGCCACGGGCGTTTACGAAACCTTCAACAACTTCGCTGCGGTCTCGCCGGATAACCCTACCGTCTTCGAATACTTCCGCCGCGACCTGAACCGGCCCGCGACCGACGCCTGGGTGATCGCCCCTTCGAACGGGTTCAACCGCATCGGCGAAAGCGCGAAACGCGGTTATGGCCAGGGGCTCGGAGCGGGCGTGATTCTCCCCAAACGGCTGCTGGCTGCGGCGCTCTCCCAGGGAACGCACGCGCAGTATCAACATCTGCTGCGCGACAACTACGAAACCCCGCTCTACGCGCCATCGCTCGAGGGGCGCGAGATCAATCTCGATCAGATTGCCTCCGTCCTGCGGGTCTCCGTCTCCGATTTCACGGCGCACGCCCAGACTCTCACCAGCCCGGACGAGTTGTCCGTTTACGTAGCGAAACAACTGATGCGGCAGGTGGCGCCGAGCCTGCTCTGGATCACCCTGCACGACATCGATATCGCGCATTCGGGCGCCTTTTCGCTTTATCTCGAGGGCATCCGGCGTTCGGACCGCCTCTGCGCCGATATCTGGAAGACCATCCAGTCCGAGCCCGAGTACAAGGACAAAACCACGCTGTTGATCCTTCCCGATTTCGGCAGGGATTCGGATATGGATTCCGGCGGCAACGGATTCCAGCATCACCGCACGGGCGACCCGCTCTCGCGCACCACCTGGATGCTCGCGCTCGGGTCGGGCACTCGTCAGAAAACGATCGTCGATCGCCCGGTGGAATCTGTCGATCTCGTACCCACCATCGGCGCGCTCCTCGGGTTCGACGCGCGATTCTCACAGGGCAAACCGATCCCGGAGGTGGCATAAGTGCTGCCGGCGGCTCTTGCGCCTGACGCGTTCAAAGGTTACCCGCCGGAAGCGCGGCGCCTCGCGACGGAACGGATTGAGCTGCTGAAGCGCATGCCGCTCGCCTTCGTGCCGCTGCTTCTGCGCGAAGTCATCGTCTATGACTGGAAGTTCCCGGCCGAGCGGCGCGACATTGACCGGCAGTTTGATTACCTGGCTCACCTCGACAGCGCCGGTTTCGATTCCTTACTGGCGCCGTTCGCCCGCATACGCCTGACGGCTGCTCTGGAAGCGCTCGACTGGGTCAATTCGCCCGCCGGCTTCTCGGAACAACTCACCGCTCATTTATGGGCCACGCGGCAAATCGATGCCTTCACTGCTGCGGCGGTCGATTACGTGGCGAAAACCGCCGCATCCTCTCCCGACGCGGCTCTCCCGACGTATCGCCTCGGCATAGTGGTCATCGGGCAAGGCGTCGATCGCAGCCAGATTGCTCTCTTCCGAAAACTCCGTCCGCACGGGATGTATTTCTCGAGTCTGCGCGCCGCGAGCGGGTTCCAAACGGTGCTCGAAGCGCTCAATCGCCGTGCCCGGCAGCATCCGTCGCCGTACGCCCACTGGTATATCGATGGCGGCCGCCCCACGCTGATGAATTCCGCCGGTATTGCGAGCGTTTCGTATGCCGACCTGACGCCGGCGCGCGCCGCTCTTCAGGCGAAGATGCAGCAAACGTATGAGGCGTGGAATGGTCCGGAAATCTTCCGCACTCAGCTTGCCCGGATGAAACCGGAAGATATCGGCCTCTCCCCGGAGCATGATCCCGTGCTCACCCGGTTTCAGCTCAGCCTCCTGACAGAGGGCTCCGGAACCCAGGTGTTCTCGACCACTTTCGCGCAATGGGCGGCAAGAGAAGCGCTGCGCCGCGCCCAGCCGTTAACGCTGGTCGTGCGGTATGCCCCTCGCCAGCGCGACCGCGGAATGAACGAACTGCTGGCCGAAGCCCACGGGAAACCGGAACTGGACCCGCAAGGATCGCTCGTGGACGCGGATATGGGTGCGTATTACACCTGGCTCAATCACCAGCGGCTTTCCGGCGCGTCGAAGTCAAAGTTTCTCGTCTGGTTTGAAGATCACGCCGAAGCCATCGCAATTGGGCCCGGCCTCACGCCGGGCGGGCACTCGAGCGATCCCGTTGGGCTAACCGAAATCCTCGACCGCATCGTCTGACTCCAGCTTCACGCATTCAATGCGCGTGTCGTCTGCCGCAGCACGAGCCTCGTATCCACGCGGTGCTCTTTGCCGTCGCTCGATTCCGCGATCATCGCCCAAAGCGCTTCGAACGCAACGTTCCCGATCTCGGCGCGCGGCACCGCCACCGTTGTGAGCGAAGGCTGCGTGAATTCGGAAAATACGATGTCGTCGAATCCGACTACCGAAAGATCGTCGGGTACCCGGATGCGCCCGTCATAGGCGCGATGCAGAACGCCAATGGCGGTGAGATCGTTGCCGGTCACGATCGCCGTCGGCGGGTTCTCGTTCAACAGACGCGAAGCGGCGAAATAACCACCTTTCACCGTGAAATCCGAATCCACGACCCTGTCGGGAGCGAGCCCCATCTGCTCGGCCGTCTCCATAAACGCGCGCTTGCGGCGCTGCGCCGAGGGCAAATGCGTGGGTCCGCCAATATAGCCGATGCGCTTGTGCCGGAGCGAGGCGAGATGACGAAGGGCCTCCGAGATCCCGTGCTCGTAATCGACGACGATATTCGCAATGTACCGGTCCACGCGGCCGAGATCGAGATAAACCGCCGCAATGCGCGCACGCGCCAGCAGATCGACTATGCTCGATTCAATCTGCGATGTGAGAATCGCAACCCCGGGTACCTGCAAACCGATCAGCCGCCTCACGGAATTCAATGTCCGCTGCGCATCGTAGTTGGTATTCAGTACGAGCGCGTCCATATCGTGGAGGAGCGCCCGGTCCTGAAACCCGGAGGTGACCTCGGGAAAAAACGGGTTCCGGATGTCGGAGATGATGAGTCCGAGCAGCGAACTGCGTCCGCGCGCCAGATTCCGCGCCGTCTGGTTCCGCGCGTAACCCAGCTCGCGGATGGCCGCAAGCACGCGCTCGCGCGTATGCGCCCGCGTACCGCGAGTTCCGTTCACAACGTGCGAGACGGTGGCGATGGAGACGCCTGCCCGGTCGGCTACATCTTTGATGCTGGCCATTGTCAGCCCTCGGAAGTAGTCTAATGCGTGAGGTCCGATTCGGTCGCTAATCTGTTCAGATTAGTTTTGGCCGCCGCCGGATGTGGATGCCGCGTGCGGCGCCGGCGCTGTCCTCGAAAACGTCTGCAGCATGGTTTCGAGAAACGCGAAAAACACGTCGACCGCGTAACCCACAAGGAAAGCGATAGCGAGCGGCGGAATCGATGCGCCCTGTCCGATCACAAAATCATTGAACAGGCCAACTACGGCGCCCCCGATTGCCGCGATGAGAAAACGGGCGGAATCGGCGAATGACGGCATGAACGTTCTGGTCGCGATCTGTTGTTCAAACGTTCTCAACAAATAGGCGCAGGTGCCGAGCAGCGCGTAAAGCACGGGGAGCAGGCACGCGGTAATTGCGCCGTAGAAGAAGGAAACGTCGTCGAGAACACTCTGCGCGAAGTAGCGAACGTCCTGATAAATGTTGGTGCGGTCGTCCGCGGCTTTCGCAAAATCGGGCAATCCCGCCGGGAGCTGAAACTTCTGATGAACGCTCTTCTGGTCTGTGCGAATGCGCTCGAAGGGATCTCGTTCTGCGAACAGCACCAGCGCATTCAGTTGCCGTGTGCGGGAATCGATGGCTCGAATGACGGTGGCGTACTGCTGGAGTTCGCTGATCACAAGCGTATCGCTGGTTTGGTTGCCCGATTTCGGCGCCGTTCCCGCGTTATCCGGCGGCCCCACCTGCGCGCGCAACTTCACCGCCAGATCGTTCGCGACAGCGATATCCGCCTTGATGGTATTTGAGATTGCGGCCGCGATGAAGCTCGCGAGCGAAAACGGCACGATGACGATCGCCAGGCAGATCGCCACAATCCAGTATCTGCGCACTGTGGGGCGCGTACCGTCATCCGAGCAGGCCTTCAGGCTCTCGGCAGTGATCGGTTTCAGGCGCGCCGCAAGCTTCGAAAGAGATGCAAGCACGCTTGCCGCCACGTCTTCGGTCCAGTTCACGACCCCGACGGCGCGCGCGTGCAGGATGTGATCGCGAAGCTCGTCCTCGATCGAGACGCCGAATTCGGAGGCATATTTCAACAGCCGCTCGGCATCTTCCAGCGCCTCATTCAGATATTTGGGTGGATTTTCGTAACGCGCGGGCCGGTCCGCCGGAACCAGCGTTCGAATCAGTTCAGGTTGAGTGCTTGCCATCGCTTTTCCCGATTCCCCCTCCGGGCGTGAGGATTATGCTACCTGAAAACATCCACTGAGTG
>Ga0157370_10006717_pt1 | contig 12625 bp, 9 predicted proteins | sample C35metaG_FD_113463 | JGI IMG/M metagenome (GOLD analysis project Ga0157370, IMG submission 113463) | Corn rhizosphere microbial communities from Kellogg Biological Station, Michigan, USA - C3-5 metaG | ecosystem: Host-associated > Plants > Roots > Rhizosphere > Soil | place: USA: Michigan...
CTCCGCCCGCGGCGGCCAGGGCAATCACGAGACCCAGGATCGGGCCGGCACACGGCGCCCACAACATCGCGACGGCGGCGCCGATCACCACGTTGCCCACTATTCCCCGTGCCCCGCCCACGGCGCGGTCGAGCCGCGCGCCTAACCGAACCGGCAAGGCCGCCAGGAACGACGCGACACGCGGAAAGAGGAGGCTCGCACCCACGACGCCGAGCAGCATCAGCGCGACGAGGCGGCCGCCCTCGCTCGCCCGCACGAGCCATCCCGCGCCCAACGTTGTGGCCGATGCGACGACGGCAAACGTGATCGCCATCCCGGCCAGCATGGGGAGAATGTCGCGCGCGAGCGGTCGCCCGGTTCGCGCCATGACGAGCGGCACAACCGGCAGAATGCACGGGCTCGCGATGGTGAGCACACCACCGAGATACGCCAGCACGACGAGAGCGATCACGCGAACGCCTCCTGTCGGTCGTCCAGACGCTTCACTCCACCCGCAGGGCGATCGACGGCTGTAACGACGCCGCCCGCCGCGCCGGAATCCAGCTGGCCGCGATGGCCGTCACGACCAGCGCCGCGGCCGCCCCGCCTAACGCTAGCGGATCGGTGGGACTCACGCCGAACAACACCGAGCCGAGGACGCGCGTGAGCAGCGCCGCACCCGCGAGACCCACCACGATGCCGATCGCCGCGTCGACGAGCGCATGCCGCGCGATCATCCGCCGCACTTGCGCGGGCTGCGCGCCGAGCGCCATGCGAACGCCGATCTCGCGCGTGCGCAAACTCACCAGGTAGGCGATCACGCCATAGATGCCCACCGCCCCAATGCACATCGCGATGAGCGCGGCGATGCCGAGAATCGTGAGCGTGAACGTCGTCCGCGCCTCGGCGTGCGTGACGAGCGCGGTCATGGGCGTCACCGCGTAGATGGGCAGCGCCGGCGCGACGCCGCCGACGATGCGCCGAATGGGCGCGATCAATCCGGTTTCATCTCCCGACGCGCGCACCACGAACGCGACGTCGCGCGGCGCCCAGGCCTTGCCGGCGGCGTTGAGCGTCAAGAGCGGCATGTACACCGTTTCCGTCGGCGGCTGATCGAGTCCGGCGCCGCGCACGCTGCCCGCCACGCCCACGACGGTCGACCAGGGATCGGACACGGTCATGCGGATGCGTCGCCCAACAGGCGACACGCCCTTCCAGTATCGTTGGGCGAGCGCTTCGCTCACGATCACCTCGCGCGGGCGGTGCGCCGGATCCACCGACGGATCGATGCGATCGAACACGCGGCCCGCGACCAGCGGTATGCCCATCGCGCGGAAGTAGCCGGGCGTCACGAACGCCATCGAGTGGATGCCTGGAATCGTCCCCGGGCGCAGCGGATGATCTTCGACGAACACGGCGCTATCCTGCCGGCTCTCGTCCATCAGCGGCAGCTTGGTCACGACGCCGGCCGCGCGCACGCCGGGCAGCGCCGCGAGCGAATCCGACACCTGCGACACGAGGCGCGCGATGTCCGCCGCGGCCGGGTACCCGACGTTAGGCATCGCGACGCGGAACGCCAGCGCATGATCCGGCCTGAAACCGGGATCCACGGCGCGCAGCGCGGCGAAACTCCGTGCGAGCAGGCCGGCGCCCGCGAGGAGCACCAGCGCCAGCGCGACCTGTGCGATCACGAGGCCGCGCCGCGCACCCGAGCGCGCGCGGCCGCCGGTCGCGCCGGAGCTGGTCGCTCCGAGAATGGCCGACAACGACAGCGCACGCGCGCGCGCCACCGGCACGAGGCTCACGAGACACGCCGCCGCCGCGGCGGCGGCTACCGCCACGGCCACGACCAGCACGTCCACGCGCACGTCACCTAACCGGGGAACGCTGCTGGCCGCACCCGCGGCGGCCAGCACGCGTACCGCGGCGAGTGCGCACGCGATGCCCAACGCGGCACCGGTCGCCGCGATGAGTCCCGCCTCGGAGAGAAACTCGGCCAGCACGCTCAGGCGGCCCGCGCCTAACGCCCGCCGCACCGCCAGCTCCCGCTGCCGGCCCTCGGCGCGCGCGAGAAACAAGTTGGCGACGTTCGCGCAGGCGATGGCCAGCAGCACCACGGCGGCGCCTAACACGACCCACAGGACGCGGCCGATGTCGCCCACCACCACGTCGCGCAACGGCCGGACCACAGCCTCCATGTGCGTCACCCGGACCGCGTCCACCGTGAGCCGGCCGGGATACACCACCGGCACCGTCGGCAGCAGCCGCTGCAGATCCGCCCGCGCCGCATCGCGTGTCACGCCGTCGCGCAGCCGCGCGATCCCGCGGAAATCGAACGCCGCCGATGCCGTGTGCGCAGGATCGATGACTAACGGGATCCAGAGCGCGGTGGCCGGTTCCGGGAAATGGAACGACGCCGGCATCACACCCACGATCGTGCGCCCCACACCGTCGACCATCATCTGCCGGCCGATCACCGACGGGTCACCGCCGAGCTTTCGCTTCCACAGCGATTCGCCGATGAGTACCACCGGCGCCGCGCCCGGCTGCACATCCGCGTCGCTCAACGCTCGACCCGAGCGCGGCCCGGTCTCGAGCACCCGAAACACGCCGGCCGTCATGAGCGCCGCCGGCACGCGCTCGGCGTCGCCGCTGCCGGCGCCGGTTGCGGTCGATGGCAGCACGTTGGCCGAGGTCGCCTCGTAGGCGCCGACGTCCGTGAACACGCGATTGCCGCTTCGATAGACGAGATAGGTCGCGTCCGATTGGTCGACGTGCGCAATGCCGGCCACCGCAAGCGTGTGCGAGAGGTCGACCAACCGGTCCGCGCGCGCATACGGCAGCGGACGCAGCAACACACCGTTCACGACGGTGAACACGGCCGTCGTCCCGCCGATGCCGAGCATCAGCGTCAGCGTAGCCGAGAGCGTGAACCCGGGTGCGGGCACCAGGCGGCGCGCTGTCTGACGCAGTCGAACGAGTGAGCGCATCGATCGCGATCGCCGAAGAGGTCATGGACAAGCTACGATCCGGTCAGGGCGCGGGCATGTCAGATATGTCAGCATCACGCAAGTGATCCCTGACGAGACGGGGAACTGCACTTCACGCGCGTTCCCCAGCGCTAGTGCGTCCGGACTCTATTGACAGGCCGCGGACCGGGTAGGAGTATCCGGTCCGAATCGAGTGATCCGCCGGATCGCTCGATGGCTCGACCCGCGACTAGTCAGGCCAGGAGGAACCCGATGGCCCACGCGCAGCTCCCGGTTGTCGATCACCCACCCCAGCTCACCATGCGGCAGGACGCGTGGTGGGTGCAGCCGACGGTCGTGGCCATCGTGTTGGCGTCGTTCGTCGTGTACGCCACGTGGGCCGCATTTCAGAACGCCCACTACACGTTCGGCCCGTATCTCTCACCGTTCTTTTCGCCGGAGATCTTCGGCAGTTCGCCGCACGCGATCTTCGGCCCGAAGCCGGGCTGGTGGCCGGGTTGGCTTCCGTTCTCACCCGCACTCATTATTCTGCCCTTCCCCGGGCTGTTCCGCGTCACGTGCTACTACTATAGAGGAGCGTACTACAAGGCGATGTGGGCCGATCCGCCGTCGTGCACGGTGCGCGAGCCGCGACACGGCTACCTTGGAGAGCATTCGTTCCCACTCATCCTGCAGAACGTCCATCGCTACTTCCTCTACATCGCATTCATCTTCCTGGTCATCCTCGCGCACGACGCGTGGAACGCGCTCTGGTTCACGGATCCGGCCACGGGACAGACGCACTTCGGCATCGGCGTCGGAACGCTCGTCCTAACGCTGAACGTCGTACTGCTGACCTGCTACACGTTCGGCTGCCACTCGCTCCGACACATCGTGGGCGGATACCTCGACCGGCTCGCGAATCGCCCGGTGCGCCGCACGGCGTATGCGTGCGCGAGCTGCTTCAATCGCTGGCACATGCGGTGGGCGTGGTTCAGCCTGTTCGGCGTGGCGCTCACGGACCTCTACGTGCGCCTGTGCTCGATGGGCGTGTTGCACGACATCCGCCTCCTGTGATTCCCGTTAGCCACCCGACGCATGGCTGAGTACGAAACCGTCGCGCACGACGTGCTGGTGATCGGCGCCGGCGGCGCGGGCCTGCGCGCCGCCATCGCCGCCGTCGAGGGTCCGGGCCTAACGGTCGGCGTGGTCTGCAAATCGCTCCTCGGCAAGGCGCACACGGTGATGGCCGAGGGCGGCATCGCGGCCTCGCTCGGCAACGTGGACGACCGCGACAACTGGAAAGTGCACTTCAGCGACACCATGCGCGGCGGCCAGTACCTCAACAACTGGCGCATGGCCGAGCTCCACGCCAAGGAAGCGCCCGCGCGCGTGCGCGAGCTCGAGGCATGGGGAGCGCTGTTCGACCGGACGCCGGACGGCCGCATCCTCCAGCGCAACTTCGGCGGGCACAAGTATCCGCGCCTCGCGCACGTCGGCGATCGCACTGGACTCGAGATGATCCGCACGCTGCAGGACCACGCGATCCATCTGGGCATCGACGTGCACATGGAGTGCACGGTCCTAATGCTGCTCAAGGATGGTGACCGTGTGGCCGGCGCATTTGGTTACGATCGGGAGCGCGGGCGATTTCGGCTGTTCCGCGCGAAGGCTGTGGTGCTGGCGACGGGCGGCATCGGCCGCGCGTTTCGCATCACGAGCAACAGCTGGGAATACACGGGCGACGGGCAGTCGCTGGCCTACCACGCCGGCGCGGCGCTGCAGGACATGGAGTTCGTGCAGTTCCATCCCACGGGCATGGTGTGGCCGCCGAGCGTGCGCGGCATTCTCGTGACCGAAGGCGTGCGCGGTGAGGGCGGCGTGCTGCGCAACAGCGAGGGCCGTCGCTTCATGTTCGACGACGTTCCCGAGAACTATCGCTCGCAGACGGCCACCGACCCCGACGAAGGCTGGCGCTACACGCAGGGCGACAAATCCGCCAAGCGTCCGCCGGAGCTGCTCACGCGCGACCACGTGGCGCGCTGCATCGTGCGCGAAGTGCGCGAGGGCCGCGGCAGCCCGCACGGCGGGGTGTTTCTCGACATCGCCTGGATCACGGAGCGCTTGCCTAACGCAGCCGACCACATCAAGAAAAAATTGCCGAGCATGTACCACCAGTTCAAGCAGCTGGCGGACATCGACATTACCAAGGAGGCGATGGAGGTCGGTCCGACGACGCACTACATGATGGGCGGCGTGCGCGTCGATGGCGACACGGAGATGTCCACCGTGCCGGGCTTGTTCGCCGCCGGCGAATGCGCGGCGGGCCTGCACGGCGCCAATCGGTTAGGCGGGAACTCGCTCTCCGACCTGCTGGTGTTCGGCAGGCGCGCCGGCGAGCACGCGGCCGCGTTCGCGCGCCAGCACGGCGCCGTGACCGTCGACGAGTCCGCGGTCGCCGGCGCGGCGCGCCGCGCGCTCGAGCCCTTCGACCGGAACAACGGCGAGGGCCCGTATCAGATCCAGCAGGCGCTTCAGATTACGATGCAGGACCTGGTGGGCATCGTCCGGCGCGACGATGACATGCGGCAAGCGTTAGGCAAGATCGACGCGCTCCGCGCGCGCGCCCAGCGCGTGAGCGTCGAGGGCAATCGCGAGTACAACCCAGGGTGGCACACCGCGCTCGATCTGGGCAACTTGCTCACGATCGCCGAAGCGATCACACGCTCGGCGCTCGAGCGGCGCGAAAGTCGCGGCGGACATTTCCGCGACGACTATCCGTCGAAGGACGCGAGCTACAGCACGTTCAACATCGTGATCCGGAAGGCGAAGGACGGCACCATGCAGTTGAGCCGCGAGCCCATCGCGTCGATGCCCGATGAGCTGCGCGCCGTGATCGCCGAGATGGGCTGATCGGGAGACCTCGAGTATGGCAACTACGACAGTCGAAAAGGAAAGCCCGGGCGCCGCGGCCGGATCCACACCTGGATCCGCGACGAGAACGGCCACGTTTCGCGTATGGCGCGGTGACGCGGCCGGCGGTGCGTTTCGCGACTATGTCACCGAGGTCACGCCGGGCATGGTGGTGCTGGACGCCATCCATCAGATACAGGCCGAGCAAGCGAACGATCTCGCCGTGCGGTGGAACTGTAAGGCGGGCAAATGTGGCTCGTGTTCCGCGGAGATCAACGGCAAGCCGCGCCTCATGTGCATGACTCGTCTCAGCGATCTGCGGCTCGACAAGCCGGTGACGGTCGAGCCCATGCACACGTTCCCGCGCGTCAAGGATCTGGTGACCGACGTCTCGTGGAATTTCCGCGTGAAGAAGCGCATTCAGCGCTTCACGCCGCGCCCTCCCGATGCGCCCGATGGCACATGGCGCATGCAGCAGAGCGACGTGGACCGCGTGCAGGAATTCCGGAAGTGCATCGAGTGCTTCCTCTGTCAGGACGTGTGCCACGTGCTGCGCGAGCACCAGAAGGAGGATGAGTTCATCGGCCCGCGGTTCCTGGTCTACGTTGCGGCGTTGGAGATGCACCCGCTCGATGTGGCTGACCGCGTGCCCGAGCTCAAGGAGGCACACGGCATTGGGTACTGTAACATCACGAAGTGTTGTACCAAGGTGTGTCCCGAGGGGATCACCATCACGGACAACGCGATCATCCCGCTCAAGGAGCGCGTGGTGGACGAGTTCTACGATCCGATCGGGAAGCTGGTGAAGATCTTTTCGCGGAAGCGCCGAAGTTAGGCGCGGGAGGTTTCCATGTATTCGCTCAAGCCGATTACCGCCGCCGGCATTGGGGCGGCGCTGCAGAAAGCCGAGCGCTACCGGCTGCTCAACGATTGGACAGCGGCCGACAGCATCTGTCAGGACGTGCTCGAGATCGACCCGGCCAACCAACAGGCGCTCACGACCTTGCTGCTCGCGATCACCGATGGCTTCGCCGACAACGCGGCGGAAGCGGTGGCGCGTGCGCGCGATGTGCTCCCGCGGCTCGATGACGAATACAAGCGGCACTACTACGCCGGCATCATCTGCGAGCGTCGCGCGACCGCGCTCCTGCGTCGCGGCGGACCGCGCGCGCACGAGGTGGCGGACGGATGGTTGCGCGAGGCGATGCCGCACTACGAGCGCGCGGAGCGCCTGCGCCCGGCGGGCAACGACGAAGCCATCCTCCGCTGGAACGCGTGTGCGCGCTTGCTCAATCGGAGCGAGCGTCTGCATCCGCGCGTGCACGAAGAATTCGAGCCGGCGCTCGAGTAGACTGCCGGCGGCCTAACGAAAGCCACATCGTTCCCACCTTCCAGGAGAAGTCCAATGCGTGGTTCGCTCGCTCTCGTCGCCGTCGCGGCGGTCGCCGTCGCCGCTGCGGCTGCCGCCCAGGACCCCGGCACATCGGTCAAACCGTTCGACGCGAAGCGTGGCGGCAGTCCGAACGTGCACATGTTGGCGCACATGGTCACGCACAAAGGCGCCTGGAAGTTGGCGGACGTCGAGATGGAGCAGGATCCAAACAGGCCGTACGTGTACGCGTGCGGGTTCACGAACTTCGACGTCCAGATCTACGACGTGAAGGATCCATCGCACCCGAAGATGGTCTACTCGTGGACCATCGAGAATCCGGAGCTGCACCGCGGCATCGGCGCGATGGATGGCAAGTATTTCAAGATCGGAAATCGCTACTACTACGCGCAGTCGCTGCAGTTCATGCAGGGTACGCCGGACGCCGACCTGGGCGCGGTGATTTTCGACGTCACCGGTTTGCCCGACTCGTCGAAGGTGAAAGTCGTAGCCCGTATCCGGTACCCGAAGGCACCGGGCGGATTCCACAACACGTTCGCGTACAAACACTCCGATGGACGCGTGCTGTATTTCGCGACGGTCAACGAAGGGCACGCACTGATCTATGATCTCGACAAAGTCGTGAGCGGTGCCGACTCGAGCACGTGGCTCGTGGGAGAGGTGCCGAATCCGACGCCGTTCAAGGCCTTCGGCACGGCGAGCTACCACGATTTCTATGTGGGCTACGACGCGGCCACGCATCAGGACAAGTTCTACGGCGCCGGGTTAGGCGGCTATTCGGTGTGGGATGTCAGCAAGCCCGAGACCCCCAAGCAGCTGTTCACGATCACGGGACTCGGCCTCGATGTCGCGCACACGTTCACGCCATCGCCCGACGGCAAGTACGCGGTCACGGAGACCGAGTATCAGTACACGCCGCTCAGGATCTGGGACCTGACCGACGGGCAGACCGGCAAGACACAGAACCTGGACACGCCGATCAGCGGTTGGACCGCCGATTGGCGCGACCTGTCGCACAATCACGAGGTGCGCTGGCCCTATGTGTTCGTGTCGGCGTACGAGGACGGCCTCCAGATCTTCGACCTCAAGAATCCGCTGGCACCAAAGACCGACGGTCATTACTACACGTGCGAGTGCACACACATGCACGGATTTGGCGGCACGCCCGACAATGGCTGGGAGAGCACGATCAGCGTCGAGCAGGGTGCATTCGGCGTCGACGTGCGCAACTACGACGGGCTCATCGCGCTGTCCGATATGCGCACCGGCCTTTGGCTCTTCCGCATGGATGGGTTCACGGGTTGGAACGGACGCTCGATGGGAATGCCGAATATCTCGAGCGTGCAGGACTACGATCACGGGCCGGATGGCGCGCCAAAGCCGGCGACGTCGCCGGGCAAAGGCCACCAGTGATCGGGCGGCTGGGCGCGCCGGCGCTTGCGGCGTTGCTCCTAACGCTGTCTGGACCGGACATCGGGCCCTACGACATCCCGCTGTACGCGACGCGGCGTGCGCCGGCCGCCAAAGGGAGCGCGCGCCTTGCCTTCGCCGAGTCGCCGTTCGGGATCGCCGTCACAGCGGACGGTCACGCGCGGTACGATGCGCAGGTCACGGCGTCCGGCCTCCCCGCTCCGTCTTCGTTAGGCACTTACCGCGTCTATGTTGCGTGGGCGGTCTCCTCCGATCTCGCCCATTGGCAGCGGCTCGGCGTCGTGACGAACGGGAAGTCGACGGTCGGCGCGGTCACGATGGACAAGTTTCTCCTCGTGATCGCCGCCGAGCGGGACTCTGCAGCCGCGACACACAGCGGTCCGTCCGTGTTGCACGGCAGCTCGCCGAGTACGTTTCTCCAGAGCTTCCAGGCGCACACCGCGTTCTTCCACGGAGTGACGGATTGACCCGCAGCATGTGGACGACGGCGGCGCTGCTGGTCGCCGCGGTCGCGGCGACCAGCAGCGCCCAGCAGCACGACACCACCATGCCCGCAATGCCGCCGGGTATGCCGATGCCGAAGATGCCGGCATCCCCGGCGGACACATCGCCCAAACACGACACGTCGATGGCGATGCCCATGCCCGGGATGTCATCGAGCGCGATGGCGATGCCCATCCCGATGCCGAAGGGCATGGTGATGATGCCGGGGCTCGTCGGCTTGACGCCGCCGGGCGGCACGTTCCTGCCCGGCGCCGGCGTGGACCCCTCGACTCTGCCTAACGTTAGGCCGAGTGAGGTGGTGCGGGTCAAGGATGGCGATACGCTCGACTTGACGGCGACGCTCGTGCGCCGCACGGTCGCCGGCCAGCCGTATGTGATGTACGGCTTCAACGGCCAGGTGCCGGGTCCGCTGCTCCGCGTCCCGCAAAACGCGACGATCACGGTGCGGTTCCACAACCACATCGACCTGCCCAGCTCGATCCACTGGCACGGCGTTAGGCTCGACAACCGCTTCGACGGTGTGCCGGGCGTCACCCAACAGCCGGTCGCGCCGGGTGACAGCTTCGTCTATCGCGTCCACTTCCCCGACGCCGGCGTGTACTGGTACCACCCGCACGTGCGCGAGGACATCGAGCAGGCGCTTGGGTTGTTCGGCAACATGATCGTCGATTCACCCGATTCGGCGTACTACTCGCCGGCCAATCAGGAGCAGGTACTGGTGTTCGACGACCTCCTCGTGAACGCGGACACCCTCATTCCGTATGGCAAAACGGGACCGGACTTCGCGCTCATGGGGCGCGTCGGCAATGTGTTGCTCGTGAACGGCGAGCCGCGATACACCCTCACCGCGCATCGCGGCGACGTGGTGCGATTCTACCTCACGAATGCCGCCAGCTCGCGCACGTACAACGTGTCGTTCGGCGGCGCGCCCATCAAAGTGCTCGCATCGGACGTGAGCCGGTTCGAGCACGAGGAGCGCGTGCCGAGCGTCCTCCTCGCGCCGGCCGAGCGCTACATCGTGGAAGTTCGGTTCGACCATCCGGGCCGGTACGCGCTGGTGAACGCCGTGCAGGCGATCAACCACTTCCGCGGCGAGTTCGACGCCGAAGTCGATACGTTAGGCACGGTGACGGTCGACTCGGCCGCTGCGACGCCCGACTACGCCGCCCCGTTCGGCACCCTGCGCGACAACGCCGCGGTCACGCGCGACATCGATCGCTATCGCCCGTACGTCGACAAACCACCGGACAAACGCCTAACGCTCACCATGCGCGGCAGCGGTCTGCCCGTGGCCACCGTGCAGTTCATGAACGTCGACACGGCGTACTATGCGCCCGTCGAATGGGTGGATGGCATGCCCGACATGAACTGGCTGTCGACGAGCGAGCAGGTGCGGTGGATCCTGCGCGACGACGCGACGGGCAAAGAGAACATGGACATCGACTGGCACGTGAAGCAGGGATCGGTGGTGAAGCTCGAGTTGTACAACGATCCCAAGTCGTTCCATCCGATGCAGCACCCGATCCATCTACATGGTCAGCGCATGCTCGTCGTCGCACGCGACGGGGTGCGCACGAAGAATCTCGTCTGGAAGGACACGGTGCTGATCCCGGTTGGGTCGACGGTCGACGTGCTGATCGACGCGTCGAATCCGGGTACGTGGATGCTGCACTGTCACATCGCCGAGCATCTCGGTTCGGGGATGATGACCGTGCTGCACGTCGATCCCGGCGCTCCGTGATTCGTTAGGCCGACGCGCTCAGGTGCGCGGGTGTGAATCGAACCAGCGGCGCCACTTGTTCTTGAGGCGCGTCAACGAGAAGCGATACACGTCGTCGTACTCGCGGGCGAGGCGCGCGCGCTCGTCGTAGAGGTGAGTGATGATGACGTTGCGCTCCATGATTTCGTCCACGAATCGCTCGAGGCTGACGGCCGTTTCCGCGTCGACGTCGCACGGCCACGCGGCGGGATCGTAGTCGAACGCCATGAAGTCGTGCGCGTAGACGTCGTGCACACGCTTGGCGAGCGCCGGCGTGTACGACGCGCCTGCCAGCAGCGCCGCTCCGTTCGCGCGGGGCATCGTCTCCGGCGGTTCGCGTCCGGCGCGTCGATACAGCAGCCCGACGGTCGCCGGGAGATTCTCCGTCTTGCCGACGTGCGTAAACCGAATGGCGTCGGGATAGGCGAGGTCCACCTGACGGCGCCAGTGCGGGTCGCTCGTCGCGCTGATCGTGCGCTCGACGTGCGCGACGAATTCCGCGAATTGAATGGGTTGCTTGTGTCCAACATCCGGCGCGGAGCCGCGCAGGGCTTGATAGACGTCTTCGACGGTTGGCTCGTACAGATACACCTTGTCCCGCCACGCCGAGACAAAGCGCGTATATGGATTGCGCGCGACCGTGAATCGGAGAACGTCGTCGTCCTCGAGCAGTTCTCGTTGGGCAGCGTCGTCGAGCTCAGTGAGCGCGGGAAGCGGCGCATTGGCGCGGGCGTGCACGAACATGCCGCGCTTGGTCTGGCGGCTCATTCGGGGGTACATCGTGAGCGGCGTCGAGGCGTACAGATCGCGGAGCACCATCTTGATCGCGGTGCACGCGGCCTTCGGCACCTCGAGATAGACGACGCGGTCTCTCAAGTGCGCAAAGGATCCGTAGGCGAGGCGCTTTTCGACTACACCCGGATTGAGACCGGGGCATGCATCCAGTATGCGGGTTACGGCATACCCGAGACCCACGCGACGCCTCCCTCGTGCGACGGCACCCACTGATGAACTTGCTCGGCTAGCGAACTCGTCGCAAGAGTGAGGCCGCGTCATGATACGGCATCTGCGAGTGAAATGAGTGCCGACTAACCAAGCGTTTCGCGTAGGTCGACCGGCCACCCTTGCGACTCTCGGCGTGTCGAACCATTGATCCGCGGTCCTCGCGTTCCCCTTACAATCGAAGCCGACATGACGACAGGCGATTCTGTCCCCGCCCCCGCCGGCACCTCGAGTGCGGCTGCCCCGCGCACCGCGCGTCCCGAGCGCTGGAACGCAGTGCTTCAGGACCTCCGCTATACGCTGCGCGGCTTGCGAAACTCGCCTGGCTTCACCGCCGCGGTGGTGATCACGCTCGCGTTGGGCATTGGCGCGAACGCGGCGATGTTCTCGATCGTCGACCGCCTGCTCTTCCGTGCGCCGGCGATGCTCCGCGATCCGTCGCGGGTGCATCACATCTATCTCGCCAACACGTACCGGGGAAAAGAAAACTTCAACAACGGCGTGCAATACGCTCGCTACACGGACTTCACGAAGTGGACGACGTCCTTCAGCCGGCTCGCCGAGGTGACCGAGGACAAGCAACCGATCGGTACGGGGGAGGACGCACGGCAGATGCAGGTGGGCATCGTGAGCGCGAGTTTCTTCGGCTTTTTCGATGCGCCGCCGGTGCTCGGCCGC